>OJKW01000015.1_pt1 | contig 173873 bp, 174 predicted proteins | sample 1596591 | NCBI WGS metagenome assembly OJKW01 (sample SAMEA4350166, study PRJEB24818) | metagenome | biome: human; feature: gut; material: faeces | place: Denmark | collected 2013-09 | reverse complement strand
ATACTATATATTATATATTAGATTATATATATTGTCAATATAATATTAAAAATTACTAATGCCATATAACCTTGTTCACTTAAAAGGTATATATTTTTTGAAATTGTAATATCTCTATTACTAAAGTTTAATTCTTGCAACGATACTTTGTAAGTATCGTTTAATTTTAAGTCTAAAATATCGATTCCATCTTCAAATTCATCAATATTATTATTTATTAATATATTTTGTGTATATAATCCGTTACCCTTGCGAAGGGTAACAAAAATTTCATTCTCTTTTAAATTTAAAAAAATATAGAGAAAAAAATCTCTATATTTTTTATATTTATGCCAATTGTTGTAAATCAGTTTTGTTTATTTCTATTTTTAAAATTTTACTTAATGCCATTATACCTTTAGGAGTGATTTTAAGGTTACTATAATTATGACCTTCTTTCTCTCCAACAATTACCTTAAACCACGTTTTATCAACTTCAGAATACGGCAACCAAGATTTGCCTTGCTTGAATATAATTCTATTTTCATTTAATGTTTTATTAAATTGTTGCGCTGATTTAAATTTAAATAATTTCGCAACTTGAGTTGATGTATATAATCCATTGCTATTCATAAAATCATCATACCAATTTGCTTTTGGAGTTAAGTTTTTAATTAATTCATCTTTTTTCTCTAATGTCTTTTGGGCTATCATTAATGCTTTTGCCATAATTTCAGCATCATTATCTTCTTTAGATAGTGGGATAAAGCCTCCAGTCCTAGCTATTTGGGGAAGGACTTCGTTAGTAATCCATTTTCTAAATTGTCTACATTTATCAGTCTTCGCTTCTAACATAAAATCATACAATTGTTCTTCAGTTATGTATTTTAGTCCATCGTGGACTAATGGCTCTATTTCAATGTTTTCAATAGTTTTATTGACTCTATCTTTTCTGCATTGATAATAAGTTTTTCCTTTTATTGTATTGCTTTTAATATACCCTAATGCCATACCAGTTGAATAAATTTCAAATAAAGGTTTGCCATTATTATTGATAATTTTCACCTCGTTGTTTTCAAAATTTAATATCATATTTTCATTCATATTACCAACTCCTTTTATTTTTATTTTTGATTATATTATACTTAACATATTATTAAAAGTCAATAAAAACCTAAAAATAAATTTTAGGTTTCATAACTGAGGATTAATTAAAATCCTCTTATTTTACTTTATGTCCATTTATACTATAAGTATGAACTTTACCTTTATTATCAATTCCTTTTACTACTATTTTATAAGTTCTGTATTCCTTTAAGTCTTTTTCTATCTTTGTTCCGTGTAATTTATTTGCTACTTGTTTTACTATCTTTTTAGTTTTAGTACTATTTAAATTGCTTCTAAATTTAACTACATATTCTTTTTTATTCATTTTTAAATTATAACTTGTGATGCCTAAATATTTTAATACTTCTTTATTTTCTCTTTTTTCTATGCTGTCAAGTGTTATGTAAGTTCTTCCTTTTGTTCCTTGAATTACTTTAGCTTGTGTTATACAAGGTGTACTTATTAATATACTTGTTACCATAGTAAACACTAAACCTTTAATTAATTTTTTCATAAAAATAACACTCCTTTTTATTTTTTTTATTCACCTTTTGGGTGATAACTGAGGATTATAAAATCCTCTTAAAGTAAAAATTAAAGTTCATTCTATTGATGTCATCATGTATCATGTCATCGTGGACTTTTACCCACTCATCGGATACACTGTTTAACAAATCCTCTATGCCTTCATTGAAATAGCTTAAATAAAAATTGTCAAATTTAATTGCATTCATGTCCAACTCTCTATCCTCTGAAAATATATTATTTTTTGCTTCTATTGTTAATAATAACATATAACCAACTCCCTTTTATTTATTTATTATATTTATATTATATACTAGCTTATATATAATGTCAAGTGAAAACCTAAAAATAAATTTTAAATTTTCATAACTGAGGATATTAAATATCCTCTTAATACCATTTTCCGTATCTACTTTCATATTCATCTAGTGTTATTATACTAAAATCAATCTCTGAATCTACCTCTGATATTTCAACTATATAAGGTTTTCTATTGATAAAAACTTTTGTATCTGAAACATATTTTATATTGTCTAAAACCTTTTTTAAATTTTGTTTATTAAGTTTATCTAGCATATTATCATATATACCTAATGTATACCCTTCACTTTTTATTTTATTTATTATTATTTCCTTATTTGTTTTCATTTTTAAAATCCTCCTAATTCATTTTTATACTATAATTGTATCATAGTATTTATCTATTGTCAAGTAAAAACTTAAAAATAATTTTTATTTTTCTTAACTTTCATAACTGAGGATTAATTAAAATCCTCCAAAGATATTAGTATTTGTTTAAATACATTATCATTGCTTAAATCTTTTATTATATTTTTTAAATCATTATTTTTATTACTGTCTCTAACTATTAATTCTATGTCTTCTTCTATATAGTCTATACTATCATAAACATATTCTTCATAGTCACATTCTGTATAGCTTACTAGTTCTCCATTGTCATTATAATGAAATAAATCTTCATTAGAATTAAAATTACCATTTTCAATTTTATCTGCTATTTCTAGTGGCTCTAAACCTTCCATTAATTCGTTGAATTCTTCCATATCATGAACTATTAACCAATCTAAATAAAAACTATTATAGCTTATAACTTCAACAAGTTCTAATAAATCAGTATAATTACCTCTATCTTCTAAATTCTTTCTTAAAGATTCAAATCTGTTCATAATAACAACTCCCTTATTTATTTTTTATTTATTTATCTTTATACTATGTATTATATACTAGGCTATATATAATGTCAAGTGAAAACCTAAAAATAAATTTTAAATTTTCATAACTGAGAGCTACTATATATTATAGTAATCCTCCATACTAGCTAATACTTTATAACTATCTAATTTTAATAACTCTATTTCATGTCTATATTGTTTATACTGTTCTTCTGTCATATGAGTGTTAAATTTTCTCTCCCACTTTCTAACCATATAATTAGTTAGTACTTCATCTGAGTAGATATCTCTCATATATATTAATTGTCCTTCAGTTGGATTTTGAACTTCTAGTAAACAATCATTCCACATATTATCAATCTCCTTTATTCTTTTTATTTATTTATTATACTTATATTATATATTGGTGATTATACATTGTCAAGCATTTAAATAAAAAAAATCCATATATTTTTTCATATATGGATTTTAAGTATCTTATTTAAAATAATAATTCATATTATTTATAATTAAATCAGTGATATATAATAAACCTTTTTTAGTCATACAAATACCCTTAGAATTATTATTTATATTTTCATATATAAATAAATTTTTCTTTTTATTTTTATCTGTTAGTTTTTCACTTGTTTTAAATTGCTTTTGTTTTACCATAAATTTATTAAATAATGTTATTCCTATTTTCTTATGATAAAATTCATATTTATTAAATAAGTCTATATATTCTTTTTTACTCATAGTTACATTATCATCTAAACTATTTAAATAAGTTTTAAACTTATCTAAATTAGTTATATTAATTACTGTCACATCATTATTTTTAGTAGTTAAAGTTTTAGAACTTTTATTTAAATCATCAATTTTATTAGATAAGCCTTCTATCATTTTTAATAATTCATTTATTGTTTTATTCTGTTCTTCTATTTTATCAAGTAGTTCTGTATTGTTTATTGTTGATATTTCATTATTAGAATTTCCATTTAAAATTATGTCAAGCATTTTACTTCTTATTTCTTGTGCTATTGCGCTATCTCTTAATAACATCGCCATATTTAAAAAACATCTTTTATTTACTAATGTATTACTTTTATTAGCAAATTTTCTATTATCAGCTATAAAATATCCTCTATAGTTAGTAGGGAACAACTTGTTCCCTACTAAAATTTCTTTTGTTTTACTACCATTTAATATTAATAAACCATTATTAATTAATTCTTCTTTATTTCTTTGTATCAATATTTTTATACAATCATAATCAACTTCAAAATATTCAGCCACTTTATCAAGTGTTTCATACTCCATATTACTAATTGTAGTTATAGTTTTATATTTATTCATTATATCTAAACTTTTATTGTTATTTAATATCTCTTGTCTTAATTCCTCTTTTTCTAAAATATCATTTAATACCATTATTACCAACTCCTTTTATATATTTGATTATATTATACTTATACATTTATTAAAAGTCAATATAAAAACTCGTAAAAATATTTAATTCTCCATAAATATTTTATAGAAATATAAACTCAAATCTGAAATTAACTTTTGTCAAATTTTGTCGATAAAACTGACAACCTTTTAAAAAGAGTCGTCAACTTAATCTATTTTATATTTATCACTTATTTTAGAGTTTTCCCTTTTAAAAGGGAAAACAAAATACTATTAGTTTTAATTGATATTTGTAGGTAACTAATAGTTACCTTGTTATGCTTCTTTTTTTTATTTATTCCCTTCCCTTTTAAAAGGGAAGCAAAATATATTAATATAATAAATACTCATAAAAATATTTAATTTTCCATAAAAATATATATCTCTGAGCCATTTAAATGGATTCTAAGATAGTTATAGCTACTTAATAAATAAGTTGTTCATTGAATTATAAACTCATATTTAAATTTAATTCTTGTCAAATTTTGTCGATTAATACCAAATAAAAACCCCAAAGCTAAATTTAATTTTAACTTTGGGATAACTGAGGATTAATATAATCCTCTATAAATAATGCTTGTAATTAATTTTACTGTTTATTATATTACCAACTCCCTATTGTAATAATTCTAACAATTTATTTAAACCATCATCTGTTATTTTACTGTATTTATAATATCTATACATATAATTATTATCTCTAGCATATTGTGTTTCAATTTCATTTTTATCTAACCAATTTATTTTTTTAAGTTTATTCATTAAGTATTCTAAACTAATGTTGTTGTTAAGGTTATTATTTAATATTTTTAATGCTTGTCTATATGTGTATCCTTCATTTGTTTTTCTTCTCTTTTTCTCTTCTGTCGTTCTATTAATCATTTTAGATATTTGTTGCATTAATTTTAATATGTCATTATCTATGATATAATCTACCATTTTAGGATTCCATGTATAAACGTTTGTTATGCTTGCTCTACATAAACCGTTTTTAATAAATTCATTTTCAAATTTATCATTATGTATAAATCTAGTTTTTTTATTTATTAATTTATTTTCACCATATCCTTTTATTTCTAATGCTTCAAAGAAAATTTTTGTAAATAATTTCTTTGAAGGTAATTGTTTTATTAAATCTATTGTTGATAAATAATTTTCTATTCTTTCATTTTCTAATTCTATTTTATCAATTTCCTTTTGTTTTTCAGCACCATATTCTTCTTTTAGTTCACCGAATAATTTTGTATTTAAAACTCTATCTTCTTCTGTATTTGAAAATATAGATTTATAAAATGTTTCAGCTAATATTTTTTCTTTTGAATTTACAATTTCTCTCATAGTAAAATAATCATCAACTAATTTATCATGTATTTCCCATGCTAAATCAGTATCCATTATTTTTATAAGTTTTGCATATCCTCTTTCAGATAATAGATAAATATGTTCAGCTTGAGTTATAGATTGTTTGGCATAACCTAAATTCATCAACGTTTGCATGTCACACGCACGTTGTTTTAAATCTATAAAATCAATATTGTCTTTAAATCTTTTTATATTATCATCAATCCTTCTTCTAATATCACCATTTCTCATATTGTGTATTTCAGCTATTGCTTTATCTGTTAAACATCTTTTACTTTCACCAAATCCACCTTCTATTACTGGTATTTCTTTTCCCATAAAATTTTGTGTTCCTTTAACTTGTAATTCATTCATATTACCAACTCCTTTTATTTTTATTCTTGATTATATTATACTTAACATATTATTAAAAGTCAATAAAAACTCATAAAAATATTTAATTTTCCATAAAAAATATATTTCTCTAATCTATTTAAATCGATTCTAAGGCAGTTATAACTACTTAATGGATAAACTATTCATTAAGTTATAAACTCATATTTAAATTTAATTCTCGTCAATTCTGCTTAATTATAGGCATAAAAAAATCCTCTACCATATAGTAGAGGATTAATATTAATTAGTTTCTAATAATAAAGTACCTTCTGATTTTATTTTGTTGCTTCCATAAGTATTTCTTATAGAACTCATATTTCTTCCTTTGAATCCTTTTGACTTTCTAAAACTTTTTCCTTCAGGAGCAATACACCAACATTTTTTACTTTTACTCCAAAATGCTCCAAATTCATTTTTTAAATACTCTTTTACTGGATATGTATTTCCAGTGATATATAGCCAAGTGCCACATATTTCTATATTAATATTAACAAGTTGGATTAATTTATTGATTATTGTTCTAAAATTACTAGAGTTTCTATATTGATTTTTTATAAAGTCTTCTTCTTTTTTAGTTTTAGTTTTATTTAATTCATTTGCTTTTGCATATTCAATCGCTTCTTCATATTCATTATTTATTGCTTTAAATATTTCTTCATCTCCACCTCTATCAGGGTGAAACTTCATAGCTAATTTTCTATATTGTTTCTTTACTTCTTCCATAGTTTCTAAATTTTTAAAGTATTTCATAATGTATCCTCCCAAATATTTAATTTATTAACTATATTATAGCCTAAATGCTATATAAAGTCAATAAATATTTTCATTTTTTTATTTAATTCCTATGAAAGTTTTTAACTTTCACGGATAACTGAGGATTAATTAAAATCCTCTATTTGGAAAAGATAGACTTCTACAGCCTATTATTCTTCCCTTATCATCTCTCACAGATTCATTTACCAAAGCTAAATCAGTTCTAGTTTTACATGCATTGGCAACCATAGCAGATACAATAAGGATAGTATCAGCTTGTTGTGGAGGTAATCCTATAACATCTCCAAAAGTATTATCAGTTATAGGAATTTCTATTCCATCAGCAATTATACTTCCTGCATTAGTAGTAGCTTGAGAAACTCTTATTAGAGTTCCTGAAGTTGGTATGGTAAGTATAATATTATTATCACCATCCATTATATTAATATCGTGTGGTGTACAATTTATTAATTTTTTCATAATATAAAACCCTCCTAAATATTTTCATTTTTTTATTTAATTCTCATGAAAGTAATTAACTTTCAGCAACTGAAGAAGGATTTTATTTTCCTTCTTCTCGCACATATTCTAGGATACATAAGCTACTTGCTCTACTATAAAATTTCTCTTTTCTAACTCATGAGTTATTTTTTCGCTTTCATTTTTTAGTTTTTTTCTAGCTAAATCATAGAAGTCCCAAAAATACATTAAATTTATATCTATTCTATAACCACTTATTATTATTACTCGGTCTTCATATTCTAACTGTAAATCAGCACTTAAATAATCTTCTTCATTAACATATATCGCAACCCTTATATTATCATTGTCTTTTCTATCTATCATGTTTATAGCTTTTTCAATGCTATTATATCTTATTTTTTTCATATATTATACCCTCCTAAAATTCATTTATTAACTATATTATAGCATTTTAGCTATATAAAGTCAATAAAATATTTAATTCTCATGAAAGTTTTTAACTCTCACGGATAACTGAGGATTAATTAAAACCCTCTATAAATAGTATTTGTAATTAATTATGCTATTTAAGTAGCAACTTTTAGAAACATTATATGCATTTAAACTTCTGCTTATATGCACTCCAAAAGTTCTATTTGCTATTTTAACTGCTTTTGTTAAACTTAATATCCCTTGTCCAACTGCATAATTTAAACAAGGGTACAATGAAATAATCGCATATCTATTGCTTTCAGCGTTAACTATTTTTCCATTTACAACGAATTTTTTATTCATATAAAACCCTCCTAAATAATCTTATTTTTTTATTTAATTCTCATGAAAGTTTTTAACTTTCACGGATAACTGAGGATTATAATTAATCCTCTACGAATATTTCTAAGATATCCTCTTTAAAATCCCACGTTTCAAGATGCTTATATAATACGCCATGCTCTTTTGCTTCTTCTCCAATGTCTAAATCAGATATTCCTTTTATGGTATATCTATCTATTAAATTTTTAAATCCTTCAGTTACTTTAAATTGATATCTTTTCATATATAAAACCCTCCTAAATATTTTCATTTTTTTATTTAATTATCATTTATATTATATATCAGCTTTTATATAAAATCAATAAATGATATAAAAAATCCAAAGTTAGGTTTAAATTTAACTTTGGAATAACTGAAAAAGGATTAATAAGTTAAAAATCCCTTTTCTTTATAACTTGTCATTTTAAAACCTAAATTTTCATTTAATGTTTCTATATTATCTAATATAAATATCTTATCATTATGATTCAAATAAGATATTTCGTATTCATTGTCATTATTTACTGTCCATGATAAAATTATATTTTGTTCTTCCATAGCATTTAATAGAATATTAATATTATTATAATCTTTTTCCTCTGCATAAAAAACCTTTAAATCTATTTTGTTTATTTCAACTTCTTTTTTCTTCATATAAAAAATCCTCCTAAATAATCTTATTTTTTTATTTAATTTTCATGAAAGTTTTTAACTTTCAGGAATAACTGAGAGGAATTTTTATTCCTCTCTATTTATATAATCATAACTTAAGTCTTCTGTATGTCTAACTATTTGATTAAGAGTTGTAAAAGGTTCATTTTTTAAACAATTGATATCAACTTTTGAATTTAAAATCTCATGTCCATCACACCACGCCTTCACTTCTACTTTTTTAAATTTATCTAAGTTGCTTTCAAAGTATTTTTTAAATATATCCTTTAAATGTTTACTTTCTTCTATTGTGAAAACTATTCTATTTTGTGAACAGTGTGTTCCTATTATGTTCTTTTTATTATTTTTATAAGTTCCTTTTATTTGTAAACTCATGCTCATATAAAAACCCTCCTAAAATTCATTTATTAACTATATAATAACATAGTGTTTATATAAAGTCAATAAATATTTTAATTTTCATGAAAGTTTTTAACTTTCATGTCACAGAGGATTAAATTAATCCTCTAAGCTATACGCCATAGTCATATTAAAATCTTTATCCTTATATTGTTCTGAAAAATCAATAACTATGAATTCGCCATTGTCGCTTTTATGTTTATACCATTTTGTGCCAGTCAAACCATTTAACCATGTTTTTTTACCTTTTACGTCACCTTCTAGCATTTCAAATACTACTTCATTATTATTATATCTAATACCTTTTCTCTTGCTTATATCTTTTGTTAATTTTACATATTTTTCATTATCCATATTTAATAAGTCTTCAGCTTTTTCTAGACTAACATATCCAGTTAAAACTAATTTAGATATACTTTCTCTTAATTCTATCATACCTTGTTTTTTAGTTATTTTTTTCATATATAAAACCCTCCTAAAATTTTAATTATTAACTATATTATAGTTTAATTACTATAAAAAGTCAATAAATATTTTAATTATTACAAAAGTTTTTAACTTTTGGATAACTGAAGAAGGATTTTATTTTCCTTCTTCTACTTCTTTATTGAATAAAGATTTTATTTTTTTAGAGAATTTTTTATTACATGTCACGTCATAAAATTTGAATTCATTGTAAAAAGTATATTCTTTTAATGCTTCAAGGTGTGAATTAATCGCTTGAGTTGTAGAACTTGTATCATAATTGCAATTATCAACAATTATTTTATTCTCAAGCGTATCAATTACCATTATTATATTTCCATGATACATTAGATAATAACTATCATTAATCTTGCTAAATGAATGATTCCCTATTTTCATTTTAATGTTACCTTCCATTATTCCTCTAAATAATTTTTCACTATATTTTCTCATATCATACCCTCCTAAAATTCATTTATTAACTATATAATAACATAGTGTTTATATAAAGTCAATAAATATTTTAATTATTACCAAAAGTTTTTAACTTTTGGATAACTGAAGAAGGAATTTATTTTCCTTCTTCTTTTCTAAATCTGAACTCAAATATATTTTCTTTTCTATGTCCTTTGATTAAATTTATTTCAACAGTTGCTTGTTCGTCATTATCATACATGAATAATTTTTCGATATCGGTTCTATGATTTATACAATATACTAAAAATCCAACTCTTGTATCGCCTTCATATTGAAAATAAACTAAATCGTTTTCAATGTCAACTCTAATTTTATTTATCCATATATTTTCATTTATTCTTTTTTCTCTTTTAATCATGTCAATTATTTTATCCATATTTCTTAATAATTCAACTCTTATTTGTTTTCTATTCATATTGTACCCTCCTAAAATTCATTTATTAACTTTATTGTAGTATAATCACTATATAAAGTCAATAAATATTTTAATTATTACAAAAGTTTTTAACTTTTGTTACTGAAGAAGGAAAAAATCCTTCTTCTTATAAGTTTTCAACTTCTATGCTTGTAATTGTATTTCCATTGCAAGTTATTAAAAATCCTACTTTACTTTTAAAGGATTTTACAAATAATGCTTGAAAAAAATTACCCTTACAGTATGAAGTTTTAGGACTATACCCTAAGATATTCATGAAAGGTATAATTCTTTTTTCACCTTTTATAGCATTTATTTCTTTTATTTCCTCTTCGCTAAATATTTTTTCTTTTAATTCATAATTATTCATAATATAAACCCTTCTAAAATTTATTTTCAGTAATAAAATTACTGTTACTGAAGAAGAGAATTAAATCTCTTCTTCTTCTTCTTCCATTATTTCAACTTCATTATATATTTCATTTACAACGTATTCAAAAGCTAACCAACTTAAATTGTTTGCGTTTACTTCAAAATCAGAGCTTAAGTTATCTTTAATACTATTATAAATATCAAATATTTCTTCCATATGTTTAATAAAAAAGCATTTAGTTTCACTATAATATATTAATTCTCCAATCATGCCACTTGAACATCCATAATTTATTATGTCTTCTAAAAATCCTTTTTCTTCTTCATAGTCTTCTATATGGTCTAAAAGGATATCAATAACATTATCCTTTAATTCGCTTTCACCATACATATTATTTAACATATTAGTTATTTTTTTCATATAAAACCCTCCTAAAAATTATAAATTTTATTTCAGTAACTCAAATATCAATTTTGAATTACTGTTACTGAAAAAGTATAGATTTTATAAAATCCCTTGTTTTTTCTTATATTTTTTATTCTTCAATGCTAAAATTCTTAATTTCAAGTCCAAAATTTTCTTGTCCCTTTCTATTTGTGTATTTTCTTATTTTAGCTCTAAAACTTATTTTTTGTCCTTCTTGAATATTTTCTTTAAACATTTTTTTAGTGACGTTGCTTATCATGTCGCATAAACAATGACAACATATAAATTCATTATCTTTATAAATATTGTTTACAAGTACTATTTTTCTACAGCCTCTTTTTTCAATCTTATTGAAAGTTCCTTTAAATTCAATAATCTCATTATCAAATTTTTCAAGTTCTTTTCTATATTCATATCTCCCGTTTTTAGAATTAACATACATATTATAAACCTCCCTTATTTTAAACAAGGGATTTTATAAAATCTATACCTTTTCCGATTAACTGAAAAGGAATTTTTTCCTTTTCCGTTTTTAGGAGGAGGGAACATATTCAATTATATAATAGGATTTTTACCATTGCACTTCATACGCCCTTGTAACTGTTCAATGGCTGTTAGATAATAAAATCTAACTTTTGATTATTACCTTATAACCTTTTGAGTACTTTTTAAAAGTTCCGATTTAAAAAGTATGTTTTCGTAAGTACTTATTAATCGTTGATTAACAGTTTACCTATATAACCTTTGGTAATAGGGTTTTTACCAAAAGCACTTTTTAAATTTTTCCTTTTATCAGTTACTTAAAAGTTTTAAGATAATGCTTAATTCTATCTAATGATATATTAAGCTTCTATTATATACCTTATGCGTATAGCTTAAGGATTTTTTTATTGTTTTTATTACCTTAATTGTATCAGGTCTTTTATCTAATGTCAATCACTTTTTAAAAATTTTTTAAAATTTTCTTAAGTGCTTTTCCTAAGCTGTTTTCCTAAGTTGTTTTATTACCTTAATTGTATCAGGTCTTTTATCTAATGTCAAGTATTTTTTTTAAAACTTTTTAAAACTTTTTTAACTGCCTTTCCTAAGTTGTTATTTGTTTTATTAACTTAATTGTATTTAACCTCTTATCTAATGTCAAGCATTTTTTAAAAGTTTTTTTAAGTTTTTTTTAAGTAGTTCCTAAGTTGTTTTATTAACTTAATTGTAGCATTGTTTTTTTTCACTGTCAACTGTTTTTATAATGTTTTTTTATGTTTTTTGTATACAATAAAATAAATATTAAATTTTGTATATTGTATACAATATTTTATATTATGTACTATGTATTTTGTTTAAAGAATATTGTATACAATATAATGCATTATGTATATTATATTTTGTTTAATGTTTATTGCATACAATATATCTATATTCTTTTTATTATCAGTTCTAAAATCATTTTTCTATTTTATTTTTTTTCTACTGTTGCCGTATGACGTGATATAAGGCGTTTTAAAGACTTTTAAGATAGTTAGTGGATAATTAATCAATTGAATAATATATCCTCTTATATTGCCTTCTATTGCCTTATATGAATACATGAAAATTTTTTAAAAAATTATTGACATTAAAAAAAGTTATGCTATACTTAAGATAATAAATTAAATAAAGGAGATTGATTGAATTGAAGAAATATAGTATAGAAATAAAGGGCAATATATGGACAAAGGAATTAATAATTAATATATGCAAGGAAAAGAGACTATTTAAATATAATGTAATAGAATTATTAAGTGGATTAAAATACTGTATACAATTGAATGATTTAAGCTTTTGGAACTATCGTTATTTTAAAAAACTTAAGAAAATAGAAGAAAAAAAATAGTAGACTTTTCTACTATTTTTTTATTGTATATATGAATAACTGCTCATATGTTTAATTGTATACAACATGTAATATATAGTATAATGTATTATGTATACAATATAATATATTATATATCATGTATTAAATATCTTGTATGTAATATTATGTATAATGTATTTTGTATGCAATATATAATATACTGTATACACTATTATGTATATTGTATTATATTAGTTTACATGTTAACTATTCTCATATTGATAATAAATAATACTTGACAGATAAACAAATGTTCTATAATCGAACGTAGCATACTTTATGGTGTTTGTCAACAGTTAATTTTGTCTGAAAAGTTTAGTATAAGTAAACATTGTAAACGTGAAACCATTGAAAATGCTATATTATCATTTTGATAAATTTACAAATACTAAGAAAAATTCATGACCTATTTAAATCGATTCTAAGAGGGCGAACAAAATCCCTCTTTATACTCTATCCTTTATATAAAGTCACCCTATACACTGCTTTAAAATCGACGGTAAAAGGTCGGTATGTATTTTTAAAAAGGTGACTATAGTTTTTAATGTATACTTTTTAATGTATACAATTTATTATCATAATGATAATATATGAATAGGTATTCAAGTATTCATATATAGAATTGCATATTATATGAATACTTATTCATATGTTTAATTATCAATATGTAAATAGTTGATAAGTAAACTATTATCAATATGATAACATATGAGTGAGTGTTCATACATTATGATTAATGTATACAGTATAATATATAGTGTATACGTATGAATAACTGTTCATATATTGTATGTATAATGTATAGTGTATAATGTTTAATGTATACAATATTATATATACTGTACTATGTATGTTATACTATGTATAATGTATATAATATATTATATTATGTATAGTGTATAAGATACTAAGTACTATGTATGCTGTATAGTGTGCATTGTATACAATATGATATACTATGTATAGTGTACTATGTACTATGTATACAATATATAGTTAACATGTCAACTATTATCAATATGATAATATATGATTGACTGTTCATATAATCAATCATTATCAATATGATAACATATGAGTGAGTGTTCATAGGTTCATATGATAGTATGATAGAACAACTGTTCCTATGATGTTCTATGTTAGAAGAACATATGATACAAAGAACGAACTGCATAGGATTGATTGTAAGGCGTTGGCGTTGTGTCCTTCTTATGTTATATCGTTGATAGTGTCCCTTCTCTTATATTGCCTTGTATTGTCTTATAATAGTATATGTAAAAAATAGTGTATAGAGAAAAAAAATTTTCTTAAAAATTGTTGCTAAATAAGAGAAGGACTGCTAACATTATATTAATAAATAAATAAATAAAAGGGAGATTGATAGTATGAAAAAATTATTATTAGTTTTAAGTTTAATTATTGTTATGGTGATTTTTAAAGACTGTATATTAATAGGTTTAATGGATATCGTCGATTTTGTGGGGAATTTGTTTAACTTGAATGTAATTGTTCCGATTGACTTTTTAAATACTTTATATTATCTATAAGAAGAGAATAAGTGGGACAAAATATGTCCTACTTATTTTTTATAGTTTATTGTATACAGTATTTTTTATGGTGTATAATGTATGGTGAATTGTTTATATTGTATACTGTATTGATTATAATGTATTATGTTTAATGTTTATTGTATATTGTATGGTGAATTGTTTATAATGTATGATATGATATATTTGAAAGAGTTTTGTCTATATTTGTAGAATATTGTAATATATATAGCCTTGTCCCACGTGAAAACTTAAGGGAATTTAAGAGTAATTTGTGGGGAATTTGTAGGGAATTTTAAGGAACTGATAAGGGGGACTCTGAAATTTTGTGGGACATATAATAGGGGGGTGGGTCGAAAAAAGTCCCACTATAAATTCTTTGTATACAGTGTTTTAAAAAAGAGTTCTTAGAGAACTATTTGCCTTTTCGACATGAAGGGGGATATTAACGTATAATTCGACAAAATTCTACAATTATATGAGTATAGTCCCTTTATCTACACAGAATCAAATTTCATTGAAATACTATCAAATTTTATCAAAGTATTATTAAAATATAATTTAAAAATAACTAAATAAACAATCAATATATTTACATCATACACCACGTAAAATTAATACTATAAAAATACACTATATTGTATACTCTACATTGTATACACTATCCATACACCATCCACCCTTATAACAAACAACAAACAAAATAAAGGAGGGGGGTACTTTATGATAATATCAATTACTAAATCAATAATATTACCTACCCTTATATACACCATACCAATAAAATAACACTACCCTAACCATACCCTAATAAAATAACTATAAAAAACGTGTTATTTTTTGACCAATTTCAGTCTATTTTTAGCCAAAAACATACCATTTTTGACCAATTTTGGTACATTTTTATACCATTTTTAACCAAAAATAACCATAAAATATACGATATACCATATAAAAAGTAATCATATAAAGTTATCCACAATTTCAACAAAGTTATCCACAGAATAATGTGGATTAAAAATAACGATAAATCACGAAAATATTAATATGTCTATTTTTATATCCCATTAAGTCTCGTTTTTATAGGGTAAATAAAAAAAATGTACGGTTAACCGAATAGGAAAAAATCCTACAAAAAATACATGGTTAACCGTACGCAAGAAATTGAAGTAAATAAAATACATGATTAATGATATATAAAAGTGATAGAATATAAAAAGATTAAAGAAGTAATGAAAATAGACTACTGTTGCTATTTTAATTTGTCTTTTAAGTCAGCATTAAAATAAAAAAATTCATCCATCTTTCTTTCAAAATCATCTACACATGAACCTCTATTTAATTTTTCAATCCATTCTTCATATGATTTAGTTATGTAATGGTCTAAAGTTATTTTATCCATAGGTGTTAATCCATATGACATAGGACTATAAACTCTTTTGCAATCTGAATCAACAATAGTATTATAATTATTAGACATCATAGGAAAATGAGGTGACATTGCTACAATTCTATGAGCTTTAACTATACATTTTCCTCTAATATCATTATAATAAGGTACAACTTTTGTAAATCTTTCTCTTACTAATCCATCTTCTTTTTTTATTTTGCCATTAGCATTATAAGTTAACCAATCTATATATAATCCATCATATTTTTCATACTGTTGCATAAAGTCATTTATATTAGAATTATCCTTTATATTTATAAATTCATCAGCATCTATAAAAGCTATCCATTTTGATTCTCTACTATAATTATATAAACAATTATTATAACATTTTATTTGAATGTTACCATGCTCTTTTACATTTAACTTCCAATCTCTTATAGTACACTTATTTAAATATTCCTTGTTTATACTTTCTTTAATTGGTACTGTTGACATATTATCATATATATAAAAATGATTAATACCTATACCAATATGATACTCTAACCATTCATTAATATAAGGGTTTTCATCTTTACATATGAGACATATGGAAGTATTATATTTAAAATCTATCATTATTCTTCTTCTTTTCTATTTGCATTTGGAATAGTTTTTGGTTCAAAATAAATATTAGTTATATTTGCTGTTATATTTTTATCATTATCATTCAAATCTGTTGCATTTAAATTATATACATCTGTATGAATATATAATTTTTTATCTTTATCATTTATTTCTTTTAATCTTATATCATTTGTTCTAACATATAAAATTTTAAAAGATATATCAGTACCATATTGACTACTTTTATAACATATTAATTCATTTTTTTTAACAATATAAACTGGCATTTCTTCATATGAATCATAAGAAAGTAAATTCTTTTTATCGAATAAAAGTGGAACATCTATACTTGATGTACCAACATCAACTATAACATGCATATATCCACCCATATCTAATAATTTTTTAATATCTACATCCTTTGGTGAAATAGTAGCATTACCATATGAATCTGAAGCAAATGTTATAGGAATCGTATTTACTCCACCTGTTTCATTATTGTTATTAACAATGAATCCAAATTTATTATTTTTATCAAACATAATTTATCTTTTCCTTTCTATTCTTTTATTTATTTATTATTCTTTAGGTACAAAAGTTTTACTAACCCCATTAATGGTTACAACTAGTTCTCCATTTTCATTAAAAGATAACATATTATTTAAACTATCATCTACATATTTCTTAGTAGCTATTTCATCAATTTCTAATATTTTTTTACTCTTTATAATTAAATCATTAGTAAACACATAATTTTTAACAGATGCTAATGCAGTACTACAAGTAACCAAGTTATTATTAGAAAATGTCATACATAACTCAATGACATGTCCATCTTCCAATTCGCAAAGAGTGCCAGTATATCCAACTGTTTTATTTGAAACATATGTTAATTCATTAATAATATCTCCATAACAAGCATAATAAATATGTTTTCCATCATTAGGATTTATAACATTTAAATTTTGACTTGGTGAAATTCCAGCTCCACTATCATTACATTTGTCCAACTCAGACTGTGGTACAGTTAAAACAGTTTCTAATTCATCAATTAAAAATTTATTATCTACATATCTTTTAGTTACTGGTTGATATATATCTGTAGGTGTAAATTCATTAGAATTATCTAATGTTAAATAATTTCTTCTTCTCACATATACAGATACAACACTATTTTTAATTGAATTAATATCTTCTTCTGATATATATCCTGATGAGATTCTTACTTGCAATACACAATAAGAATTATCATCTATTGTTGTTGTAGCGTTTGTACATCTCTTATTAGGTAATACTTTTACTGCTATATAACCATATTTTATTTTAACGCCGGAATAATTGATTGCATCTGATAATTCCATTTGAAAAGATTTTCCATATTTAATATCACCTGATATAGCACCAGTTTTTATTTCGTTTCCAATTTTATATTTTACACTAAAGAATAATTCATCTAAATCATTTAAATCATCTAAAGATTTATTTATATTACAAACGAATAAAGGTGCTTTATAATTATTGTTGACAGTTGAGTTTCTCATTTGTTCAAATGAAATTATATCAGATAATTTTGATTCTACAATTAAAAAATTTTTTGAATATAAATTTTCACTAATAGTTTGGATATTTTTAAGTTCTAAAATATCAGCTTTATCATCTATATATTTTTTTATATCTGAACTATTTAATCCATTGTTATTTGAACTATTATTAATAAACCCAAATTTATTATCTTTATCAAACATATTATTTCTCCTTTCTATTCTTTATAAAAAAAATAAAGGGAAATATATAGAATTATATCTATTATTTCCCTTTATACAAAATTAATTTAACCCTATATATCTAACTTTTGAACCACTTTCAACAATAACTATTGATTCTATTATTACATTTCCTAAACTTAAAGTTTCATTAGCACGCATTAATATTTTGTCTCCGTCATTGAATATAACGTTTATTTCTCCTTCACCCATGTTTTGAACTTGAACGTTAGTTATTGATTCTATAGTTCCTTCATTACCATCAGATAATATTTCTTGATTTTCTCTTTCAGTTGTAACTACTTTACCTCTAACTTTAACTGCCATTGTCTTCACCTCCTTATTTACATTATACATATATAATATAATACAAATAAATATTAATTATATATAAAATATATTAAAATTTTTATTAAATACTATTGATTTTTATTACTCATCTTAGTATCATATAATAAAGGAGGTGATAAAAATCAATAGAGTTGAAAAACATATTATTAAACCAAATAATAAATACTATAGTCTACTAGATGAATTTTGTTATAAGTCTAAAAATCTATATAATTGTGCAAATTATATTATTAGACAAGAATTTATTAATAATGGAAAATGGATAAGGTATAATGATTTAGATAAATTGTTAAAGCAAGAAGGAAATAATTTTGATTATAAAAATATGCCATTAGCAAGTACGGGTCAGCAATGTTTAAAATTATTAGATAAAAATTGGAAATCATTTTTTCAATCAATAAAAGATTATAATAAGAATTCCAATAAATATTTAGGTAGGCCTAAACTACCTAAGTATAAGCAGAAAGATAGTAGAAATTTAATTGTATTGACAAATCAAAATTGTAAAATAAACAAAGGTATAATTAAATTTCCTAAAGCATTCAAAGGTTTTTATTTGAAAACAAAAGTAAGTAATTTACAACAAGTAAGAATTATTCCTAAAGACAAATACATTGTAATAGAAGTAGTTTATAAAACAGAAGATATTCAATTATTACAAGACAATAATAGATACATTGGTATTGATTTAGGTTTAGATAACTTTGTAACCATAACTAATAATTGTGGATTAATTCCATTAGTAATAAATGGTAAGGGTCTAAAGTCAATAAATCAATACTATAATAAACAAATGGCTCATTATAAATCAATAGCTAAAAGAGTTAATAAATTAGATTACACTAATAAAATGAGAAAATTAACACTAAAAAGAAATAATAAAGTTGAAGATTATATTCATAAAGCTAGTAGATTTGTAGTTGATTATTGTAGAAATAATGAAATTAATACTATAGTTATAGGTAACAATAAGAATTGGAAACAAAATAGTAAAATGAGTAAAAGAGTTAATCAAAATTTTATTAGTATACCTTATTATAGTTTTATACAAAAAGTACAATATAAAGCAGAGGAATTTGGAATACAAGTTATTATTACTGAAGAAAGTTATACAAGTGGTACTTCATTTTTAGATAATGAATTACCTATTAAAGAGAATTATAATAAAAGTAGGAGAAAATATAGAGGATTATTTGTGAGTAACGAAGGTATAAAAATAAATGCCGATGTAAATGGTTCATATCAAATAATTAAAAAAGTATTTCCTAAAGCATTTGCTGATGGAATAGAGGGTGTAGGGTTACATCCATTCAAAGTAAATTTATTTTTATAATAAATTGATTGATAAATTAATTTTATTAAATAATAAGATTAATAAAATTAATAACCTAATACTTGACTTTTAATATTTTTATTAGTATAATAAAATTAAAAGGAGAAAATTAATGGAAGAAAAGAAAGTAAATTGTGGACTTTGCAAATATTTTAAAATAAAAGATTTAGGTAATGGATTTTGTGAAACCTTATGTGATAAAAATGAAATAAATTTACCTTATCACCCTTGCGAGGTTTATGAAGAAAAACTAAAATCTAATGAACAGAATGGAGAATAAATATGGATAAAAAATACGACAAAATGGATATGGATATAGATATGGATATGGAAATGTTAAACCTACCCTGTGGTAGTGTTATTATGGAATTTGAAAAAGATGGAGAAGAATATAAAGCTGAAATAATAAGAATACCTATTAAATATTTTTTAATAACCGATATGCTAGATGGATTTATGAAAAGAATTATAGAAGATTTATATGAGCAAGGTTGGGATTTTTCTAAAGCAATAGATTTTACTGAAATAGTTAATGAAGATTAGAGAGGATATATCCTCTCTTTTTTTATTATTTATAATCTCTAAATACCATAATAATACCATTATTTCTTAAGACTACATAACCTGTTTTTACAGTAAAAGAATATTCGTATCTGCTTCTAAATAATTTCATATTTGTTACATTTGTTCTAAGACCTAAATTATTCATCTTTAAAAGATGGTCTTCATATTTATGGCAAGGAATACCATATAATGTATATGCCATTTGAATAAAATCTAAACTATCTTTATCTTTAGGTATTATCTTATTGTTCATATCATTTAATCTATCTAATTTATCAACTATAAATCTTATCTCATCATAAGAATAATTAAGTATACTCTTAAGAAATACATCTTTATCTCTAGGTAAACTAAAACTTAATGTTCTCCAACGAACATCTTTTTTATATCTTACTTTACATTTATTTAATAAAACTTCCCAAGGTTTCATGGTTTTTTCAAACTTTTCAATAGATTCATCTCTCATATCCAAAGTGCATACATTAGATTTATCTATATCTCCATACATTATACTTCTTAACATTAGTTCCATTTTATTTTCTGTTAATTGACTACTAGTATTAGAAATATAAGTAAAAGTATTTATAAATAAAAAATGAGAAAATATTGATTTCTTAAGTGGAATATCTTTAGTCATAATATCCACATATCTATTATCATGTCTAAATATTACATCTCCATATTCATTTATACTAGTATCTCTATATTTACCAAAGAATATTCCTTCATCATTTATTAATATATCTAATTTTCTTTGAAAAGTAATCCTATTTAATCCTTTAGATTTTCTTTTAATATAATTGAGTGGTAATAATAATTCAACATGTTTATCTTTAGGAAAATATGTTAATACTTTTTCTCCTCTTTTATAATCTTTTATATATTTCCATTCTTGTCCATTAAAATATTCCATATTTTCTCCAAAGAAAGTATTTCTTGTTTCTAATCTTGGCATTTAATATCAATCCTTTCTATTTTACTTACATATATTAAATAAGACAATAAAATTTTACACGATATTTCGAGTAATTTATTTTACTTTTAATAAAATTATGAGTATAATATATATAAAATAAATAAAAACAAAGGGGAGATATATATATGTTAAAAGTGTATAAATATAGATTATATCCAAATAAAAAGCAAGAAGAACAAATTCAAAAAACCTTTGGTTGTTGTAGGTTTGTCTACAATCAAACATTATCTTATAGAAAAGAAATATATGAAACACAAAATAAATCTATGAATAAAATTTCTTGTAATAATTATTGTAATCAAGTTCTTAAAAAGGAATATGACTGGTTAAAAGAAGTTGATAAATTTGCTCTCACAAATGCAATTTATAATATGGATACTGCGTATCAAAGATTTTTCAAAGGACATTCTAATTATCCAAAATTCAAAAGTAAACGAGATAATAAAAAATCATATTCTACTAACTTTACTAATAACAACATCAAAATATCTTTTGAGAGTAATAAAATCAAACTTCCAAAACTTAAATGGGTTAAAGCTAAAATTCATCGTGAGTTTGTAGGTAAAATTAAATCAGTAACTATTTCACAAGTTCCATCTGATAAATATTATGTATCTATATTAGTAGAACAAGAGATAAAAGAATTACCTAAAAATGAATTTGCAATTGGTATAGATTTAGGATTAACTGATTTTGCTATAACTAGTGATGGAGTTAAATATAGCAATCCTAAATGGCTAAGAAAACAAGAAAATAAAATAAAGAAATTACAAAGAGATTTATCTAGGAAGAAAAAGGGAAGTAAAAATAGGAACAAAACAAGAATTAAATTGGCTAAATCACATGAAAAAATAGCTAATCAAAGAAAAGACTTTTTACATAAATTATCTTCTGAACTTATAAACGAAAATCAAGTAATATGTTTAGAAGATTTACAAGTAAAAAATATGTTACAAAATCATAAGTTAGCCAAAGCAATAAATGAAGTATCATGGTATGAATTTAGAAGACAATTAGAATATAAGGCTAATTGGTATGGTAGAACTGTCGTTATCATAGACAAATATTATCCTTCTAGTCAAATATGTAGTAATTGTGGAAATAATACTGGTAAAAAAGAATTATCTATAAGAGAATTTGATTGTCCATATTGTGGCAAACATCATGATAGAGATATTAACGCTAGTATTAATATATTACATGAAGGACTAAGAATATTAAATGAATAAAACAATTAGAGGTTGGAACCGACCTTATAAGCCTAGTAAATTAGTTACAATAGTAACTTTACCTAGGAAGCTAATAAGTTTTAGCTTATTGGTAGTTCACAAATTTATGTTAATAAATAAAAATGAAAGCTCACAGAAAGAATTTAAAGTACATTCAATAATATTTAGTGAAGATGCGTTTAAATTAGAACATGATTTACATATAGTTTTTGATGACTATAGAGTAAATAAAGTAAACAAACAAAAAGAACACTTTAGAGTATCTTTAGATGCAGTAAAAGAAGAAGTATTAAAACATAACCCTACTGCAACTTTTATTGATAATCCAACAGTAGACGAATACGAATTATCTAAAACAATGTAGAGGTGATTTAATTATATGGGATTTTTTAAGGAAAGAAAAGATAGAAAAAATGAAGAAAAAAGAATGAAAGAATATATTAGAGAATATATAAAAGTATGTGATACGATATGCTATGAAGATATTTATATGAAAGAAATTATTATACAATATGATGAATTAATACCCGACATGTTTATTAGCATACCTATTGATAATAAAGAAGTAAATGAAGTTTTATATGATATATACAATAGAAGATTACATGAAGTTTTATTAAAATTCCCAAATGGGCTCGAAGAAAAATGTAAAGTTAATGGAAAAATAGAAAAACGTATCGTTGATGAATTAAATGAAATAACATGGGAAGAACCTTTAGTAAAATTAAAACATTATAAAATAGATGTATCATTATTTGATTTAATAGCTCAAAATGTTAAAGTCTATATATTAGATTATGATTTGAAAGGAATTGATATTGATGAAAACACAAGAAGATAAGAGTATATGTTCAACTTGTAAACACTTAAAAGGTATATTTACTTACACTGAAGAAGGTATTAAACCTAGCTATATATGTATGGCTAATGATGACTGTTGGATAACAATAACAGAATTATGTACTAATAAAGATTTTGCTGAATGTGAAGATTATGAAAGTTTTGATAGATTGCTAACAGAAGATGTGTCAATACGTGCAATTAAATATGATAATAATGGTGAAATTAACCCAACTGATTGTACTAACTGTGCATATTTTTTAACTACACCAATTCAATTTCCTTGTGGACATTGTATGATAAAGACTGACTTGAATGTTGGCTGTTTTAGATTTTGTGAGTACTTTACAACAGAAAGACCAAAAATGCAATTGCGAATTGAAGCAAATGATATGGATTTACAAAAACTTTATATACAAAGAAATCAATTATTGTTAAATAAAGCAACTGAAAATAAAAGAAAGGATAACGAAAATGATGGAAGTAACTAATGTAGATAAATATTATTCATTGTTAGGCATAAGACCTTCAATGATAAATGATTCAATATTTGGAAATGTATATGTATTAATTAATTTAGATAAGTCAAATTATCCTAAAGTATTCATAGGATATTCAACTAAGAAAGAAAAGTTTTATTTATTTAACTGTATATACCTTGAAGATGCTATTTATCCTTTTGGAAAACTAGTAGAATATATAGTAGTTGATTTAACATCACAAGATTTATTTAAGATTGTAAATAAAGGAACAAAAATAAAAGACATATATGATAATAAAACAATATTTTCATATGTAATAGATGATACAGATGGTGACTTAGAAAAAGTACAAAAAAGTTATCTATCCAAAGAAGAAGATATATCAAATGTAGATTTTTATGATACTTTAGAAATGGAACTTAAATTAACAAATGAACAATTTAATGAAATTATTTTATTATCTGCTCTTTAGAAAAATAAAAAGAAGAGATTAATTCTCTTCTTTATCTTCTAAGCATTCTCCAAAAACTAATAGTGGATAAATAAAAATCATAATAATATTACTAAGTAAATCTAATAAACTTAGATATATATTATATATAATCTTTATAATATCTTTTATTAAGTTTATAACAATTTCAAAATGAAAATTTTTAATATATCTTTTTATAAATTTCATTCTATCAACTCCTTTGGATTTTATATAAATTATACTAAAAATTTTATTAGAAGTAAATAAAAAAAATAAAGAAAGGTGAAAAATATGAGAAAATTTTTAGAAAAAATAGGAAAGAAATTATGTAAGGATTATTTACAAACTGTTAATGCAGAATCAGAAAACTTAAAACTTATGTTAGAAAAAACTAGCAAAGATTTTGAAATGCTACATAAAGAAATCGAAGAATTAAGAAGTGAATTAAACATAGAAGAACCTAAAGAAATAATTGAAGAATTAGATGAAGAAGAAAAAGAAGAATAAAAAAATAGCCTACTTAATAGTAGGCTATTTTAATTTTTCTTTTAAACTTATACTAAGATTCACTATATTTATTATATCTATTTTTTTAATATTTTAAGATATTATTCATTAATAATTTATTATCCATAGACAATTACTACGCCTAACCATTCTGTGGTATAAGTGAAAATAAACTCATATGTTTTATTAGCTGAAATTGTTGGAATATTTCCATTTTGCCACTTACAAGTTGGTAATGTTAAAGTTAAATCTGCTGTTGTACTAAAGAATAAATGAATTTTTGTAAAAGAAGTAACTGCTGGTAATGTAATTTCAGTACCATTTACGATAGTAGCAGTTTGATATTTGTCTGTTGTTAATGATAAAGTAGTACCTGATATATTAGTAGTTACTAGAGTATTATTAATTTTATCGTCTAAATATTTTTTAGTAACTAAATCTTTATTTTCAGTAGGAGTACCTTCTTGAGATAATTTACCTGCAAACCATGCATTGCCTTCCCAATCTAGTGTATGTGCGTTAGAATTTTTACCATCCTCACCATTACCTACTATATGAGCATATTTATTATTAGTATCTTCTATGTTGTATTTACCTTGTACGTGTTGATTTTGAGAAGAAGCAGTTGTACCACTACCTTCAGCATGTGAATAATCCCCTGAAGCAGTTGTACCACTACCTTCAGCATGTGAATAATCCCCTGAAGCAGTTGTACCACTACCTTCTGCGTGTGAATAATATGCTGAGGCTGTTGTATAATTACCTTCTGCGTGTGAGCCATCCCCTGAAGCAGTTGTACTATCACCTTCTGCATGTGAATAATATGCTGAGGCTGTTGTACAATTGCCTTCTGCATGGGAAGCAGTACCACTAGCAGTTGTATCACTACCTTCAGCATGAGAACCATAATTACCTGTTGCTTGGGTACTACTACCTTCAGCATGTGATTTAGTACCTGAAGCTTCTGTGTTCATGCCTTCAGCATGAGAACATTCCGCTGATGCTGTTGTATTAGTACCTTCAGCATGTGAACCACTACCAGATGCATTTACTCCAGAACCTATAGCAACACTCGATATTCCTATGTCTCCAATTCTTCCTAAACTTATACTATTTTGTATTATTAAATCATTTTCTATATATTTATTATCTAAGCATTTAATTTCTTCCTCATAAATAACTAAATCAGTAGAAATAGGAGTATCATCTGCATTAGTATTTATAACGTTTAATGTTAAATCAGTTGAGTGATTTAAGGCTTGTATAACATAACCATTCATACTACACATAATACCACTCATCACTTTATTTACCATTACACTACATAATTTCTTACTACCTAAAAATTCTATATAGTATCTTCTATCTCCATTAATAGAAACATTGCTTACAGTAATAGATTCATCTATTTTTATATCACTAGCAGGTACAGTAGCTAATACTTTACTAGAAATAGTTTTTATTACATTATTATCATTGTTATTTCCATTGGTTTTATCTTCTCTAATAAACCCCATTAAATTCATCTCCTTTAAAGATATTTTTACATATCTTAATTTTTTAATAATCTACATTACGATAATAAGACCAGCCTATTATATTTAATTATGATTTATCATACATTTTATTTGACTTTTAATAACTATATTAGTATAATTTATGTAAAATATAATTTGGTGGGTGATGAAATGAGCAAACTTATAAAATTAGATAATCCTATTGAAATAGAATTTACTTTGGATAAAAAGGTATATAAAAGTCCTAATAGCAACTTTATGATATTAAGAATATTCAGTGACACAATGGAAATTAAACCTTATTTAAATCCTGTATACAACAATGTTAGTATGAAAGTAAATACAGTAGGAGATATAAAATATAATGTAAAATATAAAGCTAAAATAATGGAATTAGAATACGATAAAAAATGGGGATATTCAATCAAAGGACAAGAGATAATACCTTCTGACTTTTCAGCAGATTCCATTAATGATGATGATACAATGTTAAATTTTATAGAATTATTTATCGGTGAAAGTGTAGCAGATAAATTAAAAAATGTAATCGGCATATGTGATATAATAAAAAATAAAAATACTGAAGAACTATTAAAAATACATGGGATAGGAGAAAAGACAGTAAATAAAATATATAATTCTTATCAAGAAAATGTTGAAAATGCACAGTATCTTATGACATTAAAACAATTAGGATTTACAGATAATGCTATAAATAAATTAAACACAGTATATAATAAAAACCTATATGAAGCATGTCAACAAATAAAGAGTAATATATTTGATTTAGTATTTAAAGGATTCAGATTAGATATTATAGATAATATATTCTTAAGCAAAATGGAAGGAGATAAAAGAGATGAAAGAAGATTAGAATGTTATACTTATAAAGCTATTAATGATGTATTATATGAAGACTTTGAAAGTTTTATAAGTATTAGTAGATTTATGAGATTACCAGTAATAGAAAATACAATAGATAATGTTGGAGATAAAATATTTAATAAATGTATAGATAAGTTAATAAAGGATAGAAAGATTTATATCATAGAAGATAAGTATATAACAACTTATGGTATCTATAATTGTGATGTTAACCTATACAGAAATTTAAGAAGATTAATAAATGGAGATAACAAAAGTAATGTAAACATAGATATAGATAAAGAAATAAATTATGAAGAAGAAAGATTAGGAGTAAAATTAAACAAAGGACAAAGAAATTGCGTTAAATCTGTATTAACTCATAATATATCTCTATTAACAGGTGGTGGAGGTGTTGGTAAGACTTTCACATTAAACATAATATTAAATATAATGGATAGATTATATGAACCATTCTTACCTACTTTAGTAGCCTTAAGTGGTAAAGCTAGTGGAGTATTAGCTGAATCAACTAATAGAGAAGCAAGTACAATCCATAGAGCTTTAGGTTTCTCAGGTGGATTTTTTATGTATGATAAAACTAACCCATTAAAAACTGATATGTTAGTTATAGATGAAGTTTCTATGGTATCAAATGAATTAATGCTAGATTTATTAAGTGCTATTGAAACTGGAACTAAAATATTATTTATAGGAGATGAAAAACAATTAACTAGTATTGGACATTCTAATACTATAAATGATTTAAATAAACTACCAATAAACAAATGTCAATTAACTGAACCTATGAGACAAGCGATGAAAAGTGGTATATTAAATGTATGTACAGATATAAGAAATGATAAGAACCCATTTGTAAATAAAAAATTTGCATTATATGGTGAATTAAAAGACATGTCAGTTACTATAGGTGATGACAAATATTGGGAAATGATTAATGATTATGTAGAAAATTTTGATGTTAATAATAAATTAGATTATGTAGTATTAGCTTGTACTAAAAAAGAAACAAGTAAAATAAATATAGATATACAAAATGAATTAATTAAAAAAGGTAAACTTAATAAAAACAGTAATTATATAGAAATTAGTACTGACCTTAAGGAAAATGATAAGAGAGTTAAAATGAAAATATATCCAGGAAGTGTATTACTTATAACAAAAAATAAATATAACGTATTATCTGAAGAAGATTATTATAACAATAGAAAAGATGGAAATAAAAGTTTATTCAATGGTAATACAGTAATAGTAGAAGAAATATATTCTGATGCAATTAAAGTTAGTTTCAATAATGAAAACTTTATAATTCTTAGTGCATTTTATGATATATTAAGTGGTGGCTATAGCTATTCAATACATCGTTCTCAAGGAAGTACTATAAAGTATTTATATATCTACTTAAGCAACACATATGTTGTAAAAGAAATGTTATTAGTAAATGAAGCATTATACACTGCTATATCAAGAGGAAAAATAAGATGTAAGTTATATGTAGAAAAATACATTGTATTGACAAAAGCAATAAATAATAGAGAGATAAACAAAAGACAAACAATATTAGAATTATTAATAGATGGTAAAATAGCTCTTAAATAATTTATAAGTTGTATTTGCTTTAGGTATGTTTATAAAAGGAGAGTAAAAATACTCTTCTTTTTTTTAAAAGTGTTTACAAATTTTGTAAAAAAGTTTATATTATATATATAAGGATTAACCAAAATGTTAATAAAATAGTCTTATATAATATTTGAAAGGAATGATTTATATGAATACATTGAAAAAGAAAAGAATGGAACTTGGAGTTACACAAGATTATTTGGCAGAAAAAATAGATGTATCAAAAATTACTATAAATCGTTGGGAGAATGATGCAAGAATACCTAATATTTGTGATTTAGAAAATATAATTAGATATTATCAATTAACTGATGAAGAATTACATGAATTTATTTCATATGTAAATAAAAATAATAAATAAAGGAAATGATGAAGCAATGAAACATTTTGATTTAGAATTTGAAAATTCATTAAAGATGGCAGAAAAAAGAGCGTATCTTTCTGATATAATACCAAGTAGTGAAATGCAATTATGGAACAATAAAAATCTAGTAGTAATACAAGCACCAACTGGCTGTGGAAAATCAACCTTAATACAAACTACACTATATGATTTAGCAAAAACACAAAATAAAAAAATTTTAATACTTGTTAATAGAGAGAAACTAAAGAAGGAATTTGAAACTGATATAATTAATAATAAAAAAGAGGATGTGATTGATGTTATGACTTATCAAACTTTGGAAGCATATACAAAAAATCATGGAACTCAATATGATTTATCAGAATACGATTATGTGATATCAGATGAATCACATTATTTTCACAATGATAGCTTATTCAATAAATACACTCAGGAATCATTCGACAATATAATAAATAGCAATTCGGTAAAGGTGTTTATGAGTGCTACAAATAAATCATTGATTAATTATTTAGATTATTATGAATATGATTATAAATTGTATTCATTAGATACTGACTATTCATATGCTAATATAACATTCTTTAATAAAAAATTATATATATATGATTTACTTAGAAGTTTAAAAGAAGAAGGAGAAAAAGCAATTATATTTATGCAAGACATAATGTTAGCTTATGAAATATATGATATGTTTAAAGATGACAGTCTTTTCTTATGTAGTAAATCAAATAAACAATATTATAGACATGTAGATGAAGATAAGATAAACAATATGTTAGAGAATAAAAAATTCGATTGCTTATTTCTTATAACAACAACTGTTTTTGAAAATGGAAACAATATAAAAGATAAAAATTTACATCATATGATTATACAACTTAGTGATTTAGATAGTATTCAACAATGTATTGGTAGAAAAAGAATTGAATGTTCAGATGATTATTTGAATATTGCTATATGTAATTTAAACAATCAGGCTTTAGGTGGTTTATTAACTAAAAATAAAGAAGTTGTGAGAGGTGCTGAATTATTAATAAGATTAGGTGAAAGGGCTTATGTGTCAAGATATTCAAAAGACTATGACCCTTGTGTTTATGATATTTATAATGATGCTGAAAAAAGAGTTGAAAAAAGAATAAATAGTTTTAGATATTTTAAATGTAAAAATAATATTAAAATGTATTCTAAATGGTTAGCCGATGAAGATAAAATGGGATTTAAAAAAGATGTTATTAAATTATTTGGGAAAGAATGGGAAGGAGGAATATATTGTTTTAATGAAGATGAAGTAAAAGGTAAGCAAACATTAAATGAATATATGGAATCTATTAAAGATAAAGATTTGCTAAAGGACGAACAAAAGGATTTAATAAAAAAGATTGGGCTAAAGGACAACAGAGGAAGATTAATTAAATCTATTAAATTTTTAAATAATTATTTGCTTGAAGGAGGATATAAATATCAAATAGAAAGTAAAAGAAAGAAAAAAGATGGAAAAAAAATAACAATTTGGATTGTTAAAGAAATAATAAAAGGGGACAAAAATGTGGAGTAAGCTTATAAAGGAAGGGGACAAAAATGTGGAGTAAGCTTATAAAGGAAGGGGACAAAAATGTGGAGTAAGCTTATATGAAAACAGTATATTTTGTACATAATTTTGTACATAAACTAAATCTTTCTATAATATGAGAAATATGGAGTTTGTGCAGAAATTGTATATAAACTATAAAAAAAAAGGAACAGAAAATTAATCTGTTCCTTTTTTGCTATCTAAAACCTTATTAATTATATCCATTCCATTTTTCTCTTTATGTTTATTAAATGATAAGAGATAATCTTTGGCACTTTGTTTTTTAGGTTTTTTTAATAGTTTATCAATTATTTTTTTATTTGTTTTGGTGTTTGTTTTTTTAACAGTGACACCCTCATGTTTTTCTTTTTTAGATTTTTTTTCTTTAGGAGTTTTATCTTCTATTGATGTAATTCTATGCATTTGTTTTAATAGCATATGATAATATCCATTATCACATCCATTTTCTACCCAATACATATCTCCTAAATCTTGTATATAATGACATGAATTAAAATAGTAAGTGTTGGATTTTCTAACGCCTGACATTACAGCAAGTTTATCAATCATTGCTTTATAACCATCTTTGATATTTTTAAATCTCATCCAACCATGAGTAGCTTTTAAACCTCCAGGGTTATTATAGCTTCTAAAAAGATGACTTTTACCATAGCCTGTTTCTATACTTGTCATTGCTATAACTAATGTTGCATCTATTCCTACTTTATCACAGTATTCATAGATATAATCAACACAACCCATTAATTTTTTACTAGTGTTTCTATTGTATAAAAATACTTTAGCTTGATAAGGTGTTGATGTATTATCGGTTGCTATTATTGGTTTACTCGCATAACTAGAGCAAGGAAGTAAAACCATTAATGCACATAAAAATAAAGTAAATATTTTCTTTTTCATTATTTATCATCTCGACGATAATAAATATTCATATCAACTTTACCTATGCCATCAACATAACCCTTATCTGTATATTGCCACATTTTAAACTTACCTACTTTTATACATTTTCCATTCCATGAAGCAATCCATGTATAGTGATTATTTAATAAATCTTTTGTAAAATAATTATCGCTAAAATCTAAATTTGTATATATACCACTATCGTATCCATCTTTTTCTACTATTCTACAGAATTCGTCACCAAGAGATGTAACTAATTTCTTAGTTGGTATAACTCCAAATTGAGTAGAATATCGTACTGAATCGTATTCATAGTCAAACCATACTCCTAATGTTATATGTTTTCTGTATGGTTCAATTAATTTTAAACAGAGGCTTGTCTCTTTCTTGACATCATTTAAATTCATAGCATAACTGAAATGATATACACCTATTTCCATATCATTTTTTATCGCTTGTTCTATATTATATTTAAATTTATAATCTTCTGTTTTAGCATACCCAGTTCTTATTATACAAAAGTCTATCCCTGCCTTTTTAACTCTCTTCCAATCTATAGTCCCATTCCATTTAGAAACATCTATTCCTTTAAGTTGTTTCTTATCTGATTTTATATTACCCTTCTTTTTAGATTCTTTCGTTATCTCTTTTTCTAATTCTCTACTGTTGCTTATTATTTTAGTTTTCTCTTCTTTGTTTTTTTTACTTTCTTCAACTTTAGAATTCTTTCCGATAAGAGAATTTATTAAATCTAAACCATTATTTTTTGGTCTTTGATTGCTATTGTCTAAAATATTGTAAATAATGTCAGCTGGTTGGGCATTAATTGTTTGTATTGGGAAAGTTAATACACATAAAGTAATTAAAAAAGACAGTATCTTTTTCAATCTAGTCGTCTTCTTTATCTTTTGGTATTATTACTTTAAAAGTTAATATACCAGCGACAACAAATAATCCCATTTTAAACAAATCAACCAAAATATTAACAAAACTTTCTTGTAAAGTTGTAAACCATGCTCCTTGTGGTGATATGCCTAAAGCTAAAACGAACATAATTGCCCACATTACTCCAATTGCTAGTTTCTTTTTATTTCTTTGAAACCAAGTCTTTTTAGGATGAGGACAACATTTTTCACAATGACATCCTGTTGGGTGTTGTTCAATTTTAGGAGATTCAACGACTACTTTCTTTTCCACAATACAGGATTCAACGCCCTTACAAGTAAGAGGTTTGTATTGCTCTTGTTGAATTTCACCATTAATAGGACAACCTATTCCATTTTTACTTGTGCTGTTTAAGATGTTATTTATTTCATCTAGTTTCTTCATTTCAGCACATAACTCATCTTTTTTCAATCTTATGTCTAAGTTTTGAGTTTCTCTTATTCTTTTTTCCTCTAAAGCTTCTTTAATTTCACGAATGTTCTCATTTCTATCTTTTTCATTCATAGTGATTTTTTCAGCTCCTTCTAACATGTTTTTGATTTTTAGAGATTTCATGCTTCCACCTCACAATCTCTTATTATTTTGGTGATAACTATTTTACATATATTTAATAATACATTTTTATTAATTTTATATTAAAACTATTTACTTTTAATAAAAACATTAGTATATTATATATATAAAATTTTTTAAATATGTTTACTTTTAATGAGAATCATAGTATAATATAAATAAAGGAAGGAGACGAAGGTATGAAAAATCCAGCTAATCAAATTCATAAGAAGATGTTAGAAGAATTTGAGAATAAAAGAAAATACAATAAAAAAATGATAGAAGAAGATATATCTTGGAGAAAAGTACCATTTGAAGTAAAGGAAATGTTTTATAATGCATATGATTTAACAAATGAATTATCAGATAAATTATTAGTAAAAATAGAGAATAGTAAAGAAGAATTTGATTATGAGGTAGATGAATACTTTAATTATATTACATTAGAAGAGGAATGGTATAATTTAATATTTTTCTCATTATGCAAGAAATATGGAATAAAGAAAAGTGTTTTATCAATTTAGTAAAATATAAAATAAAAATAAAGTAAATATAGTTAGAAAATGGAGAGATAATAAATGGAAGAAAAGGAAAAAAGAGCAATAGATATAGAAGATATGTTTGAAATCTGTGTTATAAAAGATGAACATGGAGAAGATGGTTATAGTCTAGGAACATATAAGGATAGACAAGCCTTAAGTGGTTTTTATATAAAAGCAAAAAAAGATAGTTTATTGGAAAAAGTAGAAGGTTTCTTTTGTGGTAAATTTAAATTAGAAAATGACCCTGAAAATTATAGACAAGAAGCAAGGATAGAGCTTTGGTTATCAATAGATAAATACTATAATAAACTTGGTTATGATGATACTGTTAAAGGAGATGGGTTAATATTTACCAATTGCAAATATAAGGCAATGGATATGGCTAAATTAGCTAAAGGAAATGTATCTGTTTGCGATAGAACAACTGGTAAATATTATATAAATAAAATAGAATCATTTGAACAGAAATTTATTGAAGAAAATGATAAAATGAGAAATCAAAAAGATGAAAAATACTTAAGTGAAAAATATAATATTGAAGATTTTAATAAAGTATTTACAGGAGAATATGAAACAACTAATGAATTTATTCGATGGTTTGAAAAAAATAAAAGTTACATATTAACAAAAAAACAAATAGATTATTTAAATGGAGATGCAATAATAAAAAACGCAAGTGGCGTTTGGATAATAAATAAAAATATAAGAAAAAGAGTAGAAAGTTGTTATGCAAATGATAAATTAAAAAAAGAAAGAATTAAGAAATTAAATAAAAAATTAAAAAATGTAAATTATTTATTGGATTTCAGTGATGAAGAAGATTTGATTAATAGACTTAAGAAAATGTCTAAAAGAAAAGATGATAGAATTTTAATGAAGTTATTTGAATATCTAACTAAAGATGAATGTATTTTATTAACTAGAATCTTAAATGATAAAGATTATGAAGTTAAGAATAAAAAATTCTATTATAATATAATAGAAATATTAATAAATGAAGAAGCATACATTAATAATTTAATTGAAAATATGAAGAAGGAAGGTGAAATCCCTTGGGATTAAAAAGAAGAAATGTTAGAAGTGTTAATAAAAAAGATAAAGATATTGGTGGAATAAGTTTAAGTGATTATCAAAAAGAAGCAATAAAAATAGCAATAGCTAATAAAAAAGAAAATAATAAAATAGAGATATGTACTTCAGAGGAAAATAAAGAAGATATAAAGGAAGTTGCTGCCGAAAAGGTAGAATTAGCCAACGACATGGCTAAAACTCCAATAGAGCCAATTAATGAGCTTACAGATACAATTAAAGAAGATACTAGTGTTGCAGAAGTAGCTGAAGTTCAAGAAGAGGAAAAAGAAGAAACAGAAGATTTAAATACAGAAAAAGATGATATAGCAAAAATAATAGAAGAAGAAAGTAATAAATCCGAAGAAGATAAAAAGGTCATATGCCTAGATACTGGAATAGTATATGAAAATAGTAAAGATGCAAGTACACGAACAGGTGCAAATGCTGGAGCGATTACAAGAAATTGTAAAGGATATACAAAACGAGCAGGTGGTAAGAGTTGGCAATTCTACAATGATTATTTACTAATGAATATAGAGGAATAAAATAACATGGAATATTATGGTTGGATATATTGTATTACAAATTTAATAAATAATAAAAAATATGTAGGTCAAACAATGTCAAAATATGGGTATAAAATTAGATGGCGAGAACATAAAAAATGTTTAAGAAATAACAATCATAAAAATAATCATTTACAAAATGCTTGGAATAAATACGGTGAAAAAAGTTTTGAATTTATATTATTACATGAATTTATTTGTAATACAGAAAAAGAATTAAAAGATATGTTGGATAAAATAGAAATTTATTATATTAATAAATGGGATTTATTAAATAGAGATATGGGATATAACATAGCTTCCGGTGGAAGTAATGGAAATCCTTTTGCAAGTAAAACAGAGGATGAAATGAGAAAATATGGTGAACTTAGAAGTAAAATAGCAAAAAATTGGTGGAATAATATTTCTGATGATAAAAGAGAGCAATGGATTAAAAAAACTTCAGCTTCAAGAAAAGGTAAAAATATGGGAAAAGACAACCAGCAATCAAAAATGGTTGCCATGATAAATAAGAGGACAAATGAGATTATAAAAATATTTGATAGTGTTGCAGATGCTAATGAAGAAATTTGTCAAGATAGAAGCAATAGGAAAATTCATATGTGTGCAACAGGTAACAATAAGACAGCATGGGGATATAAATGGAGATATTTGGACGAATATGGTAATGTTATATTTCATGAAAATGATGAACCAATATTAAATAAAAAGATAGCAATGGTTGATAAAAATACAAATAATATTATTAAAAAATTTGATAATGTAATTGAAGCTAATGAATATTTTAATAAGAATAAGGAAAATACAAATATTTATTCATGTTTAAGAGGAAAAACAAAAACTGCTTATGGTTATATTTGGAAATATATTTATGAATAAAAATAAAAAATAAAATAAAAACATTTGACTTTTAATGAAAGTCTTAGCTTTATATAAGTAAAGCTACGATAAATCAATAAAAAATATATATAGTTGTCTTACATAAAAAATGTAATATTTCGATTAATGCACCATAAATGGTATATTAATTAATATGTAAGGAGAGATGCGACAATGACTGAAAAAGAATTTGTAAGGGCATTGGTAGCAGAATGTAAAAGGAATGGTTATAGAATATCGCAACCCAATGTTAAAAAAGTAATAAAATCTTTAAGAAATTTGACATTTAAAACTTGCTTAGAAGGAGAAGAAGTTAGATTGTTAGGATTTTGTACATTTACACCTGAAGAAACAAGAGATGTAATCCTACCAAATGGAGAACATAATAAAAAGAGAACCGTCATAAGAGTAAAATTAACAGAAGTGTTTAAAAGAAGATTTAGAGATACAGCAGTATTAGTAAGAGATGGAGCTATGGATTTATCAGATATTCATTACAATATGTTCTTTGAAGACGATGAAGAGTATGATGATTTGTTCGATGATTTAGACGAAGAAATAGAGGAAATAGAAGAACAGATAGCAGAATTAGAAGATGAGGACGACGAAGATACTGACATAGATGATGAAGAAGATACAGATAGTGAAGATGTTGAAGATGATGTAAGTGAAGAAGATAGTGGCACAGATGACGATGAAATTGATATAGAAGATGAAGAAATTGTTGAAGAAGAAGACGATACAGAAGAAATGGAAGAAGACGAAGATGACGAAAATACAGATGACGATACTGATTCTGATGATGAATTAGAAGATGAAGAAGAGGACGACGAAGACGATACTGATGATGTTGATAGTGATGAAGAAGATGAAAATTCTGAAACAGAAGAATTACTAGAAAAATTAAATAGTTTATATGAAGAATTTAAAAATAATTTAAGAGGTGAAAAATAGTGGAATTAAAAGCTATAAACAATATTAGTGATGTAATCATAAGTACAGAAAATTGCAATAAATATTTATTAAAAACAATTAATTCTATAAAATTAATTTATTACAATAATGAAATCTATATTAAACTATCTATTGAAGTATTTTCAGAAAAAGAAATAGAATTATATAAGAAATTCATACAAAAAACAATAGAAAAAGAAAAAAGTAAAGTATTTGTAGATTTTCATATAAATGAAGTAAATACAAACGGTGATAAGTGTAATAAATATAACCATTTAAGTTGTTCTTATGATATACCAAACAATATATGTTTATTAGAATTAAATTACACTGAAATCACATCAATAAATTATTATTTTAAAATTAATGATATTAATGAATTAAATTTATAATTAAAAAGGAGAGATGAATTATGGCAAAGATTTCAAAGAGTATGAGTTTTAAAAATTTTAGTTTTCGTGTTAATAAAGATGAAGTGTTAAATAAAGATGTTATATATTTAGTTGAAGAAACTAAAGATGACCAATTATTCCATTCATTAGATGAAATATTAGAATATTTTGCTGGTGAAGATGGATTATCAATGACTATAAAAATAGAAAAGAATCTTGGCGAAGAATAGTAATTAAAAAGAAAAAATAATTGAGGTGAAATAATAGTGATAACAAGTCCAAAAAGATTAAGAAGTAAACATGGGGTATTTGATAAAGAATATGATATGATAGAATATCCTGAAGGCGTTGATATACAATTAGCTTATGAATTTAATGTTTATAACTTAGGTGAAGAAAATGTAGAAATACAATTTAATGAAGAAGGAGATTTCTTAACTTTAGAACCTGGTGAAGGATTTGAAGTTTCTTTACCTATAACTCATGCAGTAGTTAAAAGTACTAATGCAAGATTGAAATATTCTTATTGGTGTTAAAAATTTTCAAAAAGTGTTTACAAAAATAAATAAAAATGTTATATTATATATATAAGATAAAATAAGGCTACGATAATTATTCCTTCTAATTATATAAAACAATAAAAGAATAATTAATAGAATTATACCGTCTATCGGTATAATAAAAGTATAATTATCAATTTCCTTATTAATAAATAAAATTATGTTTGGCTATATTAATTATTCCTTCTAATTGGTGCAGATTACATATATATAATTAATGCTTTCCAAACAACAATATAATTTTATAATAAATATTTCATATACATCACCCCCTTTTATATATTATATCCACTCGGTTCGTTCGAGTGGATATTTTTCAAAAGGAAATTTATTAATTTAACCTTTTGATAGTATGTCGCATTATATATGGCTATGTGTTTAGAATAAACAATTTCCATTAAATATAATGCGACTTTTATTGTTTATATGTTGAACAGATGGAGATAATAATTTTTATCTCTATGTATTGAATATATAAATAAAAATTAAGGAGTTGGTATTTAATGAAAGAAATGAACACTATGTATTTAAGAAGAAGAAATAAAATGATAGTTAATTTTAATGACGAAGATAGCGAAAAAGTTAGTGAACAAATAATAGCAACTTCATTAGTAAATTTAGAAAGTTATGGATATACATTTTCAGAAAAGCTTATAGAAGAATTAAGATTATTATCTGTTGAACAATATATAGATTTTTATAATATGACAATATCAATAATCAAAGAATTAGTAGGAGTAGATAAAGTCACAGAACCTATGTATCCTAATTTCCCACAACAAGTAATGGAAATAGATGAAGTTGAATTATATCTTAATGCAATAATTCATTATGCTACTGATGGTCAATTAGTTCCTGAATATGAAAAGAAAGAAAGATTCCCTTTAATAGGAAATTATGACTTAACTGTTATAGACTTAGGAAATGTTGAAGATTTCAATACAATATTTACTAACTTAGTATCTTCTAAAGTAAGTATATCTGCTTCAGATAAATCAGATATATCATGGTTTTTAAAAAAATTCAATAAAGAATATCTAAAGAAAATTATGCCTGAAGAAATTCCATTTAAAGAAATATTGAGTTATGTGACTTCTGAATTATGGTTTGGTGAATACAATGATGACATTAAAGAAATATTGATACCTTATTATAAAACAGCCACTGATGTCTTAAGATTAGCAACAGTTTTAAGTGATGGAGATGAAAGTTTATCAAAAGATTATTATTATAATTCATTTAAAAGAAAAGACAGAAGAATACTATTAACAATGTTAGAGAATGCAAATAACATAGAAGAAGATATGCTTAGATATAAAAATAGATGGATAAGATTAGGAGAAGTATTACATCCAGGTGAATATAAGAAATTTAAAAAAGTTAATAGAGCATTTGATAAAATAAGAAATGATAAAAAAATAGATACATTTAATAGTAATATAGAAAAAGCATTTGAAGAAAAAGACTTAGATAAAGTTCTTGAATTATTAACTAGTAGACCTGGTGAATTTGCTAGAAGATTAGATAGAACTCTTAGACTAGCAACTGATAAAAATGAAAGCAATAAAATAGTATTAGCATTTAGTCAAATAGCTGAAAAAATTCCTACTCCTCTTTTACTACAAATTAGAAGTTATTTCATAAAAAGAAAAGAAAATAACAACTTAAGAGTTTTTTCAATAAAAGGTTCAGGAAAATTATATGGTAAAGAAAATGATTTAAAAGAACTAGATAAAACAACTTGTACTAGAATAGAAAATATTTGTAATCTTAGATTAATGAATGAATATTCTAAAAGAGATTATTTAGGAAAAGTTTATATAGACGAAGAATTGAAAGATTATATAGCACCAACATCTCAAAGAAATTCTAGTAAAGCATTAAAATCAATGGCAAAAGGTAGTAAAATGAAAATAAAAGATGGAACAAATTTTTTAAGAAATTTCGTATATTGGAAACAAAAAAATGGTTGTAGAACAGATTTAGACTTAAGTGCATTATGTTTTACTGATGAGTTAGAAGTAATTGATGAAATATGGTATGGTAATCTAAGAGGTCGTAAAACAAATATTTGTCATAGTGGAGATTTTATATCAGCTAGAGATGGTGCAAGTGAATTTATTGACATTGATATTAAAAAATGTAAAGAAAGTGGTGTTAGATATATCTTAGTTTCAATAAATAGTTTTTCAGAAGAATATTTCAGTGAATTAGAAGATTGTTTTATAGGTTATATGGAATTAGACAATAATACAACTGGTGAAGTATTTGAGCCAAAAGCAGTAGCCAATAAATCTGACTTAAGTTCTGATTGTGAACAAGTAATCGCTAATATAATAGATTTAGAGGAAATGTGTATTTATTGGGCAGATATGCCAGTATCAAAAAGTTCCGGATATAATAATATAAAATTTAATAGAAAGAATTTGACATATACCCTAGAATCAATAATGAATATATGTAAACCTAATTTATACGATGTAATATTTATGAATGGAATTGCTAGAGGAGAAGTAGTAGACAATAAAGAAGAAGCAGAAATAGTTTATTCAACAGATGGAGATATTACACCATTTGATGTAGATATGATTGTCGGAGAATATATATAATAATTTATGGTAGAAAAGTAATTTTCTACCTTTTTTTATTTACTTTTAATAAGAATCTTAGTATAATATAAGTAAAAAGGATAATAACAGATATAGAAGGAGAGATTGTATATGTTAGATGAAAAGTTCTTAAGAAAAGAAAATGAAACATTAGAAGAATATCAACTTAGATTATCTGTGATGAAGTTAAAAGATGGAGAAGATATAGAATGGCAAGACATTAAAGAGTTATTAGATAGTGACGAACATAGAGATACTCTTAGAAGAAAAGGAAAAGGTCTTGTCATGGCTTATGATATATACGAAGAAAAGATAGCAAAATTAGAAGATGAGTATTACTATAAACTTAAGAAAATGAGAGAAAAAGTTGATGAAGACATAGAAGATAAAAGATTAAGAGAAATCAATAATAAAGTAAATCAATTGCAAAAAGAAAAACAAAAACTTAAAGATGAAAGAAATCATATAAATGCAGAGAGAAGAATAGTAGCTAGAGTAGAACATTTAATTGAATGTACTAAAGATGAAATAGAAGAATTAAATGAAACTAAACCATTACTTGGAGATATTGATTTAGTAAAAACAGTTTCTGAAGAAGAAGGAGTAGTTTTATTATCTGATATACATTATGGAGCTGAAACTGATAATATATTAGATTGTTATAATCCACAAATATGTGAAAAGAAATTAAATTACTATTGTGAAAAAGTAATAGAATATGGAGAATTAAATAATCTTTCTACAGTCTATATGTTGGGGCTGGGTGATTTTATCTCAGGATTAATACATAACGTAAACAGATTTGATTCAAGACTATTAATAACAGAACAAGTTGTAAAAATAAGTGAACTTATAGCAGAATTTATAAATGAATTAAGTAAATATTTTTATGTTAAATATGCAATAATAAATGGTAATCACAGTAGAATAGTTGCTGAAAAAGATAATAGTAGAGAAGAAGAAAATTTTACAGAATTTATTAGACCATTTGTTAAATCAAGATTAGGTAAAAATCAAAATGTTGAATATATAGAACATAAAGATTGTGGAATTATTGAAGTAGATGTTTTAGGAAATAAATGTATAGCAATACATGGAGATAATGATAGAGATAGAAATTTAGATAGACTTATACAAATGTATGATTATCCTGTTGATTATATATTTAGAGGACATTTCCATCAAGCAAAACAATTCGATGTTAATAGCACAACAGTTATATGTTCAGGTGCATTCGGAAGTGAAGGTTATGCAAAGAAAGGAAGACTTTATAATAAGCCTATTCAAAAATTCCTAGTATTTAATAAAGAAGGAATGGTATGTTGTTATGACATAAATTTAAATAATTATAAAAAATAGGTGATAATATGAGTAAAGATATACCATATATATTTAGAATGTGTAAAAACTGCAAAGAAATAAAATTTATTTGTAAATTTAAGAAGAATAAGAATAGCAAATTCGGTTTTGAATATAAATGTAAAAAATGTTATAAAGAATATAATAAAAAATATAGAAAAGAAAATAAAGAAGATATATTGAAACGTGAAAGAAAATATAAAAAAGAACATAAAGAAAATATATTGAATTATAATAAAGAACTTCATAGAGAAGGATATTATAAAAAATATTATAAAAATAATAAAGAAAAATATAATATATATCGTGAAAATAATAAAGATAAATATAATATATATAATAAAGAATATTATGAAAGCAATAAAGAAAAAATATTAGAAAATAATAAAAAATGGAGAGAAAAGAATCCTGAAAAATTATTCAATAATAATATTAGAAGAAGACAAAAAGAAGAAAATCAAGGAAACGGTATTACTAAAGAACAATGGCATGAAATGATGATATTCTTTGATTTTAAATGTGCTTATTCAGATGAATATATTGGTGGAGATAGCAATAATAGAACTATAGACCATATTATACCTTTAAACAATGGTGGAGAACATGAAATTTGGAATTGTGTTCCTATGTTAAATACTTATAATTTTCAAAAACATACTAAAGATATGTTAGAATGGTATTTAGAACAATCATTTTTTTCAATAGAAAGATTAACTAAAATATATGAATGGAGAATATATGCTTATTGGAAATACAAAAAAAATTAACACATATAAATTTTATTATATGGTGAGAAATTAATCAAAGATATTAAAAATGTAAAAAGTAGTCTTATAAAAATAGTGTAAGTCAATGTGGAAGGACGGTTTCACAGCTTACAATTTCCTTCTTTTTTACTATACTATTCTTATAATAATCTATATTTACTTTAATATCTCTCCGATTTGGGTATCATAGTCCTTTCAACTATGATACCCTTTTTTTATTATATAAAACAGAAAGGAGAAAAATATGGCAAAAGCAAAGAAAGAAATAAAAAAAATAATATGTACTACATGTGGAAGAGAATTGCCTGAAAAAGACTTTGGTAAATCTTATTCATTTAGAGATAAATTAAATGGAAGATTGCCGATTTGCAAAGACTGTTGTGCTAGTTTATATGATAAGTTAATGGTAGATTATCAAGATGAAATGAAGGCATTATATAGATTTTGTATGATATTAGATTTATATTTTTCTAAAGATACAGTTATGGGATTAATAAGTAAGAATAGAAATTCTGAAAGTAATCTTGGATATTTATATGTATTAAAATATAATTTAGTACAATATAAAAATAAAACATTTCAAGATACAACAGCATTTGTAAATATATTTGGTATGACAGAAGAAGAGATGGAAGAAGCATTATATTTAAATACTGAAAAAACAAAAGAAGAAATAGAAAGAAAAACTAAGAAAATAGTTACTCCGGAAGTAATCAAACGTTGGGGTAATTGCCCCCTATGTTTATAAAAAAACATAGCAAACCTTTTGAATTGCTGGAAACCCCTAAAGCTTAACACACTACAACGTGGCTAGAAATGGCGAACGTGAATGTTGCGAAAGTAGAAAAAAGTTGTTAAGATGGTATATGGTTAAATCCTAAGTATTTATGACAATGGGCAATCAGCAACTAAGATTCTAAGTTACTATATGTAATATGAATAAAGTCCAACGACTAGAGCATAGCTCGTACACTCAAGCGAGTGGAAGTGGAAGGTGTCCTATAAATTATAGGATAATGATATAGTCTAATCTCATATGAAAATATGAGCAGTCGAAAGACGATATGTATGTAGCGAATGCATATGAATACAAATGTTCCGACCTGGAGTTAGACGATTATATTTTTCTTGAAGATAGATATAATCAAATGCTTCTTGCTTATGATGTAATTATGCGTCCTATGTAAAGAAATTTGCATAGAAAATCTCCTTAATTGCAGGTAATTCCTAAAGCCTTACACCAAAACGGAAGGTGAAAACCTAAACGGCAACGGTACGAAAGTAGAAAAAACGTAAGGATGGATATAAGGTTAAATCCTAAGTATCCTTAAACAATGGATGTTCATGCAACTAAGATTCTAAATTAAATTATTTTAAATATTTAACTTTTAATAAGATAAATTGTATAATATAAATAAAGAGAGGTGATAAAATGGCAAAAAAGAAATCTCATGAGGAGTTTGTTAATGAATTAAATATAAAAAATCCTAATATAAAAGTATTGAGTAAATATGTAAATGTGTCTACGAAAATAATGGTTAAATGTATAATTTGTGGAAATGAATGGATGGTAATACCTGGTAGTTTATTAAATGGAACTGGGTGTCCAAAATGTGCAAATAAAAATAAATCAAATAAACAAAGAAAGACAAAAGAACAATTTATAGAAGAGATGAAAATTATTAATCCTAATGTTAAAATAATCGGTGATTATATTAATAATCATACGAAGATAAAATGTGAATGTTTAATATGTGGGAATATATATTTTATGATACCTAAAAATTTAAGGAAAGGGCAAAATTGTCCTGAATGTGCTATGAAACAAAGAGTATCTAAAAAATCTAAAATTCATGAACAATTTATAATTGAATTAAATGATATAAATAAAAATATTAAAGTATCAAATAAATATATAAATGCAAAAACAATCATGGAATGTTCTTGTGATATTTGTGGTCATAAATGGAAATCTAATGCCGATAATTTATTAAGAGGTCATGGATGTCCAAAGTGTGCAATAGAGAATAGTAAAGGTGAAAACAATCATAACTGGAATCCTAATCTTACACAAGAAGATAGAGAAGATAAAAGAAATTATGCAGAATATAAAGAGTGGAGAAAAAAATGTTATGAACGTGATGATTATACTTGCCAAATTACTGGGAAAAGAGGAGTAGAATTATGTGTACACCATTTGTATTCTTATAATAAATATAAATGTTTAAGAACAGTATTGGATAACGGCATAACAGTGTCTAAAGAAATACATGAATTGTTTCATAAAATATATGGACGAGGAGATAACACATTAGAACAATGGGAAGAATTTATTAAAAATTTAGAATAATTTAATATGAATTAAAGCTCAACGACTATTCCGTAAGGAAGTAAAGCCACAAGTCATTGGTGGAAGAAAAGGGAGATACCTTAACAGACAATGCTGAAGGTAAAGAAATAGTCTACTCTCATATGAAAGTATGAGCAGTTTTGTATATGTACAAAACGGATTAAGTGTAGCGAACTTAATTGAATATAAAGGATAAGAATCCCTCATCCCTTTGGTCATATCAAGAAATATGTATGAATTATTTACTCCTTAGAAAAGATAGAGGAAATGTTCAACTTCAGAAAAGTATTCAAGAAATTAATAGTAAATTACAAGCTGACTGTAAAATGAAATTATCACAAATAGATAATGATGATGATGATAATGCTTGTTTTGGGAATTTTATAGATAAGATAGAATCATATGAACCATGTAATAAAAAGTTGCCATTTTTTGAGGACATAGATGGAATAAGACAATACTTAAAACGATGGAAACAAAAAGCCACGACTGTATAGAAATATGCAGTGGACACAGATTTAATTGCAGGTAATCCCTAAAGCTCTACACCAAAACGGAAGGTGAAAACCTAAACGGCAATGGTACGAAAGTAGAAAAAACGTAGAGATGGCATATGGTTAAATCCTAAGTGTTATAAATGATAATTTAATATTATTATTTAAAATGGGTGTTCATGCAGGTAAGATTCTAAGTTACTATATGTAATATGAATAAACTTCAACGACTAGAGTTTAAATACTCGTAGGGTGTAAGTGATTGACACTCGAAAAGGTCTGCCCCTAACAGATAATGCTGAGGGTGAAGAAATAGTCTAGTCACTCTAGGAAACTAGGTGCTTAGAATTAACTAAGGTTTATAGTGTAGCGACTATAAATAAATATTAACGTTTGTTTTGCCTTTTGCAAAGCAGTGGAAATTAGCTAAAAATGATGTTTTAGGGGGAGAAGAAGGAATAGAAGATTATGAAGATGTAGATAAAATATACAATGAACAAAATAAGAATAATACCGAAGTAGAAAATGAAGTAAAGAACGAAGTAGGTGAGGAAGACAATGACAAGTAATGCAAAAGAAAATATTGAAGAAGAAATACTTTCCGATAATGTCATGAAAAGTCCTCATAGAAAAAGAAGGAATTTATCCCAAAGAAAAAAAGATAGATTAAATGAAGGTATGAAAATATGGACTGCATTTTATAGGTTAAATATTTAGCTTATTTTATTAGGTAACTAATAATCTAAACCCTTTGAATTGCTGGAAAGGACTTAGAGCCTATTGAACTACAACGTAGATGGAAACATCAAGCGTGAATGTTTAAAAATCAATAGGATTGTTTAATCAGCAACTAAGATTCTAAATTTATTTAATTAAGTTGACTTTTAATAATTTTAATAGTATAATATAAGTAAAGAAGGTGAATATTATGAGTAGAAAAAAATGGACGTATGAAGATATTAAAGATAACATAGAGCAAAATAAAGGATACAAATTGATATCAAATATAGAAGATATTGACGATAATCATAAGTATTACGTAAAAGATAAATTGTATATAAAGAAAAAGGCTACAATAAAAATACAATGTGGTATTTGTGGAGAAATTTATGAAGTTACTTTTGATGCATTTAATAATGGAAATAGACATTATAGTTGTGCTAGAAAACTTGCTTCAATAAATAGAAGATATAATAGCAATGATATTTCAAACAAATTATTAAAATATGGATATAAATTTGCCGACATTAATCAATATGAAACTAAAGAATCAATGTGTGAACTTATATGTCCAAGAAAACATCATTGGTATACAACTATACAAAATTTTGATAATTATAAATGTCCATATTGTAATGAAGAGGATAGATTAGTTGAAAGCTATATAAGATTAATTAATTATTTACATAGTATAAATTATATCTTTATATCATATCAACGAAATGAAAACAATAATTGTTTTACTTTTGGATATGTAGCTTATTATTGTAACAATGGACATATAAATACTCAACAAGTACAAAGCTTATATGCAAAAAAAAGATGTTCTAAATGTTCAACAACTAAAGGAGAAAATAGAATAAGTGTATATTTACAAAATAATATGATAGATTATATATATGATAAAAGATACTTTAAAGATTTAAAAGGTATAGGTGGAACATGTTTAAAACCTGATTTTATCATAGAGAATAAAAAAATATGGATAGAATATGATGGTATAGGACATTTTGAACCAAAAGATTTTGCAGGTAAAGGAAAGGAATGGGCTGAAAAAAACTTTAAAACACTTAAATATCATGATAAGTTAAAAGATGAATATGCCAAGGAACATGATTGGAAATTAATAAGGATTCCATATTGGGAATATGATAATATAGAGAATATATTAGATGAAAACTTAATTAAATAGATATGAATAAAGCTCAACGACTAGAGTTTAAACTCGTAGGCTACAAGTTATTGGTAGTCGAAGTGGAGGGCATCCTTTTATAGGATGAAGATATAGTCTGTTCTTATATGAAAGATATAAGTAGTTCTTTATTAAATAAAGAACAGTATGTATGTAGCGAATACATATGAACATTTAGTAAACATCCATAGATTCGCACTGGATTTTTTGGGACTTAATTTATATCCGTTCCAAATTATATTGCTTTATATGATGAATATAATGTATAGCACTTGCCTAATATGTGCAAGGGGGTTATCGAAATCGTATATGACAGCAATATTCCTTTGTTGTAAAGCAATATTATATCCAAATAGTTTAATTGTAGTTTCTTGTTCAACTAAAGAACAAGCGAGAAATCTTATAAAGGAGAAGATAGCCAAAGAGCTATGTTCTCAGTCGAAAATGTTAAATCGGGAGATTTCTAAAGTAGTTATTGGTACTAATGAAACAGTTATTATTTTTAACAATGGTAGTACCATTCAAGTTTAATGCTTTGCACATTGAGTAATCAGTGTGTATAACCGATTGAATTGCTTGTAAATCCTAAAGCTAACTAAACTACAACGTAACCTGAAAAGGTAAGCGTGAAGAAAACACTTTAAAGTGGGTGGCGAAAGCAGAAAAAATTAGTTAGATGGTATATGGTTAAATCCTAAGTACTATAATAATGGAAGTCTAGCAGGGAAGTCCCTTTAAAATGGGAAACCTTCAACGAACAAGTATCCTAGTAGTCTAGGTAGTGGTCGGTATCCTTAGTAAAGGATAATGATATGTTCTGCTCTCATGTGAAAGCATGAGCAGTTTATGTGATTAATTAAAATTCACAAATAAACGGTATAAGGTATAACGAACCCTATATGAACACAAATGCAGTAAATGCTTCTCAAAATACAAGAGGTCTTAGATGTCATGTACTCGTGGTAGTCATCTGCCTAGATATACATATATATAAAAGTATATCTGTAATTGGGTAAAATCGGTGAAAGCTAAGTTTTATTTTACATTTTATGATTATTATAGTATAATATAAATAAGGAGGGGATATTATGAGTAGAATTGGTGAAAAAATTATTGATAATTATGGTGTTGAAATGGAGATTATAGAATATATAAATTGTAAAAAAATAAAAGTAAGATTTAATGATGAATATGGAGCTATAATCAATACAAGATATGATTGTTTTATAGATAAAAGAATAAAAAATCCATATAGAAAATCATTTCAAGGAGTAGGATATATAGGCATAGGCAAATATTCTTCAAAAGATACTGAAATAATGAATTGTTGGAATAATATGTTAAAAAGATGTTATAAAGAAAATGGTAAAGATATAACATATGAAGATTGTTATGTTTGTGAAGAATGGCATAATTTTCAAAACTTTGCTAAATGGTATGAAGAGAATTATTATGAAGCAGATAGTAAACCTACGTTTCTTGATAAGGATATATTATATAAAGGTAATAAAATATATTCTCCTGAAACTTGTGTATTTGTACCAAGGTTAATAAATAATCTTTTTACCAAGAGACAAAATGAACGTGGTTTATATCCTATTGGTGTAGAACCATATAAAAATACAAATAAATTTATATCAATAATTAGTGAAACTCATAGATATACAAAAACAAAAAGAACACATTTAGGTATTAGAGATACAGTTGAAGAAGCATTTTCTTTATATAAAATATATAAAGAAAAATTAATAAAAGATATTGCAGATGAATATAAAAATGATATACCTAAAAAATTATATTATGCATTACATAATTATAAAGTAGAAATAACAGATTAAATAAAATATGCCAATACCGAGTTAACTGATAAAATTAAAAAGTTGTCAGTAATGTAGAGCATAGTAGGTGAACCTTGCGAACTATCATTAGATAGTTCTTTTTAATTGCAAGAATATAATCTTACCAAGAGTACCCAACACCTTATTATATAAGGTGAAAATATATGCCAAGCTTATAGGAAACTATAAGAGGTGGATGTGTGAATCGACACACTATTAATAGATAAAAAGCTCCACGATAAAACTTTGAGATGAGTATAGAATGATACAAGGAGTAATATATAGCTCCCTATGTTTATAAAAAGCATAGAAAAACTCTTTAATTGCTGGAAACTCCTAAAGTCCTATAAACTAAAACATGATTAGAAATAATGAGTGTGAATGTTACGAAAGTAGAAAAAATTATAGGAATGGTATATGGTTAAATCCTAAGTGCTTTTATAATGGACAATCAGCAGGGAAGTCCTATTAAAATAGGAAACCTTCAACGACTAGAACGTAAGTTCGTAGGGTGTAAGTGATTGACACTCGAAATGGGAGTTACCTAATAATAGGTAGTGATATAGTCTAGTCTCATATGAAAGTATGAGCAGTTCATAAGAGAACGTACATAATGTAGCGAATTATGTAGAATATAACGGTTTCGATACATTAAACTCAGTATTAAGACCATTCTTAAACTGTGTTAGAATACCAAAATTTAAGAATAGAGATGATGGAAAATATGCAGATTATCCATCAGAAGAAAACCAAGAAATTTATTTGAGCAGTGCATTAAAACTAGTGCAAACTATGGTGAAATGTAGATAGCTATAGTTGAGTATCAATCAAAATCGGTCATATGTATAGTGATATACATGATAAGAAAGACTAAGTGTTAATTTAACATAAGTTGATACCGAGGTAAGTTAAGGAACTAAAAAGCCTTATCCACCGTAACGCATAGAGATTGAACCTTTGTAAGAACTATTATATAATAGTTCTTTTTTAATTGCAAAGAATAAAATATCTCCAAGAGTGATTGACACACGCTACATTTATTGTGTGAAAATATATGCTGAACTTATAGGAAACTATAAGAACTAAAGGATAAAAAGCCTTTAGGATAACAATTTGGGTTCGAGAATCATTGGAGTTATGACCTCTATTCTTCTCATGTTAAGAAAATGTTAGCAGGTGATGATTATTTTGTATGTAATTTACCTTATCAATTATCTGCTTATCATGGAATATTAACTAAAAAAAGAATACAAGATATTTTATCAGATGAGAATATGTCGGAAATATCATTTATGATGGAATTTGAAGCATTATTTTATTCTGATAAAGATACTAGTTATTTTAAATCAAGTGATATATTACCTTGTAGAACATTGGAATATGCATGGTATCCTCCAACAGCAGAGGAATATTATAGAAATAAAAATAAAGAGAAAAAGAGTTATCATTTGAAAAAATTAAATGATAAAGAACTTAGAGTAGTTAGTTGTGATATAGCCTTAATGAATAGTAAAAATGGACATGACAACGATAATGCCGTATTTACTTTTATAAGAAGTATTCCAAAGAATCAAAATTATATATCACAAGTTTTATGGCAAGAAACCTATGATGGTTGTACAGCAAAACAATTAGCATTAAATATAAAAAGATTATATTTTGACACTCAAAGTGATTATATAGTACTAGATACTGCCGGTAATGGGATATCTGTGTTAGATGAGTTAGGTGAATATACAACAGATGTAGAAAGAGGAATAGTTTATCCTCCATTAAAAGCAATGAACGATGAAAAATATGAAGAACGTTGTGGTTATTCAGAAGCACAAAAAACTATATTTTGTGTTAATGGTAGTTCAAAGTTTAACCACGAAATTGCAGTAACCCTTAAAACAGCATTTCAAAATAAAACCATTAGATTATTAAAAACACAATTTGAAGCAGATGACTTTATAGAAGGATATCATAAAATGTCTCCTAAAGAACAAGCTGACAAATTAATGCCTTATATTCAAACTTCTTTAATGCAAGATGAAATAACTCAATTGGAATATGAAATAAAAGATTCTTATATTAAACTTTATGAAACCACAGGTAAACGTAAGGATAGATATTCAAGTTTAGCTTATGGTAATTATTTTATAAGAGAAAGAGAAAAAAAATTAAAGAAAAAGAAAAAAGGTGGATTAGCTAATCTATGGTAGTCTTATTAAAATATTGAGAAAGAAAGGGATGATATAAGTGAGTGAAGAAAAAAAGCAAAAGAAGTTATTTGCCGAAACTTCTGTAGCTAACAATGCACAAAAATATACAACTAAACCAGTTAAATATAGTGCTAGTGAAATAATGGGATTCTTAGAAGACCCACAAGCAAATGCACTTAATTTACAAAAAGCTAGTATTTGGTTGTATTATAATAGTGGTATATACAATAGAATAATTAATAACTATGCTGGTATGAATATTTATGATTTATATTTATATCCAACTACAATTAGTAAATTTTCTAAATCAAAAAGAAAAATAACACCTGATAAATTATATAAAGATTATTTAGATATAAGTAATTTATTAGAAAGAATTAGTTGGAAGTCAAATTATCGTAACATAGGAGTTAACCTTATGATACAAGGAGAAGTTTTCTTATATGATGTATCTGATAATCAAGGTACTATATTAAAAGAAATACCAACTGAAATATGTAAAATATGTAAGGTTATAAATGATAATTTATATAAATATGCAATCAATGTAAATAAATTAGGTACAGCAGAATATTATTCAATGATGCCTTTAGGTTTACAAAGATTATATGACCAACATAAAGCAGGTTCACTATCACCTGAACAATATTTAGGAACTGCTGGTTCAGGTTATGTAATAGTGGATGACCCTGAAGCAATATGTTTAAGTTTAAATAATATGACTTCAACAAAATCTGTTCCAACTTTATCTTATTTATTTCCTTCATTATTAAGATTAATGGAAGAAGAAGAAAATGAAGTTGTAGAAAATAAAGCTAATAATTTAAAAATGATACATATGCAATATGATGTAGATGAAGAAGGTGAATCAAGAATAGCAGAAGCCGACCTTATAAAAATGCATAATTCAGCTAAAGCTAATTTACCAGTAGGAGTAACATATAGCTCCCTATGTTTATAAAAAGCATAGAAAACTCTTTTAATTGCTGGAAACTCCTAAAGCTCAATTCACTAAAACATAATCTGAAAATGATAAGTGTGAATGTTACGAAAGTAGAAAAAAGTAATTGAGATTACCCAAGGTCAAATCCTAAAGGTGAATGAATGGACAATCAGCAACCAAGATTTTAAGTTTAATTCATTGATTTTTAATATAATATAAAATAAAGTGAGGTAATTAATATAGCATTAAAATGGACTGAAGAAAAAATAATAGAATTTATAAATAATGAAAATTATATAGTAAAAAAAAATAATAAGTGGAATTGGAAAAGAAACGAGATTATTGGTATGGTGTGGTAATCCTAATCATAAACCATATAAAGTTATTTTTAATAATTTTAAAAGAGGAACAAGATGTCAGTCTTGTTATGATGAAAGAAGAAGAAAGTGGACTGATGAAATTATTAAAAAATATTTAGAAAGTTATAAATATGAACTAATAGAAATTATAAAATCTAAAGGCGTTCAATCTATTGTAAAAATAAAATGTCCTAAATGTGGATATGTATATACTATTAAATTTGATACATTTAGAAATGGTCGTAGATGTATGCAATGTTTTCTTAAAGAAAATAGAATTAGTGAAGAAGAAATAAAAAAAATAATAAAAGATAATAAAGATATATTAATAGATATTGAGTATCATAGTTTAGATAGTATTTTATATTTATATTGTAATAAATGTAAAAAAAATTATCCTATTACATTTTATTGGTATTTAAAAGGCGGAAGATGCAAGTTTTGCAAAGAATCAAGAGGGGCTAGAAAAATAAGAGAATATTTAGAAAATAAACAATATAATTTTAAACAAGAATTTAGAATTAAAGAATGTAGATATAAATTTCCATTACCATTTGATTTTATGGTTACTATAAATGATAATATTATTTTAATAGAATTCGATGGGTTAGAACATTATGAACCTATTGAGTATTTTGGAGGTATAGTTAAATTTAATGAAAGAAAAAGAAATGATAATATTAAAAATCAATATTGTAAAGATAATAATATAAAACTTATAAGGATTCCATATTGGGAATATGACAACATAGATGAAATATTAAATAAAGAATTAAACTTAAAATAAGGTTCAACGACTAGAGCGTAAGCTCGTAGAGTGTAAGTGATTGACACTCGAAATGGAGAGTACCTAATAATAGGTAGTGATATAGTCTAGTCTCATATGAAAGTATGAGCAGTTCATAAGAGAACGGATTAGGAGTAGCGACCCTAATTGAATACAACGTTTGTGTAAATACTAACCCTTTGAAAGTACAAGCATTAACATTACAAAGAACTGGTAATGTAAACGCAAGTAATAGACAAACATTAACTGAATTAGTTTATAATAATTCAGGTGTTAATAGTGAGATATTCAATGGTAATCAAAGTAATAACCAAGCTATACTTACTGGGGTAACAGCAGATGAAATATATTGTGATGTTTTAAATAATGTATTTGAAAACTATACTAAATATAGAGTAAAACAATTAAAAAGAAATCCTTTATGGATGGTTAGATTTGTAAGAAATACTCAATACAATAAACAAACTTTAGTAACTGAATCGATGCAAGGTTGTACAGTAGGATTATCAAGAATGAAATTCTTAGCTTGTAATCATTATGCACCATTAGAAGCATTATCATTACTTGAATTTGAAACTGAAAATGGTATAGATGAATTCTTTGTACCTCTAGCTACTTCTTACACTCAAAGTGGAGATGAAGAAAAAGAAGAAGAATTAGGTAGACCTAAAAATTCAGATAACCCTGATAATCAAAAAGATGTTGGCGAGAATCCTGATAGCACTAAATAATACTTCATTTTTCGATATTTTATTAAAAATATCGTCTTATAAATAATATGTAAGATTGACATTTTTCAAAGGAGAGTGTTGCTTTTATGCTTGTTTATACGACTGATGAAAGTATAAAAGATAAATTGTTAGATAATAAACAAGTTCTAAAAAAACAAAAAGAAGTTAATGGAGAAATGATTTATGTATTCTTTATTAATGATATGAGTTTATTAAATAGAAATTTTAGTAAAGAAGAAAATAGTAAAATAATATTAGTAAATAACAAATTTACCTTCTAATTTGAAAGGAGGTGTAATTATGAATAACAAACTTAGATTACCTATTAAAAGATTTGAAAGTACAGATGAAGTTTTAGTTAACACAAACTTTAAAAAAGTTAAAATATACATTATGCATACAGGTGAAAACCTTAATGGTTCTGTATTTTCAGTAGATAGTATAAACGATTCAATAGATACACTTGCAAACATTCCAATATTGGCATTTGTTGAAAAAACTGATGGACAAGATAATAAAGACTTTGCAGGACATGAAACTGATTTAGATATATTTACAGATGAAGATGGAACAATTAAAGTAAGAGAATACTATAAAGAAGTACCTATTGGAGTAATACCTGAAAGTAATGAATATTTCTTTGAAGAAAAAGATGGAGAAACATACTTAGGGTGCTATGGTTACATATGGAAATGTTATTCTAATGATGCTTATGACATATTAGAAGAAGACCAAGAAAAAGAAGTCTCTATGGAAATTTATATAAACAATTGTTCTTATGATAGAAAACAAAGATGTAATATTAATAAATTTGAATTTCTTGGAGTTACAGTTTTAGGTGCAAAATATCCAGGAGTAAGTTAGCTCCCTATATTAAGTGATTAGTATAGAAAATTCTCTGAATTGCTTGTAATCCCTAAAGTCAACTAAACTACAACGTGGTTGGAAACGACGAGCGTGAACGTGGCGAAAGCAGAAAAAATTAGTTGAATGGTATATGGTTAAACCCTAAGTACTATAAATAATGGGTGTCTAGCAGGTAAGATTCTAAATTTATTTAAATTAAATATTTGACTTTTAATAACAAAATAGGTACAATATAAGTAAATGGGGAGGTGATTAAATGGCATGGAATAAAAATTCTATAAAAGAATATATAGATAAAACACAATATGAATTAATTAATTTTAAGATATTTGATGAATTAAATTCTATAATATTAATAAAATGTAAAAAATGTGGAGAAGTTTATGAAATAAAATTCAATAATTTTAAAAGAAAAAAAGATAAGAATTATTGTAAAAATTGTGAATTTATAAATAAAAAGAATGAACTTATCAATAAATGTATAGAATTTGCAAATAGTATAAATTATAAAGTTCTTAATGTTTTTTACAAAAATAAAAGATGGTGTGTCGAATTACAATGTAACAATGGTCATACTCCATATGTCACTAGAGTTGAACATTTTTTAAACAATCATTTATGTAGACAATGTGCAAATGAATCTTTGATTATATGGGATGAAAATGCTATTAAAGAAGCCATAGAAAAAGAGAAATATCAATTAATTGAGATTCTTGAAAATAAGGGATATGAAAGTAAGATATCTATTTGGTGTGGTAATAAAAATCATAGACCGTATATAACATATTTTTCAGAATTTCAAAAAAATCATAGATGTAGACAATGTTATAGTGGAAGTAAAATAAAATGGAAAAAAGATGATATAATTTGTTATGTTGAAAAAGAAAAGGAAAAATTTATAGATTTTATAGAATATAATGGTTTCAATTCTATTATTAAAATATTATGTGAAAAGCATGGAGAATACAAAATTAGATTTGACCATTTCGTAGAAGGTCAAAGATGCCCTATGTGTAGAAAATCTAAGGGAGAAAAGAAAATAAGAGAAAATTTAGAAAAACTTAATATTGAATTTGAACACCAATATACTTTCAAAGACTGTAAATGTTATAAAGAATTGCCATTTGATTTTTATTTACCTCAATATAATATGGTTATAGAATATGACGGAGAGCTACATTATCAAATAGTTGATTATTTTGGTGGATTAGATAAATTTATAGATATCAAAATAAGAGATACTATTAAAACTGAGTATTGCAAAAATAACAATATTAAACTTATAAGAATACCATATTGGAACTTTAAAAATATTGAAAAAATAATTTGTCAAGAATTTAATTAAATAAATATGAATAAACTTCAACGACTATTGAAATAATTGTAAGAACCTTATCAGAGGTTCTTTTTGATTGCAATTAAAGTAAAGTACTCTTAAGTAAGAGGAAGTAGAGAATGTCTTATTTAATTATTGTAAGATGAAATAGAAAATGTCTTATTTAATTATTGTAAGATAATGATATAGTCTCAACATTTAGCGAAAGCTAAAGAAGTTCATAAGAGAACTGCGTAAGAATAACGAACTTATGTGAAGATATTGCTATGGGGGAAGATTGTATACTTAGTATGAATTTTTCTAAAGAAGATAATGAGTATAAAGAATATTTATCTTCTGTTGAAAAATTAAATAAATTATTAAAATGTCAAAGAGAGGAGGGATTAAGTGTGGATGTAAATAAAGAAACTTCTGCTGTTGAAAACAAAGAAGAATTTGCTGAAGAAAACAAAGATGAAGAAGTTTGTCCTGAATGTGGTGAAAATCCTTGTGTATGCAAAAAAGAAAATCATGCAGTTAATGATGATGAAGAAGATAAAGCAAATGACAAAAAAGATGATGATAAAGAAGACGATAAAGACAAAGAAGATGAATCTTGCAAAAAAGAAAATCATGCAGTCAATGACGAAGAAGATGATGATGATAAAAAAGACGATAAAGTAGATGACGATGATGACAAAGATGATGAAGATAAATCAGATGATGAAGACGACAAAGATAAGGACAAAGAAGATGAATCTTGCAAAAAGAAAAATCATACAGTAGAAGATGACAAAGCAGACTTTGGACTTTCTTTAAATAATACATTTAAAGCTATAAGAAAACAATTAGAATCTTACACTTATGAATATGTGAGCTATTGGGGTGACACTTATACTTGGAGAAAATATTATGTAGTAGAATTAATTCCTGAAGATTCAGTTGTTGTTATAGAAGATGAAGAAGAAAATGAATTCTATGGAGTAACTTATTCTATAAATAATGATGATGTTACTTTAGATTTGGATAATAAAGCATTATATATTCAAGAATGGAGACCTAAAGAATCTAGTTCAGCTAGATTTGAAAATACTGACAAAAAAGAAAAATATACAGCTAAAGATGAAATGTATCAAGCAGTTGGAAAAGAATTAAAAGAACTTAGACAATTTAAAGCTGATATAGAAGCTCAAGAAGAAAAAGCTCAATTCGATGAAAAAGTTAATGCTATCTTATCACAATTTGAATTCAATGAAGAAGAAACTTCTGATTTAGTAGAAAAAGTTTATAACAAATCAATTAATTTAGATATGTTTGAAACTTGCTTATTTGCCTTAGAAGCTAAAAAGAATAGAGCAGAAAAAGAAAAATTTGCTAAAATGGAAAAAGAAAACAGTTTAAATATAGTTGATTCTAAAAAAGAAGAACCAGCAAAACCAAAATCAAGATTTGATTATCTATTAAAAGAATTTGGAAACAAAAATAAATAATAAAAGGAGCATGAAAAAACATGGATGTAAAAAATATAGTTAGATTAGACATAATCGAAGGTAAACCAAGAACTTTCGTTTATGACAAAAACTTAGAAAATGGATTTTTCCTAGAAATAGATGGAAAAGCTGAAAATGCTGTACTAGGAGTTACAGCTGATTATGAAGCTTATAAAGTTAAATTAGCTACTGCTGATACTAAAAGAGCTAATTTATTATTCCATTGCAGTGTTGCAAACCAATACGATGAAAGAAAATTACCTTGCGAATTTGAATTAGAAGCAGGTAGACCAGGAAGAGGATATCAACCAGTTTTAGGTGATATAGTTACAATACCAGCAAAATTAGTTGCTGACGAAGTAGTTGAAAAAGACGAATTAAAATTAGGAGCAGATGGTAAATTAGCTAAAGCTACTACTGGTGACACTGTATTAGCTGTTGTTGAAGCTAAAGAAGACATAGTAATACCTATGTATAAATATGAATTTGGAAAACAAGGTGTAGACGATACAGTACAAAAATCATTAGTAATAAGATTTGTATAAAATATAAAATAAATAAAATATAAGATAAAAAGGAGAATGAGACGAATGTCAGAATTAAATATAACTGATGTAAGAGATATGGCTTACAGTCTATATAAAGGTAAAACTGCTAATTTTGATGCAGAATCTGCAAATGAAGCTATAAAAAATATAATACTTAAAACAGCTGGATGTGAAGATGGTTGGGATATGTATAAATTCATGGATAACAAATACAAAGTATTTGCTATAATGAGAGAAATATTAACTCCAGTTGTAGCTGAAAATGTTTTAGCTAGATTTGAATCTTGGGTAGACATAGAAGATATAGCTTTAGGAGACACTAAAGACTTTGAAGTAATGAACCAAGAATTATTTGAAATAGGATATGTAGCTGATGGTACTTCTGAATTAAGAAGACAAAACTTAACTCATGGTAAAATTACTATGACTGGTTTCCAATTAGGTGCTAAATTATATACTGAATTTGATGACTTTAGAAGAGGTAGAACTGATTTTGCTGAATGGATAAGCAGATTAGGAAAATCATTTGAAGTTAAAATAGGTGAATATATAGTTAGAGGTATAGAAGATGCTTACTCTAGTTTAGGTGCTAAATTCGGTGTAACTGGTGCATACCAAGATGAAAAAATGGTTGAATTAATAGAAAGAGTTGAAGCTAAAACTGGACAAAAAGCTACTATATACGGAACTAAAACTGCTTTAGCTAAATTAAGAACTGGTGCAGATGGTGCATTCCAAGCATACTTATCAGATAGCGACAAAGAAAACATAAGCAAAACTGGTAGAGTTGGAGATTACTATGGAACTCCTGTTGTTGAAATACCTCAATCAGTTAACAGAAAAGATGAATTTATGTTAAGTAATAAAATGCTTTATGTAATACCTAACGGAACTAAAATAATAAAATTATTATTTGAAGGCGATGTAGATGTTATAGAAGTATCTGACCCAGCAGTAAGAAAAGATATGCAATTTGAATATATGTTCATGAGAAGAATGCAATTAGGTGTTTGTAAAGCTTCTGTTTATGGAATATACAAAATGAACTAATTTATAAATAGTAAAAAAGGGAGGATATAATTTCTCCCTCGTATAATTATTTAAAGGAGAGATAATATGCGTGAAAGAAAAAAAGATAGATTAGATAAAAAAACAATCAGTGAGATGAAAAGAGATTTAAAAGATGCAGATATAACAATTAAAAATAATTCTATATTTGAAGTCGTTCTTAGAAGTGATAAAAATGGTGGAAGCTATATATCTTTAAAACCAACTGAAGAAGAAGATATAACTTTTAGTGATTTACAAAGTATAGTAAAAAAACAAAAGAGTTTATTTGAAGATTTCTCAGTATTAATAGAAGATGTATATTGTCCTGATAATGAAAATATTGGTATAGAAGAATTAGAACAAATAGTAGGATTAGGAAGAATTAAAAAAGGCATGGAAGAAATCCCTGATGAAGAGTATTTTGATGATTTACTTTCAGCTGACTGTAGTGTAGATGAGTTTTTCTATGAAGTAGATAAAATGAAAATCCAAGTAATTAATAGATTGATTGAAAGAGCTATTTATTTATATAAAGAAAAAGAGTTTTCTAATAATTTCAAAATGTCATATTTAGAGAAAAAACTCGGTGTACAAAATGTTTTTGATGATATAGATAGAAGTATGAAGAAGATACAATCAGATGTAGATAGATTATAAGAAGGAGGTGTTCATAATGACACCTGTTTCAAACATATATGCAAGAATATCAGTTCTTATTGAGGATTCGAGATATTGCAAAATATCTGATGAAGAAATTGAGTTTATATTTGAAAAATATATAGAAACTGCAATTGTTCTTTTTAAAGAATTAAATAAAAAATATAAACCTAGAGTAGTTGAAGATGAATTTGGTGAAAAATTTATTAAGAAAACTATAAATTCTGATGATGAAGATTTAGATTTAGATGAAGAAGTTATATTGGCTCATGGTATGATAATATCATGGCATAATAGTGTAGTTCTTAGAGATAGATTCTTAAAACAAAACCTTAATACAAGCGATTTCCAACAATTATCTAATGCTACAATGTTAGCTAACAATGAAGTTTTACATGAAAGAATTGAAAAAGATTTCATTAAAATGAGGATAAGATACAGAAATAGAGATTGGTCAGGTGATGGATTTGAATAATAAAGATTATCTTCAAATATTTAGAAGAAGAATGTATACTAATAGAGTTTGTAATCCATCAGAAGCAGGAACACAGGAAGCGAGAGAAACCTTCGATGATTTAATAGATAACAAACTTGCACCAACTGTACATACAGTTCCTTATGTAAAAAGAGAGAATGTTGGAAAGAGTACTAAAGATTGTGAAATCAATGTTTTAGTTGAAGATACTTCTAAGAATGACCAAAAAACTAATGATGAAAAATACTTTAGCTTTAAATGGGATATGGATGTTAATAGTGGAGATATATTATTTTGGCATGGATTATGGTGGGTAATGTATCATGAAGAAAAGAAAGCCGTATTATCACATAAAACTTTTACAGCTAAAAAATGTAATTTTTCATATGCATTTGATTTTCATGGAAAAAGATATATTATACCAATGTTAGTAACAAACTTAACACTATATAGTGATGGTTTAAAAGACAAGGTTTATATGTCTAACGAAGATGGTAAAAGAAGATTAACTTTTACAGATAATGAATTAACAAAACCACTTGATTGTGGTCTTAAAATAATGGTTAGTGGTAAAGTCTTTGAAATTACTCATATAGATGATTTCAGTAGACCAGGTGTAAAGGATTGTATTGTCGGACAAATTTTTTCAACATCACTGGATGATAAAAAGAATAATCATGCCTATAATAAAGTAAATGATGAAGTTGATGAAAGTGGAATTATAGGTCTTGATTATATATATTTAGGTGGTAATGAAGTTTATACAACAAATCATGAAGTTATCAGATGGGAAATAGAAGCCAAAGATAACTGTGTTTATATAGATACTAAATACAATGGTAAAGGTTGTAGGATAATTTGTACGGATGATATTGATTATATAGGCACTAAGGTTAAATTAAAAATAATAAGAAGAAATCAAGAAGATATAATTAAAGAAATTTTAGTGAAGGGGATGTTTTAGAATATGGCATTATATGGTTATACGAATAAAGTGTTAGCTGAGATTCATGCACATTTATTAAAACACCCTGAGCTAACAAAATTCTTATATTATACTGATAATGAATATAAAGAAAAAGATATACTAGAACAAGAAAAACCAAAAGTTAGTGATATAGCAAATAAAAAGATATTCATGTATAAAAGAGTAGAAGAAACAGTTAAAGATGCTGGTGCTTATATGTTTATAGATGTATATAGAATTACTCCTACAACAATTGGGGGTAAAATTAGAGAAGTAACTTTTACAGTGGATATATTAGTTCATCAAGATTGTGTTGATACAATGAATGGTAATAGAGCAATTTGTATATTAAGTGCCTTAGAAGAAGCATTAGGTGATTATGTAAAAAAACATTCCATTGGTTCTATTGATTTAATTAGGGTTGCTCCTATATTAGGTATAATTAAACAATTTACCGGATACCAAATGCAATTTAGAGCCTATGGATTTAATGGAGATTAATATATGAAAAAGGTAAAAGAAGAAAAATTATATTTTGGTATACCTATAAAGTTTAATGATGAAGTTACTTTATATCAACCAACTTTAAAAGATATAATTTATAGTGATTTATCTTTTGAAGCTTTAGTAGAACCATTTATGTCTTTAGATAAAAGAAATTTTGAATCAGAAGAAGAAAATAGTGAATTAGAAAATTTTGATATGTTTTTTATTCAAATATTTACTTCTTATCTATCTATACTTAAAAATGGTGAAAGTATCACCTTGCAAGAATGGTTAGATTCAGAACTCTCTAAAGGTTTGGTACTTAATAGACTTGTAAAAGTTATTAAATTTTTGTTCAAGACTGATGATGTTCAAGTTTCAATGTGTGAAAATATCATTGATAAATTGGATGATAACTATATTTTAATCAATAAGTCTTATAAAATAAATAGAAGTAACTATGAGGACTTTAAATGGATAATCTGTGATATCTTTGATACAGATATGAAAGTAGAAAAAAAACGCCCTCAAACTGAAGAAGAAGATGAACTTGCTAAAAGATTCGCTAAGAAGAAAGCAAATTATGAGAAAGAATATGGTAGAGAAGCTAGAGACGGTAAAAATAAAGACCATTTAACAATTTATACTCTAGTTAACTACATAGTGAATAATAAAAATTCTCAATATACTTATGACAGTATACAAAATTTAACAATATATCAAATTAAAAATACTTTCAAATATTATCAAAATCAAGAAAGTTATGATATAGATATCAGATATAGAACCAGTGGTAATTTTAAAGTAGATAAACAAAGTGAACATTGGTTCTTTGATAAATAAAATATAAAATAATAAAATAATTAAAAGAAAGGTGATTACAAATGGCTACACTATTTGCTATAAAAGATGCAATAGATTTAAAAATAACTAAAAAAGGTGAATCAGCAGTTTTCACTACAATAGACTATTTAAATGAATGTCAAATACAAATGGACTCAGAACAAGTATATGCACTTAAAAAAGGAGATAACTATATATCATTCTCAAGTGGTAGAACAGGAATAACTTATTAATAATAAAACGTTCCCTATGTTTGTAAAAAGCATAGCAAATCCTTTTAATTGCTGGAAACTCCTAAAGCTCAATTCACTACAACATAATCTGAAAATGATAGGTGTGAATGTTACGAAAGTAGAAAAAAGTAATTGAGATTACCCAAGGTTAAATCCTAAAGGTGAATGAATGGACAATCAGCAGGTAAGATTTATATTTATTTTACTTTACTTTTAATAATTAATTTCGTATAATTTAAGTAAATGGAGGTGATAAAATGGGAGTTGTTAAATATGATTATAATTTTGTTAAAGAATATGTTGAAAGTTTTAACTATAAATTATTAAGTGATTATATTGGTATACATGATAAAATAACATTAAAATGTCCTAATGACCATATTTATAAAACTTCATTTAATAGTTTTTATAGTAATGATTATAGATGTGGAAAATGTAAAAATTTAGAAACAGCAAATAAGAGAAAATATTCAATTGAATATGTTAAAGAATACTTAAATTTATTTGGATATAAATTATTAACAGAAAATTATATTAACAATAAACAAAAATTAAAAATAGAATGTAACAAAGGACACATCTTTTATATGAGTTTTAGTAAATTTAAAAATGCAAAACAAAGATGTCCTGTGTGTAAAATGTCAAGTGGTGAACAAGAAATTTATAGAATATTACATAAATATTTCGATGACATTGAGATACAATATAAATTTAATGATTGTAAAGATAAAAAAAGACTTCCATTTGATTTTTATTTACCTCAATATAATTGTTGTATAGAATTTGATGGTATTCAACATTTTGAATATCAACCACACTTTGGAACTTATTCTAATTTTTTAAAACAGCAAAAAAGAGACAAAATAAAAACAGAATATTGTAAAAATAATAATATAAAATTAATAAGAATAGCTTATTATGAATTTGATAAAATAGATGAAATTATAAAAAATGAATTAAAAGTAAAATAATAAATATGAATAAACTTCAACGACTATCCCTAAATGGGAGTACACTCAAGTGAGTGGAAATGGAGGATACCTAAAATAGGTAGTGATATAGTCTACTCTTGCATGAAAATGTAAGCAGTCGAAAGACGGTATGAGATTAACGACCTCATGCGAATGTTAAGGCATTGACAATGAATTGCCAAGTAATGGATGAAGACTTCTTATGTATGATGCTTGGTGCTACTAAAGGTGCAGATGGTAAAATATCTGTAACATCTTCAGTTCCAAATCAAAGTAACATATTATTATAAAATATAATATAAAGCTTCGTATGTACAGAAATGTGCATAGGACACAACTTTAATTGCAGGTAATCCCTAAAGCTCTACACCAAAACGGAAGGTGAAAACCTAAACGGCAATGGTACGAAAGTAGAAAAAACGTAGAGATGGCATATGGTTAAATCCTAAGTGTTATAAATGATAATTTAATATTATTATTTAAAATGGGTGTTCATGCAGGTAAGATTCTAAGTTTATTTTAAAAAAATTAAGTTAATAAGTATTGACTTTTTATAAATATAAAAGTATACTATAAGTAGGAGGTGGATAAATTGGCTAATAAATTAAAATGGAATGATGAAGCGATAATAAAATATATACAAGATGCTAATTATGATTTTATATGTTTTATAGATGAATACAATGGTAAGAAATATAATAAAATTGGAGCTAGAAGAAGATTAAGAATTAAATGTAAAAATCATAATCATAAAGCTTACGATATAACATTTAGAAAATTTTTAGAAGGAAATAGATGTAATGAATGTAAAATAGAAAATGAAAAGCTTAATTTTGATTATATAAAAGAATATATTGAATCATTTAATTATAAATTATTATCTACAAAAGAAGAATATACTAATAATCATAGTAATATTTTAGTTCAATGTGATAAAAAACATGAACCGTATTATGTTTCATTTTCAAATTTCAAAAATAATAATAGTCGTTGTCCACATTGTTGCTTTAATAAAAAAATTTCATATAACGAAGTAAAAAGTTATATAGAATCATTTGATTATAAATTATTATCTAATGAATACAAAGGAATACATGATTACTTACTTGTTCAATGTGATAATTTTCATAAGCCTTATAAAGTAAGTTTTAATAATTTTAAAAAAGGCAATAGATGTCCACATTGCAATATAGTAAGTAAAGGTGAATTGAAAATTGAAGAAATATTAACCAATAAGAATGTATTATTTGAAAAACAAAAGACTTTTGATGATTGTATGTCAATAAGAAAATTACCATTTGATTTTTATATAATTAAAAAAAATATATTAATAGAATATGATGGAGAATTTCATTATCAAATATCAAGATTCGATAATGGATTTGATAAATTTGTTGGTACAAAAATAAGAGATACTATAAAAACAAAATATTGTGAAGACAATAATATAAAATTAATCAGAATACCTTATTGGGAATATGATAATATAGAAAATATACTTATAAAAGAGCTTAATTTAAAATAAATATGAATAAACTTCAACGACTAGATAGGAATATCGTACACTCAAGCGAGTGGAAATGGGTTGCCCTTAACAGGTAATGCTGAAGGTGAAGAAATAGTCTACTCTCATATGAAAGTATGAGCAGTTCATAAGAGAACGTACATAATGTAGCGAATTATGTAGAATATAAGGTTATACAGCAGAAGGTACTTTTAGAACTACTTCATTAAATGGAGACCAATACAAAAAAATAAAATTCTACAACTTAAAAGCACAAGTTTCAGCTGACTTAACTTTATCTGCTTCTGATGTTTCTGAATTCTCATTAGTACTAGATATAATGGCTGACGATGCTGGTAAAATATTAGATATAGAAAACACTACTGGTGGTTTAACTGCTGGAGTAAGTGAACCTGAAATTGTTTCTATAAAAGCTAAAGCTGATAAATAATTAAATATATACTTGATAAATGGTGAGAGATAACTACTATCTCTTACCATTTTTTTTATGCCCCAATAGTCTTATTTTAAATATGTAAAATAAAAAGAAGGAGATGATTTTTGTGGATAGATTAGCATTCACAAGCGATTTAATCGCAGATGATATAAGATGTAAATTAAAAGTTATAAGCAAAGAGGATGGTGAACCTAGTTACATAACTATATGGAACATCAAAGGTGATAGAAGACAAGAAGTATTAAATGAATTAAACACTATTATGGAATTACATGGTGAAGATGATGAAAAATTATTTAATATGTTTTATACTAGTCTTATTTTAGAATTCACTGATTTAGTAATAGATACAGATGAAGTATTATTTTTATTAAATGATAGCACATTAACTGGAAAAATGTTAATGCAAGAATTTAATGATATGATATATGAAATACAATATGAAATAGCCATGGATAACTTACAACAAACTAGAAATTTAGCTATGGCTTTAATAACTAAGTCTACAATAGATGAAATGAATTATGCACAAGAAAGAGTAGACCGTGCTAAAGATAAAAGAGATAAGAATATTTTTATAGATTTAGAAAAAGAAAAAAGAGAAAAACATCTTGCCTGTAAAAGAAAAGGAAATAAAAAATATAGAAAATAGGATGTGATTGAATTGGTTTTTGATTCAATGGAACAACTAGAAGCATATGTGTTAAAGGCAATGGATGATTGTGCTAAATTAAGTGCAAAAAAAATGTTAGACATAATGACAGATGAATTAGAAAATAGAATTTATAATAATTATTCACCTAACCTATACGTAAGAACAGGTGATTTGATGAATACACCTCAAGTAATTTCTGCTGATTCAACTGGAATGCATACTGAATTTGTAGATAATGGTGGTTGGTTTAGTTTAGTAGGTGCAACAAAAGGGCAACATTTCTTTGCTTTAGAAGGATTAGAAGGTGGTCATTCTTGGGGAAGAGAAGCAACGAATGCTTACCCATTTGCTTACACTAGATGTCTTTCTGAAATACCCGACTATTATAGAAGTTGTTTAGTGGCATTTGGGATACCAATAGTTTAATCAATCTATTAATAAGAAAGAGTGGTGGTAATTTGTGAGTGAATTTGATATAAGAATTGGTACGCAACTAGATACTAGTAAAGCGTTACAACAATTGATGGAATTCGTCAAAAAATATGACAATAAAGAAAAGATAAATATAGACATAGGTCAAACAAAAGGTGCTAATAACATAAAAAACACAACCAAAGCTATGAAAGAAATGCAAAAGATAGCTAAGGCGTTAGGAAGCACAAAGATTGACATAGGTGGCAATATAGGTAAGGCTACTGGTGAAGCTACTAAATCATTAGAAAATAGTATAGACAAACAAGCCAAATCTATTGCCAAAATAACTAGTAATGCACAAAGAGATTTGACTAAAGATGCTCAAAAAGGTATTGGAAATAGTCTTAAAGGTATCAATGCAGAAATGAAAGATACCCAAAGAAATGTAGATAGAATGATTAGTACTCTTGAACGAGCTAAGAAAGTTGAATTAATAGACCAAAAAGGTTTAGATGAAGGGTTAGCTAAATTAAAAGATATGAAAGCTAATCTTAATATAGGTAATATTGACAATGTAGAAAAAAAACTAGGGGAAGTAGCAAGTGACTATAAGAAATTAATGACAGATGCAACTAAGGAAGCGTTTAATAATGTTGAAGTATCAGGATTATTAGAAGACTTAAAAGTTGTTAGGGAAGCTATGTCAGCTAAAAACATGGATTTAAGTGGTGTTGATGCTTTAATTTCTAAAGCTAAACAACTTACTTCTTTAAGCGTTGACCAAATGTTACAACAGTACAAAGAATTAAGACAAGTATTTAGTAAAGAATTAAAGATACCATTAGGTTTAAGTGGCATAATGAATGCTGAAACTGCAATTAAAAATGTTTTAGATTATAAAAACAAATTAACTGCTAAAGTTTCAGTTGAAACAAATTCAGAACAAGTAGATATTTTAAAAGATAAAATAGTAAGATGTGATGAAGTTGTTGAGCAACTTAGAGGAGATTTAAATTTAGTAGGTAGAAGTACAGCATTAAATTTAATGGAACAAGCTAATGAAAGAGAATTAGATACATTAAGTGCTAAATTAAAAAAATGTAAAAATGATTATGCTAGTTTAGAAAAAGAAAGAGAAAGATTAAATAAAGATAGTAGATACCTTGGAACAGAAGATTTAAACAACATAGAGAAACAATCATTAGCTATAAAGAAAAATCTTGATAGTTTAAATGTTGGAAATTTAAATACTGATAAAATAAATAAAGTTACTGGTGACATAGATAATTTAAGAAAAACAATAGAATCAACTGGTAATTCAGCTAAAAAATTAGATATACAAGCAACAGTTAAAGTAGATATGAAAAATGCTCAAGACCAATTAAATGGTATGTATTCTGCTTTAATAAAATCTAATAAATCTACCGTAATGGTTAAAAAATATAAAGATGAATTAGAAGGGTTGTTTGACTTATCTAAGACTAACCCAGGTGTAGCACTAGACAAAATAAGTGGCTTTATAGAAAAAGTAAATAAAGAAGCCAAGAATAAAGGTTTAGGTAAAATAACTGGTGGATTAGACCAATATAAACAATATTTAAAAGATTATGAATCATTGGTTAAAAAAGCTAGTGGTACTACAGATATTGGTTTTGCAAAAGCTTACAAATCAGAAGTTACACAAATAGAAAAAGCATTAGACCAATTAGAAAGTGGATTTAATCAAACTCAAAAATCTATGGCTAAATCTTTGAGATTAGAGTCAATTAATAAGAATACTCAAGAATTTACTAATCAAGTTGAGAAATCTATTAAGAAAACTCAAGAATATAAAAAAGAGTTACAAGCTCTTAATAACGATGTAAATTTTGATGGTCTTACTTCTAAATTAGGTCAAAAAGTCAAAGAAGAATTTGACGGAATGATTAATAAAACTAATCAATTAGAAAAAAGACTTGGCAATATGTTATCATCAGGTAACATAAATACTACTGAACTATCTAAGTTAAAATCAGAACTTGAAAGTACTTTTTCCGGACTTTCTAAACTTAAAGATACTAGTATAAAAATTAAAACTGATGAAACTGTATCAGGACTTAATAAAATCAAAAAAGATTTAGAATCATTAGGACAAGATACTAGTCAAATAGAAAGAGTTATTAATGCGTTAAAAGAACTTAAATCCAATTTCAATGGTGGTACAGCAGGTTATAAAGAATTAGCTAATGGAATAAAAGCTATTGGAAAAGATAACAACCTAGAAAAACTAAATAGTTCTTTAGAAAAATCAGTTAAAAAATTTAATAACTTAGCTAAAGCTGTCGGAGAACTAAAGGTTAAAAATATAGGTAATATAGACCAAGGTGCTTTTCAATCTCTAGATAGTCAAGTTGCACGAATACAATCTCATATAAAAGGTTTAAATAAAAATGATATATCTTTAATAGATGTTAAAAAAGTTGAAGCAGAAGTAAACGAATTAAGCAACTGTGTAGAAAAAATGAGTAGTGAATTAACTCAATATAGTAAATATTTAGAAGAATATAAAAGATTATCTAGTCAAGCAGGTAAAACAAATGATGTTAATTTAGCTACAAAATATCAACAAGAAGCAGAAGGTATAAAAGGTGTATTAACTCAATTAGAAAGTGAGTTTACACAAGCTCAAAAATCTATTGCTCAAGGATTAAAAACTGATGCTTTCTCTAATGCTAATGAAAAAATGTCTTCTGAAATTAATAAATCAATTAAAACAGTTGACAATCTTAAAGAAAAACTTAATACATTAGATAAAGATGTACATTTTGAAAATATGACATCTGAATTAGGTAAAGAATTAAATAGTCAATTTGATACTTTAGCCAATAAAGGTGAAGAATTAAAAGGTAAATTAAGTAAAATATTAGCATCTGATAATGTAGATATTTCTGCTTTAAGTAAGATTAAAAAAGAAATAAATGAATTTGCAAGTGAAGTTAATAATTTAAAAAATTCTGCAATGGATAATGTTATTAGAGAATCTTTTGATAACATTAAAATACCTAATTTAAACAAACAACTAGAAGCCGTTAAAGATTTAATGTCACTTAAAAATATGGACACTAGTGGTATAGATACTTTAATAGAAAGAACTAAAAAATTATCAAGTTTAAGCGTAGATAAAATAGGTCAAGAGTTTAAGGAAATACAAAATGCACTTGGTAAAGAAATTAATTTACGTTTAGGTTCTAGTGGTATCAAAGATATAGAATCTGCATTAAAAGTCATATTACAATATAGAAATGAATTAAAAAATAAAATAGCAGTTGAAACAGATTCGTCAAAAGTAAAAGACCTTAATAATCAATTAGAAAAAACTGAGAATATAATAGAAAAACTTAAAGGTCAAACTAGTGGTGGACTTGGTGCAAGTTTAATTAGTGATGCTAACAATAATAACTTAAAACAATTAGAAGATACTGCTAATGGCTTAGAAAAAACATTCTCTAATTTAGAGAAAGAAGTAAATAAACTAAACAATGAAGCATTGAATAAAGTTGACATAAGTCAATTAAGAGAAATGAATGAAGTTGTTAATGATGTAAAGAAAAATTTAGCATCTATTGGAGAAGGAAATGTTAATGTTGATTCAATAAATAAAACAGCACAAGATATAGAAAAATTAAAAAGACTAATAGAAAACACTAAAAAGACAATTAGTGATATGAAATTAGAAGTTTCATTTAATATTAAATCAAATGAAGCAGAACAATATTTAGCAGGTTTTGAATCAGCTTTATTAAGATTAGGTAAATCAACTAGTGGAATAAATGATTTAAAAAGTGAATTTGAAAGTATAAAAAATTCAGCTAACGGAAATTTAAGTAGTGCCATAAAAATGATTGATGACTTTATTAATAAATTAAAACAAATGGGTAGCAAACAAGGTCTAGGTAATATAAGTGGTACTATATCTCAATATAAACAATATGCTAAAGAATTACAACAAGCTATGAGTGGAGCATTGAAATCTAGTGGTTCTGATACAGCTAAAGGATTTGAACAACAAGCTGATAGAATAAAAAATGCTATGCAACGTTTAACTTCAAGTTTCAAAGAATCACAAAGAGAATCGGCTAATGCTTTTAACAGTAGTTCATTTAGTGGTTTTTCTTCTAAATATGAAGCTGAAATAAATAAAGTTGAAAAAAGTATAAACAGATTTAAATCATCAATGCAAAACTTAGATAAAGCTGTAAACTTTAAAAGTTTCCAAAGTGATGTAGGTAGAGGTTTGTCTGAGCAATTTGACCAAATAATGGCGAAAGCTGAACAATTAAGAGATAAACTAAAGAGTGCATTATCTTCAGGTACTTTTGATATAAGTGAAATAAATAGAATAAAAGATGAATTAAAACAAGTTGAACAAGAAGCAGATTCATTAAAACAAAAATCTATTGTATTAAAATGTGCTGAAAGTATATCTGAATTAGAAAAGCTTAGTAGTAAACTAAGAGATATAGGTGGAGATACATCACAAATAGACAGATTAAGAGATGAATTTGTTTCACTTGGTTCAGGTATAAAAGAGGGTACTGCTGGAATAGATGATGCAATTTCTAAACTGAAATCTTTATCTTCGGAAGCACAAAGAACTTTTAGTTCTTTTGAATCATCTACTGGTAAAATAGGTTCTTTTGGTTCTAAAATACAAGGTTTCTTTGGTTCTATTAAGGATTCATTTAGGAATTTTACTATTGGTGAATTAATGGCTGATGGTATAAATCAAGCTGTTTATCAAATAAAAGATACTATATCAGGTTTAGATGAAGCAATGTCCGAATTTAAAAGGGTTGCTCCTGATAACTTTAGTTTAAACACATCTAACTTACAAAGTGTTGCTAATGAAGCAAGAGAAATAGGTATTAGTGTTGGTCAATCAGTAGAAGATGTTATCACTGGAATGAGTACTGCATTACAAGCAGGTGCAGGCGATATTCAAACTGCTTCTGAAATAGCTAAAAATTCTGCTATATTCCAAAATGTTACAGATATGAGTGCAAAGAGTGCTTCAAAAGCTATTTCTTCAATGGTTAACCAATATTATGATATGGATTCAGCATTAAATCAAGTTGACCACGGTGTAGGTAAATCTGTAAAAGGATACAATAACTTAACTGAGGTAACATACAGCCTCCTATATTAAGTGATTAGTATAGCAAATTTCTTTAATTGCTGGAAACTCCTAAAGCCTTACAAACTACAACGTAGAGTTAAAACTCAAGCGTGAATGTTGTGAAAACAGAAAAAATTGTAAGGATTACCCAAGGTTAAATCCTAAAGGTGAATGAATGGACAATCAGCAGGTAAGATTCTAAATTAAATTATTTTAAATACTTGACTTTTAATAATATAAACTGTATAATATAAGTAAAGTGAGGTGATAAATATGGGAAGAAAATGGGATTATGAAAAAGTTAAAAAATATATAGAAAATTTTGAATATAAATTATTAAGTAAAGAATACAAGAATAATAAAATTAAATTATTAATTAAATGTAATAAAGGGCATATATTTGAATGTTCATTTCATAATTTTAAAGATAGAAATTCTAGATGTCCGTATTGCAATGGTAAAAAAATAACATATAATATGGTTAAGTTTTACATTGAATCTTGCAATTATAAATTATTAAGTGAAGATTATGTTGGTAATTCTACTAAATTATTAATAAAATGTGATAAGGGACATATATTTAAAATGCGATGGAATAATTTTCAACAAGGGCAAAGATGTCCAATATGCGATAAAAGTCATAAAAAGAATTATGAAGATATAAAAATGGAAATAGAAAAAGAAAAATATAAATTAATAACATGTGAATATAGAAATAGCAAAGAAAAATTATTAATCATGTGTCCCAATGGTCATACATATAAATCAAGTTGGAATAATTTTCGAAGAGGAAGAAGATGTCCAATGTGTAATATAACAAAAGGAGAAAAAAAAATAAAAGAAATATTAGATAACAATAAAATAGAATATATATATAATAAAAAATATTTTAAAGATTTAAAAGGGATAAATGGAGGATTATTAAGACCAGATTTTATAATACCTTCATTAAAAATATGGATTGAATATGACGGGATACAACATTTTGAACCAAAAGATTTTGCTGGTAAAGGTGAAGAATGGGCTGAAAAAGAATTCATTTTAAGAAAAATGAAAGATGAAATAAAAAATGAATATGCTAAAGAACATGATTGGAAATTAATTAGAATACCATATTGGGAATATGATAATATAGAAAATATATTAATCAAAGAATTAAATTTAAAATAATTTAACAAGAATAAACTTCAACGACTAGAACATAAGTTCGTAGGGTGTAAGCGATTGACACTCGAAATGGGAAACAACCAAAATAGGTTGATGATATAGTCTACTCTTATAGGAAACTATAAGCAGTTTTCATATAAAGAAAACGGATTAAGTGTAGCGAACTTAATTGAATAAAAGGCAATGGATTTAGTGAATTATGCGGGCAATAACTTCGCAATTTCATCTGATGGTGTAACAGAAGCATTACAACGTGGTGGTTCTGTATTATCTAACTATGGAGTAGATTTAAAAGATTCCATCGCAATGATAACTGGGGCAAATGAGTTAAATATGGCTCTTTTATATAGTAATATATAATTAAATTTTCTTGAATTGACAGGGACTCCCTTAGAGCTTTACACACTAACTTATGATAGAAATATACATAAGGGCATTGCTAACCACAATGATATAGTAAAAGAGGTAAAGATTGGGAAATCTGCATCTAAGATTCTAAGTTACTATAAGTAATATGAATAAAGTTCAACGACTAAGTATCCTAGTAGTCTAGGTAGTGGGAAACCTCCTATTGAAGGAGGAAGATATAGTCTCAACGTTTAGTGAAAGCTAAAGAAGTTCATAAGAGAACTGCATAGGAATAACGAACTTATGTGAAGATATTGCATTACAAGACCCAGCTCGTATAGGTAATGGGCTAAAAATTTTGGTCGCTTAACTAGAGATAGTTAAGGCAAAGAGGGCAAAATCGGTCATATATATCGTGAGATATATGGTAAGAGAATCTAAGTTTTATATTGACAAATAATATAAAAGATATAATTTGTCAAGAATTAAAATAAGATAATACCGAGATAACTAAATAATTAAAAACATTTAGTATTGTAACGCATAGTAGATGAAACTCATTAGAGCTACTGAAAGGTAGTTCTTTTTAGTATGAGAATATAACTCTACCAAGAGTGTCCTCCACCCTAACGTGAAGACGAGGGTGAAAATATATGCTGAACTAGAAATGAATTAACATTTCATAATGGAGGAAACTCCTAGAAGTGGATGTGTGAATTGACACACTATTAATAGATAAAAAGCTCCACGATAACAAAATTGAAAATCTATAGCAATTAACCTTTCAGGTATTAAAACGAATGCACAATCAGGTAGCCTTGAATTAAATAAAACAGCAAAAGCATTGGAAAAAACTGCAAAAATAGATATATTTACTGATAAATCTAAAACACAAGTTAAAGATATTGTTACTATATTAGATGAAGTAAAAGATAAATGGGCTTCTTTAACTGATGTTGAACAAAAAGGATTGTCAGAAGCAATAGCAGGTAGTATGTAAGATTTTGTCTTATTAATTTATTGAATAGACATTATACAAAAATAGTAGTATAATATAAGTAATAAATTAATAAGGAGGGAACTTTCATGGGGAAAAGTTCAAAAGATAAATATGAATTAGGTAAAGAAATGTTTTTACAAGGGAAAACAACAATGAATATAGCAAAAGAATTAAATATATCAAGAAGTAGATTTTCAAGATATTTAAGGGAGTGTGGAATAGATAGTCAACAATATCATAAATTTCCTATAGATGAAAATGTTTTTAATGTAATAGATACAGAAGAAAAAGCGTACTGGTTAGGATTTTGGTTTGCAGATGGATATGTAAGTTCAAATAGAAATACAGTAGGTATTGATTTAAAACCGAGCGATTTAAATCATCTAAATAAATTAAAAACATTTTTAAAATGGAAAGGCGATATAAAAGTAGAAGAAACTAGATGTAGATTAAATTTTAGAAATGATAAAATTAAGAATGATTTAATAAAATATGGATGTGTTCCAAATAAATCATTAACGTTAAAATTTCCAAAATCTATAAAAGAAAGTTTTATTCCAGCTTTTATAAGAGGTTATTTTGATGGCGATGGCTGTTTATGTTACACTGAAAAAACATTAGAAGTAAGTGTAATAAGCACTTATGAATTTCTTGAATCTATATGTGACATAATTAACATTGATAAAAAAAGAATATATGATTTAAATAAAAATAAAAAAACAAGTCGTATAGTTCTTAGTTCAAAAAAAGATATTAAAAACTTTCTTGAATATATTTATAAAGATGCTAATATTTACTTAGATAGAAAATATGAAAAATATAAAAATCTTAAAACTGCCGTCTTTGATAGAAATATTAAAGATAATTAGAGGGATGTATCGGTGAAGCCTAAGTCGAAAGATATGGTAATACCGAGGGTATCTTAACAGAGAATATCCGTAACGCATAGGGAGTGAGCGATATTGTTAGCAATAACCTCCCCACGAGCTTCCTCCACGATTATATATATAAGAATAATCACTTATAGATGTTGCTACTATAAGTTCTAACGTTAAACGAGAGTGAAAATATATGCTGGACTTATGAGAAATCATAAGAAGTGGATGTGTGAATTGACACACTATTAATAGATAAAAAGCTCCACGATAACAAATCGAAAACTCAAGCCGGTGTATTCCAAGCATTGATGACAGGTTGGGAAAGAGTTCGTCAATATCAAAAAGAATACAATGAAGGTTGGATGATAGGTTCAGCTCAAAGAGAAAATGAAATCTATATGGATTCCATTGCTGGTAAATTTAATACTTTAAAAGAAAATCTTAAAGGAATATTAACTAGCAATGTTACAACAGATATGTTTAAAGGACTATTAGATGGTGCTAATAAAGTAGTAGAAGCAGTAGGAAAAATAAGTTCAAGCTTAGGTAAAATTGGTTCTGCTGGTGCATTAGTAGGTATTTCATCTTTTGTAAAAACTTTATCAAATTTAGATAAAGCTAAAACAATAGGTGGTGGTTTTACAGGATTTGATAAACTATTAGAAGTAATACAAGGTACTGCTGTTACTTCTTCCGGTGAAATAAAAACACTAGGCGATAGTTTTAAAGAATTAGGTGTTAAGACAACTCTATCTAAAGTAGCATTAGGATTATTTAAAGGTGTATTAATGGGTATTGCATTTACTGCTGTTGTTAAAGGAATAGATGCTATGGTAAAAGCATGGGACAATTATATTCATGCAACAGAAAATGCAGTAAAGGCTTCTAAAGAAAGACAAGATGGATATAGAGATGAAGCACAAACATTAAGTACTAAAAAATCAAATCTACAAGAAATAGCTAAAGAATATGATAATTTAAATAATAAATCTGATAAAACTGCTGAAGATTTAACTAGATTAAATGAATTAAAACAACAAATAGGACAAATAGCTCCCGACCTTGTTAAAGGATATGATTCAGCAGGTAATCCAATATTAAATCTTACTACTAGTATGCAAGGTTATATAGCTGAATTAGATAAAGCAATTGCTAAACAACAAGAGTTATATAATTATGAAACTAAAAAACAAGCACGAGAATATATGAAGAAAAATGACACTAAAAATGGTGCTCAAGACCCTGAAAGAAATTCTTATGAAACTGAATTAAATCATCTTCAAAATGCAAATGATAGAAAAACTAGAGAAGAAAAAAGATACACTGGCAGTTTAAAAAATATTATTAAAGATAGAAATAAATATAGAGAAGACCAAGAAAAAAGTATTAATGATAGATTAGAAAGAATCAGAAATGCACAAACAGAAGTTAATAATAGAGATACTACAATTGAAGATAATTATGTTAACGAATTCAATAAGAAAACTAAATTAGCCGAAAAAGAACAAAATAAATTTGCTACTTTTATGAAAGGGCTAAATTGGGGTACTTATGGTGAAGCAGAAGCCAATAGAATGGCTAAAGGCTTACAAACATTATCTGAAAAAACTGCGTTTACAACTCAAGAAATGACAAAAGGATTATCAGGTAGTATGTCAAAAAAAGTTTCAGCAGAAATTGCTAAAGTAAATGCAGAATTCAAAAAAACAAATGCCATAAATGAATGGGGAAAAAATTTAAGAAATATAGCTAATGAAACAGGAAAATTTGATTTTTCAAATTGGAGTAATTACTTATCAGAAGTTCAAACTCGTTTTGAACAAGGAGTAAGTACTAATGAACAATATACACATTCATTAGGAATTATGGCTGATGCTATGGAAGATTTAACTGGTATAGATTCAGATGTATTCTTACCAGCTTTAAAAGGTGGAGCAGATTTAGAAGAAGCCTTTAAATCAGCAACTGAAGGCTTAAATGGTTTTATGAGTGCCTACGGTTCTTCTACTGCAAAATTACAACAAGGCGATTCATTTGCTAAAAAGTTAGAGTCTCAATTTAAAGAACTTGAAAATTTTGAAACTGAATTTGAAGGTCAATATGAGATGGAAGGTAAAGTTAGGGTAGACTGGCTAGTAGAACAAAAAGATAATGAAGACTTACCTAAACAATTAAGAACTATAATAGATGCAGTAACAAAAGATGGAGAAGTAACAGAAGTAGAAGAAAAATTAGTCTTGGCTTGCGAAACAGAAATAAAAGATAAAGGTAAATTAGAACAAAGTACAATAGATGCGATAAATCAAGTAATGGACGGAACATGGGATGTAAATAAAACTATTGAAATAGGTGGTATGGAATTTACATCATCTGAAATAAGAGAATTAATGTCATTAGCTGACCAATTAGGTATATCTTTAGAAGGCTTAAATATTGGCGATACAGGATTAGATGGAGAAGCTCAAAAAGCTCAAGCATTAAAAGATGCAATAGATTCAATTTCAGATAGAGAAATAAAAGTAGCAATAGAAGCTGAAGGATTTGAAAATTCCGACCAAGTTAACAATATAATGTCAGTTGTTGACCAAATAGATGGAAGACAAGCTAAAGTTGATTTTATAGCAGATGCTTCTCAATACTTTATGGAAAATGATAGTGTTGAATCAGCAATAAAATCTATGCCTGATGAAATAAAACTTAAATACAATATCGGTGTTGAAGGCGATGAAAGGCTAGAAGGAATACAAAGTAGACTTGAAAAATTACCAAAAGATATTAGAACTATGGTATATGCTCAAACATATGGTGTTGAAAATGTTGAAATGCTAGAAAATATAGTAGATGCTTTTGGTGGAAAAACTGCAACAGCAATATTACAGTTAGATGGTATAGATGAAGCCCTTAAAAATGCTAGTACATTTGAAGAACAATTAAAAATAATTGGAGATTTCATATGTAAACCTGGAGTAGAAATAGAAGGTAAAGATAAAATACTTGACACAATTAATAGCATATTAAAGAAATTAAAAGAAACAGATGAGCAAGAAAGTAATCCTGAAATAAATGTAGAAGGAGATACTTCAGGTGCAGAGAAAGTAAAGAAAGAAGTAGATGAGGTAGACGGTAAAAAGGGTACTGCTGAAGCAGATGTAGATGGTAATACTGAAGGTGCTGAGAAAGTAAAGAAAGAAGTAGATAATGTAGATGGCAAAAAAGGTACTGCTAATGTAGACGTAAAAGCAGATACTTCTGAAGCTGAAAAAGCTAAAAAAGAAGTAGATAATTTAGCAGTCAATAAAAAAGGTACAGTTACTTTATTAGTAAATGGTCAAAACAAAATAGCTGAAGCTAAAGTTGTCAAAGGTCAATTAGAAGTGAATGGTAAAGCAGTCACAACTATTTCCGTTAATGGTAAAGACCAACTACCAATTGCTATTAATGAAAAAGGTCAATTAGAAGTAAACGGTCAAGCTATAACTAATGTATCTGTACAAAATGGAGACCAATTAAAAATAGCTAGAAATGAAAAAGGTCAATTAGAAGTAAATGGTAAAGCTATAACTAATATTGATGTAACAGGAAAAGAAAAAGTTTCTGATGCAAAAAAAGAAGTTGACGATTTAACTAAAGATAATAAAAATGTTAGTATTAATATTGATGTCTCATTAAAAGAAACTGTTGGTGAAATATTATCAAGATTTGGACTAAGTAAGAAAACAGAAAATGTTGAAATTAACGTATCATGTAAGGATAATGCAACTCCAGTATTAGAAAAAATAATGTCAAGACAAGATAAGACTATACATATAACAGTAGATTGTACTGACCATGCAACTTCTAAAATAAACAATATAACTAAGATAGGAAATAAAACTGTAACAGTTACAATAAATTGTACAGATAATGCAACTTCTAAAATAAACAATATAACTAAGATAGGAAATAAAACTGTAACAGTTACAATAAATTGTACAGATAATGCTACACCTAAAATAAATAGTGTAGCTAAAATGGGTAATAAATCTGTAACAGTTACAATAAATTGTACAGATAATGCAAGTCCTACAATAAATAGAGTTACAAGCGCACCTTCTTCTAAATCAATAAATGTTGTGGTAAGTTGTACAAATGGTGGAGCTGTTCTTAATACTCTTTCTCAATTAGCTAGTAAAGTAATACCTAGCAAAAAATTTACTATAACTTGTGCAGATAGTGCTAGTAGTGTAGTAAGTAGAGTTAATGGTTTAAGAATATCTGATAAGAGATTTAAAATAGATTGTACAGATAATGCAACTGCTAAAGTAAATAGAGTTATTAGTAAAAAAATACCAAATAAATCATTTACTATAAGTTGTAATGATAACGCTAGTGGCAAGTTAAGCAGTATTATAAGCAAAATAAGTAATATCCATAGTAAATCAGTAACAATTACTACTAATCATGTAAGTAAAGGTGAAAAATCATCTGTTGGTGAACCAACAATTGTTGATTTACAACCTCAACCATTTGGTAGTGCTCAAGCTTCTAATCCTCAAGTACAATCATTAGGTGAACAAGTTCAAGTATTAAGTGATAGTGTACAACAACAAACTGACAATAATAATGAAGTTAGTGTAATGGCTAAAAAAACATATAAAGCCAATATTGATACTGGTTTAACAGTAAGTGCAGTTAAATATAATATTGATTTATTAACTAACATGAATAATCTACTTAAAAAATTAGGAACTCAAGTTGATATATTAAAAGCTAAACAAGAAAGAACTTGGGGCAATGCAAGTGCTAAATTACTTAGAAGTCAAATTGCTTTACTAACTAAACAACAAAGTTTAACTAAAGTAAATATTAAAAACATGGAAGGCATGGCTAAAAAACTTAAGGGCAGTTTACAAAAACAAGGATTTAAGTTTAAAGACGATGGAACAATAAGTAATTACAATAGTAAACTTGTAAAAATGCAAAAAACTGTTGAAAGTTTAGAAAAAGCCGAAAAAGCATTAGAAGACCAAATAGACAAAACTGAGAAACAAATTTCAAAATCTGAAAAGAAATCTTCAAGTAAGAAAAAATCAACTAGTAAAAAGAAATCTTCAAGTAAGAAAAAGAGTACAAGCAAAAAGAAGAAAACTTCAAGTAAGAAAAAATCAACTAAGAAAAAGAGTACTACTAAGAAGAAATCAACTAGCAAGAAAAAGAGTGCTAGTAAAAGTAACAAAAAGACTACATCAAGTAAAGCTACTAAGAAAAAAACTACTACTAAGAAGAAATCAACTAGTAAGAAAAAGAGTACATCAACTAAGAAGAAGAGTACTAAGAAAAGTACTACTAAGAAGAAATCAACGACTAAGAAGAGTACTAAGAAGAAAACAAGTTCTTCAAGTACTAAATCAAAAGCAACTAAGGCATTAGAAAGTAAGAAGAGTGGATTAGAAAAGAAAAAAGATGCAATAAGTAAAAAATTAGAAAAAGCACAAAAAGAATTATCAGAAACTCAAAGCAAATTAAATGAATATTATAATTTACAATTTAGTGAAATTCCTGAAGCTCAACAACAATGGGAAGAATATGCTAATGCTATTGCAGAAGCCAAAGCAGAAATAATTAGATGTGAATTAGAAGCTAAAACATTCTTCAAGACAATTAAAATGGAAATGAAGGATGCTATGATTAGCAGAAATGAAACTTGGGCAGATACATTTATGTTGAAAGCTGATTTAAGTAGTTGGTCTAAGGCAGTAGGATACATTAAAGAAGCTAATAAATTATTAGAAAAAAATCAAAAACATCAACAATCAAAATTAGAAACTGCACAAGATAGAGCAAATGATAATAAAGCATTCTTAAAGAAACAAGGATTTAAATTTGATAAAAATGGATATGTAACAGGTGCTGAAAAAACTTTAGAAAAAATAAAAAAATCTAAATCTACTCAAGAATATGAAGCAATAAAGGAATCATTCGACCAATATGTTGAAGATATGTATGAAAATATTCCTAAAGCTGAAAATGAATGGTGGCAATTAGAACAAGAAATTAAAGAAAATGAAAGACAAATAAAAGAAACCACTAAGGCTATGAATGATTTAGTTAATTCAGCTAAGGTAGATAAATTAACTAGACAATTCGATGTACTTTCAAATTCTTTAGATATATTAGACCTTAAAATGGAACGTGTTTATGGGGCTAATAAAATAGATTATATGCAACAACAACTTGATATATTATCTAGTATGAAAAATAAGAATCAAGAAATTATTAATCAAAATACTGAATTGTTGAATGATAGTAAAAAACAATTAGCTCAATATGGTATTACATTTGATGAAGATGGTAATATAGATAATCTATCAAAGGCATTGAAAAAATTAGATAATCTACAAGACATGGAAGATTTACAAGACCTAGTTGATGAATATAATGATTATAAAGATTCAATAGATGATGCTAGTAAATCAATTGAAGAAGAAACTAATAAACAACTTGAATTAAAAGATTCAATGATGGAAATTAGAGAAGAAATGAGAAAACTTAGAGATGATGCGTGGGTTAAAACTTATGAAAATGGTCTAAAAGTTATTCAAAATCGTATTGATACAATAGATTCTTTATTAGATTTGGAAGATGAAAATCAATTTGGTTTACTAAATCAAAAAATTGAAGAATATAAGAATTTAACTAAGGCAACTGAAGATAGTTTGGCTTATCAAAAACATAGAAAAATTACTATGCAAAAAACATTAATTGATTATGGATTCACTATTAATGATGATGGTACAATAGATGGAACTGCTAATAAATTAGAACAACTTAAAAATACATTATCTGAAACTGAATTTGGTATAGTAAGCGATACATTAGAAGATTATTTTGATACTGCTTTAGATACAATTCCTGAATTAGAAAGAGAATTAATAAATTATCAAAAAGATTTAAAAGATATACAAAATACTAAACTAGAAAAAACTAAAACTATTGAAGAAAAAATTACAGAAATATATAATGATGAAATAGATAAAAGAACTAAAAAGATACAAGAAGAAGCAGAAGCACAAACTAAAGCATTAAATAAGGCTAAAGTTAGCCTGGTTGTCGAGTAATCGGCTTCAAAAATAATAGATTTAATTGCAGGTAATCCCTAAAGCTCTACACCACAAGCACAGAGAAATCATGTGTTGAAGGTACGAAAGTAGAAAAAACGTAGAGATTCTCATATGGTTAAATCCTAAGTGAGAGTAGCACAATTTTTTAAATTGTTGTTAAAATGGGTGTTCATGCAGGTAAGATTCTAAATTAAATTATTTTAAATATTTGACTTTTAATAAGATAAATTGTATAATATAAGTAAAGTGAGGTGAAATATATGGGTCAAAAATTGAATAGAAAAAAAATAGAAAAATATATAAATCAATATAATTATGAAGTTTTATATTGTAAACATGATAAAAATAAATATAAATGGAAGCTCATTTTAATGTGTCCTAATTTTCATATTTTCAAAATGGATTTTGATAAATTTCAAAATAATAGAAGATGTCCTTATTGTAACGGTTCTAAGTGTAATGAAGATTTTGTTAGAGAATATATGTTAAATAATGGAGATATACTTTTATCTCATTATCATAATGGGAATGAAAAATTAAAAGTAATGTGTAAATATGGTCATATTTTTTATCCAATATTTAATAATTACTATAATAAAAATTCAAGATGTCCATATTGTAATGGGAATATAACTATGGAGCATGAAAGTTTTATTAATAGATTAAATATAATTAACCCTAACATAGAAATATTGGGTGAATATAAAAATAGTCATACTAAAATTAAATGTAAGTGTAAAATAGATAGGTATGAATGGGAGGCGGAGCCCACTAATCTATTAGGAAGTAAAAATGCAAAACCAACTGGATGCCCAAAGTGTTATAGACGAACTTATCGAGGTGAAACACATCCTTTATTTGACCATAGTAAAACAAAAGAAGATAGAGAAGATGATAGAAGTTATTTTGAATATAATGAATGGAGAACTAAATGTTTTGAGAGAGATAAATATACTTGTCAAGTTACTGGACAACAAGGTGGAAGATTGGTAGTACATCATTTATATTCTTATAATAAATACAAATGTTTAAGAACGGTATTAGAAAATGGTATAACAATATCAGAAGAAATTCATAAAAAATTTCATTCTATTTATGGAAATGGAAACAATACATTTGAACAATGGGAAGAATTTATTAAAAGTTTAAAATAATTTAACATGAATAAACTTCAACGACTATCCCTTGGATGTTGAAATACATCAATAGGAGTACGGCTCAAGTGATTGGAGTGGGTGAGAATCCCTTAAATGGAAAAGGTCTACCCTTAATATTAAGGTGAAGAAATAGTCTTGACACGTTTTGAAAGAAAGTGCTTAGAATTAACTAAGGTTTATAAAATGCGATTATAAATAAAATTTTTCGTAAAGAAGCTTATCAAAGATGGAGAGACGATGTTGACTATAAAGATGATTATAACAAACAATTAAAAACTGTTGAAGATTTACAAAAGAAAATAGAAATAGCAAAACGTGATGACAGTCTAAGTGGGTAATGTTGCCCTAGTCGTAAAGTAATTTGCGACTGAAAATAGATTTAATTGCAGGTAATCCCTAAAGCCTTACACCACAAGCACAGAGAAATCATGTGCTGAAGGTACGAAAGTAGAAAAAACGTAAGGATGGATATATGGTTAAATCCTAAGTATTTGTAAACAATGGGTGTTCATGCAAGGAAGATTCTAAATTAAATTATTTTAAATATTTTACTTTTAATAAAACAAACAGTATAATATAAATGGAGGTGAAATTATGAAAACTAAGTGGACAAAAGAAGCAATAATAAAATATATAGAAGAACAAGATTATATTTTTATAAACTTTATAAAATTTGACAAATTAAACTCAAAAATATTAATAAGATGTAATAATAAAAAACATGAACTATATGAAGTTACTTTTGCTAATTTCAAAAGTGGGAGAAGATGTCCAAAATGCAGTGAAATAAAAAGAAGAAAAAAGAGAACAATATGGAATAAAGAAAAAATAATTGATTTTGTAGAAGATAATAACTATGAATTTATTGAATTTGTTAAATTTGATAAAATTGAAAGTATAATTAAAGTATGGTGTAAAAATTTAAAACATGAACCATATAATGTTAAATTTGCAAATTTTAAGAATGGGCAAAGATGCAGAAAATGTTCTGATGAAATAAAAGGTAAAAAATTTTCGCATAGTTATGAATATGTCAAAGAATATATTGAATCATTTGGATATAAAATGTTATCAAACGAATATATAAATTTACATAGCGAAATAAAAATATTATGTGACAAACATGGGGTATATAAGACAACATTCCAATTATTTAAAATGGCGAAATATAAATGTCCAAAATGTTCGGATGAACACAGAGGAGAATATCATAAATTAAATTATGAATATATTAAAGAATATATTGAATCATTTGGGTATGAAATATTATCAAATGAATATATAAATATAAAAACAAATATATTGGTAAAATGTTCAAATGGTCATAAATCATATTTTACTAATTTTGATAGATTTAAAAGAGGAGATAGATGTCCTTATTGTAATGAATCTAAAGGTGAGAGAGAAATTAATGAGATTTTAAATAAATATAATATAAATTTTAAATCACAATATAAATTTAATAATTGTAAAAGTAAAAGAGAATTACCATTTGATTTTTATATACCTAATTTAAATATAGTGATAGAATATGATGGAATACAACATTATGAAATAATAAAATATTTTAGTGGACTTGATGGTTTTATAACTACTAAAATACATGATGTTATAAAAACAAAATATTGTGAAGATAATAATATAAAATTAATTAGAATACCTTATTGGGAATATGATAATATAGAAAATATACTTATAAAAGAACTTAATTTAAAATAATTTAACATGAATAACCTTCAACGACTAGAGTTTAAATACTCGTAGGGTGTAAGCGATTGACACTCGAAAAGGTCTACCCTTAATATTAAGGTGAAGAAATAGTCTAGTCTCATATGAAAGTATGAGCAGTTCATAAGAGAACGATATATGCTTAGCGAACATATATGAATATAAACGCAAAAACGTTTAGCAGATTTGATGAAGGAATTAAAAGAAGAACAAGAAAATCTTGAAGATATGGTTCAAGACAAAATAGATTCAGATGTAAATAATATGTTCGATGACCAAATAGATAAAATAGAAGAAAATTCTGATGAAGAAATTAAGAATTTAGAAAATACATGGTCAGAAAGCAAAATAGCTGAAATGGTTAAACAAGCCTTAGACACTGGAGTAAATTAGCTCCTTTTACTAAGTAATTAGTATCAAAACTCATTGAATTGCTGGAACTTCCTAAAGCTAACTAAACTACAACATAACTTGAAAAAGTAAATGTGAATGTGGCGAAAGCAGAAAAAATTAGTTAGATATTCATATGGTTAAATCCTAAGTGAATGTAAATGGACAATCAGCAAGGAAGTCCCTTTAAAATGGGAAACCTTCAACGACTATATATACTAGTAGTCTAGTTAGTGGTGAGCATCCTTATAGGATGATGATATAGTCTACTCTCATATGAAAGTATGAGCAGTTCATAAGAGAACGGTATAGAGTTTAACGAACTTTATATGAATGTTAAGGTCTTTACAGATATTGATGGAAATATCAAAACTCTTCAAACAGCATTAATGGATTTTGCTAATACAAGTTCTGATTATTTTGGAGTTATGGGTGATTCATTAAAGAAAGAATTATTAAATAATCTTAATGTAGCATTAGAGACTATGAAAGAACTTCAAAAAATGTCAGATAATTATACTGCTCCTAATATAGATTATAGTAATGCAGTACTTCCAAAAGATAGTGGTATTAATACTTCTCCACAAGTTTCTAGTAATGTTGAAACTAATAATATTACAATTGGAGATACTAATATTACAATTCAAGGTGGTGCAGATGATGTCACTTTAGGAAAAGTAGATGAAATGTTAAAAGATTACAAAGCAAGTATTTGCAAGGAAATTGTTAAAAATATGAAATAAATTTACGAAGGAAGGGTTAAAATATAACTCTTCCTTCTTATTTTATATATGTAAGATAAAAGAAAGGAGAAAAGAATATGGCAAGTAGTTTTTGGAATGGTGAATTTTATTTCAACAATGTATATTCTGAAACTTTCAATGTTGTAATAATTGATTTTGATAGTTCGGATAAACTAAAACAAATAGGAAGTACAATTAATATAGAATTAAATGAAGAAAATACACTTAATGGGAAAAAGAGTTATATTGAAGGAACTCGCACTTCTGAAAATATAGTTTTACAATTAATGAAAAAAAATGGCGACATATGGAGCGATGGAGATATAATCAATGTATACAATTGGTTATTTCAAAAAGATTTTAAAAAATTTCAAACAGTAGATTATTCTAGTGGATATAATCTATGTTATTATTTGAAAGCAGTAAGTTTTTCAAAATTTTTAACTCCTGATTTTAGAGGTTATTTAGAAATAGAATTTATGAGTTATGCTCCTTATTGTTATTCCATACCAACAAATGGACTTAGTTTAAATACCAATGGTCAATCAGGTGTTTTATTTAATTATAGTAATCTATATGAAACATACAAACCAAAAATTAAAATAACGGCTTCAAGTAGTGATAGTATTAAAATATCAAATAGTACAAATGGTACTTTTGTAGAATTAAGTGGATTAAACAATGGAGAAATAGTTACAGTAGATTGTGCTATGGGAACTGTAATAAACAGTGGTGGAGCTAATAGATTTGAAACATTAAAAAATTACAATTTATTAGAATTAGATAAAGGAAATAATAATATAACACTTACTGGAAGTGCAAATATAGAATTTATTTGCGAATTTCCTGTAATTATATAGTAGGTGATTAAATGAAAATAAGAGGTGCTAAAGATTCATACAATTTAATATTAAGTAAAATGAATGGGAAGAAATTAGGTATTATACCTTGTTCCATTATAGAAAGTATGCAAAAAGGCGTTAAAACTGTTAGTGAATTTACATTTTCAGTTAATAAATATTATGGTGAAAATAATGAAATAAATCCTTTGTATGATGAACTTAAAACAGAAAGATTTATATTTTTAGATGAAGATGAATGTTATGTAATAAAAAATATAAGCGAAGAAAATGAGAAGAAAAAAACTATAACAGCTTATTCAAGAGAAAAAAAATTATTTAAAAATATAGCAGAATTTGAGGATATTACACTAACATTAAAAACTCCATATGCTGATATAGAAGGTTGCTTTAGCTTAGATGAATTGTTATATGATGCAACTGGTTGGCATGTTGGATATGTAAGTCCTAAAGTTTTATATAAATCAAAAGAAACAATATTAGACAATGTTACAGGTGAAATAATAGTAGAATTAACAAAAGAAGAAAAATTAAGATATCAAGAAAGTGTATCGTCAAATTGGTATGATTTTATTAATGATGATATATCAGAACAATTTGAATGTTTTCCTGTATTTAATAGCTATGATAAAACAGTTGACTTATATGATGATGAAGAATTAGGTGATGACCCTAATTTAATATTATCTTATGACAATTATCTTAAAAGTATGGAAAAAGAAGATGATACAGAAGATATTACAACTGTATTAACATTATCAGGAAATGATGATTTAACTATAAGTGAAGTTAATCCTAGTGGTGATACTTATGTAGAAAATTTTTCATATTTTATGGAAAATGAAGAAATGAGTACTGAATTAATAAATGCATTAAATAAATATTATCAAATGGTAAATGTAAGAGCAGTAACATGGAATCAATTGAGAACAGAAAAAGAAGAAAAAACTGCTACATTAATGCAGAAGAAAAATAGATTATTAATAATCTATGCACAAATAAAATCTATTGAATTTACTATGAAGCAAACTAGTGATGAAAAGTTTAATGCTCAACAGCAAGAAAGATTAGTAAAACTAAATGATGAAAAAGTATTATTAGAAAAAGAAGTGACAGAATTAGATGAGAACATTAGAAATATAGATGCTTCAATAGAAAACATAAATAAATTATGTAAGAAAAAATATGCAACTGATAATGATGGTGTATTGATATTTACTGAAGATTTACTGAATGAATTAAAAGATTTTATATATCAAGATACTTACAGTAACGATTCTATCACAGATGGATTAACCTTAATGAGAATAGGTAAAAAACAATTAAAAGAAAGTTGTTATCCTACTAAAACTTGGACTATTGATTCTGTTAATTTTATTGAAAAATTAATTGATAATGGTTTTAGACAACATTGGAATGGAGAATTAGGCTTAGGAGATATGATAGTATTAAAAGGTGAAACAACTATTGAAGTTGTATATTTAATAAATTATACACAGAATTTTAAAGATAAAACAATTGAATTACAATTGTCTAATAAAAAAGATGAGAATACATTTTCACTATCAATAGGTGAGAGATTAACGCAAGGCAAAGAAGCTTACGAAATAGCTAAGAAAAGTAGAAGTACTATTAATAGAGTAAATAAGAATAGAGTAGGACTTAATTATGACAAGATTAATAAAAAAATTTTATAGGAAGGAGTTGGTTTAATGTTATTACCTAACATTCCTGCAACGACATATATATCTTGGACTGGATTAGTAATAATTGATAAATCAGATAATACGCCATACATAGTAAATGATGGTAAATCTTGTATGAAGTATATATATTGGGATATGAATGATAATCCATATGTTTTAAAAGAAAGCAATGAATGGATAAAAGAAACAGCAACTAAAAAAATGATATACATAAATGAAAATGGTATAGGAACACAAGTTCCCCATGATGATTATGATATTTATTATAATGATACTGGTAATGGAGCTTCTTCTCAATTAACAGGTGAGGCATTAGGTAAATTTGATGAATTAAATGGAAAATATATGACAATAAAAGAAGATGTAGATGGGATTAAACAAGTATTAGGTTCTACTGAAAGTGGTTCAGGTTCTTTAATTGAAAGAGTTAATAAAATAGAAAAAACTGCTGAAGAAACTAAAGAAACAATATCTACTGTTGAAAAAAACTTTAGTAATAATAAAGAATTAGAGGAATTGAGAAATAATATAAATGTTTCAATGATAAATTTAGGTGAAACATTAGCTCAATATGAAGAATTGATAACAAAAGTATCAGAAGATATGGAAATTTCATCTGATGAAAAAATAGACATATCAGCTATACAAAATCAATTGTTAGATAAATATACTGTTATGTCGCAATATCATCAAGTTTTAATTGAAAGATTAAAAAATTCAGAGGAAGATAATACTGATACAATAAATAATTTAAATAAAAATTTAGATGCATTAAATACTTCTATTAATAATTTAAATTCATTAGTTAATAATTCTATAAGTGATAATACAATAGTCCCTAGTGAAATTACTGTTATGTTAAATGCAATAGCTAATGTATCTGTAAAAAATACTCAATATAAAAACGCTGTATCAGATGCAATATTATTAGGTATAGGTGGTAAATTAGTAGAAAGTATTTTAGACATAAGAAAAACTTCTAATAATTTTAGTCAAACAATATCTAAAATGGAAGAAGATATTGATGGTAAAACTGGTTTAAAAGTTTTAGTTCAAAAAAATGCTACTGCAATTAAACAAACTGCTGATAATTTAATTTTGAATTATGTTAAGTATAATCAAACCACTTCTCAATTAACTATTGGAGATAATGTAATTAAATTAGATGCTGGAAAAGTATTAATGACAGGAACATTAACTTGGGATAGTTTAGATGATTCAGCTAAAAAGAATTTAAAAGGTGAAGCAGGTTCTGCTCAATATGTAATGTTAGTTGGCGACCAAATATTTAAATATGATAAAGATGGAAATCCTAATGTTTCATCAATAACTTTAAATGTTCAAGTATCCAATATACAAAATCCTGTATTCGACTGGTATTATAGAGATGCTAAAGTAACTAATGAATGGACAAATATACCTAGCAATTCTAACTTAAGTTCATTTATATTAAAACATGATGACCCAATATGGGGAGATAATTCAAATTCTATCACTATAAAAGTGGTATGTGGTGAATACACTGATGAAATGACTATTGTAAAATTGCATGATGGTGTAGTTGGTCAAGATGCTAAATCAGTATCAATTAATGGTAATCAATTATTTAGATATAAAGGTGGTTTTACAGAAACTCCAAATCCAACTTCAATTACATTAACAGCTACTAGAAATAATATATCTGCTGATAGAACTTCAAGATGGTATTATAGAGTTTCTGAAAATGATGATTGGACTGAAATAACTTCATCAAAAAATGCAAATACTTTAATAGTAAATCATGATAGTTATTTTGGTGATTCAAAAATATTAATGATAAGATATGAAATAGACACTTATTATGATATTATGACATTAGCAAAAATTACTGATGGCTCAGATGGATATGCAGTGTTATTAACCAATGAAAATCATAGTGTTCCTTGTGACGAAAATGGTAACTATACATTTGAAGCTATAAGTACTGCTTATACTTATGTAAAAGTCTATAAAGGACTATCTGAAATTACTTCATTTAATCTAGAGAGAATAGATGATGGTTGTACTTCTGTTTATAGTAGTGCAACAAGAAGATTAGATGTAACTTCATTATCTAAAAATATAGCCACTGTTACATTAAATATAACAGTAGATAAAAATACTTTCCAAAAAGTAATGACTATAACTAAATCAATAAAAGGGGAAAAAGGTGAAGAAGGTACAGGTGTTAATATAATTGGTAAGCTAGAAAATAAAGACCAATTACCTACAACTGGTAAACCTGGAGATGCCTATGTTATAGATGGTTTATTATATGTTTGGTTAGAAGAAAATAATGGTTGGTCAGATGGAGTACCTTTTAGAGGAGAACAAGGTATACCAGGTAAAAATGGTACTGACGGAAGAACTACTTATTTACATATAAAATACAGTAATGATGGCAAAACATTTACAAATAATAATGGAGAAGACACTGGAGATTGGATAGGACAATATACAGATTATGTTGAAGCTGATTCAACTAATTTTGCTGATTATAAATGGAAAAAGATAAAAGGTGAAGATGGAGAAAAAGGTATAGTTGCAAATTTAACTAATGATACTCATATAGTACCTATTGAACCTGATGGTACTTTTGGAGAAGATTCTTTTAAGGGTTGTTCTGCTAAGATAACTTTATCTTATGTTGGACAAGAATTAATTAATGGAGTTTCATATAGTGCTAAACCTAATAGTGATGTAGAAGGTACTTTAGATACAAAAACAGGAACTTATACAGTTACAAATTGGACAGGTGAAGCAAAAGGCACTTATGTTGATTTAATAGCTACTTATGATGGGGTATCATATACAAAAAGATTTTCAATCAATAGAGCAAAAAATCCTTTAGATGCATATACTGTTGTATTAACAAATGAAGCACATGTTTTTCCTGGTGATATTTCTAATGCTTTAGCAAGTTTTACTACTTGTAATGTCTTAGTATATAGAGGAGACCAATTAGTTAAAGCTACTATTGGAACAATAGAAAATATACCTAAAGGAATGACAATCACTATTGATAATAACAATACAATTACTCCTACTATGAATATAAATGTTAATACTAATTTAACTGAAAATGGTGAATTAAGTATACCTATTACAGTTGGATTATTGAAGTTTACTAAAACATTTACTTATTCAATATCCTTTAAGGGTATGCAAGGAATTCCAGGTACTCCTGGTAAAGATGGTAAAGATGGGAATTCAGTAAGAGTATTGGGAAGATATGATAGTAAAGAACAATTAGATTCTGCTCATCCTACTGGAAATGAAAATGGTGACGGATATATAATTGATAAAGATTTATGGGTATGGACAGAAGATAAATTTATAAATGTTGGTCAGTTCCAAGGTGAAGATGGTACTTCTGCTTATGTACATATTAGATATTCTAATGACGGAGTAACCTTTACTGGTAGTGATGGTGAAGAAGTTGGTACTTGGATGGGTATGTATGTAGATAATATTGAAACAGATTCAACAGTGTTTTCAAAATATAAATGGAAAAAAATAGAAGGTTCGGATGCTAGATTATTATCACTATCTGCAAGTAGACAAACAATAGCTTTTAATAGCGATAATACATTAAAAGATAATTCTGAAATAGTATTAACAGTTAATCAACAAAATTTTAATGATATTATAACATGGTCTACTTCACCAAATGTAGAATTAGGTAGTAGTGGTAATAATAGAACATTAAATCCAACAATCTTTACAGATAATAACCAAATAAAAATAACAGTAACCGGTGGAGGTTTAACTGATAGTATTACAATAGTAAAAGTATTAGATGGACAAAAAGGTTCAGATGGTACTTCAGTTAAAATATTAGATTCTTATAATAGTAAAGAAGAATTAGACCAAGCTCATCCTAATGGAAATGAAAATGGTGACGGATATATAATTGATAAAGACTTATGGGTATGGAATGGTAATGAATTTATAAACGTTGGTCAAATAAAAGGAAATGATGGGCAAGATGGTCAAAATGGTTTAAATGGTACTTCTGCTTATGTACATATAAAATATTCTAACGATGGTGGTACAACATTCACTAATAATAATGGTGAAGACCCTGGTGATTATATGGGTGTATATACAGATGAAATTAAAGCAGATAGTACAAATCCTTCTGATTACACTTGGAGTTTGACTAAAGGTAATGATGGTTGGGATGCTTACACTGTCTTACTAACAAATGAATCTCATACATTTGCAGGTAATTCATCAACTGCTTTAGTCGGTTCTGCAAATTGTGGTATTATAGGTTACAAAGGTGGTACTCAAGTAGCTACAACAATAGGTAATATTACAGGAATGCCAAATGGTATGAGTGTATCAATAACAAATAATGGTACAACAAATGCTTATTTTATAGTTACAGTATCTAATAGTATGTCAACAAGAAATGGTACATTAACAATTCCTATTACAGTTGATGGAATAACATTTACAAAAAAATTTACTTATGCTTTATCATTAAAAGGCGAAGATGGTACTAATGGTTCAGATGCTAGATTGTTATCATTATCTGCAAATAGACAAGCAATAGCATTTGATAAAAATAATTCTCCTAAAGATTCAACAGTTATAACTTTAACTGCTAATCAACAAAATTTTAATGATACTATAACATGGTCTACAAGTCCAAATGTTACTTTAAATGGCGAAGGAAACACAAGAACCTTATCAGTTAATGATTTTACTAATAATCTAAAAATATCTATTACTATTAAAGCAGGTGACTTAAGTGATACTATAACATTAGTTAAAGTAATTGATGGTGTAGATGGGATAGATGGTTCTGATGGAACAGATGGTGTAGATGGATGTACTATTAATTTAACTAATGATAATCATAGTTTCGTAGCTAATGCAGAAGGACAAATTGAAATGCAACAAGCTGTTACTACAACAGTTGTATCTTATAAAGGCAGTGAGATTGTAACACCTAATTTTGGTACAATGCCAACTGTTAATGGTTTAAAAATCACAAGAGATGGATTAACTATAACAATAGTTGCTTTGGTTGGAAGCACACTTGCTTCAAATGGCTCATTTAATATTCCAGTAATAATTGATGGAATAACTTTTAATAAAGCATTTAGTTATAGTAAAGTAAAATGTGGTGATGATGGAGCAGATGGATATACTATAATATTAACTAATGAAAATCATACATTCCCTTGTGAAAATAATGGAACTATAGAAACAGCCATTACTACAACAACACAAGTAAAAGTTTACCAAGGTACTAAAGAAATAACACCTACTATTGGTACTTTACCTACCGTAGATGGGTTGACATTAACTAAAAGTGGAACAACTATAACTATTACTGCTACAACAGGTAATAAATTGGCTTCATCCGGTAACTTTAGTGTTCCAATTATAATTAATGATGTTACTTATTATAAGGTATTTAGTTGGGCAAAAGCATTTAAAGGTAATACAGGTCAAGATGGTAAAGCAGATTTACCAACTTGGATTACTGAATGGGATACTGGTAAGACAACAATTAATGGTTCAACTGTATTAACTCCTAAAATATTTGCAGGTACAGTTAGTAATGGATTACCAACTGGTGTTGCTATGGGTAAAAATGTATTCGGAACTAGTGGTAGTTATAGTGGTGTTAATGGTATAGTTGGATATAAGAGTGGTACTAAAACTTATGAATTTAACACTAATGGAGAAGTGTTAATAGGTAATAAGAATGCTTCGCATATTAGTTGGGATGGTAGTAATTTAGAAATAGTAAGTGGTAGTAGTCCAGTTGCTAGTAAATCTGATATTGATAAAGTAAATCAAAAGATTAATGAAATAAAAGAAAATGTAGATGATTATACAATAGTTATAACTAAAGATACAATAGTAACTAAATGTGATATAAATGGAAATATAATAGATTAAGGAAGGTGATATGATGGCAAATCTTTCAATTATTGGTAGTCCTTCGACTACCAATAATAACCTTATAGTTAATTATAGTACGGATATTTCAGATATTACTAATATAGAAATTAGTAATAATGGAAGTAATTACATAAGTGCAACAACTTTTTCAAATAGTTCTGCAATTTTCGATGTATCTAGTTGGAAAAATGGTACTTATAATTCATGTACTTTGAGAGTTACATATGGTAAAAATGGCGAAGAAACACAATTACTTATTAATAATATAGGAAATATAACACAAACAGTAGGAAATTCATTTTATATTCAATATTCTACAAACAAAGCAGTAACAAAACATGAAGTTTCATGGGACGGAGGAAGTACATTTTATGATAAAACAAGTGATGTAACATCTAGTGGTAACAATTATTCTTTTCATCATGATGATAAAAGTAGTGTTGGAACTTATAGAATGGCAATAAGAGTTACAACTTCAAGTGGAGAAACTGTAACAAGTAATATATTTACATTAACTATAACTTCAGGAGTATCAACAGATACTTATTATACTGTTAAATATAACTTAAATAATGCTACTAGTTCTAATTCAAACACAACTGTTAAAAAGGGTTCTAGTTACTCTACAACTATCACTCCTACAAGTGGTTATAGAATAACTAAAATATATTGCGTAATGAATGGTGATGACATAAGTAATTCAACTGTTAATGGTAATAATATCAATATACCTAATGTTACAGGAGAAATTAATATTACCGTATCTACAGAAGCAACTGGTGGAAGTACAGATACTTATTATACTATAGCTTATAATTTAAATAATTCAGTAAGTAGCAATACTAGTACATCTATTAAAAAAGGCTCTAGTTATCATACTATTATTACTGCTAATGCAGGTCATAAAATAACTAGAATTTTATGTACAATGGGTGGTGTAAATATAATTGATAGAGATGGTACGAGTGGCGATATTAGTATAGCTAATGTTTCAGGTGATATTACTATTTCTATTACAACAGAAGCAATTGGTGGAAGTACAGATACTTATTATACAATCAGATATTCTTTACATGATGCTACTAGTTCTAACACAAGTACCTCTATTAAAAAAGGTTCTAGCTATTCTACTACTATTGCCCCTGAGAATGGTTATAGAATAACTCAAATATATTGTGTAATGGGTGGCAATGATATAAGTAGTTCAGCTGTTAATGGTAATAATGTCTACATAGGCAATGTTACAGGTGATGTGAGTATTTTAGTAAATACAGAAGCAACTGGTGGAAGTACAGATACTTATCCTGTAACTTATACTCTATTTGAATCAACAAGTACTAATTCAGCTACAACTGTTAAAAAAGGTTCTAGTTATTCTACTACTGTTGCTCCAAAAAGTGGTTATAGAATAACTAAAATTTATTGTGTAATGGGTGGTACTGATGTAAGTAGTTCAACAGTTAGTGGAAACAATATCAATATACCTAACGTTACTGGTGAAATTTATATTACAGTATATACAGAAGCGATTTCAGGCACTAAGGTTTATACAGTAACTAGAAATGTAACTAATTGTATATCAACAGGAAGTGATACTTTAGATACTTCAATAACTACAACATTCCAAAGCATAGTTGCACCTAATGAAGGATATACATTAAAAACTTTAACTGTAAGTATGGGTGGAGTTGATTATACTGATGGACTTGGTGTTATAACAGATGTGGAATGGGAAGGAAAATCTGCTAAACAAATAACTATTGAAAATGTACATGGAAATATAGTTATCAATGCAGTTGCTGAAAAAGAAACTACTAAACCTGATATACCTGATACACCAATTGTAGATGATACTTTAGAAATATTACCTTCATGCACATATATTGATATTGCTGAAGGTGGAAATAAAACAATATACTTTAAATTATCAAATAAACCTACATCAAGTACAACTATAAATATTACTTCATCATCTTCTTATTTGACACTTTCTACAAGTCAATTAACTTTTACTGCTGATAATTATCATATTGCTCAATCTGTAAACGTAACTTCTATTAGTGATAACAATAAAACTGATGATGTATATAATATAACTGTATCAGCAAATGGCTTAACAAGTAAAACAATAACAGTAGATGTTATAGATAGTGCTAATAGTAATTTTGAAGTAATTTATGACAATGGTACTTTAGTGGAGGGTGCTTCATTTACATTAAATAATGCAGTTAATTATGGAAGTTATATAAGTACAAATCAAAGTCAAGATGTTAGTGTTGCTATAAGTAATCATCCATTAACTCTTAACAAAAATGATAAAGTACACGTAGTTTTAGGATTAGGAACAAGTGACCCATCATCAATTTATTCTTTACGTAGTTTAGTTTTAGGTGATGGTTCAGCTAATAATATAAGTAATTCTAATATGATTAATGAGGTGCAAATAAATGAAGCGTTATCTAGTGATGGTAAAGTAGATACTTATTGGACTATTGCTGGTAATTTATCAAACATAACATTGACATTCACATGTTATTTTGCACGAGTTAATATTTATAAAATTTATATAGAAAGAGGGAAATAATTATGGCAAATACAATAAATTCTACTAATAATCTCACATCCACAAAAATACCTGAATTATATATTAGATATTTCAATCCTAAACAAAAAATTAATGAAACGATAAGTATTAGATATTATGTATCTGACAGTACTCAAGCTGAGTATTTAAATAAAGATGATAGTAAAAGTTTTACAACTATTGTTAAAATAAATGATAAGTCATATTCTAAAACCACTAAAGCAGGAGAATATTCAATAGATATAGGTTCAATTGCTACTACTGGAGAAACTTACTTTAGCATTCAAACCATAGATGACAATGGTGTAGCGAGTATTGAACAATTTTTTGATATACTAATAGTTAATGATACATATAATCAAGTAAATAATTATAATATGACAACTGCTGATTTATCTACATATAATATTACTGTTGGTGAAACTGCTAGTATATCACAAGCTAAAACAAATAATACAGGATTGAACAACTTGTTTAAAGCAGTTAAAAATAATGGTCATAATAAGATTACTATGCTAAATAAAGTTTATATGTTAGATTATCATTCTGATAAAGTAGTTTTACCTGACCATTTCACAGTAGATATGAATGGTGCTACATTCAAAGCAACACAATGTAATGATATCAATGTATCAAATTTAGTAGATTTAAAAGATTGCTTTGATGCTCATGTTAAAAATGGTAAGTTAATTGGTAACTATGATGGATTTGATTTTGAAGCAACGAAGACTAATACTAATTATAATATCCCTGGTGAAGGATTAGCAGTTGCCGAAATCAATGGGGCAAGATATTCATCTTTTGAAGATATGGAAATGGGATATTCAGTTGGATATAACTTAGGTGTATTTGGAGGTAAATTAGCAGGATATGTAGGAACTCCTGGTCAATTAGCTTTCCCAAATGCATATTATATAAATGAACAAGGTAATACAGTTAGTAGTGCTACTATGAGTACAACAGAATTAATTGATATTTCAACATTATTGGATAGAGGCGAAATACAATGTAACGTGTACCTAGGATATGGAGGATTGGCTTTAAATAAAGCTGAATTGTTTTTCCATTTTTATGATAATAATTCTGCATATAAAACAACAATAAAAACAAGACAATATCAAGTAGTTAAAATACCAAATGGTTCAAAATCTATGAGAATTACTGGTTTCACTCCAACTACAACATCATCAGGTATGACAATATGCCATACAGGTGGGGCTACAAATTGTGAATTAATTAATATAAAATCACATAATACAAGAACGTGTGCAATGCATCCAGGAATTTATAATCATTTACTTATAAAGAATTGTTCATTCAACTATGTTGCTGATGAAAATGAATATAAAGTAACAAAATTAGCTTTGGATTTTGAAGATGGATATGAGAACGGTAAAAATTTATTTTTCATAAATAATGAAGTTTATAATGGAACATCTGCTTTAACAATTCAAAGAGGTTTCAATTGCAATGTTATTAATTGTAGAAATTTTGGATTAGACTTAAGAGGACATATAAAAGGAGCAAACATTAAAAATAATTTCTTCAATGATGGAAGTATTTATACAACTAGTTTTGATTCACAATCACATTTAAAATTGGACAATAATACATTCTTTAAAATATTGAAATTCTTAAAATGGGATAATACTGGAAATTATTCTACTGTTGGATTAACTAAATTAGATTGTAAACAAAGTTATCAAAATAACTCTAATATCAATGTAATAATTGATAAAGCGGTTGAAAGTGGTGGTAGTGGAGGAGGAACTACTCCTGAAACATTAACTATAAGTAATATATCTAACATAACACAATCAGAAAAAACAGAATTCTATATTGAATATTCCACAAATATAGCAGTAGTAAAACATGAAGTTTCATGGGATGGAGGAAATACATTCTACGATAAAACAAGTGATGTTGTAGTAAACGGAACATCATATAAATTTAAACATGATAATAAAGGTAATGCTGGAACTTATCAAATGGCTATAAGGGTAACAACAGCTAAAGGTACTACTAAGACAAGTAATATATTTACTGTCACTTTAGTAAATAATAGTGGATTAACTTTTACTCAATATAAAAGACTTAATGATGGTGTAATTACAGATACCACAGATGGAACATATTATAGTACATTGAATTATATAAGTGTGACTGCTGGTAAATCTTATACTATCAATCTTAATAAAGCTAATTATGTATGTATTTGTTATTATAATTCATCAAATTCTTATGTATCATTTGCCGAAGGTAATACAGATGATTGGTCAAATAAAGCTTTGTCATATACGTTTACTGTACCAGCAAATATAGCTAAAATATTAATATGTGCTACTGGTGATGCAAGTACTGCAATCACAGGTACATTAAAAGAAAATGGGTCAAGTTCAAGCTCATTATTAGATTCTACTGGTGCTTATGTAATAGATGATTTTTCAGGTAGTAGTGTAGACACTAATAAATGGGGATATGAACTAGGTTATGTTAGAAATAATGAAACTCAAAGATATACAAACACTAATGCTGAAATCAACGATGGTATATTAGCATTAAGAGGTAAAAAAGCAAGTGATGGTTCTTGGACATCAGCATCAATTATCTCTAAAGGTCATTTTGCTTTTATGTATGGTAAAATAGTAGCTAGAGTTAGACCATGTAATTGGAATGGTTCTTTTGGTGCATTTTGGACTTTAGGAGATAGTTTTGAATTTGGATATAAAGAAAATGGTAGTCCTGATACATTAGGTGAATGGTGGGCTTATTGTGGTGAATTTGACGTAATGGAATTTTATAATGGTAAATTAACTTGTGGTACATTCTTCAATGAAAAAGAAGAAAGTGGTCGTGTATGGTATAATAATTATCCTACTGGTGATTGGCATGAATTTGCAATGCAATGGAATACAGATGGTAGTTTAGTGTTCTCTATTGATGGACATGAATTAAGCAGAACAAGTGCTACTGATAACAGAGCATTCCATATACCACATTTTATTTTACTTAACCAAGCAATTGGTGCTAGTGGTGGTACTCCTGATAGTAACACAACAGAAATTACACAATATGTTGACTGGGTAAAATATTACCCATTAAGTACAGATAATTTAGTTGAAAATTCTAGTGACTTCTCCTTAACTGCTATGGATTGGAATGATAACTCACATAACTGTATGGTAAGACCTACTTTTAATGATAACTGTATTAATAAATCATTGACATGGTCATCTAATAATTCTAGTCTAGTTTGGGTTCATAGTGGATTATGTTCTACTTATGCAGGAGCTAATGGTGAAGTAATAATTACAGGTACTTCACATTCAGGTGTATCAAAACAAATTACATTAACTGTATCAAATGGTACATTAAGAGCTAAAGATTCAGGCGGTACAACTCCTTCTCAAACTATTGGAAACATGACTAATGGAAAAGGTATAAATCAAAATACTCATATTATAACTGATAATGCAGAATGTTGGGCAACAATTAATCCAGTAACAGTTGAGAAAGGTGCGACTTATACATTACAAATGGATGGTACTTGGGTGTGGGGTTACGCCTTCGACGATAGTGATAATTATGTTAGTGAATTATTCACAAGTACTGGTAACAATAACTATAAATATACATTCACTGCACCTACGAATAAAATAAGATATGGTTGTTATGACCCAGGTAAATATTTAACTTATTGTAATTTAACTAAAACTTCAAGTGGTACAACTACATTAACTATAAGCAATATAGCTAATATAACAAAACCTGAGAAAACAGAGTTCTATATTGAATATTCCACAAATAGAGCAGTAACAAAACATGAAGTTTCATGGGATGGTGGAAATATGTTCTATGACAAAACAAGTGATGTAACCTCTAGTGGAACAAATTATAAATTTAAGCATGATAATTCAGCAACTGTTGGAACTTATAGAATGGCTATAAGAGTTACAGATTCAGATGGTAATACTAAGACAAGTAATGTATTTACTGTTACTCTTACAAGCACATCTACTCCTGAACCTACTACTCCTACACCTGTATACGAATTAGCTGATACAGTATTTGACGGTTCTTCTAAATATATAGACACTGGAGTAAAACCATTCAAGACTGCAAGTGATTACACTATATTCATTGACTTTGATGATTATGGAGCTAGTCAAGGGCAACAGCCATATTTATTCCACTGTGCATATGAGAATGCCGACGGTGACGGATTAAAAGTATATTATAATAACGAAGATAATCACTACTATATAATAGGAAATAGACAAAACGCTAGCGATGGTACTTATGAATCTAGTTGGACATTAGTTGGTGGTAAAAATAATAAAATTGCCATAGCAATCTCTAAAGGTGTGGTTAGCCAAATAGTAATAAATGGCTCAGCTGTTGCAGTTACTAAGAATGCATACGACATGAACGACTATTCATTAATACTAGGAGCTTATCAAGATGCGGAATGCAATAAGAGTAAATATTGGAAAGGTACAATACATACTTTCAAAGTATGGAATTCAGCTTTCACAGTAGCTCAATTAAAAGAACTATGTAACTCATCTAGTGGCGGTGGTAGTAACCCAGGAGGTGGCGATAGTGGTTCAAGCGATGCTTATAGACCAGGTAGAACCCTAATATGGGAGGATGACTTCACTGGTACAACTTTAAATACTGCTAACTGGGATTATGAAAACAACTATAGTAGACCGAATGAAGTTCAAAATTATGTGGCAGGAACAAATAACGTATGGGTAGAAAATAGTAATCTTGTTATAAAAGCTAAGAGAGAAAGTTCTAATGGTAAAGAATGGTCAAGTGGTTGTATCCATACAGACAACAAACGAGAATTTATGTATGGTAGGTTTGAAGCTAAAATTAAGATACCACAAACAATAGGTTCATTCCCAGCATTTTGGACATTAGGAGGTAACTACGAAGAAGGTGGCGGTATAACATGGCCATACTGTGGTGAAATCGACATTATGGAACACAAATATGGTTATGCTTGGACTACAGCCGGTGCATTGTACAGAACAGACTTAGTATGGGACAACTGGGATGCGAAAGATTTAGGTAGGGTTGATTCAGGAAACATAGGAAGCTTCGATGATTACCATATTTATGCTATGGAATGGACTCACGATAGACTAGATTACTATGTAGATGATAGACTTATAGGACATTCTGACATATCCGATGATAACACATGGTTCATGTTCCACCAACCACATTATATCCTACTAAATCAAGCTTTAGGTGCCGCCGGTGGTAGTGTTCCTAGTAATATGACTGAATACACTATGTATGTTGATTGGGTTAGAGTTTACGCTCCTCAAGAAGCACCGAGCGGTGGAGGTACTTCAAATCAAATTTGGTTTGAGGACACAAGTGCTAGACATATGGACAAATGGAGTAAGCTTGGTTTAATTCCTAAATTCAATGAAAGTTGGACTAATAAAGTAATCACATGGAAATCAAGTAACGAAAGTATCGCAACTGTATGTGGTGGTAGAGTAGACTCTAAAGGAGTTGACGGAACTTGTATTATAACTGCGACAACATTAGAAGGTAATTCAGCTAGCATAACTGTTAATGTAGGTTCAGGAGGAAGTAGTTCTGATAGTACTGAATATGAAACATCTATAGCATCTGATTACATTTTAGATAAGATGTATCCAATGCCACAGAATCATGAAGCGTTGCCTAGTGGTGTAAATGATACTTGGGCAACCCAATCACGTTGGGAAAATCAACAAAGACCTACTGCAATAGCTCACAATTGTGGTCAAGCAGGTTGTCCAGGAGCAGTACAATTTAGAGCATTAGGTGCGTGGGCAAATGTATATAGGGTTAAAAATTCAGGTTTTAGTGCAAATACTGGAGTGGAAATGAGAAATATAAAAGTTTATGGATGGTATAATGGTCAATGGGAAAAAGTGCAAGATTTACCAGTTCCTAATGGAAACTTCTATGCTGAAAGTTTTTCAGGTGATAGTAATCAATATTTTAGTGACAGTATAAAAACTACAAGCACTAGTAAAACTATAATCTTACGAGAAACCAATAAGGTTAATGGTGAAAATTGTATGTATCACCCATTTTCTGACATTAAAAACTTTGATACAAAATATCAATATGTATATACTTGTATAGATTTAAGAAAGGTAAAATGGAATGAAAGTGGTACAGATGATAGAGATAGTTCTCATTATTGTGCAAGTTGTGGTGGTGACTGGTGGTTAGCTGAAGGTTTAACATTTGATAGTAGTTGGCAACATAACAAAGGTATAGCTCAACCTAAGATAATAGAAATTACAAAAGAGTGGAGAAGATTCTCAATGACTACTGTTCCACAAAATTGGACTAACGGATTCCCAAAATAGGAGAGTGATTAAATAATGAGTAGTTATATAAGTAATTCGTTTTCAGTATCGGTCAATAGACCGACTACTGGAACAATTGAGCCAGTATCAACAGTTAATATATATAAAAATGAAAAAATGTTACAAGCTGTGAATGGTACACCAGGAGATGGAGAGTATAAGGTTATTATAACGAATACGACAAATTGTAGTGCTAGTATAAAATCTGATAATAAAACTATATTATTAAATTCTGTATCAGGAAATAATGGTACGATAGAAATATCAGTAAATATTGAAAATAAAAAAACATATAGCAAAACTATTTCTGTTGCTAATGTTAATGATACATCTGTTTTAAATAGTAATTTTAGTAGAATTGAACAAACTGCTAATAAAATAAGTTGGTTAGTAAAAAGTGGTACTAGTTCAAGTAATATGACATTAACAGATGAAGCGCTGGATATTATTTCAAAAAATATTAATATTACAGGTAAGGTTACTTTTTCTAGTTTAGATAGTAACACTCAAGATAAAATAAATAGTTCACATCAATTAACTTCATCTTGGTCATATAGAGGAACAACTACAATCAATGGTGCTAAAATAGAAACAGGTACAATAACAGCCGACCAAATAAGTGCCAATGCAATTACAGGTAAAAATATTACAGGTGGTACAATAAATATAGGTAGTGGTACATTTATAGTTAATAAAAATGGTCAAATTGTTGCAAGAACAGAACCTAACTCAAAAGGTCAATATTTGGAAATGAATAGTTCAAGTTATAAAATTTATAATGGTTCTAAAAGTGTTGCCATGACTTTAGGTTTTAGAGATGTTACGTTTGAAAATGGTAATACTTCTACATCAACACCTTGTATATATTTAGGAGCAGATGGTATAAACAATCAAGGGGGAACTAGTTATACTGCTGGAACTGGTAGATATTTTGGTAGAATAATGGCTACTGATAGTAACACTTCAATGTCAAATACTCACGTTGGAGTTCCTTTAATGGAAATAAATTTCAACAGTAAATATACAGATTCGGATACAAAAAATGCAATTGCAAGTCAATTGAGATTTTTTGGTGATGGAGATATGATAATAGCTCCAGTTTGTGACCTTCAAATAAGAACTCATCAAAAGGATAATCAAGTAACAAAAGGTGGTTCAGAATATGAAGTAGCTTACTTTGCTTCAAGTTCATCTGAATGGTATCCAGCATTTATGAGAACCTATGCAGTAACAAATAACTTTAATAGTAAAGGTTTGTTTTTAGGAGATTATTATATGAGTTCTTCAGGTAATGGCTACAATTCATCGCTTGGTGATTTTGTTAGTGCAGTTTGTGTAAAAGCAGGTAAGACAAGTTCAGGAGATAAAATGAGAACATTTAGACCACATTCAGATAATTCTGCCTTATTGGGTACAGGTGGATATAGATGGGCAAAACTTTATTGTGGTAGTAGTTCAATAAATACTTCAGATAGAAGATGTAAAACAAACATAAATTACCTTACTGCTGATAATGTAAAAGTTGCAAGTAAACCATTGTTTAATGAAAATGAAATATGGAATTTTGTAAAAGATATTGATTTTGCAACATATAATTTTATAGATAATGAAACAGGAGGAGCTAAAGAAGATAATCAAATAGGATTTATTTTACAAGATTTAATTCAAGCCTATCCTGATTTAACTAATTCTTTATTATTAGATAAAGGTAGTTATGATATAGAAGAAGGCGAAGATGATACAATAGTTCCTATGTTAGGATATAATAGTGGAAATTATGTTAATTTATTAGGTTGTGCTTTAAAACAAGCATTACAAAGAATAGAGAAATTAGAAGAACAAATAAATAAATAGATTAAAGTCTTATAAATATAATGTAAAATAAAAATAAAGGAGAGATATTAATGGATATAAAACTTGAAATTGCTTTTCAACAAGCAATGGAAGAAATAGCAAATTTAAATCAAAGAGTGATTCTTGAAAAAAGTTTAAGAATACAAGTAGAAGAAGAAAATAAAGAATTAAAGGAAAAAATAGCAAAATTAGAAAAAGATAATCCTCAATAAATATAAATAAAAGAAGGTGATAGAATGAGTGATAACTTAATAAAAAAACCTTTAACTATTACTATTAATGGAAACACTGCTAGTTTAAATGAAACTATGTATTTTTATCAAGAGGATAGATGGATAGATTTTGAATTCACTATAGCAGATGTAAAATATAAATTTAATGAATATAGTGGTAACATATTAGTTGAATCCAATGCTTCTTATGCAGTAATTAAAGTATTAAAACCAAATGGTGATAGATTTATGACTGATAAATTACCAATACAAAATAATACAGTTATACTTTCTATAACAGATGAATTCGCTGATGAATGTGAAGAATGTGGAACTCACACAATGCAGATACATTTATATGATGATGAAAGAAATGATGCAACAGGAAAAAAAATACAAGGTAAAGTTACTATTCCACCTGTAAATTTTGAAGTATATGAACCTATATTTCATGATGATAAAAGTATGGCAACTGTTTCTTGTGTAAGAGCAGATGATGAATAATGGCTGAAAATTATATTACAAAAAATATTGTTGTTACTATAAATGGAACTACTGTGCAATTAGATGAGCCACTGTATTTATATCAACGTGATAAAAATATAGATGTATATTTTTTAATAAGAAATTTTAAATATGACTTTGCAAAAGGTACTCAAGAAGAAGTTAATGTTGTTGAAAAAACAAATGCTAGTTATGCAACAATAAGAGTATTAAAACCTGAAATCTATGCAACAAAAATTGGTGAAGATGGCAAACCACTTGGAGAAGATGGTAGAAAATTTGTTAGTGATGAACCAATACCAGTTGTAGATGGAAAGGTTTTATTTACTGTTACAGAAACTTTTATAGATGAAGTAGAAGAAATAGGTAATTATCAACTTCAAATTTCTTTATGGGATGAAAATCAAGGTGGTAAAATTACAATACCACCTATTCCTTTTGAAGTTTTAAAACCCATATTTCCTGATGAATATGTTGGAGATTTTACACCAGGGCAAATAGATATAACTAAAATAGGAATGTCAAGAATAGTTAATGATGATTATGTTATTAGTGGTAATAATGACAATGAAATTAGTGTTATGGCTTTGCGAGAAGATAGTGGTTTAGAGGAATGGAAATATGGACAAATAATTTCAGCCACAAGAATGAATGCTATAACATCTAATTTAAATGATATATGGACTGAATTAAAAGAATTAGGTAAATCTATTGATATAAATGCTTCTAATGTAAAATATGACAATGCTTTATATCCAACAGTATCAAAAGCTTTAGATAAATTATTATATATAAAATTAGCAATATCTAATTTTTCAGTAAAATTAGATGAAACTTATTCCAATAATATTATTTGGGAATTAGGAAAAACTTTTAATTCACCAATAACTATTAATTGGAGTTATAATAAAACAATGGAAGAAATAACAAATCAAACTCTAACCCTTCCAAAAAGTGGAGTAATTAGTAATCTTGAAAAATCTTTAACATATACTTGCAATGATATAATAAATGGAAATGATAATTATTCTTTTAAAATAACGGCTACTGATGGTAAAGAGACTACAAGTAGAACAATAACACTTATTCATTATAATAAGGTTTATTGGGGTACTTCAAGTAGTACAACTTTTAATAATACTTTTATTGCTACTTTAAAAAATAGTACATTAAGTAATAACATAAAAAGAATCATAAATGTTAATGCCACATCTAATGAATATATTTACTATGCATTTCCCACAAGATTAGGTGCACCTGTATTTAAAGTTGGAGGATTTGAAGGTGGATTTAATAAAGTTAGTACAATCTACTTTACTAATTCTTATAACTATGTTGAAAAATATGATATTTATAAAAGTACAAATGCAGGATTGGGAAATACAACTGTAGATATATCTTAGTAAAGGTGGTGATTTTATGGCTATAGAAATTATAGATACCTTAAAACAAAAGAATAATGGTACTTTTGGTTTAGTAGATAGCAACGATATTATTGGTGGATTTTATCAAACTGATAATATAACTGAAAGAAATTCTATACCTTCAAATAGAAGAAAAGAAGGTATGTTTTGTTGGGTTAAAGAAGAAAAAAAGGTTTTTCAATTAGTAAATGGATTAACTAATGAATGTTGGATTGAATTTAAATCAGGTAGCTCGGATAGTGGAGGTACTATAATAGATGGATATGCACATATATGGATAGGTGATAAGCCACCAAAAGATAAAAATATGTTATGGTTAGATACTAATTCAGATGGAATATTAGAAGATGAAACCGATATAGAAACAGTAAAAAAATTACTTAATAAAATATCTGATTTAGAAATAAAAATATCACAATTAACTAAAAGGGTTGCTTATTTAGAAGAACATGGAGTAGTTAATCCTGATAAACCTGATAAACCTGGCGTATTAACAAGTGTTAGCTTGTTGCTTGAAGATGGAACTCCATTATTGCTTGAAGATGGAACTCCATTATTGTTAGAGGGAGAAAAAAGCGAAAGTAGTGGCAATGTAATAAATGGAATATTATTAGAAGATAAAACAAATATATTATTAGAAGATAACACTCCATTGTTATTAGAATAAATATAGGAGATGATAAATAAATGGCAACAGAAGGTAAAAAAATAAGTCAATTAACAGAAGTGTTAAGTGTTGACAAAGAAAATGACTATATAATCGTACAACGTGGGACAGATAATAAAAAGTTAAAATTAGCCAATGTGATGACTACGGATAATATGGGCGACAATTATGTTGATTTAAAATCATATGAAGATAAAAGTGAATTCAGATTAATTATAAATGATGATGGAAAGGTTCAAGTATTTCCAAAAGAATGTGTTGAAGGTCATGTTTATGCTGAAAATGATAATTTACAAATGCCTTTAAAATTAGCTAGCTATATAGGCAATTCTCAAACTGCATTATCTACTGCTAATAATGGAGGTATTGTTATAAATCAAATTTATGGTGGTGGAGATTTAATTCCTAGTTCAACTTTACAAGCACCTAGTGTTAGTCATAGTTTTGTTGAACTATATAATCGTAATGTTGTAGATATTAATTTAAAGGGATTATATTTACATTATAAAGGTAATGATGAAACTGTTTGGAAAACATTAGCATTAAGAGGGCTTTTACCAGCTCATACTGCTTTTTTAATTAGAGGTAAACAACACGGAGATTTAATGAGTGACTTAGTAAGATGTAAAATATATGATTATGACCAAGAATGGATAGATGCTGATAAAAATGAACCAATAGCATTTAGTAGAAATGGTATGTCAATGTATTTATCAACTAACTCAGCACCTCCTGAAGTAAATGAAAATCCAAATAGATATCTTATAACTACTGATAGTACTGGTGTATCAACATTATCATATGTTAATGGATATTATGTAGATTTATTAGGTGTGGGTAGTGCTGATGGAACTAAGAACCCAGTTGCATATGAAAAATTCTATTGGACTTGTATGGATAAAGATACTGCAATAAGAAGAATAGATTTTTACAATAATAAGAATAACAAATATGATTCAAAAGCTATAAATTATAAAACTTGCAATATAGAACATTATAGACCAAGAAGTTTAAGAGATGGAATTTGGGACAACTATTGTGATAAAGCAAGTATAAATGAAAATATACCTAACCTTATAGATATAACTTTTGGTGAACAACCTACAACAAGACTTTTCACATGGCAATCTGTTTTAACAGATAATGGTTGTGTGAGACTTAGAAGAATAAAAGATAAAAGTGGAGTAGCAGTAACTGAAAATTGGAAAGAATATGAAAGTGAACGTGAAATAGTTAATAATCATGGTACATTTATGACAATACATAGAACTAAGATAACTAATATAACACCTGGTTTATATGAATATCAATGTGGTGAAGAAGGCTACTGGTCAGATATACAAATGATAGAAATGAGAGAATATACAGATACTAGTACTATTAAAATGTTATGGACTACGGATTAATTTTAGTCCCTATGTAAAGAGATTTATATAGCAAACCCTTTGAATTGCTGGAAAACCCTTAGAGCCTTAATACTACAATAGAGAGGAAACTACTCTATGAAAGTTTAAAAAGTTTAAGGATTGGGTAATCAGCAGGTAAGATTCTAAATTAAATTAATTTAAACTTGACAAATAATAAGAATATGTGTATAATATAAATATAAAGTAAATGGGGTGAATGAGATGAAGAGAAATAATTGGAATAAAGAAAATATAATATCATTTATAGAAAATGAAGTAGGTTATACATTTATAAATTTCAAAGAATTTAAAAATTCTAATAGTATTGTAACTGTAATGTGTAAAGAAGGTCATATTTATTCGGTAAATTTCAATTCCTTAAGAAAAGGTCGCAAATGTAGAAAATGCAGTGGAAGTATGAAATATACACTAGAAGAAGTGCAATTATATTTAGAAAAATATAACTATAAATTACTATCAAATGAATATATAGATAATAAAACCAAACTTAAAATGCAATGTCCTTTAGGACATATATTTGAAATGAGATTTAATAATTTCTTAAGAGGGATTAGATGTCCAATTTGTAACAAATCAAATGGAGAAGAAGAAGTAGAAAGAATATTAAACAAATATAATATAAAATATAAATATCAACAATATTTTAATGATTGTAGAGATAAAAATCCAATGCCATTTGATTTTTATATTAAAGACTATAATACCATTATTGAATTTGATGGAGAACAACATTTTAAAATAAAATTTTCAATGACTGAAAATGAATTTGAAAATATTAAAAAACATGATAAAATTAAAACACAATATTGTAAAGATAACAATATAAAACTTATAAGAATACCATATTGGGAATTTAATAATATAGAAAACATTATTTGTCAAGAATTAAAGTTAAAATAATTTAATATGAATAAACTTCAACGACTAAGTATCCTAGTAGTCTAGGTAGTGGAGGGCATCCCTTCATGGGATGATGATATAGTCTACTCTCATGTGAAAGCATGAGCAGTTTTCTTTGAGTAAGAAAACGGATAGAATAATAACGATATTCTATTGAATATAAAGGCAACAAGGATTCACTCAACCTGAATATGAGGCTTGGAGAACTTGTGTTAAAGCTATGCAAACTAGAACTGATTTTTATAATAGTTATGGTTTACCTGTGTTTGATTTTCATTTAAATACAGGAGACATTTCACAAAATGCCTCTAATTTATTTGAATGGTTATATTACACTGATTATGCTAAAGAATTTTGTAGAAATATACCTCATTTAACAGCTTGTGGTAAATGTTAGCCACCTTTACATAGTGATATGTAATGAAAAACTCATTGAATTGCTGGGAAGCCCTAACGTAAAGACGAGGGTAATCAGCAGGGAAGTCTCTTTAAAATGGGAAACCTTCAACGACTATCCCTTGGATGTTGAAATACATCAATAGGAGTACGGCTCAAGTGATTGGAGTGGGTGAGAATCCCTTAAATGGAAGTGGTGAGCATCTCAATGGAGATGAAGATATAGTCTACTCTCATATGAAAGTATGAGCAGTTTTATATATATACAAAACGGATTAAGTGTAGCGAACTTAATTGAATATAAAGGAATAATGACCTTGTTGATAAAAAATATGGATTTGCTTATGACCATTATGTAACATTTGAAAATCAACCAAGATTAAATGATTATCATAAAGAAGTTTTAGCAACAACAGATTTTCCTATGGTATCAACTTATTCATTTGATTTAGGGTCTACTCATTTCATATGTTTAAATTCAAATCAAGAACAAATGTATGATGATTATGGTATAAATCAAACAGAATTCTTATTAAAACAAGCATACTTCCTAGATAGAGATTTATGGAAGGTTAGTAAAAGAACTACAAAGCCTAAATGGGTAATTGTATATGCACATTTAAGTCCATTTACTGTAACAAGAGCAAAAAGATTACAACATTGGATACCTATACTTGAAAAATATGGTGTAGATTTATTCTTATGTGGTCATAATCACACATATTCAAGAAGTATACCAATTAAATGTGGATATGAAAAATCTGCATATGCAGATATGATTAATGAAAAAAATTATAATACTTATGTACCAAAAGGTGGTAAAAATTATACTTTAGTGAATGAAACAAAATTAAATGGTGGTGAAATAACTAGAAGTGCTAATATATCTCAAGGTGTTTATTATGTTATGTTCCAAGCAGGTGGTGCTAAACAAAGTGGTAAAGAAAAAGCAATTGATATGAGTACTATAACATTCTTAAATAGCACTGGTGGAACAGTAACAAGTGGTACTGAATATACTAAACATTTCCATAGTGGAACAAATAGACCTTGGTGGTATGAATACACTGGTGCTTTACCAGTACAACCTTGTTTTGCAACTTTAGATATTTCACCAACATCAATAAAAATAAGTATGAATTATGTTAAAGCAGTAGAAGCCATAGATAAAGAAACTGGTGTAATGACAGTAGATAAATATGACCCAAATAAACATACAATTGTTAACTTTGATAATTTAACAATAAATTATAGCGATAGAAATCCAGCTTATAGAACTGGAGTATCTGCTCCTTATTATAATGAAAATAAAAATTATTAAAGGGGATGGTTAAATGTCTATTAAAAGATGTATTATTAAAGACGGAAAAGAACAATGGATAGAAGTTGCTGGAGGAAGTAGTTCTATAAATACAGGTGAAGCAATAAATGTTAGTATAAGAGATAATGATAATCTATTTGAAAGTCAAAACGTAGAAGGGGCTTTAACAGAAATATCTTATGAAATACAAAATGTAGACAATGTTTTAACCAATCATATAAACAATTCTGCTATACATGGTGGAGGTGGAGGTGGTGGTAGTATGCCTACCATCACTTCTGATTTTACTATAAATAAATCAGATGGTATAACTGAAATAGAAATACCTATATTTTTTAATTCACCTAACTTAGGAGAAGGTTTAGCTTATGTATTAGTTAATAATGTTGAGGTAGGTACACAAACAGTTCAACAAGGTAATAATACAATTATAGTTCCTCCTTTGGGAGCTGGTAAAAATATAATTATATCAATCTATGTAAAAGATAGAGCAGGACTAATATCTAACCAAATAAACTGGACAGTAACAAGTGGTGGTATAACATTAACAATGCTTACTGACACAAGTGCAGATTATGGTATTACAAGTAGAATAGTTTTATCATATACAATATCTTCTATGACTGGTGAAGATATTGAAGTTTTCTTTGATATAGATGGTACAACATATAAAACAAAAGGTACAAATGGATATAATACTTATGAAATTACAGGATTAGATATAGGAGTGCACGTTATAACTTATTGGGCAATATCAGCTGAATATGAAACAAAACACAGCACATTCACATTAATAGTAGTAAGTAAAGACCAAGTAATAATATCAACTCAATTTGATTCAACTGTTGAATATGAAAGTGGTATACCAATTAGTATACCATATAGATTATCAGTAGATAGAGATGAAGATTTTACTGTAAATTTATATATAAATAATGTTTTAGATAAAACTATAGTAACTAGACCAGCTTCATTGTATTGGACTATATCATCATTAGATGCAGGTGATTATACTTTAAAAATAGAAGCGAAAAATGAATCTTTAGGAATGAGTAATTATATAGAATTTAAATGTAAAGTTATTCAAGGTGAATATACTAGAATACAACCAGTAATAGATAGTTCTTTAATAGCTTGGTTTGATGCAACAGATAGAACTAATAATGATAATGATAGAGATGTTTGGACAGATAAAATAAAAGGTAATAAAGGTTATCTTCATAATTTTAACTATGGTTCTAATGGATGGTTAAAACAAACTGGCAAAGAAATTAGTGAACTCGTTATGAATGGTACTGCTTATGTTGAAATTGATATGACACCTTTTGCTGATAACTTTAAAAATGGTGGTGTAATTGAATTAGTATTTAAAACTAGAGATGTTGGTAATAGTAATGCTAGGGTTTTAGATATAACTGATACATTATCACCATATAAAGGTGTTTATATAGATACAAGAGAAGCATACTTATCTACTTCATCACAATCTATAAATGGTTCTATAGGTGAAGATGAGTATATACAAGTATTATATAATATAGATAGAATTAACAAATATTGTCACATAGTTGTTAATGGAGTAATAATAAAATCTTGTAAATTAGCTGATAGTGGTAGTGGTACTTCTGCTATATTAGAATCATTGGCTCACACTAAAAAGATTTATTTAAACTGCCAAAAAGGAACTGATAATTTTGGTTCTTGTGAAATAGCACATTTAAGAATATATGACAGAAACTTTACTTTTGATGAAATATTGCAAAACTTTTTATCAAATTATGATGACTTAAAAGTGCAAAAAAGTAAATCGGATTTTAATAATCCATTAAAAAATATAATGCCTGTTATGAATATAACAGCCGACCAAAAACGTTTAGATGATATGACAGATACAAATAGAGTTGAAGTTGCTATGACATATACATCACCTAATGCTGATTTATATGGACAAACTTTAACAAATGCTAGTAACTGCTTAATGTATTGGCAAGGTACATCTTCTATAGCATATAATATTAAAAACTATAATATATTACTTAGAGATGAAAATAGACAACCAATAATGTATAGTCCTTTTAAAAACTGTATACCACAAGATTTATTTTGTTTAAAAGCAAACTTAATGGAATCTACCAATGCTCACAACGTAGGTATAGCTGAATATGTTCATGATTATCTATATACAACCTTAAATCCAGCACAAAAAATAGATAGTAAAGCTAGTAGAACAGTACAAGGTTTCCCTATATTGCTTTATATAAATGGTGAATTACAAGGCGTATATGACTTCAACTTAGATAGATATTCAACAAAAGCATTTGGATATGAATTAGATGAATATAAAGATACTTGTAGAGTATATGAAGTTTCAGCAAATACAAATAAGACTGCTGGTGCATTTATTCCTTGGACTAAGGAAACAGGTATGGATGAATGGACATGGTATAAAAACGACTTTGTTGGTATATATCCTGAACGTATACAGAATTCAATCAATGATGATTTTTCTGCATTAAAAACACTAATATCATTTGTACATGATTCTACCGATGAAGTTTTTACTACAAATTTTGCCACATATTTTGATAAAGAATCCATGATAAGATACTATATTTTAGTAATGGTTTTGGGAATGGTAGACTCACTTGGTAAAAATGCTAAGTTAGTAACATTTGATGGTATTAAATGGGAAATACAATTTTATGATATGGATTAATCGTAGTCCATGTAAAACCTTTTCTGATATACGGCGAAACTCCTGGAGAGGACAACGCCTTCCAACTATTATTTATTGACAAATTATAAAAATATATGTATAATATAAATATAAAGAGAATATATATATAGGAGGTGATTATGTGTGTAAGAAAGAGAATAGTTTTGCACAATGGTTTATAAATGAATTTGGATTAGAAAAATTTAACACTGTTATAAATCATGAAAAAAATAAATCATTAGGCATAGATATTTGGAACGTATCAAAGAGAAGTGGTTGTAAAATTTGGTTTAAATGTGAAAATAAAGATTATCACGAATATCAACTTACAGCCGATAAATATTTTATTGGTAATAGATGTAAATATTGTGGTAGAACAAAATATGTTCATCCAAGAGATTCGTTAGGTCAATATATAATTGATAACTTTGGAGAAGATTTTTTAAATAGAGTATGGTCAACAAAAAATAAAAAATCGCCTTTTGAATATACTATTGGAACAGAGAAGAAAGTTTGGTTTAATTGTATCAATGGTATTCATGAACCAAAATTAAGACAAATAAAAAATTCTGTTGCTAACGATTTTAAATGCCCATTTTGTTTAAAAAATTGCCATATTTCAAAATTAGAAAAGAAAGTGTTTTTATATTTAAAAAGCATTTTTAAAAACATAAATAGAGAAAGCAATTGTAATTTAATACCCAAAAATCCTAAAACTAATAAAATAATGCCTTATGATAATGAGATAGTGGATATAAAATTAATAATAGAAGTACATGGAAAACAGCATTATGAATTATCAGGAGATACAAGTGCATGGTTACATGGATTATCACCAAAAGAGTATCTTCATAAAAGAAAATTGTATGATAGGTATAAAAGAATGTACGCAAAGTCCAATGGTTATTATTATTTAGAAATACCTTATTGGGCTGATGATTTAGAAGAAACTTGGAAAATTATGATTGATGATAAAATAAAAGAAATATTAAGTCAATAAATAATAGGGGAACAACGACTAAGCGAAAAGGACTTGTAAAACAAGTATGCAATAGTCTGAACTCACACTATAACTCAAAATATTAAGAAATGTGAGAAGAGGGGTCGTTGGTAACCAGACCAACTTGGAAGAACCTCTCTCGCTAGACATATTATGTCTAGTCAGTAGCCTAAATATAGGTGAAAGTAACAGAATGACGGCTTTTGGGCTAGACAATACAGGAGCGTTAAAATATGATGTAGATATAGAAGTTGACCCTGAACATTTCAATACTGCTGATTCAGTATTATGGACTAGAATTAGAGATTTATTCCATAATGATATAGTTGCTGAATATAATAATATGAGAAATCAAAATTTAACACCTGAAAAAATATATGAAAGTGTATTTACAAATCAAATAGAAAAAATACCTGAAAGTCAATATAATCTTAGTACTCAAAAGAAATATCTTGATACAGGTGAATATATTATGATGTCTAATGGTAATAGATATTATAATTTAAAACGTTGGATAAAAGAAAGATTTATATATTGTGATACTTTATTTGATTACACTCCTACAACTGCTAGTTATGTAACTGTACGTTCAGGAGTAGAAGGTAAGGCTTATTTGGATATAGAAACTTATTATCCTATGTATATAACTATAGAATGGCGTAATCAAGCTGATGGCAGTGGTCGCCAAACATTAAAAGTAGGTAGAAATAAAAAAGTAAGATTCAATGGTGAAGTTCAAGCAAAAGACCAAGAAGTTCTTGTTTATGGTGCTCCACATTTAAAAACAATAAGTGGAATGGATGGTATAAAGCCACGACATTTATTATTAAATAATGCTCATAAATTAACTGCTGTTGAATGTCCAAATAATACAGAATTAATAAATATTCAGATTGATAACTGTTCTTATTTACAAAGATTGAATTTACAAGGTTGTAGTTCTTTAGGTAACTTAACATCTTCACAAGTACTTATAGTTGATGGATGTAATAATTTAAGATATTTAAATGCATATGGTACAATAATTACATCAATAAGAACTAATCAAGAAGGTGGAAACTTAGTTGAACTATATGTGCCTAAAACTTTACAAACATTATCATTAAGAAATCAATATAGTTTAACAACTATAGGAATACCTAATGCTAATGTTCATGGAGATAGTAGATTATATGACCTTAGAAATAAAGCTAGTAATATAGCAACATTTTCATTAATAAATTGTCCTTTAGTTAATAGATTGACTTACAATTCATCATATAATATTAATAGTAATTTCTTTGATATACATGGGAATGAAAGAACTCCAAGTGAAATATCTTCTTTAACTTATGTTGAAAGATGGAGAAGATTGATGGATTGGGGAAATGGATTGGCTAATGCTAGTGAGATTCATATAGAAAATAGTTGTCTTGATATTGAGGAAATGTCATTTAGAGGTAGTAGTAAATTAGAAAACTTAACATTAAGAAATTTACCTAATTTAAAAACATTAATGATAGGGGCAAATTGTGCTGGTTATAGATGGAATACACAAAATAATAATTATGAATCAGATAGATATGATACTTATGGTGAATTTAATTGGTCAGGATTGGTTATAAGAGATTGCCCTAATATAGAAGATTTTAGATTTCAAGAATTATTCCCATTTAGTTGGAATGGTGGATGGAATGGTAACTTAAGTTATCTTACATTTAAAGAAGGTACTAATTCTCTAAATCTTGCTGAAAAATTCCCTAATTTAAAAACATTTTTCTGTAATTTAGCTACTCAAAATATACATCAAATAATTTTACCTCAATCATTAACTTGTTTGAACACAAGTGCTTGGCAAACAAAACATGATGAAAGTTATCCACATGAAGTTAAATTAGAAAAATTTAATATAAATAGTATCTATTTTGAAGGAGAACATACAGATGACTATGTGGGTGTTGATTTAGGAAATCATTTAATGCATGATGTTAGAGTAGTAGCACCTTATTCAACTGAATTAGTAGGTTTGAATATTAAAAATGAATGGGTTAATCCTATATTCCAAACATTTAAAGAAGATGGTCATGAAACAAGACCTTCATTAACACCTCAAGGTAAAATAGATTTATCTGAATTTAAATGGAAAAGGGTGTCAAATTGGTTTCAATATATTGACTTTACTAAAGGAACTTGCGAAATAGTACAACCTACTAATTGGGATAGTTTCCTAAAAAATATTGAAAGAGCTAGTGGTATGTTCTATCGTTGTAAGAATCCTAATTTCACTTGGGAATTTGCAATGAAATTCTTTGGTAAAATGGCTGATACAAGTGATAAAAATACAATGTATAAATATGCACAATTAAAAGAACAAACTAGTTTTGAAGAAGATGCAGTTGATATGATTTCTAATAAAGGGGCATTTTATTATGATTATGCAGCTCATCCATTTGAAGGAACTAATTTAAAATATGTTAAATCTATACAATTAACGGCAACAGATGGATGTTATGGTTTATTCCAAGGTTGTGAAAGTATTATAAAAGTTGGAGATATAAGCATGACAGGAAATAATGGCAATTGGTATGGTAGCGAAAGTTTTTTTGAAAATGCAATAAATCTTGAAGAAGTTGGAAATATTTATTCAACAAGAAATAAAGAAAATGGAACTACGACTAGTGCTCATGCATTTTTTAGAAATTGTAAAAAATTAAGAAAAATAGGTAGAATTGATATGTCTGTATCAAATGGCAATTATATGTTTTATGAGTGTACTTCCTTAGTAGATGGAAGTATAGAACAATTACCATATACTGGAAAGATGACTAATGGTGTTTATATGTTTAGAAACACTAGATTTACAACAATTGAATTGGAAAATTTATCTAGTTTACAAAATGCTGATAATATGTTTTCTGCTAATCCTAATTTAAAAACAATTCATTTACCAAATATAGATAGAACAAGTCCTTTAAATAATTTGGCAAATACATTTAATGGAGATAAGTCCTTAACAAAAATAACAATTGAAGGAGATACTTTACCAATTGGATTAAAAACTATGGCTGGTACTTTTAATGGTTGTATTTCATTAACTTCATTACCACCAATTCCTCAAGATTTTACATATGATATAAATATGCAATATTGTTGTTATAATTGTGATTCTTTAACTGATGATACGATTTATAAAGTAATACCATACAGATGTACACATACTCAATACATGTATGGTTATTGTGATGGATTAGTTAATCCAGTGGTAGAAGTTAAATCTGATAGTGTTTATGCTAGACAAATGTTTGAGCATTGTAAAAATATTAAAACACTAACAGTTAATTTTACAGGTAGATTATTAAGAACAAGTATGTATTTTGCTCAATATTGTACAAATATGACTCAATTTAATATGAAATTTCCCGATTCTTTATATATGCATGATTACTATGAAACTGGTGTTACTCATTATAATATGTTGCAATATTGTGAAAATTTATCTATTGTAAATTTAGATATGAGTAGTTTATCAAAGACTAATACTAGAAGTGATTTTGGTGGTATGTTCTATCAAGATAAACATATTACAGAAATACATGGATTAGATTTAACATATTTAAAGAAAGTTGTACATCCATTAACATCTAATGGGCAAGACCACTACGATTGGCATAATGATTCTATCACATATGGTGGTTCATATGATGATTTAAGTGTACTTGAATTAACTGGTAAACTAAATACAAGTTATAACTTTAGAAATATAACCACAATAACACATACTAAAGAAATACTAAAACATCTTGATGTTGTCACTAATGAAACTTTAGGTTTGACTTATAATATTATGGATGCTATTAATGATGAATTAACTGAATATGTTGACCCTGAATTAAAACAATTGGCACTTACAGCAAGAGATAATGGATGGACTTTCGTAGTTGTGTAGGAGAGTGATAAAATGAAAATTTATGTAAATAATTTAGGAATAACTTGTGTTGAACCTGATGAAGGTTATCTTCTTAAAAAAGGAGATATGATATGTAAAAAAGCATATTTGGGTATCAACGATAGAGCCGAATTATATGAACAAATCGTTGATGAAAATTATGTTTACAAAGAAGAGGATGAAAAAGAAGAAGTAACAGAAACTTCTTCTTTGGATTCTATTAAAACTGAATTAATTAAATTAAGTAAATCAAAATTAGCTACTTACTTAGAAGAACATCCATTATTTTCTAAAGCTAAATATAAAGATGGTAGATATTATAATGTAGATAGTGACCATCAATCAAGAATTGCTTCACAATTATTATTATATCAAGGTAATATGTCTTTAGGTTTAGAGTATCAATTAACGTGGAATGATACAGGTAGTGTATGTGAAAATTGGACTTTTGAAGAATTGTTTAAATTATCCAATGAAATAAATGCTTATATAAAACCAATAATAAAAAAACAACAAGAAATAGAAGTAGATATAAGAAATACTGAAACTAAAGAAGAATTAGATAAAATAGAAATAAAATATTAACGAGTGCAAAAGTCTTATTATACCTATGAGAGTAAATACTTTCATAGGTATTTTTTATTATGGAAGGAGTGAAAAAAATGGATAAAGAACATGGAAAGATTAATTTAGAAGAATGGGTAAATAAAGAACTTATCAAGGCTAATAAAATAAATAAATATAACCAAAATATTGATAATTTGTGGATACAAATAGAATATTTAGATTCACTAATTGGAGAAAATGTAGAATCTAATAAAATTATTTTCCATAGTGGATTAGAAGATGTTGGTGGTGATACGGTAGAAGATTTCTTAAATTATGTAAAAAATCAATTATGGTTATTAGGAAGTGCTCATATAGATATAAATAATTCCATTAAAACAATTCAAACTAATTTTAATAATTTAGAAAATAAAAAATATAAAGCTACAGATGTAGAATTCAAAAAATATACATATGTAAATGTTGGAGATTTTTTAAATTATTTAGATAATCAATTAACTGCAACTAATGATAAAATTAAAACGAATGAAAAAAGTATAACAGTTACAAATACTAATGTATCAGAAAATGCTAATAGTATTACAGGTTTAAGAACTCAATTGAAAGGTATTAATACTTCTCTAGCCTCTATGAAAAAGACCACTGATTCATTAAAAGATTTAACTGCTGATAAAATAATATTTAATAATAAAGATTATTCAAATATTCTTAATGTTAATGATTTTTTAATTTTCTTAGATAATGCAATAAAAACTAATACAGGTAATATAGATATTAATAGAGCAAATATTGAAAATGTTAAAAAAAGTTTAAATGATTTAAATGCTACTGAAATAAAATGTAATAATGAGAATTATTCTAATGTTAATGATTTTTTAAATTATTTAAATGAAAGTGTTCAAAATAATAAAAAAAATATAGATGAAATTTTAAAGAAAATAGAAGAAATTTCAAATAAATTAAACACTAATTAATATTAAATTTTGGTGATAATAATGAAAAATAATCTAATTAAAAATATGATATTATTTGTAATATTTGGTTTATTGTATTGTGGACTTGAAATATTATGGAGAGGATATACTCATCCATCTATGTTTATAGTAGGTGGTATATGTTGTTTACTAGTTGGATTGATTAATGAAATAACTCCTAATATGCCTATGTGGTTACAATGTTTATTGAGTGCTATTATTATAACAATAATAGAATTTTTCAGTGGTTGTATTCTTAATTTATGGTTAAATTTAGGCGTGTGGAATTACACAAATATGCCATTTAACTTATTAGGACAGGTGTGTTTACCTTTTTCAATAGCATGGTTCTTCTTGTCATACATTGCCATAAAATTAGACGATTGGCTAAGAAGAATATTATTTCATGAAGGGTAACTATTAATAAAAGTCTTATTATACTCATGTAAAGAGTTATTTCTTTACATGAGTATTTTTATTTAAAATTAAGGAGATGATAAAATGAGAGTAAATTTATCAATAGATAATAAAGATAAAACTATTGAATTTCATTATAAGAAAGTGAAAGGGAATATTACAATTAAATTTATAGACGATGATACTGGTGAAGTTATAAAAACAAAAATATTATCTGATTTAGAACTTGGTACACATAATATAAAACCTACAGAAATAGAAGGATATAAGTTTGTAGGGGAAGAGATTGTTGAAGAAACAGAAGATGAAGAAGAATATGAAGACTATGATGAAGATGAATTAGAATTAGATGATGAAGAATACGACGAAGAAATAGAAGAAGATGACGACGAAATAGAAGAATTAGAAGATGATGAATTAGATTCTATTAAAAAATTCGTAGATGGATTAAGTGGAAAGGATGGGAAATAGATGGATAATAAAGAATTATTAGAACAATTAAAAAAATGTCTTAGTATATGTGATAGTTTAAAAGCTGAGAAAAAAGAATTAACGCAACAATTAGAAGAAACAAAACAAGAAAATGAACAATTATCTAAAACTTTAGTTGAAGCAAATAACGCAGTTGTTGAAACAATAGAAGTCTTAGGAAAAACAAATGAATCTATTATGGAATTTAAGGAAGGTGTTTTAAATTATCAAGCCTATGTAACAGTTTCTTTAGATAATATGTATAAAAAAGTTAACAGTATCATAGAAAATGAAGAAGTAAAAAAAGAAGATTTAAGTAACTTTAAAGCTGAAGTAGAAAATACAATAAAAGAATTAGAAGAATTAAATAAAGGATTAAGCTGAGGTGAGTTTAATGGATAAAAAAGAAAAAGAAGATGATAAAAAAGTAGATGTACTTAGCAGTTCTTTATCAACAACAGTTAAAAAAAATTATACAATGGAACAAAGTAAGATTAAATTATTTTGGAATAAAGGAATTACTGGAGAAGGAATAAAAGTTGGAATAGTAGATACAGGTTTACAATTAGACCATCCTATGTATAATGGAAAAATATTATGTGGTAAAAATTTCTCTAATGATGGTAATTCTGAAAATAATTTATCTAGCAATCATTATCATGGAACTGCTGTAACATCTTTAGTATGTGGAGATTATATGAATTATCAAGCCTATGGTATAGCACCTGATTGTAAAATTGTAATAGGTAAAGCTATGAATGATAAAGGTGTAGGTAATGCCACTAACATAGCTAATGCAATAACATATTGTGTACAACAAGGAGTAGATATAATTAATTGCTCTTTAGGATGTGTAGATGATACACAAGTATTAAGGAATGCTGTAAATTTAGCAGTTTCAAGTGGTATATCAATAGTTTGTGCTAGTGGTAATGATGGTCATAATGATACAGATGGAAGTGTTAGGGAAGTAAGATACCCTGGTGCTTATGGTGAGAGTATTTGTGTAGGTGCAATAGATATAAATTTTAATGTAACTGATTTTAGCAATTCAAATGAATTTATTGATGTTGTAGCACCAGGACAAGATATATTATGTGCTTATCCTGGTGATAAATATGCTATAATAAGTGGAACTTCATTTGCTACACCTATAATAAGTGGGATATTAGCATTACTTAAACAAAAATTTAGAATAGACTTTAAAAGAGACCCAGTTGAATCAGAATTATATGGTATGCTATTAAAATATACTAGAGAAATTAAAGGTGTTTCAAGACAGCAACAAGGACATGGTTACATAGATTGTTCAATCAAACGCATAAAAACAATAAAATAGTTTACTTTTAATAATATTATTTGTATAATATAAATATATTAATAATTATTAAAGGAGAGATATTAATGAATGAAAATAAATATTATGTTTATGAATGGATTAGATTAGATACAAATGAACCCTTTTATGTAGGAAAGGGATGTGGGAATAGATGGAAGGAATTATTAAATAGAAATAATTGGTTTTTACGCATAGTTAATAAAATACCTTGTGTTGTTAATATATTACATGATAATTTAAAGGAACAAATGACATATGATTTAGAAGTATGGTATATAAGAGAATATAGAGATATAATAGGATATAATATGTATAATATTTCTGATGGTGGAGAAGGTAGTGGATTATGTGGAGAAGCCAATGGTTTTTATGGTAAACATCATACTGAAGAAACAAAACAAAAAATAGGTGAAAAATCAAAAGAAAGAAACCAAGGTGAACTTAATCCTTTTTATGGTAAACATCATAGTGAAGAAACTAAACAAAAAATGCGTGGAAGAAAAAAATCTCAAGAAGAAATTGAAAAAATAAGAAAAGCAGTTATGGGGAAACAGTATTTTTATGAGAATAATCCTAAATCTAAAAAAATAATATGTCTTAATACATTAAAAGTATATAATTGTATTAAATTAGCCATAGATGAATTTGGAACAGAAGGTATTTATAATGTAGTTAGTAATAAATGTTCTCAAAAATCTATTGTATATAATAATGAAAATTATTATTTTATGTATTATGATGAATATTTAAATAGTTCAGAAGAAGAAATAAAAAATAGAATGAATTCAAATAAAGATAAAAGAGTTATATGTCTTAACACATTGGAAGTATTTTCAACAATTAAAAGTGCTAAAGATAAATATAATATTTGTTCAATAAGTGATTGTTGTAGAGGTAAAGCAAAATCTTGTGGTAAATTAAATGGTGAAAAATTAGTATGGATGTATTATAAAGATTATTTATTATTATCAGAAGATGAAGTAGAATATAAAATAAAAACAGTAAACAAGAATTTACCTAAATAAAATAATTATAAAAAATGAGGTGGTGATAAAATGCGAATCAAAAAAATTTATTTCAATAGACTTTATAATCAGTGGAAAGGTGAACCTTTATATGTAGAAGATGGTTTGAGAGATGATTGTTTATATGTTAGAATAATGGATGTTAAATATGAAGACGGTTCAATAAATGCAGTAACTGCTGACTTTAAAGATTTAAATGGTTATTCGTATTCTGTTTTAGGAGAAACAGATTATAAGAAAAAATTAGCTATATTTAAAATACCTTTATCAATATTAAGCAATAATGGTATTTATGAAGTAAATTTTTCAATATCTTATAATTCTAAAGATACAAATAAAAACTATAAAAAAACAGCTATCCAAACTTTTGAAATTGTAGATGCTATTGAATCAGATGATGAAGCTATTCAAAACGACCCTAAGTATCCTATATTAACTGATTTAATTAATCAATTAGCAAATTATAAAATAGATATGACTGATTACCCTAAAAAAGAAGAAGTTAATAAAATAATAGATTTAAGATTTGATAATTTTCCAATTGATAAAATAGTAGAAAAAATTCAAGAAGATGGATATATAACACAAGAAAAAGTAAATGAAATATTAAGAGATTATGTAAAGAAATTCGATTTAGGTGATTATGCTAAAAGAACTGATTTAAATAAATATGTTCCTTATATAACTTTTAATAATGCACTAGATAGATATATCTTAAAGAAAACAGTTGAAGATAATTATGTTTTAAAAGAAAATGGAAAACAATTATCTACTCATGATTTTACAGATGAATTATATGATAAATTAATAGGTATTGATATAAATAATATTGAAGTTGATTTACATGAATATCAAAAAATAGTAGACAATAATTTAGATACAAATAACAAGGAAATAACTAAAGCTATAAACGAGGTAAATAAGAAGATACCAACTAAAACTAGTCAATTAAATAATGATAGCAATTATGTTGCTAGAAATGAATTGCATAATCATAATAATATGGACATATTAAATAATATTACATATTTTGATATAAATAGATGGAATAATAAATCTGATTTTAGTGGTAGATATAATGACCTTGAAGGATTACCAAAAATACCTTCAAAGACATCTGAATTAATTAATGATAGTAATTATGTTAATAATAATTATGTACTTAAAAAAATAGCCGAAGCTAGTTTACCAAATAAAGAGGTTGATTTAAGTGCTTATGCTACTAAGGATTTTGTAATTGATAACTTGTCATCTGATGTTAAGAATTTGACGATAGTTAATTCAAGTGCTAAAGTTAGCCAAAATATTATAGATTATTTAAATGAAATTGTTAAATGTTTCCTAACTAATGATACAATTAGAAATAATAAGATAAAATATTACTATATATTAAGAGGTAAAATAAATCCATTAGATGATGAATTTAAATTAAGTGTTAATGATGAATATTATACTAACGTTTCTTACATTTCTATGTTAAACATAGAATGTAAAGTATTGACAACATTTTTATTTGCTAATGAAGGAATGATAAGATTAGAAACTCCTGTTGAAACAATTGTTGGTGGAGATGGAGTATATATAAATTTATCTGTTGCTGAATTAGGTAATGTTTATCTTAATAATAATAACAATAATATTGATATAGATGATATTGTACAATCAATTATAAGTGATGATAGAAATAATTTATCTGAATTTAAAACATATTCAAATTCTATGATTGAAAATAGATTATTAGAAGTTAATACTGATATAACTGAAGTTTCAGATAACCTAGATGGAATGGGAAATAGAGTAGACTATTTAGAACAAAGAGAAACTTATTTAACTGAAGCTTTGAATAATATTCATGTATCTAGTTCAGATATTTATGTAGGAAATGATGAAAAAATAGCTAATAATTATAAGCTATGGATAAATTCAGAAGATATGATTGATAGTTCTAAAATAAAAGAAAATGTTCAAACTTTAAATACAGCTTTAAATAGCATAGTTGGATTAAATACAGATATAAAATTAGATGATTATGTTACAGTTAAAAGTGTAAATGAAATGACACAAACAATCGGAAATATTTTTAATAGTTTGAATTTAGAAGGAAGTGATTTATAATGGATTTTACTGAATTAATTAGAAAAGCTAATTTAGCTAAAAAAGAAATTGAGAACACAAGAAATATAGCTAATGAAATTAAAACTAAATTAATTGAAAACGGTGCTGAAATAAAAGAAGATACTAAATTTGAAGAACTGCCTAATATAATTTCTGAATCAAACTTAGGGAATAGTAAATGGAAAAGACCAAAAAAATGGTTAGACATGCCTAATATAATTATGGAAGAAAGCAAATATATTCCTTTAATGATGAGACAACAATCACAACCAGCTCCCAAAAGTCTTGATACAAATAGTTTTAGTGAATCTTTTCACCTTTTTTTAAATATGACAGATGGAGAAAATCTTTCAAAAGTAACTACTCATGTGGATGGAAATAATTTTTATGTAAGTGCCAATGATATGGCATATGTTATGTTATGTGATATTTCTAAAAATAGTAATGATAATATCATAACTTTTGAAGGAGTAAATTTAGCAGGTTTTTTTCCATTTACTGATATTAATATGGCATACACTGATAATAATAAAACACCATTTTTATCAGATTTATTTATACAAATAGACGATGAAACACCATTAAATCTTAGCGAACTTTCTAGAGGAAATATTACATTACCTACTAGTGGAAAATATAAAAATATATCAATTATAGATAAAGAATCTTCTTGTAATGTTATAACTCCTCAAAGTACTGATAATATTGAAGTTATGGAAGCATCATCAAGTAATTCTCTTGTTGAACATGCAATAAATACAAATGCTAGTGAGTATAATGCTCCATTAATTTCATTTATGGTTAAATTAGATTATGGAGATTTTTCAGATAATACCTTAATTGACAATAAAAAGCAATGTATTATAAAAGTTTGGTGTAATAATTTTAATTATATTTTACCAACTTTTGGAGTTAATAATAACCCATTTTTAACTAAATATGATATTAGAAATATAAGAAAAATAAATTCTTGCATAAGAGAAATATCTATATGTGAAAATGAATATACTTATTTTAATAATTTGACAATTCCATCTTGTGATTTGCTATTGTATGGAATTGGCGAAAATGTTAATAAAATGAATATTTTTAATTCATTTATTTCAGTAGAAAAAATAAAGAATAATATAAGAAGCGTTTTATCGAGTATAGCTAATATTCATTATAATAATTTATTTAATAATAATTTTTATAATACTGATATGGGTAGACAAGAGAATCAAATGGATTTAAAAGAAATAGATTTATCTAATTCTAAATATTATGATGGATTCATATCTTTAACAAATATTTTATTAAATTCACCTTTATTTAGAGATACAAGTTTTAGTGAAATTACTAGAAAATTAGAAAATGTAGAAAAAATAACTTTCCCTAATTTTAAAGAAAATTTTGATACTTCACAAGATTCTGATACAATAATAGGAAATTTTGAAAACTTTTTTGTCATAAATAATAATAATGTTTATTATGTAGATGGTGGTAGATATCATTATGCAACTCCTCTATGTATGAATTTAGCTTTATTTAAAAAGATAAATAAAGAAACTATAATTGATTTAATTAATAAACTTCCTATTATAAATAAGAATTTTTCAGAGATAAGTGTGAAAAATATAGTTAGTATAAATAGAAGTAATGTGCAATCTAGTTCATTATCATTAAATGAACAAAGTAATATTTTTTATAATGCAGAAATAGATAAGAAATATTTTAAAGGAAACACGGATATGATTAAAGAATTTGTTGAAAAGATTGATTATACAAAATGCATTCTTGATTTTTCTATTATTAGTGAAAAAGATACAACATTAGAAGAATCTTCAGATAATAGTCAAATTACAGTTCTTGATAATAATCCAGCTGTTTCTACTTTTGCAGATATTATGGGTAGGGATGGAAAAATATTTTATACATTATTGATTCCAAATGATGTTTATGATTTATTAACAGAAGAAGAAAAAAATACATCTATTGAAAAAGGTTGGAAAATTATTACTGGTTACAATTATCCTGTTAATGAGGGGGCTCAAGCTGGTTAATGTTTATTAAATTCAAAGATAATGATGGCAAATTTAAAGAACTCATTAAACAAGATGATATAAAAACTTTATATCAACAATTAGTTTTAATAGGATATACAGATACCGAAGAAGAATTTTTAAATAAATTATCAAATCTATTAAATGGAAATGAAAAAAAAGAATTAATAGATTTGATAAATTCCAATAAAAATTCAATAGATAATTTAGATAATCAATTAAAAAAAATTAAAACTGAACTTGAATCAATAAATGTAAAAGTTTCAAATAATACTAAAAGTATAAACGAAATAGAATCAAATATAAAAATTATAAATAATAATATAGATACTAAACAAAATATTATCATAGCTATAAACGATGAAGATGTAGACATTAATGATTTAGATTTTTTATTTAACAAAAGAATAGAGGGAACAAGTTCTACTTTACCTTCTAAAATAATAGCAATAAAAGATTCAGAAGATTCAAAATGTATTGTTGTTATAAATAATAAAATAGTAAATACTAACGAAGATGATGGATATATAACTTTAGAAACAAATAATATAGAAGAATCTTCAATGTATAATATTAAAATATATGAAGATAAAGAATATGGAATTGAAATAAATTGCGATGGTATAAAAAATACTATAAAAACAATAAAATATGTAAACTTAAAACAATCAGACAAAATATATGATTCATCTACAATAACAAAAATAAAAAAGATAGAACTTGATAATAAAAGAACCGATATATTAGGTTTACTTGCTTTTTGTAAAAAATTGAAGAGAATACCTTATTTTGATACCTCTAATATGACAAATGCTGGGTATGCTTTTCAACAATGTGAATCTATAACTGAAATACCTTTGTTTGATTTTTCTAATATGGAAAGTTTATATGAAACTTTTAGAGGTTGTATATCATTAAAATCTATTCCTCTATTAAATACTCCTAAAGTAGAAAATATGAATTATACATTTTATAATTGTAAAGATTTAATTACAATACCATTACTTGATTTTTCTAATGTAAAATATATGGAATATACTTTTGCTTATTGTTTTAGTTTAAAATCTATTCCTTTATTAAATACTTCTAATGTATTATATATGAATGGTACTTTTAGTGATTGTAAAGAATTAGTTACAATGCCATTACTTGATTTTTCTAATGTATTAAGAACAGCGAACACTTTTGATAATTGTCAAAAAATAGAAGAAATACCTGCTTTAGATTTTTCAAAAACAACATCAGTATTAGCAATATTTAGATATTGTTATAAATTAACAACATTATCAACATTAAATTGGATTAATGTTGAAGTTATGGATTCAGCTTTTTATCTTTGTCAATCTTTAAAAGTATTACCTACTATAAATACATCGAGAAGTCTTAAAAATATGAGCCGCTGTTTTTATCGTTGCACAGGTTTAAGGGTAATTCCTGAATTTGAAACTATTAACGTATACAATATGGAAGAAACATTTTATAGTTGTGCTAATTTGGAAAGAATAGAAAAATTAAATGTATCTAGTATTTCTAGTGATAGTAATTGTGCTAATATATTTTATGGTTGTAATGCTTTAAATTATATAAAATTAATTTCTGATAACAAGGCTTCTTTACAAAGAGTAATTAATAAACTTCCTACAAATTCTTATACTGGAGATAGAATAATAGATTTATCAGATTGTACTATAGATTTTTCAGGTATAACTATCCCAAATACATGGACTTTAAAAGCTGAAAAATAAGGTTAATGAGAGGTGATAAATAAATGAAAATAAATTTAATAGATTTTATATTAGGCAAATTTAAAAGTTTAAAAAATGATATAAAACTATTGGAGAAAAATAAAGCAAATAATATAGATTTAGAACAATTAAGAGGATACAACATATCCTCTTATGAATTCTTAATTGCAGAAGGTTATCCTTTAGAATTAGCTACATATAAAGAAAATGTAGAAGATGGAGCTAATTTCAATAAAAGATATATAAATATTGATAAAGATATTTCTAAAGTAACAGTAAATACAGATATAGTTATATCTTTTATATATGAAGAAAATGGTGAAAAGAAAATATATCAAAAATTTGAAAAATATTCAACAGATAAATTTATTGATACAGTTCAGTTGCCATTCATAGAAGGAAACCCATCAATACAAATATCTTTATATAAGAATAAACAATATAATGAAAATTTTGAACAAGTTGATTCAAATAAATGTAGTATACTTTTAAATTATGAAAAAAAAGAAGCAGATATAATTGATGAAATAGATGAAGTATGTTTTAGAATTTCAATAAGAGATAGAAACGTATTAACTAAAGATAATACACAAGAATATATTCCAACAGCTGATTATCATCCTACAACTAAGAAATATGTGGATGATAAAACTACTGTTAAAATATTACCTGTTGATTATAATAAAAATTGTGTTACAAATGTTATTGATTTAGAACCACATAGTATTTATATGCCACCAAATGATGCTAAATTTTTATATTTAGCTTATGAAAAACTTAGTGGGTCTCTTGTTGGATTTTGTTTTTCAGCTAAACCTCATGGTAGATTTATTTATACTGGTGACAAAGATGATACTAAGATTGAAATTATGATAGAGGAAAGCTGTTATACGGTTCATTTTAAAACGGATACAGTAGATGCTCATGTAGAAAAAACAGTATTTTACTTAACTAAAAATAATACTACAGAATTTATACCAACTAATGATTATGAACCAGCTACTAAGAAATATGTAGATGATAATAAAGAATATATTAATTATAATGATAAGCTAATTGATAACAAAATCACGACATTGCATATAAGTAGAAATCCTGTTTCATGTAGTACAGAAATAAATAAAAAACCTTTATGTGAACTATTTCCTGAATTATTAAATATGACATATGATGCGGTTTTTAAAAAGTCAATTTCATTTAAAGTGAATATGGATAATTTTGTTAAAGAATATCCTACAGTAAAAAGTGCATATAATAAAATAGGTATTAATTTATATGATGAAAATGATAATTTTATAGGAAACAGTTATGGTAGTTATATCAATGGCGATGGATTAAACATCGTATACATAAATACAACTCAAAGCATTCGATTTTCTGCTTACTTCGATAAAGCCTTAGTTGAAGGTAGTAATACATCTATGGAAACTAAAAATGGGTACATGACAATACAACTCTCTATACCTAAAGGTAATAATAAAAAAGAATTTATAGATAAAATTAAAAATTTGAAATTAAGTATTATTGTTTTTAAGACAGACTTTTTAAATTTAAACAATGAGTCAATATACACACCAACAAGTGACTATAATCCTGCAACTAAAAAATATGTAGATGATAAAGTTGCTAGTTCACCTCAATTATCCTTTAATGAAAATGGTGAATTAGTCGTAACAATAAATGGAGTTTCTAAGACATTTGTGCCTAAAGGATAGTCTAAAAGTCTTATTAAATAAGTGAAGAAATATAATATAAAATAAAAATAATTAGCATATAATAAATCTTTGAACATATTATATATCAAGGGGTGATGATATATGAAGTTTAAAGATTTAAATAAAATAAAAAATGGTATTGTGAAAATTGGAACTACAATAATATTGATATTTTCAATAAGTTTAAATTCTATTTTTATAAGTTTTGGAAATATCAATTATTCTAATAATACACAAATACAAATATTGAATGAGGTGAATGAAGAAGTGAAAACTCAAAATGGTTTTACATTATTGGAAAATCAAAAAGATGTTAAAAATTGGTTAGCAAAACAAAGAGTGAGTAGAAAAATAACTAAATTACAAGTACATCATATGGATTTACCTAACTATTCTACATGGGAAAAGACAGATAAGAGATTATTTTCTGAACCACATTTTGGAAGAACACAATCTTTAGATAGTTATGGAAAATCTAAATGGGGTAGTGGAGCTAGTGATGGACATGGTCATCATATTGCTCAACATTTTAACGTTTTTCCTGATGGAAAGATAACAACAGGTAGAAATCTTAATTCCACTCCAATTGGCATTAGAGGTTGGAACACAGGTGCAATTTGCATAGAGATATACGGATGTTTTGACAAGGGGCACGACAAAATGTCATCTGCTCAAAAAGAAGCAGTCATTTATCTTTATGGTGAATTATGTAAGAGATTTGATATTCCAGTTAATACCACTCATATAAGACCACATTGTTGGTTTACTGCCGGTGGTACTTATCTTGGAAAATATAACCCTAATAGAAGTGCTAAAACTTGTCCAGGAACAAACTTTTGGGGAGTTGGATGTAGTCCTGAAGGCTTTGCTAAATTTATAGCAGATATTAAAAATTATGTCAATGGTAAAGGTATTAAAGTTCCAGTTATTAAGAAAGTAGACAGAACAGGAGAAAAAGATGTACCTAATTATACAGTTCAAATAACAACTGATACATTAAATGTTAGATATGGAGCTAGTACATCATATGATAAGATATCAACTCTTAAAAAAGGTGATAAAGTTGTAATTACTCATGAAAAAGATGGTTGGGGATTAATACAAGGTGCTAAAGGTTGGATATCTTTAAATAAAAAATATGTGAAAAAAGTTGAAGTTAAAAAAGACGAAACAAAGAAAGATACTAATGCAAAAGAAGATAAAAAAGATGAAACAACTTTTTATAGAGTTGTAACAGGTTCTTATTCAGATAGAGATAATGCTGTAGTAGAACAAGATAAATTAAAGAAATTAGGATATGATGCATTCTTAGTTACTGCTGAAGTTGATAAAAAAATAATATTTAGAGTAGTAGCTGAATCTTTTGAAAGTAAAAAAGATGCTGAAAATCTAATAGCACAATTGAAGAAAAAAGGTTATGACCCTTTTATAGTTATATATGTAAAAAATAATACAAATTAAGGAGTAGATAAGATATGATAGATTTAAATATTTTAACAAATTATATAGTTTTAATAGTGGTAGGAATTTGTGTTTGTGTAGGATATATACTTAAAAACAGTTGTCCTAAACTAGATAATAAATATATACCACTTATAATGGGATTATTAGGATTAGTACTTAATATTTGGTTAAGTAATTGGCAAATTAGTGGTGAAATAGTATTAGGTGGATTATTTAGTGGATTGGCAAGCGTTGGATTACACCAGTCATTCAAACAATTAATAGAAAATAAAAAATAAGACATTTTTCTCTAGTAGATAATATATAGAGGAGATGATAAAATGGAAGAAATTTGGAAAGATATAATTGGATATGAAGGATATTATGAAGTATCTAATTTGGGGAGAATTAGATGTTGTGAAAGAATAGATAAAATAGGTAGACATAAAAAAAGTAAAATATTAAAACTATATAAACAACATGATGGATATTTAAGAATATGTCTACATAAAGATTGCAAACAAGAAAAAATTATGGTTCATAGATTAGTAGCTCAAGCCTTTATACCAAACCTTGAAAATAAATTACAAGTGAATCATATAAATGGTAAAAAAGATGATAATAGAGTTGAAAACTTAGAATGGGTTACGAGAGATGAAAATATGCAACATGCTTTTAATACAGGTCTAGCAACAGCATGGAATAAAAAGAAAGTTATATGTATAGAAACGGGAGAAATATTTGAATCTACTTCTGAAGCCGAAAGAGTGATGGGTTTATGCGTTAATAAAGTTTCTGCCGTATGTAGAGGGGTTAGAAAAAGTACTGGTGGATATACATTTATGTATTATGAAGACTATATTAATAGTATTAAAGGCTAGAGATTAAGTTCTCTAGCCTTATTTTTTTTAATAATAGATAATATTAAAGGCTAGAGAAAATAATCTCTAGCCTTTATTTTTTATTTAAAACTTAATACAATATCATGTGCTTTTATGATTCTATTATTTTTGTATTTATCTCTAATTTCATCACCACTATTATATATTCTCACATTGTTAGTAGTTTCAGTTAAATCTATAGTGATAGCTTTTTGCTTAACATAATCCCATCCGATTAATAAATATCTATCTCCATCTATAATTATATCACCACTAGTAGCTAAATCTCCTTTAGGATAGTTTTTCTTTTTAATTTCCATATATCATCTCTCCTTTATTTTTTATAATATTTTATATTTTATTTATCTTTATCAATTCTAGGATATGGATTTTTACAGCTCATGTTGCCCTCATTACATTTACCCCTTACACAATCTGCTCCAGCATATTTAAATAAGGTAGGTGCTACTTCTTTACAAAGTCTTAACATTTCATTAGCTAATTCGCATATAGGTTCTTGTGCTCTATGACAACATCTTTTATTGAAGAAATGTAATAATTCTCTTGCATTCATAGTCATTACCAATTTAGTTTCACAAGCATTAGGTAGCATTCCTCTTGCATTTTCATTTGCTACCTTTTCTGCATTCATACCATTAGTTGGATAACCATTTGTTTCTACATATTCTTTTATTATTTTTTGCCATTTAATATACTTGTCTAATATCTCCATCATATCTTCATGCCATTCATCTGCCATATCCATCTCTTTTACCACATTAGGTGTAGTGTGTTTAAATGTTTCATCAAGTTTAACATATCTTTGAGATTGTTGACTATATGAAGCCACCCTATGACGGACAATTTGATGTGAAATTGTTCTATCAATTCCTTCGATAGCAAATGTAAACGAAACATGTTCTAATGGGCTATCGTGACCTATTTCAATTAAATGTGCTAAAAATTTTTCTATTTTTTCAGGAGTAAGTTTCTCCATTATTTCATCTACACCAACTTTACTATAACATAATTTTGCAGATTGGGCAATTACTTCTTCAGGATTTGGTGTATGCGCTAATATTTTTACTTTTAATAAATCATTCATATATCTCTCTCCTATCAAATTATATTATATTATATTATTATTTATCTATTTTCTTTTTCTTCTATTTCTTTTTGCATTTCTTTTTTTACTACTTCTTTGTACATTGTTTAATAATATTTGAAAACTATATCTAGCTCTATCCATTCCTTGTAATTCGTTTGACATATTTACCAACTCCTTAATAATTATTTACTTATATTATACTATTATTCTTGTTAAAAGTAAAGTATTTTTATATTAACATTGCAAATCTTGATATTTCAAAACCATTTAAGTAATATGTGAATTCATATATTTTCAATCCATCTGTTCTTTTTTCTTCTTTAGTATGTAAACTTAATGGATACATAGTTAAACTTTGCATTTTTTCTTTTAACTCATTAGCAAAATGAAACAATTCTTCTTTTTTCCATTCTGTAAATTTATCATTAGTGTCATAATAAATTAATTCACATCTAGCCATTCTTTGGTTAAAATATTTTAATTCAATCTCTATATAATCCATTAATTTATTTTTATCGTTATTATATTCGTCACCCATTATTTATCATCTCCCTTATCTTTATATATCATCATTATATTTAAGGCAATTAATACCCCTTAAAGATGCTAATTTCTTACTTAATGGTGCATCATAATCTTCTAAATATATTATTGTATTTATACCACTGTTAATAATTGCTTTCATACAATTGACACATGGAAAAGTTGTTACATAAAGAGTAGCACCTTCACAAGATACCCCTACTTTAGCACATTGTAAAATTGCATTCATTTCTGCATGGACTGCAAAACAAGTATCTAAATTTTCTCCACTTTTACTTTCTTTTCTTATACAGTAACCTTTATCACAACAAGGCTCTATACCTTGTGGCGAACCATTATATCCTGTTGCCAATATTCTTTTATCTTTTACTATTACTGCTCCTACTTGTCTTGATAAACAACTGGAACGTTTGGCTATATCTAAGCATACAGTCATAAAATATTCTTCCCATGTTAATCTTCGCATACATCTTCTCCTTTTTCTTTATTTAATATAAAATTATCTATCAAGTATGTTAAATGTTTTCTAAGTTCAATAGTTTGCTCAAAAGTCAAACCAATAAAAATGTCATTATTTTTTAAATAATCTTCAGTTGATATACATAAAAAATTATCTTTTGTTACATCTTCCAGTTCATCAAATTCATATTCTAATGTTATTTCAGTGCTATTATATCCTTCTATAGTTTTTTTTATATTTATCTTCCACAACATCATCTCCTTTATTTATATTATACTATCAATATTATCAAAAGTAAATAAAATCCTAAGAAAAAATTCTTAGGATTTTTTAATTATTTCAATTCTTTATGATTTAAGATTATATTTAATATAACTCCAATTATAATTGATAATGCTAATCCACTTATAGCAATTCCACCTATTGTTATTGTAAAACCACCTAAACCAACTATTAATATTATTGCTATAACTATTAGATTTTTTATTGATTTATATGATTTGTTATCTTTAATATTTTTAAATCCAATATAAGCAATCATACAATAAAGTTGTAATGAAATACCACCTATTACAGAAGATGGTACTGATTGTAAAGTTGCTCCGAATACACCAATAAAAGATAATACAATTGCAATTACAGCAGTTCTTCTTAATAATTTAGGGTTATAATTTTTAGTTAAAGATAAGACAGATGTGTTTTCAGAATAAGTAGTATTAACACAACTTCCCATAAGACCAGCTACTAAAGTGGCTAAACCATCACCTAACATTGTTCTATGTAATCCTGGGTCTTTTATGAAGTTTTTACCAACAACTGTACCATTAGTAGTTATATCAGAAATATGTTCACATAAAGTACATAAACTTAAAGGGGCAATAATCATTATAGTTTCTAATGAAAATTTAGGTAATGTTAAAGTAGGTATAAACAATAAACTAGCATTTTGTATCATAGTTGTATCAACAATTCCTAAATATAATGATAATAAATAACCACATATAACACCTATTAATATACCTAATTGCTTCAAAAATCCTCTTCCAAAGAAACTTATTAATACTGATATTCCTAAAGTCATACAAGCAACAAATGTATTTGTTTGTATATTCGTTATAGCACTAGGCACTAAGGATAATCCTATAACTATAATCATAGCACCAACTACATGAGGAGGTAATATTTTATTAATTTTATCAACGCCTATTTTATATACAATAAAAGACATTAATGCATATATTAAACCAACTATAATTATGCCACCTTGTACATAAGCATAATCATTATATATTGAATTAATAGTTATTATAGGAGTAATAAAAGCAAATGATGAACCTAAGAATACAGGTACTTTTCCTTTAGTACATAAATGGAATATTAATGTTCCTATCCCAGCTGTTAATATTGCTATAGAAGGATTAATTCCTACTAATAAAGGTACAAGGATACAAGCTCCAAACATACAAAAAAGATGTTGTACACTTAATATCCATTCTTTTATATTTTGTTTTTTATTTGTTATTTTTTTCATTATACCAAATCCTTTCTCTATCTCTCATGGATAGAATTAAAATTATTTATTATATTATATTAATCTAAAACATACCATCTATCATTAATTTCATCAAATGTAAATAAGTTATCATTACAAGGATAATATGCTTTACTATCATAATATACAGCCATTACCTCATCTTCTGATAAACAATATGCAACTTTACTATTTACACTTTGTATCATATATCCATCTTTAAATGCTTTAAATGCTTCAATAAAATCATACTCCTTCTTTTCTAATTCAAACTCTAAATCATCAGGAATAGTATTGATTCTATAAACATTATAGATTAATCCAAATTCAATTCCATTTTCTGTTCTTGTAATATATCTTATGTCACTTTTATCATCAACACTTTTATACTTTTCACCAATTTTCATATTATTGATAACATCTATAAATTTCATATTATCCCTCCTTTAAAATATTATTTATTTATTTCATATTACCTTTTATTACATTCATAATATTTTTTATGTCATTATTAGTAAAAGTAAAATAATTAATATTATTAGATTCTAATATATGTTGTGTTATATTATCTATTTCTATAGCCTTTTCTTCACTTTGAAGTCTACCATTTTCTTGATATACTGTTTGTCTTCTTAATAAGAAATTAAGATTATTATATTGATTAAATGTTTTTAAGCATAAATCACATAATTCCTTATTATCTTGATTATAAGCATTAGTTAAAAGTATTGGTCTATCAGTAACTATTATATCAACTTTTCCATTAACTCTAAATAATCTATGATTTTGTTTAGCAAATATATAAAGTTCATCTTTAAAAGTTTCACCTCTCTTTTCCCATACAAGGTCTTTAGCAAATTCTGTAACCATCTCACAGTCATATCCTTCAGTTTTAAGTTCGGCAAATATTTTAGCCATAAGAGTAGATTTACCAACGCCAGCACCACCAAACAAATTAACCACTAAAGTGTCTTTCATTGTTTATCATACAACTCCTTTATATTATATTTTAATTATTATCAATTGTCAATAGTTTTTAATAAATCCTCAGCACATAAAATTCCTTGACTACATGCAGTTGTTAAACCACGCCCCATTCCACTACAATCACCTATAAAATATATATTAGAATTAGAACTTTTACCATATTTATCTATCAATACTTTATTACTATGGAATTTCGCTTCCAATCCATATAGCAATGTATTATCTCCATTTATACCTGGTACTATCTTATCTAATTCTTCTATAAATTCTAATATAGTTACTAATGTTCTATATGGTATAGAACTTGTTAAGTCACCTTTGTATACATTTGCAGTAGGTATTATATCTAATTCTCTTATTCTTTCTTCGGTACTTCTTCTATTTAGTTTAATATCTTTTAAACTTTGAAGTATAACGCTTCCTTTTCCTAAAGAATTTGTTGCTTGGATTATTGTATAGGCATAATCCTCTAAAGGATTTTCTAAGTCTTCATTAAAATTTCTACTAACTAATATTGCAAAGTTTGTATTATCTGATTTCTTATCTGCATAAGCATGACCATTAGCAGTAAATAATTTTTTATCACCATGAGAATAACTTTCTACAGTTACAAATCCACTAGGATTTGTGCAAAACATTCTTGATTTATCTCCAAAACTTCCTTGAAAATATATTTTACATTCATAAAAATTATCGTTTAATCTTTTCATTACTTTATTAGGTACTTCTATTCTAACTCCCATATCTACCCTACCATTCTTATAATCTATGGCATTATTTTCACATATTTCTTTTACTAGTTTATTGCCAGTTCTTCCCATCGCTACTATTATTTTATCAAATATAAAAGTTTTATATTCTTTATTTTGCAAACAATATACATATTTATCCTTAACAGTAAATACTTCACATTCACTAATTATTTCTACTCCATGTTCTTCTAAAAAATCCAACATTCTTTTATATACTGTTCTGCTATTCTCTGTTCCTAGATGAATTGTAATACAATCGCCTATATCTAATTTAGGATTATCTTTAATTATTTGCATTATTTCTTTTGCTTCTTCAGTATGTTCTTTTCCATATGCTTTAGATTTAAATTCTTCTATTCCAAATTGTTGATATATTTCATATGTCTTTTTTAAATATTTAGTTATCTCTTCTTCGGTCATTAATTCAGTCATATCTCCACCCACTCTGCCTGTAGTATCAAAGTTAAGCTTACTATCTGAATAGCTTCCAGCTCCACCACAACCGTGTGTTATAGAACATACCTTACATTTCTTACAAGGAGTATCAGCAGTTACAAAACATTTTCTTTTATCTATTGTCCTTCCTTTTTCTAACATTGTTATATTAGCACCATCAAATCCATTATTGATTAATTCTATTGCTGTAAAGATACCTGAAGCACCAGTTCCAATTATTCCTATATTATTATACAATATATCATCTCCAATCTAATGTCTTTAATATTATTATACTAAATCTATTATAAAAAGTCAATATTTTTATAAAAAAAATAGGAAGAAAATTTCTTCCTATTTTATATTGTTATCTTGAGCCAGTACTTCCAAACGAACCTCTGTTTTCTGTACCTAAATCATCAGTTTCATTAAACTCAATAGTTGGTGGAATTTCACATATCTCCATTTGACATATACGGTCACCTTTTTTAATCCATGTTCCACTTACAGTTACTTTATGCCCATTTATTATAACTTTTTCAGTTTGTTTTGCCATAGTACATTGACAAGGATACATATAAATATCATCATTGCCACAGTATGAATTATCAATTATCGCCACGTGATTAGTTTGAATTATTCCCCAAGTTTTAAAAGTTGAACTTCTAGGATATAATTTAGCCATATAACCTTCAGGTAATTTTAATGAAAATCCTAAAGATACTAATGCTTGACCCATATAAGGAATAAATACATCTTCATATGCGTATAAATCTATAAAGTCACCTTTTGATATTTTTAATAATTTATTAGCACCTTCTAAATATTTTATATCTGCTTTTAAAGTTTTAGTATCTTCAGAAGTATCTTTTATAATATCTTCTCCTTTTGTATCTTTTAATCCTTTGAAATATTTATTTAAATCTATATTTTCCATTATTCATTTTCTCCTTTTTTATTTTCTTCTTCTTTTTCAGTTTCTCTTATGATTTCATTAATTTTACCTATAATTATCTCATTCATTTTTGTTAATGCATCACTTAATTCTTCTGAATCTTCTTTAGTCATTTTTTCTTTTATATCTATTTTTCTACCATTTATTTCCAATTCATATATTTCTAATGATAAAGTACCATTCTCACCAATTAATAATTCACCTATTTGGTCTTTCATAAGTATCAGCTCCTTATATTTTATTTATATTATACTATTATTTTTCTTTATTGTCAAGAGAAATTTTAAATTTTTTCTTTTAATCATCTATTTTATATTATTTATTTTTTTATATAAACAATATGCGATTCCAATAGCATCCATCATATCGGAATTTTTATCTTTATTATCTCTATCGTTGTATTCACCTAAGTCTATAACATTCTTCCTAAGCCATTTAAATGCCCCTTCTTTTGATTTTCCAGTACCTGTTGCTATCTTTCTCCATTGAGAAGGAGAATAGATATAAATTAAATTATATCCATTCTCAAGCAATAATGTTATTATTCCACCTTGTAATTTAGCAAGTGTTTTACCAGTTCCTTGATGTTTTCCTATATAATTATCTTCTATTGATATATGGGTTACATTATATGATTTGCATAATTCAAGACAGGTATGTGCAATGTATTGTATTTTTTTATTTTCATCACTATTGAAATCTTTTGTCTTTATAGGTAATCTATCATAAGCTATAACTTCTCCAGTTTCTCCATCCAATATAGCAAGACCACTACTTTTTATACTAGCATCAATTCCTAATATTATCTTCTTTTTCTCCAAAACAAACAACTCCATTTATATTATGTTTTATTTCTTCTTTGTTTTCTTAGTTTTACTTTCTTCACATTCTTTAATATGTTTATTTATTATGGCTTCTACTTCTTTAATTGCTTCATCTAATTTACCATTGCTATTTTTTACTTCACTATATACAGTATGAACTCTAAAAGGCATAAAACGTTCATAATCATCTTTTAATCTTCTGTCAACTTCTGCTTCTAAATCACCTCTAGCTAATGCTCTAGCTTTTATTTCCTCTTGTGGAGCAGTTATAAATATTGGAACTATCTTATTATTTCCTACATATGCTTTAAGTTCTTTAAAACCAACTGAATCAACTATAACTATTAAATAATTATCTTTTTCCAACTCTGCTCTTTCTATACCATATCTCCAAGTTGCATCTTTTTCTATACCATTTTCTTCTACTTTAGTATGATATATTCTTTGCTCTACGAAATCTGTTCCTCTTTCAAAGAAATCTTTATCATTAATAAAATAATATTCCACACCATCTGTCTCACCATTTCTCATAGGTCTAGTTGTTGTACTAATTATTGGTTTGACAGTATCTAAATCTTTTAACACTTGTTTCAATATAGTATCTTTACCGGAACTACAATATCCAAGTAATGCGAATATTTTTTTAGCTTTTACATTTCTACTCATTAACATCTCTCCTTTTATTCATTTACTTATATTATACTATCATTCTTATTAAAAGTCAATTATTTTTCTTCCCATTTTGTATTTTTATAATCTGCTTCTATTTTTTCTAACACTTCATCAATTGTCAATTCACCACTTATACCTTTACTTAAAGAATATAACATTGAACAATAATCATATATTGGACAAAATTCTTCACATTGCATAATTGTATCACATGGTAAATTAGAAAAATCAACTAATAACTTACCTAATTCTAAGAGTTTCTTTTCATCCATATTATCAACTCCTTTACTTATATAATACTATTAATATTATTAAAAGTCAATAGTATAAAAAGAAAAAACCTAGATAAATATTTATCTAGGTTTTAAATTTTAATTACATTTAGTAATTTTATATCCTTCGTATTTTGATATAATACCTCTTTTAGATTTGGAAAAATTTGAAGAATATATTACAAATCCTTTTTTTACAATATTATTATAATAAGTATCTTTTGATATATTTAATAATTTACACAATTCTGTCAATGTTATTTTAGTTTTATTATTTTTTAAATCAATCAGATATAATGTTAATTCTTTAAATTTACCCTTTTCTTTTTGGCTATCTACATCATATTTTATATTATTTGAATCATTACCACTTTTTAAATACTTTCTTATAGTATTCCTATCTAATTTTAATAATTTGCATATCTCACTTATACTTTTTCCATTTTTCCATAAATCCCAAGTTTCAATACATAAACTTTTTTGAGAATTTTTCCATATTAAATTCCAATCTAAAACACTTAAATTATATAAATATTTTAAATTGGAATTTAATATTTTCATTTTTATATAATTAAAAGTATTACAATTATATTCTTTAGAATCCATCAGATTTACTCTTACGATATATATTCCATGTTTTAAACACTCTTCATCTTTCCAATTATCTATTTCTTTTCTTTTATTTTTATGATTATCCTTATATTCGGCATCCATTTCTATAGCAATTTTTAAATGTTTATCATATCCATCTAATCTTTTGTTTTTCAACCATATTGGAGAATATTCAAATTCTAAATCTAAATTGAGTTGTTCTGATATTTGTCTTAAAATTTTATTTGGTAAACTTATTCCATCTGAACAATATTCACAATGGTAATTTTGAAGCACAACGCTACTCAAAATTTTCTTATTATTTGATATTTTATTACAGTTATCACATTTGAAATAAAATTTTTTATTGCTATAACAAGCTATATTATAACAATCTTCAAAAGTTAAATTATTCTCAGGTATAGCAATCATTTTAGCTATATTTGGATAATTATAGGCTAAGCTATCTTTCCAATATGTTTTCGCATGATTACAATATCCACATCTATGACCACTAAAGAATCGACTTGGTTTAGTTTTATATCCTATTTTATTTCCCTCTTTATTATAATTATGGCAGTCATGTTCTAAACAATATAACCATATCTCCCTATCACTCCCCAAAGAAATAAAATAAGGATTTATATTATTTTCATTATTCTTATTCCAATTCCATATATTATCTAAATTTAATCCTAATTCAACTTCTATATAATAAGCAAAACTTTTTTCATAACATCCACAACAATTTTTACATTTATTTACATATTTATTGAAATTATCTAATCTAATAATTAATTCATTATCACAATACAAATGGGTTACATTCACTTTAATTCTATCTCTTCCATTTTCTTTTAGTTTAATAGAATAATTATATTTAAAAGTATTATATTGTTCAACTTTAATTTTATGATTTTCATTATAATATTTTACCATTATTCATCACCTCACTTATATTATAAGACTTGGTGATTATAAATAATGGTAAAATATGTAATTAAAGGCATATATTTATTATATATTTACTCACATTTACTCCAAGAACATGCTCCACATTGAATACATCCTCCCACATAAGATAATTTTTCAGAACACACTGGACATTTTCCGAATCTTTGAGCAAATGCAATTTCTCCATATTCGTTTACAAAATCCAATTCTTCTTTAGTAAATATTTCATGTTTACTTAATTTACATTCTTCTTTTTTTTCTTTAACTACTTCCATAGTTTCTTTTTTATCATAATATCCTAATAATTGAAGTTCTTCTAGGCAATCATTTTTTAAATCCTTTTCAACATCTAATAACATATGTAGTATTGCAGAACCACAAGAATTTCCTTTTGATATTGTTTGCCCTTTTGCTCTTGCTCTTGCAAACGAACTACAATTACCTGCTCCTTCATAACTCTTTTCTAAGCTTTGAAGTGAACCTCCAGTTCTAATAAGGTTAGATATTGTTATAGCTATATTTTGTATACTTAAAGAACATCCCCCTTTAGCTGAATTCGTTACATATACATCAAATACCCTCTTTTCACTAGGTATAATAGTTATATGTAATGTCATTTTTCCACATCCACTATATATTTTTCTAGGTATTTCTATACAACCTTTAGGTTTAACTTCCCATTCACCACGTTTTAATTCATGAGATTTTTCGTCTTGTTTTTTATCTTCATTAGTTAATAATATACCTTGTCTTACTTCATTAGGTCTAAATACAGTACATCCCTTTATTCCTCTTTTCCAACATTCCATATAAACATCTTTCATATCTTCAAAAGGATATTCTGTTGGTATGTTAATAGTTTTACTACAACTCATATCTGTATGAAAAGCTATTATAGATAATATATCCAAATGACTCTTAACACTCAATTCCATAGATGTCTTAAACACATCTTTATTTACTATATTGTTTTCATTATTAAACTCTAACCATTCTCCATAAGCATAATCTCTCATTTTATATATTCTTTCATGTTCTTCATCTTGACCACCAACTTTTATTTTTCTATCATATTCTAAAGAAAATATAGGTTCAAGACCACTTGAACAGTTATTTCCATATGATAAAGATAAAGTTCCGGTAGGTGCAATTGATATAAGTCTAGCATTTCTAATACCATCTTTTAATATCTTTTCTTTTATATTATTCCATTTTGGATTTCTTTCAATATGTTTTTTTATAAAATTACTTTCTACAAATTTTTCTTTATTTAAAAAATTAAATGAACCTTTTTCTTTAGCAAGATTACAACTTTCATCATAAGCAGTATACACTATAAAATCCATTAGTTCATCAGTTAATTGAATTGATACTTCGTCACCATATTCTAAACCTAACATAACAAATAAATCTGCTAATCCAGTTATTCCTAATCCTATTGTTCTTATATTTTTTTGATAATTAGCATAATTTTCTAATGGATAATTATTAATATCTATTATATCATCTAATAATCTTACCCCTATTCTAATAGCTTTTTCAAGTTTATCCATATCGATTTTAGCTTTTTCAGTAAATGGATTTTCAACAAAATTATGCAAGAATAAACTACCTAAGTTACAAGCTCCAAAATAATCATATCTAGCTTTACCATCTAAAGTTATAACTCCACTAAGATATTCACCACATGGATTTGTTGTTACTATTTTTTCCATATATTTTAAATTGTTATCTTTATTCATATTATCATAATACAATACTCCATATTCTCCAGTATTATATGCTTTTTCCATTATTAAATTCCACAATTCTCTCGCATTAACTTCTTTTTTTACATCCCATTTATCTTCATCATATATAAAGTCTCCATTTTCTGTCATACAAGGATATCTTAAATATATGTTTTCATCTTTTTCTACGGCTTCCATGAATTTATCATCAACTAAAAATGATAAATTAAAATGTGTTAATTTACCTTCATCCCAAGATTTGCTTTCTAAAAATTCATAAATATCAGGGTGATATATACAAAGACAACCCATGTTAGCACCTCTACGTGAACCTTGTAAAACTGTGTGGGTTTGCGCATCAAATGCATTCATAAAAGATACTACCCCACTAGCTATGGCTTCATTAGAAGTTGGAGTACCATTAGGTCTCAATAATGAGAAATTATATCCTGTTCCCCCACCAGCTTTTTGAGTTATAGCTCCATATTTTACAAAGTTAAATATTCCTTCCATTGAATCAGGTACAAAGTTTAAAGAAAAACAATTATTTAATGTTAATGATTTTCCTATTCCACTATTACTCATTGTTCTACCAGCTGGATAAAATAATCCATCCATCATCACATCATAAAAATCTTGTTTTTCTTTATCTGTTGAACCTATATAATCTGCTACTCTTTTTAATTGTTCTTCAAAAGTTTCATCGTGTTTTCTATATCTATCATTCCATATTTCTTTTGAAATCAAATTATTTATCATATTATCTCTCCTTTTCAAATCTAATATAACCACTATATATTGTAGCATATAAAAAATAAGACACTATATATTGTATTTTATAACCCCTAACCTTAATAAAATAAAAATAAACTAATTAATATTTATAAAATTTCATAAGTTGATATAATGTTAAAGTTTGTTGTTTTTCTAATGAAGCTAATATATTATTCATAATTCATCTCTCCTTTATTAAGATTATTTTAATTATATTATACTAATATTATCCATAAAAATCAATAGAATCCATGTATATTTTATAAATCTTTTGATAATAATATTAGTATCAAAGAGTTATCAACATGCTTTCATGATGAATACAACCTATCGCCTTTTAACCAACTGACTAATTGTAAATTTGATAACTCTTTGATAGAATTATTTTGCTGAATTATCTGCATTGTGTAAAGCTAATAATCTAGCATAATTTAAATATCCAATTTTTCTAACTAATTTTTCAGATGAATATCCATTTTTAAATATCATATGGTTATTTATTAACCAAGCTATATCCATAATATCTCTATCACAAAATTTAGTGTATTTTATTAATATATTTATCACATCATAAGCTGACATATTTTCATGGTTATAATAATGACAGTATCTATTTTCCTCATCTTCTGTTTTTGCTATTGGCTTACTTATGTCATGTAACATAGAAGCTATTAATAAATTTTTATCAAGTTTATCAACCTCTTTTATTTTCTTATAACAAAAATACATATGTTTACTTAAGGATAAATTATGCCATTTACTATCTTGCGACATTTCTACACAACTACTTAGCCCTAATTCAATCAACAAATTAATGTATTCTTTATAACTATCACATTCAGTAAATCTTTCTTTGTCCATACCTAAGCCAATTTTTCTTCTATTATTAATATATAATTTTCTTCCAATATCATAATCTATAATAATTTCATCAAATCCTTCACATTTATGTGGTATTTCTATATTCTTATACATTCTTTCTATAACTTCATCAGGAACTCGTTTGCTTCTTGTATCATTATCTATAATACAATCTATTAGATTTTTATATTTAAACAAACAAATTGCTTTAGAATAATATTTTTTCATTTCTTTTAATAAAGCTCTTCTACGTTTACTAGATATATTTGTAGCTTCATATATAGTTATATGACCATTAGATAAACTTCTTTTCGTTCTTTCCTTCATTATATCAAATACTTCTTTATTTTTACTTTGGTCTTTTATATCATTTAATAACTCTTTTCTAATTTCATCTGATGATATAACTTCTATATTTTTATCCTTATTTTCTTCTATATAATCTTTAACCCAAGATGTTTTTCCACTTCCAGGTATCCCAACTGTAACAATCAAAATTCCTTTCATTTTTAACATCACTCCTTAAAAATAATAGTTTGTGTACTTTAGTTATATTATACACAAACTATTATTAAAAGTCAATTATTTTTTATTATTTTTATTCATTATCTTCATCATCTTCATATTTACTTAATATTTCACCTAATGTTTTAGGTGATTCATCTTCAACTTCATCTACTTTATTTTCAACTTCATCTTCTTCATCCTCATCATCTTCTTTATCTTCTTTATGACATTCACAATTTCCGTCACATTCACAATTTCCACCACATTTACATTCTTTCTTATCTTCCATTTCTTCATCTCCCTCCTCATCTTCATCTTCATCATTTAATCCTAAAATTTCAGATAAACCTGTGTGTAATAAAGTTATTGCTAATTCATCTTCTTCCATATCCATTAATTGAGCAAAAGTTTGAACTGCTAAAGCAGTTGCTTGATTAAATTTTTCATCTAATTCATCCCAATCAGGTTCACAACCTTCATATCCATAATTTATTATTCCTAACTCTATTGCTTCCTCATAGCCATAGTATATACATTTTAATCTACTTGCTTCAATTTGTTCTTCAGGTATATTTGTTTGTTCTCTTATCATCTTATCATATAAATCATCCATATAATCACTATGGTCTAAATCACTTCTAACTTCTTCTCTATATCCCATATAATGAGAACGACTACTATGATTCATACCAGCAAATAATTTATCTGCTGTCCTTTTATTAAATGCTATATATATTATGAATGCCATAGACATACAAGTTATTCCATTCGCTATTAAAGGTATCCCTAATTCTTGCATCTCTTTTATTCTTGATATAATTAAGTTACCATCATATATATTTCCTCCGGGAGAGTTTATAGTAACTGTTATCATAGGAAATTTTTGTTGCATAATTTCTTTTATATAAGAAGTCTCCATTTTATATGATGTAAATTCATCTATTATATCTTGTGTTTCTTCAATAAACTTATTAGATACATTATCATCAATTATTCCAGTTATAAATAATTCAGTTCTTAATCTATTTTTTTTATCTACCATATCAACTATATCTTCCCTCTTATGAGGTACTTCCTTTCTTATTATTTTAATTATATTATACTAAGAAATTTATTAAAAGTAAATAGATTATTTCAATATTTCTATTTCTAAAGTTGTAGGATTAATATTTATGATTTCTACAATATTTTTTTGTTGTAAAGCATATCTAATAGTATACCATGTCCCACCATGTTTTTCATGATTCCAACATGAAATAAGAACATTAGAATTATCTATCATTAATTCATTTCCTTTTATTAATTTTGCAATATGATACTCTCCTTCTATTGTATCTTTAACTTTATATTGTTCTACAGTATCAACATAAATAACCTCATCACATTTCGACTTCATAATATTATAAACTTCAATATCATTCTTTCTCCATTTTTTATATTGTTTTTCAAAAGGTATACAACCTATTATGTTAGTTTTTTGTCTACTAAACCATAATTCCTCAAAAGCTATTGTATCAAATCCTAATGCTAAACCATTATAAGCATTATTTATTTCACCATATTTATTTTCAACATAAGAAAAAACTTCTTGTAATTTATCTCTTAATATGTCATATTTTTTACTATAAATACTACCACCATATAATTTTTGAACCCTATGACCAGTGAAGGATATGTTAACCATATATTTCACCTACTTTTATTATATTTTTATTATCTAAAATTAAACATCCATTATCTGTTATTGCATAATTTAAAGTTTGTTTAAAAGAATAATCTAAAAATCTATTAAATTCTCTAAATAATTCTTCATGATTTTCTTTATCATAATGGACAAATAAGTTAACTATATCTATTAACCCTATTCCTTCATATTTCATTGGTATTGCATTTGTCATTACTACATAATATTCTAATAAGCATAATACCCCAGCTGACTCCCCTATTACAATTTTGTTATCCAATTGTTTTATTATATCTAATAATTTATATTTCTTTAACATCATCATTAGCATATCCATAGAACCACCAGTAAAATATATTACATCTGACGTATTTATTAGCCATTTAATGAGGTTTAAATTGTCTAAAGGAGTAATTACATTAAAATCTTTAATCCCATACTCTCTAAAGTGTTTAAAGTGTTTATTATAAAATTTACCATTATATTGTAAATCAGTTTGATTTTTAAATAAGTATTCTAAGTCACAAGCAAATGGAATACATGCTACTCTTGAATTAGGCTTTATATATTCTTTAACTTTATCATAACATTGCTTATCTTCTAAATAATTAGCATTAGATAATAATATATATTTATTCATATTAATCACCACCTTTTAATATATTTGTCTAAAGAATTGCAATGTATTTGAACAACGTGTATTATAAGTTACGATTATTTCAATTCCTTTATAAAATTCTCCGGTCTTTATACGATATCCAGTTTCTTTAGACAATTCATTAGCAAAACATTGTTGCATAACACAACTGTTTGGAGATATACCAGTCTGCTTATAAAATTCTTTTCTTTTTTCTGTAAAAAATTTTTCATATATATCCATAATATCACTCTCCTATCTTTCAGCACTAAAAAGCGCACCACTTTCAACATGATATAAAGTAATTGTTACTTGTGGTTTATATCCATAATCTTTATAATAATTTTTAATTAATTTAGCTAAACTATCTACATCTTCAATAATATCACGATTATCAGCTACTGTTACTATTATATTATTTCCATTATTTATAACTTTAGCATTATAAAAACTGCCACATAAAGCTCCTTCTACCTCAGAATCTACTTGTTTCATTGAAATGAATAAATTATTTGCTTTATAATTTTCACTTAATCCATTATTATTGCTTGTACTAAATGCAATAACTCCTACTAATGTTGTAAGTCCTAACGTTAATCCTATGCCTTGTTTTAAAAATGTATTATTTACTTTCATATTATCAACTCCTTTTATCTATCTTATTTACTTATATTATACTACTACTCTTATTAAAAGTCAATATAAATAAAAAAAGAGTAGAGAAAAATCTCTACTCTTTATATGAAAAATATACTATTATCTTTATCGGCACAAATTATTTTAGTAGTTTTATTTGATTTTCTAAGTTCTTCTTCCATCTTATCTCTAAATTTATATTTACTATCATCGCTATGATGTATAACAATTAAATTAGTATTGATACCTTTCATCATTTTAATTATTTCTTTTCCTTGTATATGAGAAGACCACGTATTATATCTTATAACTTTAGCTTTCTTTTTAAATGACATATTTTCAATTTTAACTTCTTTAGTCTTGTCATTTAATAATAACCCTCCTACTGTTGTTGGAGCACAATAACCAATTATCATTATAGTATAATTACTATCTTCTATATTTGCTTTTAAATGATTTAATATTCTACCTATATTACACATACCAGCAGATGATATTACAATTTTTTGTTGTTCTTTATTAAGTGCTAAATTCATAGATGTCTCAAAGTCTTTTACAAAATGAAGTTTTTCCCATGATAATATTTTTTCAAACATGTCCTTATCTTCTTTGTTTAATATTTGTTTATAAACATCATTGATTTCTAAAGAAAGTTTACCATCTAAAAATATAGGAGTTTTAAAGTTTGAGTCATTAGAAAAAGTATTGTATAAGTAATATAATAAATCTTGAGTTCTAGCTTGAGCGAAAGCTGGTATTAAAATTGAATGACCTTGTTTTAATTCATTGATTATATCATCTTTCATTTTTTTTCTTTCTTTTTCAATATCTTTTGCATTGAATCCTCTTGATAAATCTGAATAAGTTGCTTCTGTTATTACTAAATTAGCATTTGATATAGTTTTAGTTTTTTTACGGAATGGTTGTTGATTATTAAAACTGCCTGTATCTCCACTATAATATATTTTCTTTGTAACTCCACTTGGCATTTTAAAGAATAATTCTATTGAAGTTGCTCCCACTATATGGTTATTTGGCAAAAGTCTAAAGCTAACATATTCATTTAATTCATGTATAACATCTTCTTCATAAGTAGAAGTTTTTGATAACATTCTATATACATCGCTTTCAGTATAAAGAGGTTCTACCTTATATCCTTGATTACTCATTTGTCTACAATTTCTTTGTAATATATAAGCACCATCTATCAATAAAGGTTCAGATAATTCTTTATTCTCATAACCCATAATAAATTTATCTACATTATCTACTATAGCTGGTAGATTTCCTATATGGTCTAGTGATTTCAAAGATGTGAATGAGATACAAAACAAGCTTTTATTTGACCACATTCACAAACTTTTTCAACCACCCCCTTATTAACCACATATTCTTCTCTTAAAGCACCATTCATTTGAACCATACCACATTCAATAAGAACTTTTTCATAGTCTCCTTCTTTTGTTGGATATGATAAAAGTATAGATGTTCCAACAACACCATTATGACTTTCTCCTACGAATTCAACTATTACTTTATTTTTATTTTTCTTACTTATAATATATGGATTTTTTTTCTTCTTTTTCTTTTTCTTAATCACATTGAGATTTTCTTTTCTACAATCCAAAAAATCACCATTTATAAACTCTATTTTATTATCATTTCCTAATATATAATTTTGTAAAGTTGTATTTTTGCCTAGCACATCTCCAATAATACAAGAATGTTTTTTGTTCCATCTTACATTTTTACATGTTTTTACATCGTCTAAATCTATCAACACTCTTTCTTCAAGCTCTTCTTGAAACAAGGCATCATATAATACAATTTCAGCATAATCTTTATGTATTATTATTTCATTATTGTCAAATTCTGTTATAGGACTATCTGATATACAGAAACCATATTTCCTATATTCGTCCCAATGTTTTTTGCAAAGTCCATTTTTATTTTTTTTGCTTAATAATTTTCCACATTGGTTACAGTATTTTTTATTATCTTTGTTCATTTATTTCCCTCCATCCATACCCTAATACAAATATTTTTACATTTTTAATAATAATGTTCTTTGAATGATAAATCTATTTTTCATCTTATCACCTCATTACCTACATATATTAAATAAGTCAAACTCTTTATAATTATTTATTTACTTATATTATACTATTACTATTATTAAAAGTCAAGGAGTGAATTCCATTTTATAAATAAAATTTATTCAAAAACCTCTGTTATTGTATACCATTCAATTAATTCTCTCTTAACACCCGTGAACCCAAACACTATAATATCTTCTTTATTCTCTATCCTTTGGGCTATAACTTCAGGCATGTCTATCACTTGATTTCCTTTTATTTTAATATATTCTCCAGTTGTTAATTTTACCGTTAACATATACTCTTTAGTATTTTTAAATTCGTACTCATACTCTTCCTCTTCCTCTTCTTGTAAATTATCTTTTATTTTCTCATCATTTTTTGTTTCAATAAGTTCTATCATATTTTTATGCCATGCAAAAGGATTATTTTTATCGGCTAAATAAAAATCACCATCATCGTCTATATTTTCTATAATATCAATTGCTCCTCTAAATTTTAACATCTTTTCTGTAACATAACAATCTCCATACACTTCATCTTCTTGTAAATTATCCTTTATTCTAACAACATCTCCTATTTTATATTTTATATTATCCCCTCCTCCTAATTTTCTACCACAGATAGGGCAAAAGTTAATTTCTATATTTATATCAGGCACTTGAAAACCATTATAGTCTATATTTAATTTATTACCATCTATTATCTCAATGTCAGCTCCTGTATTAGTTGTTATATAACTATCATTGCATAAAAAACATTTTTCCATATTCAACATTCCTCCTTTTATTTATCTTATTTACTTATATTATACTATTACTATTATTAAAAGTCAAGGAGTAGAAATTAATCTACTCCTATAATTCTGTAATATTTGTATTAAAATTTTCATTTAAGTATTCACGCAAAATATGTCTATGGCAAAAATCAGTGGACTTTTCATAGCACAATAGCACAATTTCTGTATCTGTAATTCCTTCATAATCATATAAGTCTTCAAGTATTTGTTTTAAGTCTAACTCTTTTAATTTATCAGTATACGCATTTATAAAATCTTCTTGTGACATTTTGTTGTTCTTTAGTTTAAAAACATTGTCACTAGATGGAGCTAATAATTTATATTCCATATAATACTCTTCTCTATCTAAGAACCATTTAGGCAAACTGGTTGAAATTAATACAGGCATATATCTATTCTTTTCTTCTTTTGGCAACCTAGAAAATTTCGCATAATAACTAGTCTTCATAAAATTCCTCCTTTTATTTATTTAATTTTCTATATTCATATTCTTCTTTATTTAATTCTTCTACTTCTTCTTCATTAAGTAAATGATATTCATCACACCATATTTCAAATTCTCCATTTTGCACCCACTTTGTTTTAATTATTGTATTTCCATCTTTGTCTATTGATTCAACTTCTTTTTTTTCTTTTTTTGCTTTTTGGAACATATGATATACATTAATTACACTAAATGCTTTAAATGGTTGTGCTTCATAAAATCCTTCACCAACTTTTATTTCTATAGTTTTTCCAGTACTTATATTAAAAATCCATGCTTTTTTATTTTTAAATTTAGTTACAACATCAATAACAATACAAGTTGATGAATCATAATCTTCAAAATAATAATTACATTCTCCAGTCATTTCAAGATTAATTCTAACCTTATCTATCGATGGCATTTCGTTATCTTCTATATTAGACATTAATTCATTACATAATTCCAATGCTTTTTCTACTTTATATTGTTTATATTTATCTTCTTTACTCTTTTCAGTTGCATATTTTTCTATTATTTCTTTAGGGTATGGTAAATTAATTTTATTAAATGATACTTCACCTTTTTTACTTTTTATTTTTTTACTTATTATATTTTCATATAATTTTATTATATCTAATAATTTTTGAGATTTACCAAATTCCTTGAAGAAATCTATTGATATCAGTATATTGAGTTGTCTTGAGTTTATAGATGTTTTATCATTTAAATCAATAAGTAAATCCATAAAACTATCATATTTATTATCTTTTAACATATATAATTCTTGTGATACTTGTTCGTTCATATATTTTATACTAGCCATACCTTTATATATAGAGTTACTTTCTTTATCCATAAAATATTCAGCTTTAGAATATCTAAATTTAGGAGGTAATAATTTTATATCAAAATAGCTTAATTCTTTTATTAGCCTATTTGTTCTAGTTGAATCATCGGAATAAATAGATAGGGCAACTGTATAATACTCAAGAGGATAATGTGATTTTAAAAATGCACCATATAGACTATCATAAGCATAAGAAAGTGAATGTGAAGCATTGAATGAATATTTTGAAGCATCATTAACTACTTGCCATGTTTCTTCAAAGCCATCTATTGAACCAACTTTATTTATCCAACCTTTTTTTAATTTTTCTTCTAGTTCTATTAATTCTTTTTCTTTAAATTTTTTCTTTGATATTTTTTTTATAATTCCATATGTTTCAGGTTCAGGAATACCTAACCATATTAAATATTTCATAATAGATTCTTGATACATTAAATAATGATAACTATCTTTTAATAAATTATCTAATTCTTTTACACCTGTTGTATATGGTTTTCTTTCTATAAAATTATCTAATAAAGAAGCAAATCCAGGTCTAATAGATGCGACAAAAGCACTCATCTCAGCTACACTAGAAACTTTATATCTTGATACTAAATTGGTTGCAAAATCTGAATCAGATTGATTTATTGTACAAGTTATCTTATCTTCATATATTTTAAATGTTTTTTCATCTAACATTTTTTCTAATTCTTTAATAGTAGGTATTTTAATTTTAGCTAATTCACAAGTTTTTCTTATTAAAGTCCAAACGGTAACTGCAAGATACGTTAATACCGTTCCTTTCGGAATACTTTAACACTTATTTAAAAGTCGGACTAGACTATACCTTTATCTTCGACATTACTCGTTAAGATATGCCTATTATAGTCGTTGAAGGTTAATATGTTTATTATTTAATTATTTCATTTATAAAAATTTTATATTTTCTATCCAAATAAATATTTGCATCTTTATATAATATATAATAAATTTCTTTTATTTTATTAAAATTTCTAGTTACACAAGTATAAGTATAATCTCCTTCTTTTTTTATTTTTGTATCAAATTCTAAATAATTTTGTATAAAAATACAAGTTTCTTTTGTACCAGTATAACCAAAATGATATTGAGGATTTTTTAAATAATTATAATGATATACTTTTATACTACCATCACCATCAAACATACCTCTCACAAAATGATTTAATAATTCTTTAGGTATAAAAGATAAAATTCTATTGATATCAATTTTATAACTTTTTCTATTTGTAAAACCAATATTTCTTAAATCATCACAAAGTTGTTTACAACCTATACTTATACTTGGATTTCCATCTTTGTTATATTTTATAGGATGGGTACTTTTAAGGGATTTTTTAAATTTTTCTATTTCATCTAAATCTTTCATACATAACATTACTTTATTTCTTTTAGATATATGTCCATCAGCTAATAATAAACCTAGCCAATATGCTTTTTCTTCTGTATCAATTGTTGAGAAATAATTTTCATCTACTTCATAAATACCATTATATCTTTTTCTTAATTTTATATCCCATCTTTTAAATTGTCTTTGTATTGTCGACCCATCACAATTATAAATTTTTCCTATTTGGATAGTACTTAATTTTTCTTTAAAATATAAATTTAATATATTATCTTTTTCTTTATCCCAAAATTCAAATCCACCATTACTTTTATGCAATATTTCATCTCCATTTATTTTATTTAATAAACATATTATTTCCCTGCTGATTATCCATTCATTCACCCTTAGCACCTCTTACAAGGCTTTTATTTCAGCTTAGGTAATCCTTATAATTTTTTCTGCTTTCGCAACCATCAAGCTTAATGTTACCATTTACTTTGTGGTTTATAAGGCTTTAGGAACTCCCAGCAATTTAAGGCATCATAATCTACATAATTTCTTATATAGACGACTATTAAATTAATCATTCTTTAGATATTTATAAACATCACAATTATAACCATCTAAATTACAACATATTCCTTCTTTAGTTTTTATTAAACCAATTTCTTCCGAAACATTTTTATCATATAATAACATTGAGCAAGGTGATTCTGATATACTTTCCACTACTCCTTTAAATACTTTTGAATCTTTTATTATTTTTCCCCAATATTCGTCATTTTCATATTGTTCTAAATTTTTAGCTATTTCATCGTATTTACTAACGTGCATATCATTTGCTTTACACCATAATCTAAAAGCAGATGAATCTTGTAAAGGTTTATATGATAAAATCCAAGCACAATTTTCTTCACCTAATAAATCTTTAGTTGCTTGTATAAAAACTGAACGGTCTTCAGTATTTAAATCAACATCGGGTAATGAACGTGTACCTAATATACGTTCTATACTCATAAATCTAGTTGGATACAATGGAACTGGTGCAGATAATCTATCTATTTCTGTTAAACCTAATAATTTGTTTATAAGAAAACTTACAGCCGAACCTCTTCCTGTCTTAGTTAATAAGCCATTATATTCATTTATTGCTCTTTGACATATTTTATAATCTAATATAAAATAATCTTCCATATGTGTTTTTTCAATTATATTAAATTCATATCTTATAGCTTCTAAATATTCATCCCATCTCTCTTTAGGTATTGTATTTCTTATTTCCATCCATCTTTTATTAATTATATCTTTTAATTCTTTATTTGGATTATTTGATATTGATGGCATTTTAATTTCTTTATCTAATATAATATTTTCACATTCATCAAAAATTAAAGTATTATTAATTGCATCTTTTATTTGTTCTTCATTTAATATATTTTGTTTATTATATCGTTCTATTATAGTTTCTACATCAGGATAATCTAATATAAAGTTTGTTTCTTCTTTATATATGATGCCTTTTGCTTTAAGAAATAATTCTCTATAAATATAATCTTGTGGATTAATATAATGTGAATCGTTACCATGAATAATATTAATATTATATTTTTTACTTAAGCATAGAATTTTTTTATTAAGATTTTTTTGTATATCTTCATTATGGTTTTGAACTTCTAAATAAAAATTATTACCAAAATATTCTTTCATTTTTATAATCCAATCGTCTAAGCCTTCATCATTTCTTAAACGACCAGCAACACAAGCAGTTGTTATAATTGTATTATTTGGATTAATACTAAATAATAATTCATCATCTATTCTATTTTTATAATATACCCCATCTATATTGCTATAGGATAATATTCTATTTAAGTCTCTATATCCATCTTTATTTTTTGCTATTATAACTAAGTGATAATTAGAGTTATCTTTTTCTTTTCTATCTTTAACATAATATGCTTCTGCACCAACTACCATTTTAATACCTTTATATGATTTATCGCATGTATCTTTATATTTACATTTTTCACAATTATGTTTTGTATATTCATTATTTTCTTGAGTAAGTTTTACACATACTTCACTACATAAAGTATTTGCTTCATATACATTACCTTGATAACCATGTTCAGTAGTAAAATATATTGCATCTTTACCATCTAATTCAATTGCTCTAACTATATATTCTATTGGTTTAGTAACCACATCTAAACTTTTAATATTGCTATATATTTTATGTGAATGATAATTATTACATCTCATATATATTCTCCCTTCCTTCCTTTATATATATTATACTATAAATTTTATTAAAAGTAAAATAGGATAGAGAATTTATCTCTATCCTTAATAAATTAATATATTAATATAATATTATCTAAATATTTTCCATTATTATTGACAGTCAATGGTAATAGATAGTGAATTATTATATCACTATTTATATTAATATCACTATCACCTATACAATCAATAAAAACTTGGTCAACTCGCATACCTTTAATTTCTTCTATATTATAATCTTTTTTTATTATTATTAGAATTTTTTCTTGATTACCTATTAAACAATCTATAATTATTTTATTAGGTATTTTTCTTATATTTATAATATCCATACAATCCATATATGTGACTATTGCCTTATGGATTGTACTATAAGTTTCCTCTATATCCGATGTTATAAATAATAATGTTCCATGATTTTTTTCTCTAAATACCCAATAATTATCTAATAATTTTTCAAAGGTTCTAACTCTTTTACTTTTTCTAATGTGTAATACACTATCACAATATTGAAATAATTCTTTTTTCATTTTTATATAACTCCTCCCTTTTATATGAAATTTTATTTAAAATGGTATGTTTTTATCTTTTTTCTTTCTATCTTTATCAATATGAGTTTTTGCACTCTTTATTCCAAAGCAAGGTTTTTTGCGAAAATCATCCCACTCAATAGTTACCACCATTTCATCTATTATTATATCAGGTCTTCCAAATATACCTTTCATTTCTTCTTCACATAAAAAGTCTTCTTTAAATACCCTAGAACAAAATTCTTTTTTAAATGTTATACCATCTATATCAAATGTTAATAATGTTGGATATGGATTTTTTATATTTGCAGGCTTAATTTTTAAATTAGACAAAATAAAGGTTGGCTTAGGACAAAATGAAAACCACAATGGTTTTAAATCAACTATTTCATTCATTTGTTTAAATGATACGGTATCTAAATCTATTACACAATCTATATTTATTGCTACATCTTCTACTTCTACATCTTCCATAACTTTATCAATTCTTTTCTTTACTCTTCTTATATTGCTATAATCTGTTTCCACACCAGCTGAACCATTATGTCCTTTTACTGTAAGTATTTCTGTTTTTTCAAGAATTGATTTAAAATCATCTATACCATAAGTTCTCATACTACCTATTAATTTATCTTTTTTAGACGAAGCAGATAATAATACAACAGGTTTTTTATATATATCAATTAAATTAGTGGCTATTAATCCAGTTATTCTTTTATCTACTAATTTTCTTTCTTCATCTATTATTGTCAAAACTTTACTATCATTACAATCATTTTCTTCTATATATTTTTCACAAAGTTTTATACATTCTTTTTTCTTTTTATCTTGTTTCTGCTTAACACTTTTAGCAATTCTAACCATATGTTGTTGTAATGTTTCTATTTGAACTTGTGGATTAGGATTATTTTTAGATTTTCTAGGTTTATATTCAAATTCTTCTTGTTCTCCTATCAATGCTTTAAATAATAATTCACATTCTTCCATACTACCAAATCTTATAGTTCCGTTTATAATATTAGCTAAATTAAATGATATTGTTTCAGGTGTTATATCATCTAAATCAAAATCTTTTAATATTTCTTTAAAAAATTCATTTCTTATATTACTTAAACCTTTATGCACTAAGTATGCAACTTCTTTATCATGTATATCCATTATATCAGCTATACAACCAATTGCAACTAAATCTAAATAATGTTCTAATTCATTCTCAGTCATTCCAACTAGGAACTTATAAACAACTCCTACACCACTTAAGTTATGAGAATATTCATCAATTTGATTATTAACAATAACTCCAATAAGTGCATTAGTTGTGCTTCTAAATACTGTTTTAAATTCTTCTCCATTAGACTGTGGCAAATGATGCTTTTATACCCTCTTTTTCAAGATATTTTAAAAATTAAGTTAGCTTTAAAAATTTTTCATATTTTCTATCTAAATATACATTACTATCTTCATATATCCATTTAAGAAATGATAAACTTTGGTCTACTTTATCACAATTTATTTGTCTATTATTATCATTTGAATCTCGTCTCTTAGACCAATTCCATTCAAGTTTTGTATAATCCTCTATAAATTTTAATACATTTTTACTACCACAAATTGATAAGTTTCTAGGGGTTATTCTACCATCTTTACATTCGTAATAACCAAAACTTCCATTTCCATCAAAATAACCTCTAAGCATATGTCTATATAATGATTTATCTTCTATAATTGGAATAGTTCCTGTGTTAGACTTATCTAAATCAATACCTAACATCCATAAATCATATAACATTTGTTGATTATGAAATGATACTCGACAATTAGTTTGTTTCCCAAATGTTGAATTTTTATTATAAATTTTAACATTATTTACTATTTTTAAATCATGTTTAAATTTTTCCAAATGCTTTATATCGTCTATACTCAATTCAATACCTATACTACCTAAATTATCGATATATCCATCGGCTAAAAAGAAACCAAACCAATAAGCCTTATATTCATTATCTATTTTATTAAAAAATAAATCATCTACATTACCACAATTTTCTTTTGATGCATAATAAAATTTATATTCTATGTTGTTCTTTTTTAAAAATATTTTTATAAATGGTGAGGATACATTAAAATAATTTACCATTTCTTTTACGGTTACTTTATTTCTTTTTAAATAATATTCACATATTTCTTTTTCTATTTTTTCATCAAATTTTGATAACATAACTCACTCTCCCAAAGTGCTAACTTAATAAGGGAATAGACTATACAATTATCTTTTAAGATATACCGATTATAGTCGTTGAAGGTTTCCCATTTTAAAGGGACTTCCCTGCTGATTGCCCATTATAATTTACCCTTAGCACCTCTTACAAGGCTTTTATTTCAGCTTAGGTAATCTTAACAACTTTTTTCTACTTTCGCAACATTCACGTTCGCCATTTCTAGCCACGTTGTAGTGTGTTAAGCTTTAGGGGTTTCCAGCAATTTACGGTATTTTCGACACATAGTTTCCTATATGAAGGGACTATCATAGTTAATCCAATATTAAAATTCTTTTGCCTATTGATAACAATTCTTTAATCTCTTTAAAATCATTAGTGGAAGCATCAGGTATTATTAAAAATTCTACATTAGATTTTTTTATTTGTTTAAAAACTTTTGGGTCAAGACCATGAAGTTTTCCTGAGTGAAAAAATAAAGTTATTTTTTCTTTAGGTATTTGACATTCGTTAATTAAAAACAAATACATTAAAGCAGAACTAGTATATCCATCTACATCGGTATCAACTAAGATACCGATGCTACTCTCTTTGTCAAGTTCATTTATGAATAATTCTATTCCTTTGTCTACATTTTTTATTTTAAATGGCATTTCTTGATATTCAGAAGTAGGATTAAGCAAAAAATCCACATCTTTTTCAGTCAATTCTCTATTTTTTAATACTATATCTCTTAATGTTCTCCCAAAGGTGTTTTCTGTTTTTATATTATATTTCATATATTCACCAACCTAATCTTCATATTCTTCTATTTCTAATAAGTTGACATATAAAAATGATTTATATATACTTTTATCATAACTAGGTATTTCCAATGTAACATGACTATTTGTTAAGTCAACTATTTTTCCTATTACATTTTCGTCTTTTGTTTTCACTCTTACATAGTCTCCAACAATCAAAGTAAATTCATTACCATTATTTTTTACTGTATGCATTCTTCTTATTTCCATTATTCCACTTCTCCATTTTCTTTTTCATTTTTTAATTTTTTATATAAACTGCAAAGAACATAGAAATTATATAACTTTATTGATTTACCCATGTAATTTCTTACACCAAATTCTTCATTTAATTTTTTCACTAAAATACTTTTCATACTTAATCTCTCCTTTATTTATCTATTTACTTATATTATACTATTATTCTTATTAAAAATCAATCATTATTTAAGATTTTCTTTTGATAATTCTTCTGCCACTTCGTTAATTTCATTGAAATAGAAGAACACATCATGAAATTTTTTAACTTCTTTATCTAGTTCTTTAGTTGTACTATAATATCCATCAAAAGAACAATGTATTCTTAAAGGCAAATCTTTGTTATTTATAAGTCTACAACTGTCTAAAATAGAAGAATAAATAACTTCTTCTATTTTCTTATACTGTATAACTCCACTGCTAACCTTTTTATCTGCAATAAGTTCTAATTCATCATTAATGTATTTTAAATAAATACCATAACTAGCTTTAGTTGTTTTATTTACTTTATTAACATATATATAAACTTCTATTAAACTATTCATACTTTCTAGCCCTCCTATACAACTCAAGGAATACAAATTCACCCTCATCAATTGGAGATTGTTTTAAATCTAAGTATTTACCATTTTTATCTTCTATAATATAACATTCAAGATTAAAATTTACTATTTTTTGACATATTTTATTTAACTTATTTTCCCATTTTTCTCCTTCTTCTCTATCAAATGCTAAATATACCTTTTCACAACCATTAACTTTTAAAAGATTAAGTTGATATTCTGATACTGAACTTCCACCAACTGCAACAGAAGGATTATTACCATAAATTGAATCCATTTTTAATACTGATTTTTCTGCTTCAAATATAATACATTTTTTGTATTCTTTTATTGATTCCTTATTTTTATCAATTCCATAAGCATTCATTGAAAGTTTATGTTTATATGTTATCTTATGTATAAAAGATGTATAAGGTACATATTTTCTACCAAACATTTCTACTTGTCTCTTGTCTAAATTTCTCTCCCTTATGCCGACCAGTCTTCCCAACTGGTCTCTATGTGGGTATAATTATTGAATTATTTTCAATATTAAATTTGATACCATATTTATCCATAGTTTCCGCTGATATATTTTCATGAATCCATTCGATAGGTTTATAATTGACAAAAGTATTAAGTATGCTTTCGTCGTATTGTGGCAATTGTTCATTAAAATCTATTTCTTTTTTAACAGGTTTTCTTATAGGAACTTCTTTTTTCTTAGGTCTACCAAATCCTTTTTGAAAATTCATACTTAAATTAAAATAATCTTCAATAAATTCAATTGATTCTGCAAATGTTAAATCCATTGCCTCTTGAACCAATGTTATTATATCAAAACTACCACAATTTGTATAACAATGAAAAATTAAAGAATCTTTATATAATTCGCATTTCCATGATTCACCACCATGACATAACGATGTATTTAAGACCATTTTTTCATTTGTTTCCATTTGTTCATTAAATTCTCCACCTAAATACAAAACTAAATCAACTATCATATCCAATGTAAGTTTATCTTTAAGTTCATTACTATTCAATTAACTCACCATCCTTTACTTATATTATACTAAAATTTTTATTAAAAGTAAATAAAAAGAGATGTAAACATTTACATCTCTTTTTTAATAATATATCTTTTATTATTTTTTCATGCTCATGTTATAAGTTGTTATAAGTTCTTCTACTTCATATCCTTCTAGTGTTTCTTTTTCCATTAATTCTTCAGCTATTGTTGATATTAATTCTTTGTTTTCTTCTACTATTTGTAATGCTTTATTATATGCTTCATCAACTATTTTTTTCATTTCTTCATGTATTTTTTCTTGCATAAATAGATTTCTTTCATCTATTTTCATTTTACCTAATTCACTCATACCATAATCACAAACCATACGTTGTGCTATTGCTGAAACACTTCCTAAATCTCCACTACATCCACTACTTTCATGTCCAAAGAATACCTTTTCACTTACTGCCCCACCAAGAGATACTATCATACTATTTATTAGGTCTTCTTTTGTTCTTATAAATCTATCATCTTCTTCATGATATAAACAGTAACCTAAAGCATCTGCATGTGGTATGATTGTACATTTACTTAATTTCTTATTATTTAATATTTCTGACATCATTAAGTGTCCAACTTCATGATAAGCAGTTATTTTCTTTTCTCTATCTATCATGACAGTAGATTTTCTTTCTAGTCCAGCTATTTGTCTATCTATTGCTCTTAATAACATATCTTGAGTTATTTCATCAGCATCTTCTCTTATTGCTATCATTGCACCTTCTGTTAATATACCTTCCATATCAGCACTAGCCATACCATGTGTTTGACTAGCTATAACTTCTAAATCAACATCATCAGCTAAAGGTCTATCAGTAGCATATAATTTTAATATTTCTAATCTTGTTTTCTTATCAGGGTTAGGTATGTATATATGTCTACTTAATCTACCTTGTCTTTTTAAAGCTGGGTCTAATATGTCACTTCTATTTGTTGCACCTATTACTAATATATCTTCATTATCAGTACTTGCTAATTCAACTAATAATTGATTTAATGTAGCATTATGTTCTTTATTATTTTCTTCTTCTCTTTTTCCACCAACTGCATCTATTTCATCTATAAATATAACGGCAGGTCTATTTTTTCTAGCTTTTTTAAATAAATCTCTCACTCTTAATGCACCAACACCGACATATTTTTCATTAAATTCAGAACCAGCCATTGAATAAAATACTGCATCTGTTTCTCCTGCTATGGCTCTAGCTAATAAAGATTTACCATTACCTGGTTCACCTTCTAATAATACACCTCTAGGAGGAGTAACTTTAAATTTCTTAAATTTTTCTTTATCATTAAAACCAGCTATTAACTCCATAAGTTCAACTTTAACTTCTTCTAATCCAGCTACATCATCTAAAGTAGTATTAGATTTTTCACCACCATCTGAATCTTCGGCTTGTTTTTTTATTATTTTAGAATTAAATTTAGATGTATCAAAGGTAAAAAATCCTGTATTTATGTTATCATCCTCATCGTCTTCGTCATCTGTTTTTTTAGGATTTCTTATTTCATCAAATAATCCTTCTATTGATTTCATACTATCTTCTATTTCTTTTCTTTCTTTTTCAATTCTTCTTTCTTCATCTTTTATTGATTGTTCTACTTGAAATATTAATATATCAACATAATTATCTGCAACATCTTCAGCTACTGATAATGCTTTGTCATTAGGTTCTGCCATTTCAAATAATAATTCCCTAGCTTCAAATTTTGTGTCTATTGATTCAACATCTTTTATGCTTAAATCATCAAGGTCTACATCTTCTTTTAATGTACCTTTTAAAGTACAAGGTGAACAAACTAAGTAGTAACCTCTTACACTAGGATAAAATAAAGCACTACCATAAGTAAAAATTATATCCATAAAATAACTTTTTTGTTCTTCTCCATTTTTTCTTATTATAACTTTATTCCTTTTCATAAATATCTCTCCAATCTTTTTATAATTTATTTTACTTATATTATACTAAAAATCTTATTAAAAGTCAAACAATTTTCTGAAAATTTTATTTTATTTAGGTATACTATAATTTCAGTAATCATAATTAATATCCTCCTTAATCTCTCCTTTATCTTATTTACTTATATTATACTATACTTTTTATAAAAAGTAAAGAAATAAAATAAATTTTTCTTACTTATTTTAACAGTTTTATTAAAAGTAAAATAATAAAATTCCCCTACAAGAGGGGAATTTGCTACTATTTATCTTCTCTTCTAATTGATAAGTAATAAAAGAAATCCCCCTAATATCATCGCAATGCCTAATATTAGTTGACCACACATTAAATCTATTATTCCTATAACTATATCAGCACAACCTATAACAATCCAAAATTTATCCACTTTATCACTCCCATTTAACAAACAATAAATAAAATCCTGTTAATAACATTGCAATACCCATCATTATTTCACCATTCATTAAATCTATTATTCCTACAAGTATGTCACATATACCTACAACCCTACAAACCTTATTCATTTTATACTCTCCTATTTAATGACTATTAAAAGAAATCCTAATATTATCATTCCCATACCTAATAGTATTTCGCCACACATTAACTCTATTATTCCTATTCCTATATCTATACCAGCTATAATAAGGGTAGTTTTATCCACTTTACATTCCTCCTTATTGATTTTTATATTCCCTTTCAACTAACCATAACAAGCAATAATTTGCTAAGTCCAATATCGTATCATCAATTTTTTCATCCTTTACTTTTTGTTCAGGTGCATTTGGGTCACATAATGTCATTAATCTATTGTATTTATCGGTAATTCTCACTAGGAAAGATACACTACCAAATTTATCATAAGTGTCAGCAACACTATTACCATAATCGTTATTTTTAGCTTTATATGTTTCTTCTAAGCCATTTAGTATATATTGGTATATATCTAATCTATCCATTTTAGTTTGTTTTACTGTTAGTGCCGGTTCTAACATATCTTTATTCCATACATAAGGGTTATTATCGTTTGCTAAATGGTAATCACCCTCTTTATCTATATATTCTATGGTGTCTACCATTCCTCTATATTTCAACATATCATCTATAACATTACAACCACCATATTTTTCACCTACTTGTAAATTATCCTTTATTCTAACAACATCTCCTATTTTATATTCCATATTAATCTCTCCTTTATCTTATTTACTTATATTATACTACACTTTTTATAAAAAGTAAAGAGATGAAATAAATTTCACCTCTTTATTGCATTAACATTCCTGTACTTACTTTTCCTGCATATCCATATTCTGTTAATCTTCCGAAACTATCCATTTGATATAATAATACAAAATCAGTTCTTCCACTACGGTTTTTATCACAGAATAATATTATATAATTTTTACTTTTATCTAAATAACCTTTTTTATATTCATTTTGTTTATCTGTCCCACCATTTTGACTATTGATTATTTTAAATTTCTTTTGTTTAAATGTTTTTTCAAATTTATTATACTCATAATAAAATGGGTCAATGAAAGCTTTATTTTCAGGGTCTAATTCCCAAGGTCTAACTCTTCTTGCTAATAAAACACTATGAGCAACATCTAATACTTGTTTAGCAAAAGCAAGTTGAGAACCAGTTAAATATGAAACTTTATCAGTGCTTTTCAATAACTGCATTGTCATAACTACTCCATATCCATTTTTTCTTCCCCATTTATCAAGTATTTTAGAATTATTAACCATTTCTATCATTGCGCTATCCATATCATCACTCTTAAAAGTATCAACCATTAAATAGTTATATCCTTCAGTCATTCCTAATTTATTAAAAACTTTAGTTATCTTTTCAAAATTAAATTCTTCAACACAAACAAATGTCATTTTACCTTCAAATTTTTCTTTTATAAAATCATTAGCTTTTTCAAATATTTCATATTCTTCATCGGTTAAATCTGCTTCAATTAATTTTTGTCTTGTAATGGTTTTACAATGGAATACGTTACTACATACATAGCTAACCATAAGTCTTTTTAAATATATTGATTCAAATTCATTTGATACATACATAACTTTATTTCCACTTTCAACTAATGCCATAGCTACATTGCATAACATAGTAGATTTACCAACCCCAGTTGTTGATGCTATTACATGAATACCTAATCCTCTTGATAAACCTACTAACTCTTTATCTAAATATTTAAATGATTGTATATATCTATCTTCATTTTCCTCAGTCTTCCATGTCATTGCTATATCAAAATGAGAAGTATCACTAATTTCTTTTTCTCTTATTCTTCTTTTTTCTTCATCTGTAAAATGTAAACTTTGTAATTTGAATTCTTGAAATTCAACATCTACTCCAACATCTAATATAATTGATTGCATAAGGCTACTAAATTGAGTACAATTTAAATATGGAGCTTCTTCTATTGGTATTATAGTTCTTCCACTTATTTCATATTTTCTTTCCAAATTAATACCTAAATCAATATATCTTTCTATTAATATCATTTTTTTCAAACTATCAATATATGATTCTATATTCTCTACATTAGCTTTTAAGTTTAATAAATTTTCTATTCTTTCATATCCACCATAATTATTAAAAACTTCAATTAATCCATTACTTCCAACAAATCCACTAACTGATAATTCATCAATTTCTTTTACTTTTTTAGCTAACTCATAAGCCAATGAAAAGAAAAATCTTGTATCATTTAAAGAAAAATATTCTGACCTTAATTCATATTCACTTGTTAATGTTAAATCTTGATATATACAAGATAGTATGGCACATTCAGTATCTAATCTTTCTTTTGAAATTTTCATATTTATCTATCCCCTTTCTTTTTCCTATCTATTATTTTAAATATATTATTTGAATTTTTATCTGCATTCCTTCTTTGTCTTTCTAATCTTTCAAATATATCACTATCTTCCTCATATTTTAAATTTATAATTATATCATCATTAGTGTTTATTTCAGTTGTGCCAAAATTTGCCGTATTATCTTTTATTTTATTTCTAATACAAGCAAATATATAACTTATTTTCCCATATTCATCTTGTATATTTTTTATTTCTAAATATCTCTTAATTTCTTCTTTATTATTTTCTATACAGTTATATATTTGTTCTCTTGTATATTCCTTTTCTAATGCTTTTAATTCATTAACTTTTACTTTAGATACAGATGTATAGCCTAATATATCATCTATACTGATAAGAAGTTTTTGCCATAGGCTTTTTAAATATTTATCTTTCTCAAATTCTTCTTTAGAACAATAATATGAGTTTGTTTTTTTATTTGTTTTTTCATTAATTTTTGTTATAACATATGCTTCACTTTTTTCTATTTTATTTTTACAAATCTTACAAGTTACCTTAGCCACATTATCACCCCCTCTTTATAAGTCTAAATACATTTCTTATTTATATTATACTATGTTTTTTATAAAAAGTAAATAAAAACGACTGAAAAAATCAGTCGTTTTATATTAATTATAAATTTTCTTCTTTTACGGTTACAACTTTTCCATCTTCAGTTTCCACTATATAATAAATTAATTTTTCCTTATTATAATATTCAGCTAATATTTTATAATTATTCATATTTATTACCTCCTTTTTACTAATCATCATAACTACTTACATCTATTATTTCACCACATACAGGACATCTCAACTCAACGACAGTTATCACATTTGTTGGTGTAACCGTATATACAAAATTTTTATATCCTGTATCACATTTTTTATAATGCTCGTGTATAAATTCATCTGCTCTTTCCTTTTGTACATCGCTTAGTGTGACTAAACTATTTCTTTTATAAAAGTCTAATTCTTCTCTTAATCTTGTTAATTCTTCATCTTTGAATTTTTCATCTTTGATTTCTAAATATGCTTGTCTATATTCTTCTTTATCTTCTTGTAATATATCTATTAAATCTTCTAATTCTTGTAATGTTTCCTTTATATCTTTTCCTCTAAGAAATGGTTTTCTCCAATCCATAATATCTCCTCCTAAAATTCTTTATATATTTTCATAATAATTTAAAATTTCACCTAAGCAATAATCTAATTCTTCCCAATTGTCAACTCTAGTATGAACACTAGATTTTATGCTTTTATTATGTGGTGCTGAAAATAATATTGTATATGCAAAAGGATGATATTTCTTATAATTGTCTAAATTCCCTATGTAATCATCTACTAATACATCTGCTGATACAATATGTTTACAATCAGTATTTACAAATTTATCAAAATATTTATCTATTTCATATTTTCTTAATAATTCTATTTTCTTTTCAAAAGTATTTTCTTCTTCAGTAGCAGAAACTAATATAAAATGTACGCCTTTATTATGATATTTTTCTAAGACATCTTTTATAATTTCACTTTTTATTTTCATCTCAAGTATAATATTGGAGTCTTCTAATAATTGGAATAATCCATGTGTAAACTTTGTTCTATCTATTTTCCAATCGGTTACATCATTTTCAACAGTAAAATTTGTTCCATATTTCTCATTATATTTATCTACTAAAGTTGGTATAAAATTTATAAGAACATCATCATTATCTAAAGCTACAGTTAATTCCATATTATCACCCCACTAATCAAATTTTTCCATTTCATAATCTAGCAACATGAATTTTTCATTTGTAAGTTGTGGTAAACTCTTAATCCAATTACGTAATTCAGTCCATGTTAATAATAGTAATTGTTCTTTTGTAAATAATTCAACTTCTTCTTTACTATAATATCTTCTTATTGTCATCAATTCATTATTATCAATAGTCCAATTATTTGGGATATTTTTTGCATATACCTTCAATCTAAATCCACCTATGGTATTAAATTTTATATATGTTCCCATATGATATACATCATTATCTGTTTCAAAAAATTCTTTAACATGTCCTTCGCAACAGAAATCTGTAAAATATCCCATTTCATTTAAAGTAATTATATCATCTGCTATATTATCATCTAATTCAAATACTTTAGTTTCTTTAATTAACATATACATCATCTCCCCTTATTTTTAATCTAAATATTTAGAACTTAAACTTTTCATTCTTCTCATTGGTAGGTTTTTATATTTCTTTAATATTTCTTTATTAGACATTGGTTGTATATACCATTCACCTTCCTCATCTTGTTCAGTTATCATTGTTACATTTCCAACTTTATTACATTCTACACAATACTTACATAAAAAATAACCATTTATATCACTAACATATACTAAACATTCTTTATATTCATGTTTATGATTTGATTTTTTAACTGTTTTATTTTTCTTCTTTCTATATTTTGGTATTTCATTTTCATTATAGTTTTTCATTTATTTTTCATCCTCCTTTTTGCATGGACATTTTTTTTGCACATTTTGAAAATCTATCTTGATACTTACAGTTTTCCAATGATATACATTGTCCGTTACCTCCATATCCTACGCAACCTTTATTTCTTATAGTACATTTCATATTATTTCACACCATCCTTTTTTATTATTTTTTCTAAATCTTCTACTATTTGTGAATATGCTATCCATTTACCAAATTCTGTTTCAGTTTGAAGGTCTCTAAATCTTTCTTCTGTTTCAAATAAATTTTTCTTATATATTTCTAATAAGTTTTCTATTTCTTTATTCATTTATTTTCTCTCCTTTATCTTATTTACTTATATTATACTATTG
>OJKW01000013.1_pt1 | contig 192192 bp, 144 predicted proteins | sample 1596591 | NCBI WGS metagenome assembly OJKW01 (sample SAMEA4350166, study PRJEB24818) | metagenome | biome: human; feature: gut; material: faeces | place: Denmark | collected 2013-09 | reverse complement strand
GGAACCGTCCCGTGCTGGGCGGTGAACGCTATCTGACCGACAAGGAAGTGTCGGCGCAATTGAAACTGAGCAGACGCACGCTTCAGGATTATCGTAATGAAGGGAGAATATCCTATTACCAGTTGGGAGGTAAGATACTTTATCGGGAGAGTGATATTGAGAAAATGCTTCAGGAGAATTATCGGGAAGCATATATGGGTAGTAAATAAAAGAAAGGAATAAAGGCTGTGTGCCGGTCTGGATGAACCGATGTCACACAGCCTTTATGCTTTTATGATGAACAATTATACATCTTCCGGCATGGGGATGACAAGGATAGAGTCACTGCACCGGATTCCGTAGAATACGTCACGAACCCGCCCCTGCTGAGGTATCAGAATACCCTTTTCTACCAGATCTTTTATATCACGTGCTGCTGTATCCGGTGATACCTTTACACATTTTGCCCAGTTCTTAGCCGTCAGTTTGCCGGGATAACCGTCCAAATATAAATTCAAGACTTCACGTTGTCGTTCGGACAGGACTGTTTCGGCATGGGTTTGCCAGAATATGGCCTTGTTAAGAACCTTCGACAATGTTTCGTCGGATTGCTCGACGGAACGGATCAGACAGTCAAGATACCAGATAATCCATTCAGTAATTTCACAATCTCCCTTCTGCGTTTTCTCCAATATGTCGTAATACTGTTTTTTATTCTTATTTATCTGATGGGAGATACTGAAGAAACGCATCTTTGAGTCTTCAGCCTGTGAAAGTGCCATATCAGCAATGGCTCGTCCGATTCGTCCGTTTCCGTCATCGAAAGGATGGATACAGACAAACCACAAATGGGCTATCGCCGATTTGACATAGCCGTTATGTACATCTGAATTGAACCAGTCCAGAAATCGATTCATTTCTTCGTCTATTCTTTCAGGAGCAGGCGCTACATAATGTACCTTTTCCCGACCGAACATTCCAGAAATAACTTTCATCTCTCCACTGCAGTATCGGGCTACATCTATTTTCGTTGGACCGCTCCATCCGGTAGGAAACAGGCAGTTGTGCCAGCCAAAGAGTCTTTCATGGGTAAGCGGACTGTTGAAATTGACAGTTGCGTCAAGTGCCATTTCCACTACTCCGTCTATATATCGTGAGGATTCGGTCGGATTCGGCAGTTGTACTCCAAGTTTGCGGGCTACAGATGAACGTACCTGTTCATTGTTCAATTCCACTCCTTCAATTTCTGATGATGCAATGATGTCATGAGAGATGGATTCAACTACGGCAGACATCTTGTCGTTAAAACCGATTACACTAAGGCGTCCTATCAGATAACCGACAGCTTTGTTTACCTTGTTCAGCTTCTCACCGACAAGTTCCTTGTTCCACGAAAAAGAAGGCCATTCTTTATGTTCATGTATATACATAGGCATCACTGTTTTCTGCAAATATACGGTTTTGCGGATAATTAACCGCAAATTTTGCGGCTTATTATCCGCATGAAATAGTGAAATCAATATTTATCAGCATTTTAGATATGACTTATGGTTACCATTCACCATGCAGATAATCATTGACTTTTCAGATTGAAACAGTCTGCTTATTATATACTCACGTAATTGTTGGGCCGGATAAGTATTAATCTGAAAGGCAAGCGCAAATATCATTTCCAGGTTATAGACTACCTGATACCCCTCTTTTAACGGAATACGTTGTTCTGCGGTGAATGGTTGCAATATCTCAAGTTTATATATTCTTCTTTTCGCTGCTCGTAAGGTCGGTGCAACCACATTGAACAAGCTGACAAGTTCGGCTTCGTCCATACGAATCTTATCAGGATGGACAGCAGGAATAACAATCCTGCCGTCCTCCATTATATGGATAATGTCTCTTTTCATAAGCTACAGACAATTTGAAAGTATATCCCTTACATTATTCATATCTTTCAGAATGGAACTGTCGAGTACCCTTGCATAGTGTTGCGTCATCTTGATATTGGAGTGACCGAGCATTTTGGCTACATTCTCAATGCTTACCCCATTGGCCAAACAGACAGATGTGGCGTACGAGTGGCGGGCGGTGTGTGTAGTTAGGTTCTTCTTTATCAGACACAGGTCGGCAATCTCTTTCAGGTAACTGTTCATCTTCTGATTGCAGGGGACAGGCAGCAATACTCCTTTCTTTTTGCAGGCAGGATAATCTGCATATTTTCTCAGGATTTCCAAAGGAATATCCAGCAGCGGAATATTGCACATGTTCTTTGTTTTCTGACGCGGCTTCCTGATCCACAGGTTTCCGTTGTTGTCTTTTACGATATGCTCAGGGGAAAGCTGTTGTACGTCAATGAAAGCCAGGCCGGTAAAGGCCGCAAAAATAAAAACATCACGGACTACGGTGATTCGCTCCAAAGGAAACTCCTTGTGGTAGATAGTCAGCAGTTCGTCCATGGTAAGAAATTCACGGATTACTTCTTTTTCGTGGAACTTGATACCGATAAACGGATCCTTGGCTATCCATTCATTGGCCAGTGCCAGATTGGTAATCTTCTTCAGACATTTCATATAACGGATAACGGTATTCTGCTGACATTCCTTTTCAGTCTTCAAATAAAATTCAAAGGCACGTACCAGCTCACCGTTGACTTCCGCCAGCGGCAGATCATCCTTTCCGTATTTCTGTCTGATAAGTTCGGCAAGATAGCGCTTGCAGCTTTCATAACGGCGAACGGTAATCAGGGCATAGTCTTTCCCGACCAGGGCACGGCATTGGTCATTGTGCTCCTGCATGGTACCGATAAGGGTGCGTACCGCTTCCGGTTCTTTGTCCTGTCCGAAAAATATTTCCTGTAACAGACGTGCCGTTATAGGCTGGTTCTGTTCTTCCAGCTCACAAAAAATCTGATGTAACTTGATTCTCGCATTTTCGATATAGGCATTCAGATCACATGATTTGCGGCTTTTGCCTCTGGCGGATTCCTTTGCCTGACTCCAGAGAGACGGGTCAATGCTTTTGCGGATGTTGTTTTCCACTCGCGTACCATCTACAGTGATACGCATACAAACGGAGGCTTCTCCGTTTTTCAGCAGTTTGGCTTTCTTGATGAAGAAAAGCACATTGAACGAGTTTCTTTTCATTTTTCCTACAATTTTTAGTTGGACAAAAGTAGGAAACCATTTACGTTTTCTTGATACGCAAAACATTGCAAATCAGCGAAAAAGAATCTTGTTCGGTGGAGATTTTCGCTCCACCTTTTCCGCTCCACCTTTTGGAACACCGGAAGCGGTCATATTCCGCACTTTTTTGCGTCCTGTGGGAAAACAAAAACTCCCGATTTCGTTTGGAAATCAGGAGTTTACCGCTAATTGCTTTTCTTCAAAGTGGTGCCACCAGGAATCGAACCGGGGACACAAGGATTTTCAGTCCTTTGCTCTACCAACTGAGCTATGGCACCAGCGTTATTTCTTTTTTGCGAGTGCAAAGGTAGGTGTTTTTATTTAATCTTGCAAATTTTCGAACATTTTTTTTGAAAAAAATGCACGTGTTTCAGTTTTTTGCCGTATCTTTGCACCCGCAAACCGGGATTTAGCGCAGTTGGTAGCGCACTACGTTCGGGACGTAGGGGTCGCTGGTTCGAGTCCAGTAATCCCGACTGCGAAGCGGCGGAAAGGTTTTTCCTTTCCGCCGCTTGTTTTATTTACAGCCGATGTGCAGCCGCAATTCCAACGGCTGCATGGCATCAGACGCCTGGCTGCACAGTGCCGGTTGTCATTCTATGCGTATGTCATACTTATATTCCTCGCCCGCTTTCCATTCGGCATCGTTCTTCATCTTATAGGCGAAGCTTTTGCCGTTGTTGAAGGCGCAGGTGATGAAGGCCGTGCCCGCCGCCACCGTCTGCGGGGCTACGAGCGCGGTGTAGGTGTCACCGCCCTTGTCATAATACGGGGCGATTACAGCCGGGTTGCCGTTCTCGGTGGAGAGGCCCGTCAGCCGCACGGACGCCAGCCCCTCGGTGTAGTTCGTCAGGACGACGGTTATCTGTGCCGTGCGGTGGGTGAAGCGGAGTGTGGGGTTGCCGTAGCTCACCGTCTGTTCCTCGGCCACGATGAGGTCGCTGCCCTCGAAGTCCTTCCGGGCACTTTGGTCGGCAGCTACCTTCACGGCAGGCGGGGTTGTCTCGCCAGCGGTGTAGGGCCACCACGCCGTGACGGTGATGTTATTGTGGTTGGTCCAGTAGTACGGCTCATCGGAGGTCAGCGTGGCACTGGTGTTGTCGGAGATGGAGGGCGTCACATTGTATGCCTTCACCGTGCCGTCCATCCTGACTGCCACGCTCTGCACGCCCTCCCAGTTCCCGTCCACAGGGGCACGGGTACCGGCGGTGGCTGTCGCCGCGGGGTTCAGCCCCGTGACGGTGAAGACGATGGGTGTGCCTTCCGCTCCTTCCGGCAGGAAGCCCGCTTCGTCCTGCGTGCAGGCAGTAAAGCCGAGCAGCAGGGCGAGGGCTGCGGATATATGGATGGTTGTTCGTTTCATGATGCGTGTTGTTTAGGGTTCGTTATTGTTTCTTTTGCAGTACGGGCAGGCCGTCCGTGCCAAGTTTCCATTGATAGTCGTTGCCGGTGAGAGCGGGGTTCATGCCATCGACGGCTGGCTGCCAGGAGTCGCCGGAGTCTATTCGATGCGTATCATCGGTGCCATCGTTAATTGCTACTCCGGGATACCTATTCTGACCATAATAGCAAGCGGTGATGGTGCTATAGTTGAGAGCAGCGATTCCGCCATTACCAATGCCTGACGTTAAATTTCCATCGAACCAACAGCCAATAATGCTACCGAAGTTGGAAGTCGCAATGCCGCCGACATATCCTCCTGTTGCAGAAATATCTCCCGTTACGGAGCAGGCGGTAATGGTGCCGTAGTTGGACATCGCTATGCCACTGGCCACACCGTTTTGCCGCACATCGTAGTCCACATACACCAGTTGCAGGTTCTTCACCTCGCCGTTGCCGCCGATACCGCCGAACAACGCAGCACTCTCACCGCTCGGATTGTCCGTAGTGATGGCCAGCCCCGTGATGCGGTGTCCCTGTCCGTCGAAGGTGCCTTGGTAACCGTATTTAGACATGACGCCACTACCTATCGGCGTCCACGTCTTGCCCGTCAGGTCGATGTCGGCAGTCAGGGTGCAGTTGAAGCTGAGGTCGCTCTGTGCGGCTTCCGCCCATGCCAGCAGGCCGTCTGTGTTATAGACCGTGTAGGTCTTGGTGGTGGTGTCGTAGATGTAGCCCAAATCCTCGGCTGCGCCGCTCTCGCCTTGGCCGGGTTCCCAGCCGCCGATGGTGCAGCCCTCCAGCGTCAGGCCAGTGGCGTTCACCTTGACGGTATATTTATAGCGGTTGCCCGCCTCCAGCACGACGTCGTTCTGCGGGCGGAAGTAGAAGGCGCCGTCGCCCAGCACCACCCGGATGAAGGGCTCGCCTGCCGCAACGGTCTGCGGGGCGGTCAGTGCCTCGTAGCTGTTGCCGCTTGCGTGGTAGGTCTTGATGTCGGTCGGGTTTTCGTTATCGGCGGACAGGCTCACGAGCCTCACCGTGGCACCGTCCACGCTCGTGAATCCCGTACCGGGTTTCAGTTCGATGGCCACGCGTGCCGTGCGGTGGGTAAAGGTGAGCTTCGGGTCGCTGAACGTCACCGTCTGGTTCTCGGCGGAGATGAAGTCACTGCCTTGGAATGCGGTCAGCGTGCTCTGGTCTTCGGCCACCTTTACGGCAGGCATCCGTGTGATGTCAGCCTTGTCGATGGGCCACCATGCCGATACGGTAATCGGGTCGCGGCTGGTCCAGTAGTGCGGGTCGTCCGTGCGTGAGAGCGTGGCGCTCTTGTATCCGTCGGCATCCGTAGCCGTTACGGTGTATTCCTTTACCGCGTCGCCCATCTTGAGTGCCACGGTCTGTACGCCCTGCCAGTCGCCGTCCACGGTGGCACGGGTGGATGGGGCTGCCTGCGGCGTTGCCTCTACGGACAGTCCGGTGGCACGGATCACTACGGGATATTCACCTTCGGGCAGACGGTTGTCGTCGGCCAGTTCGTCCTGTGTGCAGGCGGCGAGGGCGAACAGCAGCGCGGTGGCTGCGGGGATAAATAATCTATGTCTCATAATTCTTCATTCTTAATTAGTAATGTCTTACAGGTCAGCACCCACTTCTCCGCCGTCTACATCGTTCCACTTTGCAATGGTGGCTTCGCTGACTTCAAGGCCTTTGTTGCGTACCTTGACGGTATAGGTATAGTTGTTTCCCGCCTGCAGTGCGCCTTCGGGCACGGTGAGCGTGGCATGATAATTCTGACTTCTGTAATTCACAGTCAACGGCAGGGAGGCAGCTGTCTGCGGGAAGAGGATGACCGATGACGTGAGGTTGCCGTCGGCCAGATTCATAGTCAGTTCTCCGGTCTGTGCCCCGTCGTCTGCGGTGGCAATACCGTCGGCAGTATTGAACGTACCGGTGAGTATCAATCCGCCCAGCGTGTAACGTTCAGGCTTGACCACACTGAAATCCACACCGTCGCCCACCTCGAAGGTAAGGGTTATCCGGCTCATGCGGTGGTGGAAGGAGTTGTCTGCACCGCCTTTGTCGGTTTTGTCGGTGAAGCTCACCACCGGGCTGTTTTTGTCTCCCGTGGCTCCTGAAGCAAAGAGGAAGTCGATGGCAGGCTGGTTCTGCTGCGCCGTGGCATCGGTCGTGGCTGCGAGGGTGCCTCCCGCCGCGTTGTACGGATAGTAGGCGCGGAAAGTATGGGTCTTTACATCTTCGATATAGATGACCTTTTCTTCTGCCTCAAATTTCCCGTTCTTCAGGATGAAAGGCACGTTGCCGTACCGGGTATCGTTACCGATGTCGGTGACGCCGATGCGGTCTCCGCCAGTCCATGTGGTTCCGCTGGCGCGGGTGGCAGGGGCGATGTCGGCGATAAACCGGGCGGCCACGGGACCGTCATTGTTCAGAATCTCGTTGTCGTTATTGCAGGCTGCCAGTGCGAGGGCGAGCGCCGCAAGTGCAAAAAATCTTGTCTTCATTATATCTGTCATTATATTTGTTAAATTCCATTTCAATAATTGCTGTACCTCAGCATAATCAAATCCAGCTTTGCTTCTGCGTTCGGTTTGCTAATTATTTACAAATCGGCATTTACATCATCACCTTTCACTTCTTCCCAGCCGGTAATTCCGGCTCCGTCCACTTCCATGCCTTCGGGAGTCTCAACCAGCGTTCCGCCGAGGGTCAGCGATTCGCCCTTTCCGGTGTTGAAGGCCGCGAGAGCTTCCGTAAGGTCGCTTTTCAGCGTGGTGGGTGTCGGGTTGCCGTCAGCATAGCGGATTTCGCCCGTCAGCAGCTGTTCCGTGCCGGTCACACCCAGCAGCCGCACCGTGGCTTTCCACTTGCCGGCATCGGCTCCTTCGGTAATCTTCGTGAAGGGCAGCACGACGTTCGAAGCGGCTCCGTAGGTATCGGTTGCGAAGTCGAGTGTTCCGGCTGCACCCGTCAGATGGGCAACAATCTCCGTGATGCGTCCGGCGGCATCACCCGTCGGCTCGACGACAAGCGTCAGCTCGCGCACCTGCTGCTTCATCGCGGCGGTCAGCGGATAGTCCTTGTCTTTCTCGATGCTCACCTGTTCCGTATAGGTGAAGAACCATCCCGGAGCATTGTTCACAAAGGCATCCATGCCTGCCCGGTTTCCCGTGGCTGCGGCAACGGTGGCGATGGTACCGCTTACCGTGATTCCTTCAGCCGGGTTCCACACCGCAAGGGTGTAGCTGCCCGGAGCAAACAGATGGTCGGGGGCATGGGTGGCGGAAGTCTCCGTACCCGTATAGTCACCCATGGTGACCGTCCATGTGGCAGGTATGTCGATGCCCTCACCGCGGGCCGACCAGTCGGCTGTCACCGCAATCTTCCCGTAGTCGGGATGCGGCGTGTCATAGAGCGTGTCCTTCACGCAGGAAGAGAGCAGCACGGCGGCTGCCATTCCCATCATATTTATATATTGTCTTGCTTTCATATTCGATTCCTTGCAGTTAAGATTTTCAATCTTCAATAAACGCTGCGCCTCGGCATAACCGGAACAAGTTCCGTTCTGCTCTCGGCTTGCAGTTTATTTAGAATAACTTCCATACCAATGTCACACCGGCATTGATGGGGCCCCACCAGTCTTTTGTCTCGTTGCCGCGGCGTACTCGCACACCGTCAATGACTTCATATTTCTCATAGTCGGCATTCAGGTAGCCCAAGCCGAGGTTGAAATCAAGATCTAATGCCTTGTTCAGCCGCAGCTGGTAGCCGGCAGTGATGCCGCCACCCATCAGGTCGCCCTGCTTGCCTGTTTCGGAGAGCTTGTAGTTGAACTGTCCGGCCTTGAACATAGCACCCAGATACCAGGCTTTCTTCTCGCCCATATAGTAACGCACTTCCGGAGCCACTTCCCAGAGTGCATAGCGGCGGTCCTTGTCGCTCCACGTCCAAGAAGTCCACGAGCCGTTTACAAGTATTCCCCACGACGGACTGACGCGCCACTCCACACCGAGGGATGGGGTCAGCGTAGCCCAGCGCAGCAGGTTGGCGTGCAGGAGGATAGCCCCTCCACCCTCCCCTGTGGTGAGGCTTTGGCCTGTATCGTGCGTAGCGGCCACGGCGTTTTGCTCCGTGCCGTCCTCTGCCGGTTCCACCTTATTATTTATATCAACTGCCGTTCCGTCTTTTTTGCCGTCGGTGCGCAGGCAGTCCTTGGCCTCCCCGCCGGGAAGGTTGGATGGGGCAACTCTTATCGTCACCGTAACGCTGTCGCCACCCGTGGCGTGGTTGCGCGTAACGAAGCAGCGCTCGGCAATTCCACAGCGCACTATCAGTTCCGACTTGACGCGGTTCGAGCGCGTCCTCGCCACGTCCATGTTCTCGCTTTCGCTGCCTGACGAGCCGCAATAGCCGTCAACGTAAAGCGGCACCCGGCCGCCGAGTATGCCGTCACGGTTATGCTCAACGCAGTCAATAAGGCGCGAAAGCTCACGCTCATTGTCGCTGTAAGGCACATAGAACATGTCGCCGCGCGGCACGAAACGGAAGGTGAATACGGTGTCCGCCTCATGCTGCGCCGCGACGGGCAACGCCGTCGCAACAATCAGCAAAAGCGCGATGAAAATAGATTTTCTTCTGTCCATATTTATATGTTTTTCCTGTATTCGGAGCTATTTCGGGCATATAAAGTAAGCGAAAAAAATCCATACGGGCACTATGCCGGGCTATAAAATATTCACCAATTGCCAAGAGGGCAATTTTTTGTCGTTCAGGCCATCCGGCTTTTGTCGTTCAGACTATTTTTTGTTGTTTAGGATATTGGATTAACGGACGCTTTGCGCCCGTTAATCAGGAGTTGAAAAAGAGTTTAATATAAACATACACCCTTTGTAGGGACATAATTTATTATGTCCGAACGCCGCGAAGAGGCGTATTCATCAGACAGGGCCAAGCAGATACGTTCTTTCAGAACTAAAGACACGATTGCGTCTTAATGGAGCAATCTTCAGAACCAAAGGCCAGCGAAAGCTAATCATGTCCCTACAAAAGATAAAGCCTCATATTTATGAGCAAGCATCTTGTAACAAACCACGTAAGAATTAAAGTTGTTAAAGAAGTTATCCGCTAACAGCTAAACTTCGGTTTTCCTCCACTTGGCAGGCGAGCATCCCATGCTCTCCTTGAACAGCCTGATGAAGTGGCTTGCCGACTGGAAGCCCGACTTCTCGGATATGTCGGCAACCGTAAGCTCGGGATTCTGCACAAGCATGCGCTTCGCATAGCCTATGCGCAGCCCCATAATCCAGTCGCGGAACGTCATGTTGTACGCGGCCTTGATGTAAGCTGACAGGTAGGTGCGGTTGGTGTGCAGCCGCTCTGCCAGTTCCTTTATGGTAAGCCCCGGGCTTACATAGCCGTCAGCGTCAATCCACACCTTGATTTTCCCGGCTATTTCGGCATGATACGCCGGGGCGTCATTATCACGGACAACGCCGTGCACGCAGGCTCCTTCAGGAGCGCCGCCGCACAGGATTTCCTCTTCCGACGATATTTCGCTTTCCATAACGCTTTCCACCTGCTCGTAAAACAGCAGATAGTTCTGGTAACAATAAAACAGGTAAATGTAGAAAGGGACCGACGAAAGCACCCAAACAAACACCCACTTGTCAGGCAAAAAGGTCAGCAGGCCGCACCCTACGCCGAATATTACAGCCCAGTATGTAAAGACGGACATCCACCGGATATATGCCCCGATGTCGTCGGAATGCGTGTCGCTGAACATCCTTACGGCCCTGTGGTATGCCAGGAGAAGCCTGCGCGCAAGGAAAAAGCCGTAGCCTACCAGCCAAGCCACCATGGCTAAGAGCACGGCTTTACGCACAACCCCCTCGGGGAAAAGCAACAGCGCCGCACCCGAAAGGACGGTGAACACCGCCCAAAGACCCAAATGCACACACAACCGCCGCCGCGTGATGTAAAAACGGTCGAGCAAGGTGGTGAGCGCCGAGCTGAAAAGCCAATAGCACAGGTAGTATGTAGACATGTTCATCCAGATGGCCGCACCGACATACGCGAACCTTATGCCGCAGAAGAGGTGCACCGAATAGTTGGCGGCGAGCAGCAGCAACGCCGCCCCCATGATGCGCCGCGAGCGCAGGTAATTCCTGAAGATGGCCTTGTCGGGGATTTTAGCCACAAGGAAATAGGCTGCGAAAAACAGCATCAGCACCAGTGCCATGCCAAGTGAATACTCGTATATCGCGTAATCCATAGCTTCACAATTATAAGTTCTTGCCGCAGCCACACGCGCGTCCGCCCGGCAATCCTCAGCGTTTGTACTGCCGGACTACCGACACATCGGGGCCACATAACAAATGCAAAAGTACAAGTTTTTTTCCGTTTCACGGCCGTTTATTAGTAATTAAAGCAGTTAAAGGAGTTATCGCTCACTGCGTTCGCTTAGAAGTCAAAGCCAAATGCTTTTCTGTCTATAAGCAGATTGAAGCAGCAACGGCAGCCGGCAAACGGGCAATGTGAAAGGACTTCGGAACCCCCTGTATTCAAAGGGATTTGCAGTGTGGTTGCAAAAGGTGGCATATTGCAATGTAAAAGGCCACCTTTCAGGCGGTAAAAGGTGGCATATTACCTCCTAATTTGCCGCCTTTTAAATTGAGAATGGAGAATGGATAATTGACAATTATGATTACCTTCAAGGCTGTCTGCCAACAAAGCAAATCATAATTGTTCATTTTTAATTTTTCATTTTTAATTAAAAAGCAGACCCTCCCCAACCATCCCAAAGGGAGGGAGCTTGATTAGCTGTACTTCTTTGGATGCAATCGAGGCTCTCGGTAACAGTCATGCCGCACGCCGATGCGGCATCCAGACAAAACCAATAATGGCAAATGACATTGGTTGCAAACACTGGATGCCGCATCGGCGTGCGGCATGACAAATACCAAAAATGCCTTGTTTCAGGCTTGCGCTGTGCGCGTATGTCTTACAGTTCGTGTAGTTCCTTGAGCTTTGCGGCGAGCTTTTCAATCATCACGGTGGAGAGGATTACCTGCCCCTGGCGGTCGATGATGTACATGGCCGGTATCCACTTGATGTTGTACAGCCGCGACACTTCGGTCTGCTTCCACTTTTTCAGCTCGCTAAGGTGCAGCCAGTCCATGCCGTTTGAACTGATGTAGCGCGTCCATGCGTCCTTTTTGTCGTCGAAAGACACACTGACGAACTTTATCCTCTGCCCGTACTTGTCGTGCAGTTCCTTCATCACCGGTACGTCCTTGCGGCAGTCGGGACACCACGAAGCCCAGAAGTCGAGCACCACGTAGCTGCCGCGCATCGACGAGAGCGAGTGCATGGTGCCGTCAGGGTCGGCCAGGGTGAAGTCGGGAGCCTGCGTGCCGGGTTGCAGCAGGTCTTTGGCGTAAAGCGAGTCGGCGTCCTGCGCGACGGCCGACAGTGTGCAGGCGACGGCCATGAGGGCCGACATTACGATGTGCTTGATTGTCATATCATTATATATTAATAGGTGAGTATTCTGGGAGAACTGGGAGGACTGGGAGTGATGGGAATGGAAATTAATTCTTCATTATTCACTTTTCATTCTTCATTTTTCATTCTTCATTCTTCATTTTTCATTTTTCATTTTTCATTTTTTTCATTATTCATTTTCACTTTCCCTCTTCCCTCGTGTCGGCACCCCACATCATCTTTTCGCGCAGGGTGGCGAAATAGCTGTGGCCGTTGCGCTTGACTATCTTAACTGTATATGGCGCCTTGCGGATTAAGAGGCGCGTGCCCTCGGCGCATTTCTCCGACTGTCCGTCAACCGCTATGAGGAAGTTGTGGCTGCGGCTCTCGACGGAGAGTTCAATCTCCATGTCGTCGGGAAGCACCACGGGGCGTATGTTCAGGCTGTGGGGAGCCACCGGGGTGAGGCATACCGTGCCCGTGCGCGGCACTATTATGGGGCCGCCGTTTGACAGGGAGTAGGCAGTAGAGCCTGTCGGGGTTGAGACGATAAGGCCGTCGGCCTGATAAGTCACGAGGCATTCGCCGCCCACCTTGGCGTGTATTGTAATCATCGAGGCGTTGTCGCGCTTCAGCACCGCAATGTCGTTGAGCGCGTGGCACGGGCCTTGCAGCGGCCTGCCGTCGGCCTCGACGGTCAGCGCAGTGTGCTCCTCTACAGAGTAAAGGCCGCCGTACAGAGAGTCGATGGCAATGCCTATTTCATCGGGAGCAACGTCGGCGAGGAAGCCCAGACGGCCCATGTTTACGCCGATGACGGGTATCCCTTTTCCACCCACGTGCGAAGCGGCGCGCAACAGCGTGCCGTCACCGCCCATGGAGATGACGAAGTCGACCGTGAAGTCGCCGTCAGCGAACACCTCCGCGCCGCCTTCCTTCACCTTTCCGGACGACACAAGGTATTCGTAGAACAGCTTTTCAAAGCACACTTCGGCGCCGTGCGCCGCAAGACACGACATGAGTTCATGTATGCAGGCCGACTTGCGGCTCTGGTATATGTTGCCGAACAATGCGAATTTCAGTTTGCGTGATGCCATAAATTTCAGATTTTACAATTCTTTTTCACCGCGCCATGCTTGGAAATGCCAAACATTTTGTAACTTTGCCGATGGATAAACTACGGCAAAAATACACATTTTTGCCGAACAAAAGGGGCTGTAAAGCCCATAAAAGTGTAAAAAATGACAAAATTAAGCGTAAACATCAACAAGGTGGCAACAATACGCAACGCACGCGGCGGCAACAACCCCGACGTGCTGCAAGCCGCACTGGACTGTGAGAAGTTTGGCGCACAGGGCATCACCGTGCACCCGCGCCCCGACGAAAGGCACATACGCTACAGCGACGTAAGGGCCATAAGGCCACTGCTGAAGACTGAAATGAACATAGAAGGCAACCCCATACCGAAGTTCGTCGACATCGTGTTGGAAGTGCGTCCCACGCAGGTGACACTCGTACCCGACGCCGAAGACCAGATAACGAGCAACCACGGATGGGACACAAAGGCCAACCGCACATTCCTCACCGACGTGATAGGACGCTTCAAGGAGGCAGGAATAAGGACATCGGTGTTCATCGACGCAGAACCCGAAATGGCCTTTGCGGCTAAACAGTGCGGAGCTGACCGGGTGGAACTGTACACCGAGCCTTACGCCTCGGGCTATCCCGTATGCCGCGAGGAGGCGATAAAGCCGTTCATAGAGGCCGCCGAAGTGGTGCGCGAAGCCGGTCTCGGCCTCAACGCCGGACACGACCTTAGCCTCGTGAACCTGCACTACTTCCACCAGAACATTCCCTGGACCGACGAGGTAAGCATAGGCCACGCCCTCATCTGCGACGCCTTGTACATGGGGCTTCACGCCACAATACAGGCTTACCTTAAATGCCTTAAATAATAATTTGAAAAACGATAAACACCAATTTACCATGGCTAAAGTTTATGAATTTCTCGCAACGGGCTTCGAGGACATAGAAGCCCTCATACCGTTAGACATAATGCGACGCGCCGGCGTTGACTTCAAGACCGTCAGCGTGACAGGAGAACTCGTAGTGGAGAGCGCCCACGGAGTAGGCATAAAGGCCGACATGCTTATTGAAGACGCCGATTTCAGCGATGCGGACCTCATCATGCTGCCCGGAGGACTGCCCGGAGCAACCAACCTGAACAGCCACAACGGAGTGAAGAAGGCCGTAATAGAGCAGAACGCACGCGGCAAGATGATTGGCGCGATATGCGCCGCTCCGATGGTGCTGGGCGGACTCGGCCTGCTGGAAGGCCGCCGCGCAACGTGCTATCCCGGCTTTGAGAAATACCTTGAAGGCGCGGAATACACGCACGAGCTGTGCACCGTGGACGGCAACATAACCACCGGCGAAGGCCCGGCGGCATCACTGCCCTACGCCTACACGCTGCTCGCGGCTCTCACCGACAAGCATACCGCCGACCAGATAGCCGAAGGCATGATGTACAAACACCTCATGCTGAAGTAAACAAGTTGACGAGTTAACAAGAGACAAGGAACGAGTCAACAAGAGACAAGCAAACAAGTAATGGGCGAACAAATACATAAGGGCATCCGCTTAATTGGCAAGACACATCAACTTGTATGCTCGTCTCTTGTCTACTCGTCACTTAACGCTTGTTTACTTGTCAACTAAAACAACAAAGATATATGGATTACGCGATAATAGTAGCCGGAGGCAAGGGCACAAGGATGGGAGCAAGCATACCCAAACAGTTCCTTCCTGTCAACGGGTTGCCCGTACTCATGCAGACAATCAAGCGCTTCAAAGAGTGCGGAGACGGCCTTGAAATAATCATTGTCCTGCCGAAAGAGCAGCACGAATACTGGTACGAGCTGTGCAAGAAACACAGGTTCACGTCCACTTACACCGTGGCCGAGGGCGGGGAGACACGCTTCCACTCGGTAAAAAACGGACTGGCAATGATTCCTGACGACGCCGAAGGCATAGTAGGAGTACACGACGGAGTACGTCCTTTCCCCTCTGTCGAGGTAATAAGGAACTGCTATGAGACGGCGCGCACGGCCAAGGCGGTAGTCCCAGTAATACCTGTTGTCGAGACATTGATACACATCGATGGCCAAGGGAACTCCGAAACCGTGCCGAGAGACAGCTACCGGCTGGTGCAGACACCACAAGCTTTCGACATCCAGCTGCTGAAACGCGCCTACAAACAGCCCTACCAGGACAGCTTTACCGACGATGCTTCAGTGGTAGACAGCATCGGACAGGAGATAACTCTCATCGACGGGAACCGTGAGAACATAAAAATCACCACTCCTTTCGACCTCCGCATGGCGCGCATCCTTGGCTGAACGCCGCATAACCGACACCGCTTTAACCGGCTAATAACACCATAAAACCGCATAACCCAACAGCCACATAACCTTAAAACCCAACAATCCGAAAGGTCAATGCTCGACATACTGGACCAAGACATACAGTTCCTGCCCGGAGTGGGGCCGCGACGCAAGGCCCTGCTTGAGAAAGAACTGGGAATAAGGACGTACAAAGACCTTTTGGAATATTACCCTTACAAGTATGTAGACCGCAGCCGCGTCTACCGCATCGGCGAACTGTCAGCCGACACAACGTTCGTACAAATCAAGGCGAAGATACTTAGTTTCGAGACATTTGACATGGGAGCGCACCGCACAAGGCTCGTGGCTCACGTGTCAGACGGCACCGGCGTGGCCGACATCGTGTGGTTCTCAGGGGCGAAATACATGCTGTCTCACCTGCAAACGGGCACACCTTACATCATATTCGGCCGTCCGACGGTGTACAGCGGACGCTTCCAGTTCGCCCATCCCGACATCGACCCGGCCTCGGAACTTCAACTCTCGCAGATGGGTTTGCAGCCTTACTACATCACAACGGACAAGATGAAGAAGGCCGGAATGAACTCGCGGAGTGTCGAAAAGCTTATAAAGAGCATGCTTGAGAACATGAAAGAGCCTCTGACAGAGACCCTTCCGCCGTTCATCACGCAGCCCCTGAAACTCATTCCGCGCGACGAAGCCTTCAGGAAAAAGCACAACCCGAAACGCAACGAAGACATAACGCAGGCCGACTACCGGCTGAAGTTCGAGGAACTTTTTTACGTCCAGCTGAACATCCTGCGCTACGCAAGCGACCGGAGGCGCAAATACCGCGGCTATGTGTTCTCCAACGTGGGCAAGAACTTCAACGGATTTTACTTCAACAACCTGCCTTTCCCCCTCACAGGGGCGCAGAAACGCGTCATAAAGGAGATACGGAAAGACACCGGCAGCGGCCGCCAGATGAACCGGTTGCTGCAAGGCGACGTGGGCAGCGGCAAGACTTTAGTCGCCCTAATGTCAATGCTCATAGCCTTGGACAACGGCTTTCAGGCCTGCATCATGGCTCCCACGGAAATACTTGCAGAGCAACACTTGGCCACAATAACGTCGTTCCTGCACGGCATGGACATCAACGTCAGGCTGCTTACAGGCACGGTGAAGGGCAAACAGCGGCGCGAAACGCTTGAAGGATTAGCCGACGGCAGCGTGAACATACTCGTAGGAACGCACGCCGTGATTGAAGACAGCGTGCAGTTCGCGCGCCTCGGCTTCGTGGTTATCGACGAGCAACACCGCTTCGGGGTTGCACAGAGGGCGAAATTGTGGAACAAGAGCGGCAATCCTCCGCACGTCTTGGTGATGACGGCCACGCCAATTCCGCGCACACTTGCCATGACCATATACGGCGACCTCGACGTAAGCATCATCGACGAGCTGCCGCCGGGACGCAAACCCGTGGAGACCTTGCACAAATACGACGACCAGACAACGAGCCTCTACGCCGGAATACGCCGCCAGCTGAACGCCGGACGGCAGGCATACATTGTGTTTCCGCTAATCAAGGAGAGCGAGAAAATAGATTTGAAAAACCTCGAAGAGGGCTACGAGCAGCTGCGCGAGGCGTTCCCGGAGTTCAGGCTCGGCAAGGTGCACGGCCGCATGAAGCCGGCCGAAAAGGAAGAAGAGATGCGCCGTTTCGTCAACCACGAGACGCAGATGCTCGTCGCAACGACGGTCATCGAGGTAGGAGTGAACGTGCCTAACGCATCCATCATGGTGATACTCAACGCCGAACGTTTCGGCCTTTCGCAGCTCCACCAGCTGCGCGGCCGCGTCGGACGAGGTGCCGACCAGTCGTTCTGCATACTCGTGACGAAGCGCAAGCTGAGCGAGGAAACGCGCAAACGCATCGACATAATGTGCGCCACCAACGACGGTTTCCGCATTGCCGAAGCCGACCTCAAGCTGCGCGGGCCGGGCGACCTGGAAGGAACGCAGCAAAGCGGAATGGCCTTCGACCTGAAGATAGCCAACATAGCGAAGGACGGACAGCTAATACAGCTGGCGCGAGATGAGGCACAGAAAATCATTGACGATGACCCCTTGTGCCAAAAGAACGAGTATTCGATGCTGTGGCGCAGGCTCGACGCGCTGCGCAAGAACAACGTTTACTTCGGGGCGATATCGTAAGACAGCAGACGAGCAGACAAGTAACGAGCAGACAAGATGATTTGCATAGCCAACAATACAAATCTCCTTGTCTGCTCGTTACTTGTTTGCTTGCCTGCTCGTTACTTGTTTGCTTGTCTACTCGTTACTTGTCACTTGTCTGCTGTCATGCGTTATTGAAAACGCATGATAACATTTCCGTCATATTCATTGCGCTCCACAAGCCTTACGCCCGGCGGCAACTGAGGCGCGCGCGTACCGTCTTCCACCGTGCGCGGCGACACCTCTTCGCGTATTTCGTCCCACCATTCGGGGTTTTCAAGGAAATGCCGGTGGGTCTCCGCACCGCCCTCCACGATGAGGCTCTGCACGCCCTTATTATATAAATAGGTGAAGAGCTGGGGAATGACTGGTTGCGAGAAGTCCACCGAAGGGGCGAAGGGATTATGGCGGTCAATGACTACCCGCAGAGGGTCTGGGCCGCTCCAGTGGCGCACGTTCAGGCGTGGCGCGTCGCGCTCCGCCGTCACCCGGCCTACGAGTATTGCGTCATACTCGGCGCGGAGCTTGTGAGAGAGCATCTGCGTGAACGGCGTAGAGAACATCGTAGGCTTGAAATGGTCGTCGATGAAGCCGTCAGCCGAGCGGCACCACTTCAGCAACACATACGGCCTTTGCCGCTCGTTGAAGGTCATGAAACGGCAGTTGAGAGCCATGCACTCACGTTCGAGCACACCGACTGTCACCTCGATGCCTGCGTCTTGCAGCTTCTTGATGCCGCGCCCCTGCACTTTGGCGAACGGGTCGACACATCCTACCACTACCCTCCTAACTCCTTTCTTTATGATAAGGTCGGCGCAAGGCGGCGTGCGGCCGTAATGCGAGCACGGTTCGAGGCTTACGTACATCGTGGCCTGCGGCAACAGGCATTCGTCCTGCGGCCTTACCGAGGCAAAGGCGTTGACCTCGGCGTGGCCTTCGCCGCACCTTACGTGGTAGCCCTCGCCTATTATGCGCCCGTCGTCACCAACAATCACCGCGCCCACCATGGGGTTCGGCTTGGCGTTCTGCCGTCCGTTGGCCGCCAATTGCAGGCAACGGCGCATGTAGAAAACGTCCTTTTCAAGCTGTTCCATAGTGCAAAATTAATGAATAATGAATAATGAATAATGAACAATGAATAATTTTAATGCAGGCTGGAAGCGTTAAATTTTCACAAAACAAGGTGGCAGACAGAACAACGTATGCCGTTTGTCACTATCTTTGCAATATCAAAATGATATTATAAAGAATACAAATTAAAACATAAAAGCTTTATGGAAAACCAGGAATTCACATTTGCAGGCAAGACATTGAACGGCATTGCCATGCTCATTTTCAACCTTCTTGTATATGTAGTGGGCATCGCACTCATCGTGCTGGCCTGCACATCGTTCAGCGGCGGAGCAGCTGTCGCAGCCGGAGTGGGCGGCGGCCTCTTGGTGTTCGCCAACCTCTTTGTCAGCGGCGGCTTCGTGCTTGTAGAGCCGGGCGAGGCGCGCGTGATGATGTTCTTCGGCAAATACCGCGGCACGTTCACACGGGCGGGCTACTTCTGGGTAAACCCTTTCATCTCGGTCAAGAAGCTGTCGCTGCGCGCACGCAACCTTGACGCGGAGCCTATCAAGGTGAACGACAAGACGGGCAACCCCGTGATGATTGGCATGGTGCTCGTGTGGAAGCTGAAAGACACGTACAAGGCCATGTTCGAGATTGACTCGCAGACAATGGCGGAATCAAAAGCCGCCACCGACGCGGCAGCCGCCGGAGCAAAGACGGCCAACATTATGAACGCCTTTGAGAAGTTTGTGCGCATACAGTCGGAGGCCGCCCTGCGTCAGGTGGCCGGCCAGTACGCCTACGACGACGGCGAGCTTGAGGGGCAGGAGCTGACCCTGCGCGACGGCAGCGACGAGATAAACAAGGAGCTTGAGGCAAAAATCGACGAGCGACTGGCAATGGCCGGCATCGAGGTAATCGAGGCTCGCATCAACTATCTGGCCTACGCGCCCGAGATTGCGGCCGTGATGCTGCGCCGCCAGCAGGCCACCGCCATAATCGCCGCACGCGAGAAGATAGTAGAGGGAGCGGTGTCAATGGTGAAAATGGCGCTCGACAAGCTATCCACCGAGGACATTGTCGAACTTGACGAGGAAAAGAAAGCGGCCATGGTAAGTAACCTCCTCGTGGTGCTCTGCGGCGATGACACGGCACAGCCGGTAATCAACACGGGCACGATTTACCAGTAGTTGAGTGAAGAACGAAGAGTGAAGAGTGAAGAATTCATTGCCTCGCGAGTGAAGAATGAAGAGTGAAGAGTGAAGAATTCATTACCGCGCGAGTGAAGAACGAAGAGTGAAGAGTGAAGAATTAATCACCTTTCCCATTCTCGCCCATAACTCCCAATCCTCCCAGCATTCCCAGCTCTCCCATCAAAAGGCCGTCAATCGCCTTGCGAAAGGTGGCCTTTTACCTCCTAAAAGGCCACCTTTTGCAGCCTAAAACACGGCCTTTTGCAAGGCGGCTGGCAAGCTCTTGATTTTCAATCAGTTACAATACGCACTACAAACTATAAACGAACGATGATGAACAACAGGCATACAAAGATTGCATTCTCGTGCTCGCCGAAGCTGACGGGCAAGGTCTCAACGGCTTTCGGACTGCTGCTACTGCCCGTGGAAATCAACAATTACATGGCCTTAGGACTGCTTTGGCACTGGCTCACAACGCCCGCCCTCGTAATAATGGTGGCAGCCTTTGCCGCCGGCATCGGCCTGTGGTTCTTCAAGCGCACTGCCATAGAGCGCACGGTGACACTTGGCGGCTGGACGGAACGCCTTTACCGCCGCGGCCGCACGGCATATTTTGCTGTGACAATGGGCGTGTCGCTGCTGCTGTATGCCGCCCTGTCGGCTAACTGCGCAGGTGTGTACGCCGACCCGGGCATGACCTACGGCGACGCCTTCGCGCGTTATTTCATTGAAAATGCGTGGATGCTCCTCGTGATGTTCCAGCTCGCCGTTGAGCGTTACACAGCCTTTTGGCAGTACGACCGCTCGCCTGCCACATCGCGCCGGGTGGTCATGCCGCCGTTCAGGGGACTAAGAAAATAACACAAAACGTATGTTCGGAATAAAAAGGAGACAAAGGAAACTGGCCTATTACAAGACCTCGCCACGGCGCATCGGCATGGTGTACGTATGCACCGGCGTGCCGTTGCTTACGCTGCACGTGCTCAACGCCGAGCTTACCGGCGCGTGGGACCACTGGGGAACGGTGCTTACCGTCATCATATTGGCCGCCTACATAATATACTACGCTTGCATCTGGCTGTTCAGGCGCAGGCCGTTCGAGCACAACGTGGTGCTCGGCACGCTGTCAAACCGCCTCTACCTGCGCTACGGCAGGCGGTGGCTCATTGGCGCGATGGCCGCCTACGCGGCAGGATATCCTGCCCTGATAGCACTCTTGGAAGTGATTGACCACGGCTTTATCGGCTTCACCGTAGAGTCATGGACTTACGACATGGTGGCCTTCTCGTGGTTCCTGATGATGTTTGTGTTCGACACTCTGACGACGTACATCAGCCTGCAAGGCTATTACCGCTCGCAGGAAGATACGCGGACGTTTATTGACTGGTATTAGAAAAGATAAATTTCAAATGACAATGGGACGTTTCAAGACATATTTCAAACCATATAACGCTGTAGAATACACGTGCAGCCCGGTGCTTGACGGCTGGCTGATAATCGGCGTCAGCTTGTTTTTCACGGCGATATTCGTTGCCGACGGTCTTGTAAGGGGCTTCAAGGAGCCGTACATAATGTGGCCTCTCACAGCCATTGTGGCCATGGGCAGCCTTTGGGGAGTTTACTATGTGAAATTCCGCCGCAAGCCTTTCCGGCGCGAGGTGGTGCTCAGCGGATGGTATCACCGCCTGTGGCTGCGCAGCAAGTGGATGTTCATCGTTGTAGGATGTGCCATAAACTTTGTCGCATCCGTCATCGGGTGGACAGTCTGCACACTCGGTTTCGACGGCTTCGACGCACTCTCAGGCGAGTTTGAGCACAAGCTGCGTGGCTGGTGGATACTGATGTTCTGCCTTTCATTCAACACCATCCGCCAGCACATAGCTTATTACCAGTATTACCGCTCGCCTGAGTACCGCCGGCGTATGGAGAGCGCCAACGAGGCGGCGAAGCACGGAACAAAGTACTGAAACAGGCCAATCACTTGTCAACTTGTATCTCGTCACTCGTCTGCTTGTCTGCTTACAAAATGAAAAAAGAGAATAAAACAAAGAGCTTCATACTTCGCATCGACGCGGACATGATGTCGGCCATAGAGAAATGGGCGGCTGATGAGTTCCGCTCCACTAACGGCCAGCTGCAATGGCTCATAGCCGAGGCGTTGCGCAGGCACGGCCGCATGCCGAAGAAAAGCCGCCCCACGGAGGACGGCGGAAAGGAGGACGGCCAATGACATACCGCGATTTGTGGCGCGGACTTGAGCCTTTGTATGGCAAGAGGGAAGCGCGCGCCGTGACGGACTATGCCTTGGAGGTGTACTTCGGGCTGTCGAAGGCCGACGTGCTGTGTGGCGCCGTTGAAGAAATGATACCCGAAAAGGCCGCGTTGCTTCAACGCTTGTTCGACCGTTTGCGGCAGGGCGAACCGGTGCAGTATGTCGTAGGACGTGCGGAATTTGCCGGGCGGTGGTTCAGCGTGCGGCCCGGCGTGCTCATTCCGAGGCCCGAAACCGAGGAGCTTTGCGCCCTTATTGTCGAGGAGAACAGGCACAAAGCACCATTGAAACTGCTCGACATCGGTACGGGCAGCGGCTGCATAGCCGTAACCCTGCGGCTCGACATGCCAGGAAGCGAGGTCACCGCATGGGACATCTCCGACCTTGCGCTTGACGTGACGCGAGAGAACGCGCGTCGGCTCGGTGCTGACATAACAGCGGAACGCCGCGACGCGCTCGCCTTGCAGCCGCAAGGCGAGCAGTGGGACGTCATCGTTTCAAATCCGCCCTACATCTGCAACAACGAGAAAAAAGACATGTCCCGGAACGTGCTCGACCACGAGCCGCACTCCGCCCTGTTTGTTCCCGACGACGAGCCGCTGCTCTTTTACCGCGCCATAACGCGCTACGCGGCGTCCGCACTGCGACCCGGCGGCTTGCTATACTTCGAGCTAAACCCGCTGTATGCCGACCTTACGGCTGACATGGTGCGGCAGGAAGGATTTACGCAGGTAAGCGTTATCGACGACATGTACGGCAAGCGGAGGATGATGAAGATAGGAAGCCCCCTCCCAACCTCCCCGTCAGGGGAGGAGCCTGATTGCCTTTCACAGTCTGTCCCATCCCTCCCAGCTCTCCCAGTCCTCCCAGTTCTCCCATCAAAACAACAGCCATGACTAAAGAAATCACCGAAGAACAAGCCTTCAGCAAGCTCTCCGCGCTGTGCGCCAGAGCAGAGCACTGCCGTCAGGAGATGGCCGAAAAGATGCGCCGCTGGCAGCTGCCGGCCGACGCGCAGGAGCGTGTCATCAACCGGCTGATTGACGGCCGCTTCATTAACGACGAGCGTTACTGCCGCGCCTTCGTACACGACAAGCTGCAATACGCCAAGTGGGGACGGCGGAAAATTGAGCAGGCGCTGTACATGAAGCGCATTCCCGACGAGGTAATCGATACCGTTCTCGGCGAGGTAGAGCCTGACACGTATATCGAAATGCTGCGCCCCATGCTCCAAGCGAAGCGCAAATCTATAAAGGCAAACAATGACTACGAGCTTGAATGCAAGCTGATTAAGTTTGCGATGAGCCGCGGGTTCAGCGTGGAAGAGGCGCGCGAGGCTCTTTTTAGTTAGGAGTTATAGAAGTAATTATTAGTAGTTAAAGGAGTTAAAGAAGTTATCGCTCGCTGCGCTCGCTGAGAAGTTAAAGCCATTACCCTTGCTAATTGATATAATAAAAGGGATATTTGACAGTTGAAGAAACTATTTGGCGGAATAGGACAGATAAGGCTTATAAGCCAAATACACCTCCGCAATTGGCAAGGGTAATGGCTTTAACTTCTCAGCGAGCGTAGCGAGCGATAACTTCTTTACCTTCTCTAAATTCTCAAGTCACGCATACGAGTGCATCCCACCGAGGTAGTAATTCACTCCGAAGTACGTCATAACGATGGTGAGGAAGGCCGCGGCCATGAAGGCGTGGTAGCCTGACGGACGGCGGAGGAATGGCAGCGAGCGGTCGTGAGCCGCTATGGCGTAAACCATGAAGGTAATCAGGCCCCACACTTCCTTGGCGTCCCAGTTCCAGTAAGCACCCCAGGAGACGTTCGCCCAGATTGCTCCCACGAAGATGCCGATGCCGAGCAGCGCGAGCGCGGGATAGAGCATGAGGCGCGAGAGCAGTGCGAGCCGCTCTTGTTGGGCTACTAATCCTACTGCGTTTCGCCCACGGACGAGGCGCAGCAGCAGTGCCGTGACGGCGCAGAGGAATGTCAGCGAGAGCAGGGCGAACGACATCATGATGACCGAAACGTGGAGCGACAGCAGCGGAGAGTTGAGCACCGGCATGAGGTGGGTTATCTGCGGGTCCATGTAACTGATGTGCGACACCAAGAGGAAGAAGCCCGACAGCAGCAGGCCGAACGGCAGCACGATGCTGAAACGGCGCACCGCCACGAGCGAAAACACCATCACTAACCATGCAAGCAGCAGCATTGTCTCGTAGCCGTTGCCCATCGGCACGCGGCCGGAGACAACCCAGCGCAGCGCAAGGCACAGCGTAAGCGCAATAAAGGAGATGCAAGACACAGCAAAACCTGCAAGCTTTGCTGTTTTAAGAAGCCTGCTATCAGCCATATCGGGCTTATTAGGCCCAATAGGGCGGATAAGCCTAATAAGGCCAATAATCAGCAGCACAATCCCCAGCGAGAGGTTAACCATGAACAGCACAGTGGCGAACGGCACGGCGTTGAGCGTCCGCTCGGCCTTCACCTGCGTGCCCGTTGGCAGCGAGCGTCCTGCGTTTTGCTGCTGGTGGCGCAGCATCTTGTCGAGTATCATGTCAACGCTGGCTGTGCGGCCGGCATGTACTTCTTCATTGAGCAGCGAGAAGACGTTGGCCATGTAGGCGCGTTCGCCGTCGGAAACAAGTGTGTCTGCAATGTTGTCAGTTGGCGAATACCACTGCGTCGTGCCGCCGCGCGTAACGGGAAACACATCCAGCAGCTCGCCGCGCCGCAGGCGCATGACCATCATCAGGCGGTCGTCAACGTCGGCGGCCTGCTTGTGAAACGCGTCGTTCTGCCCCGAATAATACTCGCGGATGTAAGGCCCGAGGATGTATCCGCCCATCACATGGTTGAAAAAAGTGTTCACCGAGCAGTGCCGGGGCAGCTGAAGCGCGTCGCGCAGGTCGCTGCCTTTCACATTGAGAACAGGCTCGGCGCACCACTCGTCGCCGTAGAATATGAAGCCGGTGAGCACCTGTTCCGCCGTGTAACCATTGTATGAGCTGCTGCCACAGAGCTTTTTGGTGAAGTCAACGGCGAACGTCTGCATGGGGCACACGCGGTTGTTGTAGAGGATGAATAGGCGGCCAAACTTCTCGGCAGACTGCTTTTGGAGGACTGGGACAGACTGGGAGAGCTGGGGGAAGGATATTATTAAGAGAACAATAAGTGCCCCTTTCTTTAACAGCGGACTGCGCAGAAGCTGGCGGAAGCGGCCTTTCGGGTCGCAGAGCATCCACACGAGCGAGACGAACAGCAGGGCGTAGCCTGCGTAAGTGACAGGTATGCCCCACGGGTCGCAGTTCACGGCGAGCACGCTGCCAAGCCCGTCGCGGTCGTAAGACGACTGGTAGAAGCGCAGCGCGCCGTGCCGGTAGATGTTGTTCATCGACACCTCGGCCTGCATCTCGCGGCCGCCGTCGGTCACGGTGAAGTGCGAAACATAGTCGGCCTCAGCCTGCGTGCCATCGTGATAGCTAACGTAGAAGGTGTCAAGGCGCATAGTGAACGGCAGTTTTTCTTCATTTACGCCGCCGTTGCCGTCAATAACCGAATATGTGTCAACGGCCACTCCGCTGCGCAGATGCACCATGCCGCGCCACGCTGACAAGTGTGTCAATAGTGCTCCGGCAAGTATCAGCAGCAGGGCAAGATGCAGGGCGAGCGTTGACATGCGGCGTACACGCCTGCGCACGATGTACGCCACGGCCGTAACGGCAAGCAACGCCCATAGCGAAACAAACCACCACGAGCCGTAAACAGCTGTGTAAGCATAATCGGCGCCATGGCTTTTGCCGATGAAAGTGGCAGTGGCCATGGTTGCTATGATGAGTAGGTATAGTATAAAAACAATCCTCTTCAAAACCTCCGACCCACCCCACCCCTCCAGAAGGGAGGGAGTTTGATTAGCATCGAACCAATTTCTGCTATCAATAATGTTGTGTTTTTTATTTGCTTTAGATGCTGTTTTCTGTTTCATTGCTTGTCGTTAAATATATATTATCATAATGTTGCGGCATTCTGTGTTTAGCTTTCACATTGAAAAACGTTGACGCTCTGAGAATGCGGAATTTCAAAACAAAATACTTTTGGCCGTAAATATCGCATTGTCAGGTATGCAATCATAATTCATTGGCTTACAGCGTGTTGTACGAAAAGCTGACGATGTGTGCTTAAATAGTGTGTACTCATGTTAACGGAAACGTGCTTTTTTAACACAAAAGCTATGCTTTTCAACATCGGGAGCTATGCTTTCGACTATCGAAAGGGCATCTTTCGATAATCAAAAGGACATCTTTCGATAATCGAAAGGATAGCGCACGGTTTTTTAACAAGCATTCCTTTACAATTTAACTTAATGTTTTTAACTAAATCGAGCTGGTTTGTCTGAAAACGCGTACATACTTGAAGTGTCAAAAAGAAAGCCATACATAGCATACGGTTACATTCTGATGTGAAAGTAATGATGGTTGTTGTTACTTGCCGCGATGGTTAGGAAGTTTAATATTAGTCAGTTGGTAACCGTCATGCCGCGCTATGACGCGGCATCCAGTGATAGCAAACAGATTTTGTAGTGTGCTGTTTTACTGGATTCCGCGTCGTAGCGCGGAATGACAATTACCGACTGACAGGTTGAAGCATGATAGCCGGCAAAAGTAATGGCTTTAACTCCATTAACTTCTATAGTAGCCCCTTCCTAACCCTCCCGATGGAGGGTACGCTCAAAGAAGCTAACCGGCAAAGGTAATGGCTTTAACTCCATTAACTTCTATAACTCCTTTAACTCCAAAGCGCGCAGCGCTTTACGACTATATCGACTGCAAGAATTTAACCACTGCGTCCCTGTCTTTCTTCGGAAGATTGTAGAATTTCTCCGCCGAGGAGTAAGCGTGGCTGTTCTTGCTGTATGCGTGCCACATTATGGCTTCAACCTCGTTGCGTGCGCGGCAGTCGTGCAAGCGGTCTTCCGCACCCGTGTTCACGCGCGAGAGTCCGCGTCCCCAGAGCGGCGTAGTGCGGCACCATGAGCCGTGGATGTCGTTCTTCATGTACAGCTTATGCTGCATCATGTCGCTGTACGGCCATATTGTCTGGTTCTGGTAGCGCGGCAGCGGACGGTCGGCTATGCACTCGGGCGTCCAGTAGTTGTCGTCGCCGGTAGTCCAAGACGGACGGTGGCACGAGGCACAACCCATCTCCATGAACAGCGTCTTGCCGCGCTGCACGTCGGGGTCGTTCAGGTTGCGGGCGCGCGGGATGGACAGTCCGCGGTGCCATACCATGAGGGCGTAGAACTGGTCGGTGGTCATGTCAGGCTCGAAGTTATGCCACTCGTTGTCAAACTGGTTGGTGTTCGGGCTTAGCAGGTTGAGCACGCGCTCGGCTATCTCTTCGTCCGTGTCGGCGTAGTAAGGTGATGTAGGGTCGGCTTTGATGGCGTTTATAACGTCGGCACTTTCCGACATGGCCTTCGCCCATGCGTCCGTCGTGTACAGTTTGGGGCGGTCAGGACGGCTGACGTTTGTGATGTTCCACACCGCGTTGGCACCCGGCCCGTCCTGAAGCGTGGCGCGCGTCAGTGCGTAAGTAAACCTCTTCACCATGCGCTCGGCGCCCGCGCTGCCGTCGGCCATGCGTCCGGCACTGCCGAATGTTGTGTACCATGCACCTGCGGCGAAGTCGTTAGCCGCAGCGTCCCAGAAGTTAGGGTTGACATACTCTGACACGTCAAGCCCCTGCTGCTGGTAGTATGCGGCGGTGGAGGCGTACTGCTGTCGGATGTCGTCTTCCTCTATCGCGTCCAAAAGGCCGGTGCCTATTATTCCGATGGTTGACTCAAGACGTATTTCAATGTCCTCGGGCTTTGGCGAAGTGTTGAATGCTGACTGCGGTATGCTAAGCTCCGGGTAGATTAGCTCATACTTCTCGCCGTCGGGGAACTGCAATGGCAGTCCGCTCTCCATGGCCGTAACCTTCTCCCAATGCATCTGTATCTGGCTCTCGTCGATAGGCGGCAGGAATGGCGATGTGGCCTGCGTCTGCGGCATTGCCGTCACCTCGCTGATGTAAGGGCCGTCGTTAGAGCCGGGAGCGTCGGGGTGATAAATCACGAGCAGATAGCCGTTGCCGTTGCCGTAGGCCGTCGTGTACGTGTCGAAACGCTTTCCGTGGCCGTAGCTCGGGTGGCAGTCAAGACACGAACGGCGCGTGCTGGCCGGGCCGAGACCCTTGAACGGAGCGTTGTTTATGGTAACGCTGCGCTCGAAAATCATCTCGCCCTCGTTGAACTCGTCCATGAGTCCGAGCTGTTCCGTTGCCGGCGTCTCGTCCTCGTAGCATCCCGCCAGCACGTTGTCGGTAGTCCCCAGCCGTCCGCCGGGATACCATTCGTCGGCTGTGAAGTTGCCCTGCGCCGTCCCGACGTAGCTTGCGTCGGTCTCGACGTGCAGCGTCGCGGTGTCGTCGTTGCTGCAGGCTGACAGCGCGAAAGCGGCCGCGGCCGCCATGAAAGGATAAATAATGTTCTTCATCTTACTGTTTTTTATAAATGTTTTTGTACTATTTCACCCAGCCAAACAGGTAAGCGCCGACTGCAAATCATCGGTTTCGCCGTAACCGTTATCCTTCAGGATACCTACACCCGTCCTCCTTTTGAGAGGGCTGGGGTAAGTGGCAGGTTGTTATTTGCTGAAAACTATATCGACTGCAAGAACTTCACCACGGCGTCCCTGTCCGCCTTCGGCAGGTTGTAGAACTTCTCGGCCGCGGCGTAAGCCTGGCTTTGCTTGCTGTAGGCGTGCCACATGATGGCCTCAACCTCGTTACGCGCACGAGCATCATGCAGGCGGTCCTGGGCGCCGCTGTTCAGCATCGACAGGCCGCGTCCCCACAAAGGAGTGGTGCGGCACCATGAGCCGTGTATGTCGTTCTTCATCGCCAAGCGGTGCTGTATGAAGTCCGTGTACGGGTAAATCACCTGATGGGCGTAGCGCGGAAGCTCTTTCCCGGCAAGGATCTCAGAGCGTCCGTAGTTGTCCTCTCCAGTAGTCCATGACGGACGGTGGCAGTTTGCGCAGCCCATATCCATGAACAACTCCTTGCCACGCTGCACGTCAGGGTCGTTAAGGTTGCGTGCGCGCGGCACGGCCAAGCCCCTATGCCACACCATGAAGGAGTAATACTGGTCGTCGGTCATCTCCGGCTTGAAGTCATAATAGGGATTGTCGTACAAGTCTACGTCGGTACTCGGCGACAGGAGGTAAGCCAAAGCTTCCGATATGCCCTCCTCCGTACCGTCATTATAATAAGGATGGACGAGCGAGGTGGGGTTGGCGCCGTTCTCCTTGATGTACTTTATAACGTCTTTGTTCTTCGACATGGCGCGCGCCCAAGGCTCAGTTGAACATATCTGGTGCTTGTCCGAGCGCAGGATGTTCAGCTCGTCCCACAGCGCGACGTCGTTTTGCAGGCAACCTTCAAGCAGGTCATAGTTGAAGCGTTTTATGAACTTCTCGCCGTAATAGTCAGTGGCATAAGCCGTCTCGGCCATCTGCCCGGCTGCAGCATTCCACATCATGGGGTTCAGCTCCACACCGGCTGCAGCCTCTGCACGGTACTGTTTCTCAAGCTCTTCGTTGCTGATGGCATCGATAAGGCCAAGTCCTTGGAAGTTGCACGACACTATAAGGCGCACATCATAGCCCGAAGGTACGGGGTCGGTGTTAAAGGCCGACTGTGGAATGGTGACCGTAGGATACCTCAACGCGTATTTTTCGCCGTCGGGGAAATGCATGGGCAATCCGCTCTCCATGGCTGTAACATTCTCCCACGATATGTTTACCTGGGCCGGGTCAAGCGGTGGCAAGAAGGGAGTCTGCGCCATCGTCATGGTAAAGGTGGTCAGCTGGTCAATCAGCGGGCCGTCGTTGCTGCCCGGAGAGTCGGGCGTATACACCGAGACAATGTAGCCGTTACCCATCTCCGGGTTAAAGTCGGAGCGGCTATGGCCGTGCGAATAGCCGCCGGAATGGCAGTCCTCGCACGAGCGTCGCGAAGCTACCGGCCCCCAACCCTTGTATGGTTCGTTGGAAAGAGTAAACCTCGCACTGGCTATCAAATCGCCCTCGTTGAAATGGTCGTCCAGCCCCTGCTCGGTCACGGCAGGTGTCTCATCCTCATAGCAGCCAGCGTAGACGTTCTCGGTGGTTCCCAGCTTTCCGCCGGGATACCATTCCTCGGCCGTGAAGTTGCCCTGCGCCGTGCCGACATAGTTGGCATCGGTCTCAACGCTTAGCCTCCTTACGTCTTCGTCGCTGCAAGCAGAGAGCGCGAATACGGCCGAAGCCATGATTAAAGGATAAAAAATGTTCTTCATTTTACTGTTTTTTATTAATGCTTCTGTATCATCTTTTCCCGTCTAAGCTGAAAAGCCTTACAGCCATGCGCATATTGGCGCGGTATAATAACACGCCACAATGCGCACGGCTGCATGGCTGTGCCTGCGTGGCAGGCTTATGCCAGGTTACTGTTTCTCAATCCACTGCGACGCGGCCTCAAGCTGACCGTTGAGAGCGTCGACGGCTTCCATGGCGTCGCCGGCCTGCTGTGCGCCTGGATTGTCTACGAAGGCAACGCCACTCTCGACGCATGTTGTAAGCTTGGCAATGGCGTTGTCAAGCGCCGACTGCAGGTCGCCAGCGCCGCTGTAACCGTTGTTCTTCAGGAAAGTCATTACCGACTTTTCTGCCGGGGCGCTCTGGTCGATGTTGCCGTAAAGGCTGTTCTTAATGCTGTAGATGTTGTCGCGGTAGTCGATGTACGACCTCTTGCTGTACGGTGACTCGATGTAGTCGATGGCATCAGGCTCGTTCGGGTCGAGCGAAGGCTGCCCCGTAGCCACGCGGTAAGCCTGTCCTATCTTCTGGCTGGCCACCTCGTTGGCAATGTTTCCGCAGCCCGAAGCGCCCACGAGGGTTACAAGCGCGGCGGTGATTGAGGCGTAAGAGCTGCCGTCAGTGCCCGCCAGGAGCATGTCGGCGCCGTAATAATAGCCGTTGTCGTCAAGCGCGTGGGTCTTCACTCCAAGCTCGGTGACGCGCGCCTTGTGGGCGGTGTTGGCCTGCAGGCCGAGCCATGACACCTCAAGACGGTAGCAGTTGTCGCGCACGTCGCCTGCAACGGCTACGAGAAACGCCAGCTCGTCCTTGCACTGCACCGTGGGTTTGTTGGCAAAACTCTCATGATCTTCAACGCCGTCGAACATCGACGCAGGGCGCGGAGCGCCGTTGCGGAAGAGCACGAACTCAAGTCCGTGGAAGCCGAGGGCCGTGTCGAAGTTGGCGTTGTTTTGGTTGACGAAGGCTATCGGGTCGTCGCTGTAGAGGCCGGCAACCATCGTCGGGTTAGACATGAAGTCGGCCATCTGGCCCTGATCGAGGGGCCATGAGTCCATGTGCGGGTCGAGGTTGTAGTCCGTAGCCGCGCCGTAGAGGAAGGCTTCGCTCTTCTCCCAGTATTCGCGCGCCGTCTTGAAGGCGTCGCATGCGGCCTCAACGTCGGCGTCGGTAAGCGTTCCCGCGTCGTGCTTCTGCTGCATGTTAACGGCCTCTTCATAAAGGACGTCGGCCGAGGCGGCAAGGTTCTTATACGTGGGGAACACCACTTGGTTGACGTACTGGTTGGCAACCTCCCACATTTCGGCCTGTATTCCGCTCCAGCGGTTGCCTATTACGGGGTTCTCCTTGTCGCCGCCGAGGTCGGGGGCGTCATCGTCGCTGCACGCCGACAGCGACGTCATGGCAAGCGCCCCTATGCAGAGCGCAGCCCAAAGATTGTTTTTCATTTTCATATATACATTTGTTTTTGGGTTTGAATACTAAGTTTACACAGCCTTTGTAGGGACATAATTAGCTTAACGCTGACCTTTGGTTCATTATGTCCGCACGCCGCGAAGAGGCGTATTGCATAAGCGCAGCACAGCAAAAACGTTCTTTCAGAACGTACGGACATAATGAACCAAAGGTCAGCGTTAAGCTAATTATGTCCCTACAAGGGTTGTCCATAATTTAAAAGAGCCATATGTTTACAGGAAAAAGCCCTCGTATGCCACTCCGATGTTGAGCGCGGGCTCGTCGTTGTAGCCGCTCTTGAGGAAGCGGTGGTTATACTCCGCCTTGACCGCTATCTGCGGAACGGGGTAATAGTTGAGGCCGGCGGCCACGATGTTCTTGTTCGTGTAAGTGTTAGTGGCATTGTTGACGTATGAGTCGTAGTAGTCGTAGTGGCCGAAAACGTAGAGCTTCTGCCCAGTGCGGCGCAGCTTGTTGAACTGCGAGAACACGTCGTAGCCTGCCTCGACGCTCACCGCAACGGCATGCGAACCGAACGCCGTCTTGCGGTAAGGCGACGTGCCCGACGACTGGTTTGCCTTGATTGCGCTGATTGCCTGTGCGTCGCTCACATAGCCGTAGTCGGCATATCCGCGCGCAATCCAGTTGTGCGCGTTGTACGTGAAGTCGATGGAGCCGAGGTATATGTTGCCCTTTATGTCCTTATAGCGGTTGCCGTCGGTCTCGAGGTCGTGCGGGAACGTGTTGTGCATCGTCTTTCCGTAGTAACCGCTGACGCCTATACGCAGGCCGGGAATGGTGTAGTTGTCAACGCGGGCGAGAAGTCCGAACTTGTTGGCAACCTCAAATTCATACGGGCTTTGCGCTCCCTTGCCTATCCAGTAGGTGCGGTCGAACTGGAAGGCGTCAAGCCCTCCTGTGAACTGAAGCTCGTAGCGGAAGTCGCCGGCGCGTCCCCAGAATGATATGCCGGTCTGGTGCCACGTGCTGGGAATTATCGTCCGCTCGCCCTCGGGACGGTAAACGGTGAAGAAATTGAGTGGCTCGTGGTGGGCGTTGGTAAGTCCGAACGGCAACACTATGTGGCCGAAGCGTATGTTGGCCCAGTCTGCAAACGACTTCTGCACCCAGAACTGTTCAAGCTCCACCTCGCCTCCTTTCTCTGTCTCGGCCTCCCATTCGCCGCCTTCCTCGGCCTCTTTCTCTATCGCGCCGCCGCTGCCGCCGTGCTCAAACTCGATTTCCATGCCTACGCTCCAGCCCTTGCCGAAGTCGTAGCCCACGTAAAGCACGGCGTGGGGAATGTCGAAACGCCCGTGCGAAGGGTCGTTCTTGTAGTATGACGGATTAGAGTAACGGAACGGATTGTCGCTGTAAAAGTTGCGCGAATAGGCTATTTCGCCGTATCCGCCGATGCTCAGGCGGTTGCCTTTGACGTGCTGATAAACGCTGTCCGAGGCCGAAACCTGCGCCCGCGCCGTTGCTGCCGCGAGGCATACGGCCAGCGCGCACAGCAATAACTTTGTCGTAATCTTATTCATTTTGCAGTTTTATGGTTTGTTTTCAACGATGATTTCCGCTGCAAAAGTACTATAATCGAAAAATGTTAGCAATACTTAAAAATCGGTAAAAAAGGCATAGCGGCACGCAACGCCATAATAGCCACAAATGAGTATGAGCCGCTTTGCAAAAGAGAACACGCTGGCCGATATGCGAAATAAAGTGTGCCGCGCTTCCAGGAAAAGCCGAAAAGCAGCGCCACAAGCCGCCCGGCAGTACACAATAATAGGTATGCAGCGAATGTACCCACATGTTGGTAGAAGATGGTCTGCCATCAGAAAAGAACAGGTAATCAAGCTCCCTCCCTTCGGGAGTGCTGTGGCGGGTCTTCAATTGACGGTCTTTTGCAATGCAAAAGACCGTCTTTTACACGCTAAAAGGCCACCTTTTGCAATGCAAAAGACGGCCTTTCATAAGCTATTGGATATCAACATGTTACACAACGCGCCGCATCAGGCCGTGCAGGCAGTCTTACGCCGTGCGCCGTTACGCAGCCTGCGCAGCCACAGGTAGTAGCCCGTAAGCGGCAGACTGGCGCCCATAAGGGCGGCGACGAACCAGAGGATGCGAGTAAGCAGACCGCCGAACGAGCCTACATGTACCGAATATATCCAGCCGCGCAGCTTGCCCTGCCCTGCCGCGTCGGCATATTTCGTTACGGAAGTGATGCGCCCTGTGCTCACGTCGAACGTATAACGGTCGGCAGCGCGGGTGTTGCCGAAAGCGGCGGAGCTTACCGTCGCCGTGCCGTCCGCCACGCTGATGGAGCGCGCGTCGGGGTTGTCGGCACGCAGGCGGTCATACACCTGCTGCCACACGGCGGTGTTCATGGTGGCTGTGCGCTTGCCGTCATCCCCGTTCCTGCCAGCCTTCCTGCCGTTTCCGGCGGCCTTGCTGCCATGCGTCGCGCTCTTGGCGGACACTTCAACGCCAAAGGCGGCGTAGAAGGCGGTGCGGTACCACGAGAACGACCACGTAAGTCCGGTAAGCGACATGGCAAGTAGCAGCAGCACGGCATACATTCCTCCGGCCACATGGAGGCTGTGCCACAGGCGGAAACGGCCATTGCGCAGCGTCAGTTTGAGGCTGTTGCGCAGTGCGCGGCGCGTCTTCGGCCACCATATTATGATGCCCGACACAAGTGCTATGACAAACATGATTGTGGATATTCCCACTATTATCTTGCCGTAAGCAGGCCGCCCCTCGGGCCGTCCGTTGTCCATCAGCCAGCGGTGCAGGCTGAACATGGCGGCGAAAAAGGCGTTGCGCTCCTGCCGCCCCTTGACTTCGCCCGTGTACTGGTTGACGATTACCGACGCACGATGCGGCTTGGAGATGCTTACGCTGTATGCCTTTTCGGGGTCGGAACTCACCGTTACGCCCGTAACACGCACCCCTTCTGGCAGCGTTTGCGCCACCTTGTCGGCCAAAACGCCGACAGGCAGCGGCCTGTCTCCGGCCTTCTCAACCGTATAAAGGCCGCCGTCGAACAGCTGCGTCACCTCCTTCTCGAACACAAGCATCGCTCCCGAGAAGCACACCAAGGTGATGATTATGCCGAAAGGAACCGACAGCCAGAGATGGATTTTCCTGAAAAAGTGTTTCATGTAAGTGTGGTTATACGGTTATGCGGTTATTGGGTTATACGGTTGTGAGGGTTTGCGGTTATGAGGTTGTGGGGTTTTACGGTTATGAGGCCATGCGGTTTTAAAGTTATATAACCGTAAAACCTAATAACCGCACAACAGCAAACCCTTATAACCCCATAACCGTATAACCGTAAAACCGCATAACCGCATAACCTTAATCAATTCTTCCAATTCCAGTAAGCGTAGTTGCGCCGTTGACGGTGAGCGTCTTCATCGCCACGCCCGACTGCGGATTGATTTGCCAGATGGCAGGGTAGCCGCTCTCGGTGTTCACCGACACGTATGCGTAACCATTCTCGAAGTAAGGCGTTGAGCCGAAGCCTGTAACGTCTGAGGGCAGGCCGGTGACGTTGACAAGCGTCTTGGCAGACGCATTGAAGACGGCAAGTTGGTTGGCGGTCTTTGTAGACGAAGTGATGGGAGCGTCGTACATGAGGAACAGGAAGTTGTCGCCACCCATATACCAGCTGCGCTGCAGGCCGTTCTGCGACAGCTGTTCGAGGTTGCAGTAGTAGTCGTCAAAATCCTCGGTCTGCGTGTCTATGCGCACAACTCCTGCCGGCAGCGTTGTCTGCTGGCGCGAGTCGCTCATCGTCTTGGCGTAACTCGGAGAGATGACGTACACATACCGGCCGTCGTCGGTGGCCCATACCATCTGGTAATACTGCGACTTCATGCGTCCGCAGGCATAACTTATCTTGTCGGTCTTCACGATTTTCTTCTCCTTGAACGTGTCGTCGGTGAATATCGCCACCCAACATGAGTCGGGCCACTGCGTCCATTGCAGCTCGCCTTTCTTGTAACTGCTGCTGTTCGAGCCGCCGTCCTCGGTCTTGATAAGGTCTTCATACCCCGGACGCACATACTTGTATTGCGTCCGCTCATCGTCGGTGAACTGCTGGCAGCCGTACTGCGACAGCCCCATCGGTATGGCGGCGCTGTATATTTTCGTGCCTACCTGCTCGAGACCGGCCAGCGTCACGTACTCGCCGTTGCCCAAAAAGTTCTCGCAGATGAAGTCCCTGTCAGTCACAACGCTCTCGCTTCCCGATGTCGCAGTCTGGTTTGAGACGAACGTCTCGTCGTCAACGTCAAGGTAAGAAATCTTGAACACGTATGGAATATACTCCGTCACGGGGTCTGCCCAATCGGGATTGCCCTCGCCGCTCGACGTCGTTATGATTTTATCATCATACAGTCCGTAGGTTGTGAATCGCGTAACAAAGTACTCGTTGGCACGCTGCTGGAGCGCCTTCGTCGTAGAGTTGCGCACGAAGGAGAACGTTGTGCCGGACTCGCCCTGGTGGTAATTCAGGGCGTACAGGTACTTGTTAGAGTGGAACACCCAGTAAGTAGCACCCTCGTTGGCCAGTCCCGACGCGGTTATTTCACCACTAAGAGACTCTGCCGTGGTAAGAACGTTGGCCTCGGCGCTGGTGCTGTTCACCGTCGCGGCTATCACGTAAGGGTTGGTAAGGGCATCAGAGCCGGTGCCGCCACCGCCCGGTTCGTCGTCGGAACATGATGTAAGGGACACGCCGGAGAGCGCTATCGCAGCCATTCCGGCAAAAAGACAAAACTTCTTCATTGATTTATTGATTGATGATTAATATTGTTTTAATAGGACAGATAGGGCTGATAGACCCGATAGGGGTAAGCTATTGAATTCTTCACTCTTAGTTCTTCACTCTTCACTTGCCAAGGTTCACCCTCACTTTGCCGTAGAACGCGCGGCCGGCTTTTTGCAGACTGAAGTTGTCGTAGAGGTTTTCGTCGGTGAAGTTGCGGCACTCTAACGAGAAGTTATACCGTCCGCGGCAGATGCTGTAGGAAAGAGTGAGGTTGTGGGAGAACTGCGTAGGCACCATGTATTCAGACAAGTTGACCGCGCTAAGGCCGTCGGAGTAGTAGCAGAAGCTGTGCAGATACTGGTTGTCGTAGGTCAGCGTGAGCACGTTTCCTTTCCCTCCGAGGTCGTGCCAGTAAAAGTTCACGTCGCTGTCGGCGAACTGATAGGGCACGTTGGGCATACGCGAGCCGTACATGGGGTTGGCGACGGATGTGCTGCCGGTCATCAGCCGCTCGTTGTCCTCAACGTCCATGTGGGTGAAGTTGCCGCCGACGCTAAGCCACCGGCCAAGGTTATAGCGCACGGAAACGTTGTAGCCGACGGTCTTCACCTTGCCGTAGTTCTCGTAATACGCGCCCTCGCGGTTGCCGCTAAGGCTGGCTATGCTGCGCTGGATGTAGTCGCGCGTGTCGCGGTAGATGAAGCCTGCCTCGGCGTAGAGCGAGTGCTGGCCGAGCGTCTTCTGGTAACTTAGGTTCACGTTTACGTTGTGGCTCTGCTCCGGACGCAGCATTACGCTGCCCGTCTCAAGGTCTTCGTCGCCGAACATCTCCTCCACCGTGGGCAGGCGGTACGCCTTTTCGTATGACAGCTTGGCCTGAAGTCCGGGCAGGATGAAGTACGTTCCGGCCGCGCCGAAGCCCCAGGAGTCGAGCGTCCGCGAACGTCTTACAAAGTCGGATGCGTTCTCGTCGGTGGCCACAGGGCCTGCAACGTAGAGGCTGTAATACTTTCCGAAGACGGAGATGTTCCATTTTTCCGACGGCATAAGGCGGTAAGACAGGCCCGCTATGTTCTTTCGCGACTGCTTTGCGATGGCTTCCGTCGTCTCGGTGTTATATAATAAGGAGGTATTCTCGCGGCGGAACGCGTTGAATACGTTGTTGAACGTCAGCGTGTGACCGTGCGCGATGCGATAGTTCAGGGTAACGGTGGCGTTCCAGTTGTCGTTGTCCGAGCGCATGTACTGGTACGACTGCTCTCCCGGGTCGTTCTTTTTCTGCCGCTCGCCCAGCCAGTTATAGCGGTAGGTTGCGGTGTCAACGTTGGTCGTTGAGTTACGGTTGTAGTTGGCAGTGGCCACAAGGCTAAGCCCCTTCAGGAAGAGGTTGCGCTTAGAGTACTCGAAAGACGGCATGAGGGAGTGGCCGTAACGGTGCTTCTGACCGAACACTGTCTTCTGCCTTACGCCCGTCTGTATGTCCTTGTACATGTGCGACCAGGTGAAGCCGAGCATGATGCGGTCGGCCCACGGCAGGCCGGTGAAACCCACCTTTGCCGCCACCGCCTCGTTGTGGTACGTGTCGTTGAAACGCTTTACGCGGCGGAGCGTCTTGGTGTCGAGCGCTCCAGTGGCGAAGTCGAGCACAGGAGCGTCCACATAATAGTCGTTGTCGGAGTAGTTCTGGAAGACGTTTATCTCGTAAGTAAAGCCGTTCCTGAAGGCCTGTCCGAAGTTTACGTGCGACTTGTGGGTGTTGAACGAGCCGTATGAATACGCCGCGTCGAGAAACCACTCGCGCCTTTTCCTGTTGGTAACGATGTTGATAACGCCGCCGATAGCGTCGGTTCCGAAGCCCACGGGCACCACACCTTTATATACTTCTATGCGCTCGGCGAAGTTCACGGGTATGTTGTTAAGGCCGAACGAGCCGCCCACTCCCTCCTGCGGCACGCCGTCGATGAACACCTTTACATGCTTTCCGCTGAAGCCGTCGAGCATCAGGTTCATGTCCGAACCTACTCCGCCGCTCTCCCTCAGCTTAAGTCCGGGAGCCTTGGCAAGGGCCTCGCTAAGGGTCTTTGTGGTGTTGAGCATGCCGCGCGTGTCAACCGCCACGGCGTTGTAAGCCGAGTTCTTGACACGGCTGACGCCGGCCGACACCACCGAGACCTCGGCCAGCTGTATGGCGTCCTCGCGTATGCGGACATTCATCTTGAGGCGTTCGCCGGCGTGGAGGGTGACTTTTTTCTCCACCGTCTCGTAGCCAACGGCCGACACGACAAGCGTGTAATCGCCTGCCGGAGCCTTGACATGGTATATCCCCTCGCCGTTGGTCGCGCTGCCGTAGCCCGTCCCCTTGAGTTTCACCGTGGCGTAACTTACCGCGGCCTTGCCGTCAGAGACGACGCGGCCAGATATCATCCCGTCGACGCCGCCTTGTGCCCAAAGTGATACGGAAACGGCTAACAGCGTTGACAACAGCGTTGCTTTCAATCTTTTAAATACACACATGATACTGATTTCCTTATCTATGATTTCGCGCTGCAAAGTTAGCGGCAAGGCAGAAAAGCCGCAATCGCCAAAAGTAGGTATTTTGAATGTCGCGCAAGAGGTGGCCTTTCACCTTCCAAAAGGCCACCTTTTACACGCTAAAAGGCCATGTTTTGCAATGCGAAAGACGGCATATCGGCAAGCCGCTGACAGCCAGCGACTTACAGAAGCGGCACAAACTGTGATGAAAGAACGGTCAAGACGACACGCAAGAACGGCTGAAACAAAGCGTAAAGGGCGCGCAAACGATGTGTCTGCGCGCCCTTTACGACGTAGAAAGTGGTCTCACCGAGAATCGAACTCGGATCTAATCTTTAGGAGAGACTTGTTCTATCCATTGAACTATGAGACCCATTCCGCGTGCAAAGGTAATCTGTTTAAGGCGTAAAACCAAATTATTTGCAAAAAAACATGCGAACGATTAAACTTTTTGACATTACCACAATCAGAATAAGTGTTATGAAGAAACTTATCGCTTTTTGGATGTTTTTGTTGTGCGCAGCCATCTGCCACGCGCAAGGCAGCGCAAAAGGAAAGATTATCGACTCGGCCACCGGTGAGCCGATGTCATACGTGAACGTATCTATTTTCAACCGTGCCACACAGAAATTCGTCACAGGAGCGGTGACCGACGACAAGGGACAGTTCAACATCAGGCAACTGGCCTACGGCGACTATACCCTGAAACTGTCATACATCGGCTACACGGAGGTGAGCCGCGACTTCTCAGTGGGAGAGCAACACAAGCACGCACTATTCAACGACATGCACATGACCGAGGACAGCCAGACGCTGGAAGAGGTCACCGTGACGGCGCAGCGCCCCGGCATGAGGCTCGAGGTTGACCGCAAGTCGTTCGACGTGTCGCAGGACATAAACAACGCCGGCATGGCCGCCACCGACGTGCTGGAGAACATTCCGTCGGTAGAGGTCGACACCGACGGCAACATATCGCTGCGCGGCAACACCAGCGTGGAGGTTTGGATTAACGGAAAGGCCAGCGGACTGACCAGCGACAACCGCGCCGAAATACTGCAACAGCTGCCATCCGAAAGCATCGACCGCATAGAAGTAATCGACAACCCCTCGGCAAAATTCAGCGCCGAAGGCAGCGCCGGCATAATAAACATCGTGCTGAAGAAGAACCGCACCGCCGGATACTACGGCTCGGTGCAGGGCGGAGGCAACACCAACGGCAGCGCGAACGTGAGCGGAAACATCAACTTCAACATAGGGCGGTGGGAAGGTTTCGCAAACATCGGCTACCGCCACCGCGCCAGCGAGGGCGGCTCGGAGAGCTACCAGGAATACCTGAACACGGGGGAATACCAGTCATACTCCACCGAGAACGACCGCACGGGCAACAACCTCTTCACACGGGCAGGACTGACCTACAACGCAACCGACAAGGACGCATTCTCGATTACCGGCATGACGATGTTCGGAAGCCACAACAACGGCGGCATAACGCCATACCACTACGGAACAATCGGCGCCGAACACGACTCTTACATAATGCTGCGCAACTCGTCGGGACACAACGACATGCGCATGCTCTACGGCGAGTTCAACTACCGCCACAGCTTCACCGACAAGCACTTCCTTGACTTCACGGTGGATTACCACAACTGGCGGATGGACCAGGAGAACATCTACCAGGACAGCACGACCTACATCGACCCCACGGGAGCCACGGAATACGACTACCAGTACCGCCCGATGTACATGCGCAACCACTCGTGGGAAGTGAAGCTGGACTACGAAAACCCGATAGCCGACAGCTGGCTGCTGCAAGCCGGATACCAAGGCAACTTCGACAGGGAGAACTCTCCGCAGGAAAGCTACATCGACGAAACGTCGTGGAGCGGAGCAAACGCCGTGGAGGACGAGGAGTATTACAACCGCTTCATGTACAACCAAGACCTGCACGCGATGTACGCCACGGTGACGACGAAGTTCGGCAAGCTCGGCGTGATGGCCGGACTGCGCGGCGAATACTGGCACGTCAACACGTCAAGCTACAGCTACGAGCAGGAGCATGACCCCTCGAAGCGCGACAAACCGTTCAAAAAGGACTTCTTCCAGCTGTTCCCCAGCGTGTTCCTCTCATACCAGTTCGACGACAGCCAGCAGCTGCAGCTCAACTATACGCGCCGCCTGCGCCGTCCGCGCGGACACCAGCTAAATAGCTTCCGCAACACGCGCGACGCGTCGATGATTTCGTTCGGTAACCCGAGGCTTACCCCGGAATACAGCAACTCGTTCTCGCTGAACTACCTCAAGACGTGGAACGCCAACTCCGTACTCGTCAGCGCGTACTACCGCCCGACTGACGACGTAATCCAGCGCATCAACTACCAGAGCACCACCGACAACCAGATGTACTCCACATACATGAACGTTGCCAGCAGCGTAAGCACCGGCCTTGAGCTGGTTATGAAGAACCAGCTGTTCAAGATACTCAACCTCACCACCACGGCCAACGCCTACTACTACAAGCTTAACGGCTTCAAATACAACATTGACGGGCAAACCATCACCGGTGAAAGCGACGACAACTTCACCTGGAACGCACGAATGCAGGCGTCGCTCATGCTGCCTTACGACATATCGGTGCAGCTTACGGGCCGCTACCGCGCACGACAGGTCATCACGCAGGGCTACCGCAAGGCCAACTTCAGCATGAACTTCGGTGTGCGCAAGACGTTCCTCGACCGCAAACTGACGCTCGCGCTCAACTGCCGGGACATCCTCAACTCGCGCAAGTTCGAGAACTTTACAAGCTCGGAGACCTTCACACGCCGCCAGAAAAACTGGGGAAGCGGCCGCACGCTGAACGTCACCCTGACATACAGCTTCGGCAACATGAAGGCCAAAGCGCCCAAGAAGAAGGTGAACAACAGCGCCAACATGGGCGGTGAAGACGGCGGAATGGAAAGCATGGACTGACGTCTACAAGAAGCCAAGGAAGCCGGAGGGGACTAAAGGAGCTGAAGGCAATCCCCCTGCGGCAAACACCGTTAGGACAAACAACAGGCAAGCCGTTCACCGGCATCAGCCGAACCGGAAACAGCCTGACAGCCAACGTATTACAAAAGGCCGTCTTTTGCACTGCAAAAGACGGCCTTTCATGTTGTAAAACGTGGCCTTTCGCAATGCGAAAGGCCACGTTTCAGAAAACGCCGGATGTACGGCGGCCGACCAACACTCCTCCGGCTGAATAACAAGAAAACACCGCCCAAAGCGAAGATTTAATATACAAAACAGCATTTTTACGACAAAAAGTCTTGGAACATACCGTCAAAACTACTATATTTGCAAAAACACACGGTTTTCAGGCCACGAAATCCTCCATGGGAAAAACATCACTGAAAAGAGCGTTTACCTGAAAAGCACAGGCAAAGTTCCCACGCTTTTTCCATTATCAACACTTCTCCAAGGGGACGGAGAAGAATAAAAACGCAAGAAACATGAAAAAAGACGAACAGCGAAAAGGTAAGAACAAGCATCTGGCTTCTTACCATGTATTACTGTTTTTACTGCCCGTCATGCTGCTGCAAAGCTCCTGGCTGCATGCGCAAGACGTAGTATTCAACGAAACTTTCGACACGCCTGACGCCATGGCAAGGTTCACCACAATCGACGTCAACAATGACGGGGAATGCTGGAACTACTACACAATCAGCGAAAACACACGATGCACCACCGGCATGAACGCCCATGACGACTGGCTGGTAACCTCCGGAATAGACATGAAGGCCGGATATACATATACAATATCATTCAACGCAAAGGCTTTGAACGGGAAGCTCGAATTGGGTGTCGCCAACACTCCCTCCGACGAGGCTCTTTCCGAAGGTCTGCTGATACAGGAAAAGGCGCTGACGGACAACTACGAGCTTGTTGAATCCACTTTCACCCCACCCGCAGACGGTACGTACCACATAGGCTTCCACGCCGTTTCGGGCGGCTTATGGTCGGATGTCGACATTGACAACATAACCGTCACGGAGGCAGCACCGGCACAGCCGGAAACCGTATTATACGGAACCATCGTCACGGATGACGACAACTCCTTCACCGCCGGCATCTACTCCTTTGTCCCGGGCGAGCAGATTGAGCTTACACCCGTTGCCACACGCACCGATTACATAGCCAACGGAGGCGGTGTCTACCTTGACGGGAAATACTATTTCACACTTTTCATGACGGGAAACCCCGTCCGCGCCGTGTACAACGTCTACGACTTCGAGAGCGGCACGACATCGTCCACCATGTACGAAGGCATGCAATACATCGCCTCCGACATGGCTTACGACCCCACAACGGGCAATGTGTACTGCTGCTCGATAGGCGAGACGGCGACAGAATACGTCTTCAGCTCCATGGACTTGCTGACGGGCGTAAAGACTCCTATCGCCCCCATCGAGATGATGGTTGCCATAGCGGTTGACGCAAAGGGACAGGTGTACGGCATTTCAGACGGCGGAATACTTTACGCCATCGACAAGAACGACGCCCGGCTGACAGAAATCGGCGACACGGGGTTCCGCGAACTGGGCAAGATGCTTCAGTCGGCAACCATCGACCCGGCAACCGGCGAGTTCTGGTGGGCGATGGCCAACGAGAGCGAAAGCGGCCTTTACAAGGTTGACACCGCAACGGGCGAGGCCACGCTCGTGGGCAGGTTCGCCAACGGAGAGCATATAACGGGCCTCTTCGTGCGCCAACCGTTCTTCAACGCAAAGGCTCCTGCGGCAGTAAGCGGCTTCGAGACGAGGTTTGAAGGAGGCAGCCTTGAGGGCACGGTGAGCCTCAACGCCCCGGAGTCAGACACCGAGGGACAGCCGCTCGAGGGCACTATAAGCCTGAAACTGCTTGTTGACAACAAGGAATATGCCATCCGCGAGGACGTCAGTCCGGGAGCCGCCGTAGAGATACCCGTGAGCTGCGGGGCTGACGGATGGCACGAATTCGCCGTAATACCGTACAACGCCGAGGGCAACGGCCAGCCTGCCAACAGGCGCATGTACGTGGGCAACGACACGCCGAAGGCTGTAAGCAACGTCGTATGCACGAACGACGGCACGCGGATGACCGTAACATGGACTGCGCCGGACGGCAGCGTGAACGGCGGATACGTAGACCTTGAAGCCGTGACTTACGACATACAGCGCTATCCTGACTATACATGGGTTGCCACTGACGTGAAAGGCACGACGTTCACCGACGAGCTTACGTCTACCGACATGTGCACGTACAGCTACGGCATCGTGGCAAAATACGCCGGCAAGGAGAGCGACATGATTGTGAGCAACTTCGTAACCATAGGCGACGAGCTGGCATTGCCCATCTACGAGACGTTCGAGATACCGCAGACTTTCGACACATGGAGCATTGTTGACGCCAACAACGACGGCTACACATGGAGCTACTCAACCAGCGTCCGCGCCGCAATATACGAATGGAGCGTGACGGAGCCGACGGCTGACGACTGGCTCATCAGCCCGAAATTCCGCCTGGAGGCAGGCAAGAGCTACGACATCGCCGTAGACGCCATCAACAGCATACCCGGAGAACCTGAGAAAATAGAAGTGTTCATAGGCACGGAGCCGACGGCCGGAAGCATGACGCGCAGCGTAATAAGCCTGACTGAAGTCAACGACGACACACAATGGACAACGCTTAAAGGCACCTTCGCCGAGACACAGGGCGGCACTTACCGCATAGGAATACACGTGACGAGCGACACGCACATCGGCGACCTGCTCGTGCGCAACATCAGCCTGAAGGAAAACACAAGCTCAGGCATCACCGACGTAACCGGCGGCAGCGGCCTGAAAGCTTACGCCGACGGCGGCCTGCTGACCGTTGTCAACGGCACGGAAACAACAGCCAGGATATTCACCGCCGACGGGCGGCAGCACGGAACAGTGGCGCAGGGCGCGACGCAGAGGTTCAGCCTGCCGGCCGGAATGTACATAGTGACCGCCGGAAAGGCCACGAAGAAAATCATGATAACACGATAAGCACAGCAAGGACTCCGCTGTACGGCGCCGCACTGACGGCCCGCGCAACGGAGTCCCCACGCCGGCGGCAAAGGCGGCCAAGGACAGACGCCGTGCAAAAGGCCACCTTTCACACGCCAAAAGGCCATGAAACGGACGCCAAAAGGCCATCTTTTGCAAGACGTTTTGCGGCATATCGGAAACACGCTGGCAACCAACGGGTTACAGGACGGAAAAGAACAACGTAACAATTAAAAATACTTCACAATGAAAACATTAAGACTTTTACTCATAGCATGCCTATGCCTCGCGGCGCAAACGCAAGCACAGGCGCAGAAAACGATATACGGCGCATACCTGTACAGCGAGAACGGCAGCATGCAGCCGGGCATATACTCGTTCACCGACACGCCCGACGCCGGGCTGACCTGCGTGCTCGCCAGCGGCGACCTTCAGCCCAACGGCGGCGCGGTGTACGCCAACGGCAAGTATTACGCCGTGTCATACTTCGACATGGGCTTCATGACACCGGCCTACATGCTGGTTTACGACACGGGCACGTTCAACCTCGAGAACACCGTGATGATAGAAGACTGGAACGTGTCTTACGTGACATCCGACATGACATACGACCCCTCGACGGGCAACATCTACGCATGCAGCCTGAACGCCGACGCCAGCGGCAGCTTCAACCTTAGCCTGTTCGACACGCAGACAGGACGGCAGACGCCCATAGCGCCCGTCAAGCGCATGTGCGCCCTTGCTGCATCGGCCGACGGAACGCTGTACGGCATCGGCGCTGACGACGGCATCCTGTACACCATAGACAAGGAAACGGCGGCCCTTACGGAAGTAGGCCCTACGGGAGTGACGCCCGAAAACACACAGTCGGCCACCATCGACGGCGACACAGGCCAAATGTACTGGTCGGCCTACACGGCCGACGGCGGCGCACTGTACACCGTTGACACCGCCACGGGCAAGGCCACGCACGTGTTCACATATCCCGACAAGGCGCAGATAATAGGCATCTATACCCTGCAGGCGGAACACAACGAACCAGCACAGCCGCAAGACGTCAGCCTCGACTTCAAGGGCGGAAGCCTCAACGGTACGCTAAGCTTCACCATGCCGACGGAAAACGCTGACGGAAAGACGCTTGCCGACGAAGCCCTGAACTACGAACTGGCCATAGACATAAACGACAAGACAGCCGGCACAGCCGCCCCGGGCGAAAAGGTAGAGCTGCCGCTACAGTTCGACGAGGACGGAAGCCACATGTTCTCACTCACCACAAGCAACGCCGCAGGAGCGTCGGAGGCCGTCAACATTACGCGATACATAGGCTTTGACACGCCCAAGGCCGTGACCGACGTCAAGATAAGCAAAGAGGGCGAAGGGCAAGTCACGCTGACATGGACACTGCCCGAAACGGGCGTCAACGACGGATACATTGACTACGGCAACGCAAGCTACCGCATAGTGCGCCAGCCTGACAACACAGTGGTTGACGAAGACTTCACCGGAACGACATTCACCGAGACGCTTACTCCCGAGGAAAAACGCATCTGCTACTACGAAGTGGCGGCCACATCGGCAGGAAAGACAGGCCAGGCCACCATATCCAACTACGTCATCCTGGGCGAACACTACATCATCCCGGTTGACGACGACCTGACGGACTGGACACTCTACCCTCTGTACACATCCATAGACGGCAACAATGACAATGCAACCTGGATTTACAGCTTAGAGAAAGGATGCATCATTTACGAATGGGCGTTCGGCGACAACAACGACGACTGGTTCATAACGCCGCCCATGTACATGAGCAAGGACAAGCAATACACCGTCAGCGCATCGATGCGCAACGACTATGAAGACATATATTCAGGCACGATAGAGTACGCCGTAGGCAAAGAAAGCACCGCAGCCGCAATGCAACCCGTAAGCGACAGCTTCGAAGTGGCGTCGTCCACGTTCACCGAATACCCCTCAAAGCCGTTCAGCGTCAGTGAAGACGGGTATTACAGCGTGGCAATACACATCACGGGAGAAGACAGCCCGTACTACGTCTACATTGACCGACTGAAAATAAACGAGCACATCGGCAGCGGAATAACCGCCCCCGGCGCTGACGCAAACGGCATCAGCATAAGCCGCAACGGCGGAAACGTGACGATAGACAACCCCGACGGCCTGCAGCTGCGCGTCTACAACGCCGCCGGACAGCTTGTGGGCGAAGGCAGCGGAACAAGCATCAGCATGAGCCTAAGCCCCGGAATGTACATAGCGAGATGGGCTGACGGCGCACTGAAGTTCGCCATGTAAGCGGAAACACACGACCGGCCGCACCGCCAGACAGCGCGCACGGCGTACAAAAGAAGAGGATTATGGCAGCCGCAAAAGCCTGCCATAATCCTCTTTCATAATGGGCCGCACTGCAGCACGGCCGGCTTATCACCCTACCTGGCTGCCGGGCTTGACGTCGGCAGAGGTGGTTATCACGCTGATTGAGCCGTCGAAGTCCTCGGCGGAGAGTATCATGCCCTGGCTCTCGATGCCCTTCAGTGTGCGCGGAGCGAGGTTGGCAACGAAGCATACGCGGCGGCCTACAAGGTCTTCGGGCTTGTAATATTTGGCTATGCCGCTGACGATGGTGCGCTCCTGGCCGCTGCCGTCGTCGATGGTGAACTTCAACAGCTTGTCGGCCTTCTTCACTTTCTCGCACGCCTTGACAACACCCACGCGGATGTCGATTTTCTCGAAGTCGTCGAAAGCTATCGTCGGCTTTATCTCCTTGGCCTTATACTGCGCCTCGGCGTTGGCCTTCTTCGTGTCCTCAAGCTTCTGGAGCTGGTATGCTATGACGTCGTCCTCGATTTTCTCGAACAGCAGTTCTGGCTCAGCCAGCTGGTGTCCGGCCTGCAAGAGGTCTGTGGAGCCGAGGCGGTTCCAGTCAACCTGCTCCATGTTGAGCATCTTGCGCAGACGCGCACTGCTGAAAGGCAGGAACGGTTCGAAGGCTATGGCGAGGTTGGCAACGAGCTGGAGAGAGATGTTGAGGATGGTCTCGACGCGCTGCATGTCGGTCTTCGCCACCTTCCACGGTTCCGTGTCGGCGATGTATTTGTTGCCGATGCGTGCAAGGTTCATGGCCTCTTTCAGCGCGTCGCGGAACTTGAAGCCGTCCAATAGGCGCTCGACGCCGGCCTTCACGTCGTGGAACTCGGCGATGGTCTGGCGGTCGATGTCCTGCAATTCGCCGCAGGCCGGCACTACGCCGTCAAAGTATTTCTTGGTAAGTTGCAGCGCACGGTTGACGAAGTTGCCGTAAATGCCCACGAGTTCGCTGTTGTTACGCTCCTGAAAGTCTTTCCAGGTGAAGTTGTTGTCCTTGGTTTCGGGAGCGTTGGCCGTGAGCACATAGCGCAGCACGTCCTGCTTTCCGGGCAGCTCTTCAAGGTATTCGTGCAGCCACACCGCCCAGTTGCGCGACGTTGAAATCTTGTCGTTCTCAAGGTTGAGGAACTCGTTTGCCGGCACGTTGTCAGGCAAGATGTAGCCTCCGTGGGCCTTCAGCATGGCCGGGAAGATGATGCAGTGGAACACGATGTTGTCCTTGCCGATGAAGTGCACGAGGCGTGTGTCGGGGTCTTTCCACCACGTTTCCCAGTCGTCGGGCATAAGTTCCTTCGTGTTTGAGATATAGCCTATGGGCGCGTCGAACCACACATAGAGCACCTTTCCCTCAGCGCCCTCAACGGGAACGGGTATTCCCCAGTCAAGGTCGCGCGTCATTGCACGAGGCTGAAGGTCGAGGTCGAGCCACGACTTGCACTGTCCGTACACGTTGGGACGCCACTCCTTGTGGCCTTCAAGTATCCACTGCTTGAGCCAGTCCTGATACTCGTTGAGCGGCAAATACCAGTTTTTGGTCTCCTTGAGCACGGGCTTCGAGCCGCTGATGGTGCTCACGGGGTTGATAAGTTCCGTCGGGTCGAGGTCGCTGCCGCACTTCTCGCACTGGTCGCCGTATGCCTTCGGGTTGTGGCAGTGGGGGCATTCGCCGGTGATGTAGCGGTCGGCAAGGAACTGCTTAGCCTCCTCGTCGTAGTATTGCATGGACGTTTTCTCAACCAGCTTGCCCTCGTCGTACAGCTTCTTGAAGAAGTCTGAAGCCGTCTTCGAGTGCGTCTCCGACGTGGTGCGGCTGTATATGTCGAACGAGATACCGAAGTCGGCAAAGCTCTTCTTTATCATCGCGTGGTAGCGGTCAACCACCTGCTGCGGCGTTATGCCTTCCTTCTTGGCGCGGATGGTGATGGGCACCCCGTGCTCGTCGCTTCCGCAGATGAACTTCACGTCCTGTTTCTTCAATCTAAGGTAGCGCACGTAGATGTCCGCCGGCACGTACACCCCGGCCAGATGGCCTATGTGCACTCCGCCGTTGGCGTAAGGCAGGGCGGCGGTGACGGTGGTGCGCTTATAATTCTTTTTCTCTTCCATAATCGGTTATAATAAGACTAATAGGCCGGATGAGCCTGATATGTGGTGCAAAATTACTGAAAATTATCGGATTTACGCCATGCACGGCGCATATTTTTGCGCAAGGCGCAGGGCGCGGCGTAAGCTTCTGTATACCAACCACTTACGGACGGCTTTGCGAAAGGCCATGTTTTACAGTGCAAAAGACGGCCTTTTGCCGTGCGTTTTGCCGTCTTTTACACGGCGAAAGGCCACCTTTCAGCCGTTAATGAAAAATAACACTGCCGGGATTTTACTTTCCACCATACGGAGGGTCTTTAAGACAAAGCGTGCAACGGAAAGAACGCCAAAGCACGATGACAGAGACATTAAATCATTAACCAAATAAAAGAAGGAGACAAAAAAGATGGAAAAGATTATCAGAACACTGCTTTTGGCCGTAATGATGACGGCATGCTGCGTAACAACCAACGCACAGGACAAGGGCAAACAGCGCATATCGCGCGAACAGCTGGCCGAGACTCAGGCGCGCCACATAGCGCAGCAGCTGGCCTTCGACGACGAGACCACCGCAAAATTCGTCGATACGTACAGCCGTTGCCAGAAGGAAGTATGGAGCCTCGCGCCGCGTAAAAGGGTCGGCAAGGGCGCGTCAAAAAACGACAGGGAAACGGAAAAGGCGATAGAAGAGCGCTTCGACCGCAGCCAAAAGCTGCTCGACATCAGGAAGAAGTACTACAAAGAGTACAGCAAGTTCCTTACACCAAAACAAATCCAGCGCGTCTACTCGATTGAAAAGAATATGATGAAACGGCTCGGCAAGAACGCCAACAGGCGCAAGAACAGACGGCCGTAAGCTTTTGAGGTTTTACGGTTATGAGGTTTTGCGGTTATGAGGTTATACGGTTGTGGGGTTATACGGTTGTAAGGTTGTACGGTTATGAGGTTATACGGTTGTGAGGTTGTAAGGTTATGAGGTTTTATGGTTATGGGGTTATGGGGTTATGGGGTTATGAGGTTATGAGGTCATACGGCACGGTTTAGAGATTTTACGTAGGCTGGCATGTATCATCAATATATTTGCGCCGCATAACCACAAAACATCACAACCCCATAACCTCACAACCCCATAACCGTATAACCTCATAACCGTAAAACCTCATAACCCCATAACCGCAAAACCCCATAACCGCAAAAAACAAAAACCGCAAAAAACAAAAACGAAAGGCGGGGCATAAAGCCCCGCCTTTACTATTAAAGCAACGTTGCGGAAAGGGTTACGCCCCGTTACTTTATCGCCTTAACGGCCTTGCTTGTGCCGTCAGCATATTTATCTACACGGATGGTAACACCCTTTGCAGCCGCATCAACGCGACGGCCTGACAGGTCGTAATATTCTGTTGCGACAGGCTCGCCCTTGTCAGTCTCTACGCTACTGATGCCTGATTGTGTAGGAGCACCAAGAGTGATGTCGGAATAAATAACTGAAGAGTAATAATCTTCATTTACACCATCAGTACCATAGAAATAATCAAACAGCAAATCACCTGTAGTCTGGGTATAAGAACCGTCAGCATTATATGTAAATATGCTATATGTATTATTGAAGTCAGGCATGGTTGTTGCTTGGCTTTGGCCAAAATATGTCAACACATCATCACTTACAATCTGACCACCTAATACAGCAATGTCGTCGCTTCCTTCAGAAACAGCGCCAGCCATCATCCACCCATCAGAATAAGTGGGCATCAGTCCCTTTATGAAATGCAATCCCAAAACTGGCGAAAAAACATCCTCTACGGTACTTTCAATCGGAGCTTGGCCATTTTCATTAGTAACATTAGCTGTATATTTACGCGTTACCGCACCATCTAACACTTCACTGTCCATCGGCATCATCGTAAATTCAACCTCATAAGTCAATGCTCCCAACATCGAACCATTTTGGAAAGCCATCAATGCAAGTACTCCATCTTCAGAAATAAAGGTACCTAAATCTGGATTATAATTAAAAACAATAGGGGTTGTCACGTTAAAACGACCTGTTGCAGGGTCGGCAGAACCGAGATAACAATCATATTGTCCCAACGTACCCATCGGCTGATTGGGCTGTACAGTCAGTGTGTTGCCGCTAAGTTCACCCTCTATCCATATTGGTTCGCTAAGATAAGGCGCATATAAGGGGTTGCTAAAGTAAACGGTTTTACCATCATCAGCAAAAACAAATGTCATTTTGTACGTTTTCTGATAAACGTGGTTGGTTTGATTTGTCACCATGCTCACATTTTCCGCACAATTTACCAAATACTCACGCTGCTCTCCTTCAGGGGTTGCAGCCCTCTGAACGGCCTTTACATTAGACTTAGTTACTCCTGTAGAACGCAAAGGCTTGAAAGGAATAGTTTTTTCAGACACCGGACTCACTTTAGAGCCAACATTCAATTTGAAATCTTGTGCCGATGCGCCGACAGTGAACAGCAAGGCAACGGCTGCGAGTAAAAGTTTTTTCATACTCTTTAGTTTTAAGATGTTTAATAAATTAATTAGTTTACATAGACATTGCCGTCAAACGGCGCATATCGTTACATAGCAACGGCAAATGTAATGCTTTTTTATCATACTGTGTAGCCATTACCCACAAAAAATATACGAAACAATGACATTTTACCCATTTTAACACAAGAAAAGCCGTTATGACTGTAGAACATAACGGCTTCTGTAGAAAAAGGCGTGCACGGTTCAGCCCAAAGTGATTGTCTCCACCTCTACATCTTCATGGAGGAAGAGGCGCGCCGACTCGCGGAACTTGTCACTGTTCTCTGTGGTAAAATAGCGGCAGGAGGCATGCCTGGTGCACTTCGCTTCCATTTCGGGATGGCGCGTGAGGTAGTCTTTCAGACTGGCGGCCACATATTCACCCTGTGGTATTACACGCACTCCGCGCGGAGTGTGCTTTAGGATTTTGTCAAGCAGCAGCGGATAATGCGTGCATCCGAGGATGACGGAATCAATGGCAGGGTCGCGCAGCATCAAGGTATCAATGCGCTTCTTCACAAAATAATCGGCTCCGGGCGTGTCATACTCGTTGTTTTCAATCAGCGGAACCCACAAAGGGCAAGCCACTCCCGTAACCGTGATGTCAGGCCACAGCTTTTTTATTTCAAGCACGTAGCTCTCGCTCTTGATTGTGCCCTCGGTGGCAAGCACACCTACATGGCGCGTCTGCGTGATTGTTCCGATACACTCCGCCGTGGGGCGGATTACGCCTAAGACGCGTCGCGACGGGTCGAGCTGCGGCAGGTCGTTCTGCTGGATGGTGCGCAGAGCCTTTGCCGAGGCTGTGTTGCAGGCCAATATGACGAGATGGCAACCCATTGAAAACAGCTTTACTACAGCCTCGCGCGTGAACTGGTACACCACGTCGAACGAACGCGGCCCGTAAGGCGCACGCGCATTGTCGCCAAGATACAAATAGTCATATTGCGGCAGAACGCTACGCACCTGGTGAAGGATTGTAAGTCCGCCGTAGCCGGAGTCGAAAACCCCTATCGGACCAGAAGATAATTCATTATCCATAATGCACAATTCATGATGAATAAATCATAATTCACAATGCATGCTTCATAAATGCCTGCCGGATTATTTATGGTGAATGGGAGGGACAAGGCAGATAAAACGGAAGAGCTATGAATTATTCACTCTTCGTCCTTCACTCTTGACTCTTCATTATTCCTGCCCCCGGCGTCCGCCAAATCATGAATTGTGAATTATGAACTGAAAGTCAGCGGTTAGCTAATTATGAATTAAAATATCTACTACCGCCGCCGTAATGTCTTCTCCATATCCGGCGTTGACAAAGGGAAGGGCGTCGCCGTCGGTGTTGATTATGAAAGCATAACCGCGCTCAGTGCCTATGCGGCGCAGCACGTCGGCAAGTTTCGCTTTCAGCGGAGCGTACATGTCGGCTTCGGCCTGTTTCAACAGGCGGGCAGCCTCGGCCTTGAACGACACGCCCTTGGCGAGAAGCTCCTGCAACTCTGACTGGCGCTTCTTCAATATCGGTTCGGCAAGCTCTTTCTGTCCCTCAAGGAAAAGCTGGTATTTCTCGTTGAACTCCTCTTCCGACCGCTTGGTTTCGTCCTCATACTGCGCCCTGAGCGACTCCATGTTCTTTTGCATCACGGCATATTCGGGCATGGCCTTGAGCGCTTCTGAACAGCTCAAATACCCGAACTTCATCTGCGCCGATGCCGCCAGGGGCAACACGGCCAGGAGAAAGAGGAAAAACATCTTTTTCATAAAGTAATGATTTACGGCTGACCGCCAAAATACATGAGCATGCAGACAGCGGGCAGACAAGCAGACAAGGCGCATTAATAACCCTGTCACTTGTCTGCCCGCTGCCTGTATGCTGGAAAATTATTATTTCAACTTGTTCATCTCGGCTTTCACATCAGCCGTAACGTCCTTGCTCAAAGTGTCGCTGATATAGGGGATGCCGCCCGAAATGTCCATGATGTAAACATAGCCGCCGGCCTTGCCCACGTTCTTGATGGCTGTGATAACCTTGTCCATGATGGGCTGGAGCTTCTCCTGCTGCGCCTTCTGAAGAGCCTGCTGGTTGTCCTGGTAAGCCTGCTGGTACTTCTGCATAAGCTGGTTGATGGCAGCCTCGGCCTCAGCCTTTGCCGTTGCGTTCATGGTACTCTGGTTCTTCTCGTACTCCTCGCCCTTGCGCTGGATTTCAGCCTGCATGGCCTGCATGTCGTTCTCATACTGCTTTGACTGTGCCTCAAGCTCGCCACGGGCTTTGATGAACTCGGGCAGCTCCTGCATGATGGCCTGCGCGTTAACGTGTCCGAACTTCGGTGTTGTCTGTGCGAACGCCGCAAAAGGCACGCACATAAGTAACATTACAAATAACTTTTTCATTTCTGCTAAATCAATATTTTTTATTTTTTCGTTTTTCTATTCCGGGTGCAAATATATGCAAAATCTTATCAACGTGGCGGTTTTAAGGACGAAAGATGCCGTTTTTTAGTTGGAATATCCCAATTTAGACAAAACTTCATTGCTTATGTCGATGCGCGGCGAAGCGAATATTATGCCCGTATCCGACGCACGGTCGAGCACAAGCGAATATCCGCGAAGGTCGCAGATGTCTTTCACCGCATTGTAAATCTCTTCCTGGATAGGCGTCATAAGGCTGGTGCGCTTCTTGAACAGCTCGCCGTCAGGGCCAAAATACTTGCGCTTCAGCTCTGCCGCCTGCTTCTCCTTGTCGTTTATTTCCTGCTGGCGAGCCTGTTTCTGCTCCTGCGAAAGGAACACTACTTCATTCTGATAGTTTTTGTACATCGTCGAAGCCTCGGTATTGAGCGCATCAACCTCGGCCTGCCACTTCTTGGCTACCTGGTTGAGCTGTTCGTCGGCGCGCTCGTAAGCCGGGATGTTCTTCAATATATACTCCATGTCGATAAGCGCGAACTTCTGCGCGCCGGCCGTCACCGACACAAGGGCGAACAAGGCCGCAAAGATGATTTTCCTCATAAAATGTTCTCCTTTCAGTATTTTTTAATGAAACGAATGGGGCTGATAGGGCTGATAGTTAATTCTTAATTCTTCACTCTTAATTCTTCACTCCTAAAACTCCTGTCCGAGAATGAAGTGGAACTGGCTGCCGCCCTTCTGCCCGAATACGGTGTCGAAGCCGTAAGCCCAGTCGATACCCATCAGGCCGACCATAGGAAGGAAGATGCGCACACCAACGCCAGCGGAACGTTTCATGTCGAACGGGTTAAACTTCTTCGGGTCGTTCCATGCGTTGCCGGCCTCAAGGAAGCCAAGGCCGTAGATGGTAGTGTTGCCGAGCAGGAACGGATAGCGCAACTCAAGCGTGAAGCGGTCGTAAGCATAACCCTCATAACCGTAAGGCGTGAGGCTACCGTTGTCGTAACCGCGCAAGCCGATGGTTTCCTCCGCATAGCCAGTTGAATATCCGCTCATACCGTCACCACCCATATAGTACGTCTCGAACGGCGACTTCTTGTACTTGTTGTACGAACCGAGGATACCGAACTCTACGCGCGTCATCAGCACGAAGCACTTTGCACCGTTGGTAAGAGCGGTATATGTCTTTGAACGGAACTTCCATTTGTAGTATTCCACCCAGCTGTACTTCTCCTTCTGGGCAGCCGTAGCACGGTCGGAATTATACTGCCCGTTGGCAGCTTCTGCATCGTAAATCGCCGAAAGCGACTTGTAATCCTTACCGTCCCAAAGTGACCACGGCGGAGTGATAGTCAATGATGTCATGAACTCTGAACCACGGCGTGGGAACAGCTGGTTGTCCGTAGACACACGGGAAAGCGTTATGCCGAGGTTGAGGTTGTTGCAGTTACCGTTACGAACGATGAAATACTGCCAGTTCTTCAGCATGTAGCGCTGATATGCCAGCTCGACAGAGAGCTGGAAATAGTCGTCAGGCCAACGCAGACGTTTACCCCAGCCAACGGAAACACCGAACAACTGCACATACTTGTCGGGGTCATAAAAATTCTCATAACTGTTGCTCCAGCTGTTACCGTAGCCATAGAGGTAGTTATAATAATTATTCATGTACCCGTAGTTGTAGTAATTGCTCGACACGTCGGTCTGCTTTGAGAAGTACGCTCCCACGGTAAACTGGATAGGACGCTTGCCACCGAACCAGTTGGTAGAATAAGAAGCGTTGTACGACTGGTAGTAAGTACCGTTTGTCTGCGCTCCGATTGACAGAACCTCGCCGTCACCCACGGGCATGATGCCGCGGTGCTCCTTGTTCTTATTGAACAGGTTGGCCATTGAGAAGTTGTTGAGTTTCAAGCCGATACGCGCTATGACACCCGTCTGTCCCCAACCGAGGGAGAACTCGATTTGGTCATTTGACTTCTGCACGAGCGGCCAGTTGATGTCAACGGTTCCCTCCTCGTAGTTAGGCTGCACGCCTGGAACAACCTGTTCGGGGTCGAAGTGCCCCATAGATGCGATTTCACGTGCCGAACGTTCCAATGCTTCCTTGGAGAAAAGGTCGCCCGGCTTGGTTCTAAGCTCTCGGCGCACAACGTTTTCATAAAGCCTTGTATTGCCGCTGATGCGCACATGGCTGATGTGGGCCTGCGTGCCCTCCATTATTCGCATCTCGAGGTCTATGGAGTCGCCGACGATGTTCACTTCAGTCGGTTGCAGGTTATAGAACAGGTAACCGCTGTTCCAATACTGGTTCCCGACGGCATCCTCATCCTCAGAAAGCCGCTTGTTCATGTACTTCTGATTGTACACGTCGCCTTTCTTCATTCCTAAAAGACGGCCGAGATAGTCGCTTGAGAACACGGTATTGCCCACCCACGTGATGTTGCGGATATAATATTTCTTGCCCTCGTCAACTTCTATGAATATGCTTACGTGCTTGTCGTCCACGTTCCACACGCTGTCGCGCACTATCACGGCGTCGCGGTAACCCAGCTCGTTATACTTGTCTATGAGGTTTTTCTTGTCTTCCTCGTAACGCTCCGGCGTGTATTTCTTTGACTTGAGGAACGATGAAAGCTTGCCTGCCTCGTGGATTTTCTTGAAAGCTCCCTTCTTGAAAAGTCCTCCCTTTATTTTAGAGTCGCTAAGGTTATTGTTGCCTTCGATTATGATTTGGCGCACCTTCATCTTCTCCTTCTTGTCTATGATGACATCAAGGATTACCTGATTCTTGTTTACAACGTCCTCACGCTGCATTATGTTGATGTCGGCGTTCTTGTAGCCCTTGTCCTCAAAATAGTTCTTGGCCAGCAGCTTGGCGCGGTCTATCATGTTTGGAGTAATCTGGCTTCCCTTGAGAAGACCGAGCTTGCTTTCCAAATCTTCCCTTTCCGACTTCTTTACACCTTCATAATTTATCGTAGATACGCGCGGACGCAACGCCAAATAAAAGTGGAGATATATCTTTTCACCTACAATCGAATCGACAGCCACCTGCGCCTTCGAGAACAGTCCGTGCCTCCAATACCGCTTTACGGCGTCGGTAAGGTCGGAACCCGGCACTTGTATCTTCTGCCCTATCGACAGTCCGGAGATGCCCGTAAGCATATAGTCTTCATATCCTTCCACTCCGGAAACAGCAATGCCGCCGATGACTCCCGAACGGGGCATCCCGGCGTAAGAGATGTCAGGATTTACTATTTTTTCCTGCGCCGCCATGCTTGCACAAACAAACAATACGGCAAGCAGCATGATATATCCCTTAAATGTGTTCATCTTGTCTGCTTGTAGTCTTGAGTTAATCATCATTTTCCACTTGGGCTTCAGTCTTTCCGAAACGCCGTTGCCGGCCCTGGTAACTTGCGATTGCTTCATGCAGGCACTTCTCGTCAAAGTCAGGCCAATATGTGTCACAAAAATAAAGCTCTGAATATGCTATCTGCCAAAGCAGGTAATTGGATATGCGCACCTCCCCTCCTGTACGGATAAGCAAGTCCGGGTCGGGCATGAAACTCGTCTGCATGTGGGCAGAAACAGTGTTTTCGTCGATGTCGTTGACATCAAGCTTTCCCGTTGCAGCCTCCGCAGCAATTTCTTTCACTGCATTGGTAATTTCCCATTTTGACGAATAGCTTAAAGCCACGACCATTGTCATTGCCGTATTGGCCTTGGTGTGTTCCATCGTCTCATGCAACTTCGCCTGCACCTCAACCGGAAGCCGTCCGATATCGCCGATAACGCGGAAGCGGACATTGTTCTTCATGAAAATCTCATCCTCAAGAGACGTGAGGACAAGCCCCATCAATGCCGCCACCTCGTCAGCCGGGCGGTTCCAGTTCTCGGTAGAGAACGTATATAAAGTAAGGTATTCAACCCCCAGGCGTGTACATTCCGACGTTATCCTACGCACCGACTCCACCCCGGCCTGATGACCGTAGCTACGCTCTTTGCCGCGTTCTGTCGCCCAACGGCCGTTGCCATCCATGATGATGGCTATATGGCGCGGTATGCGCTCCATGTCTATGTTCGTTTCAGTCATCCTTGTTGCATATTTTACATTTTGGCATGAAACTGTAAGTCAGCGTGAGCTTCAACATCGAATAGCTGTCGGTATTCTTGAATATGCCCGTACTCTCTATCCCGTAAGGGTCTTCAATGCCGTCCAGCTTGTCGCTCAACGAAAAGTGCATGGCCCATTCCAGACCAAGGTTCAGCCTCTTGCCGAGTTTGTATTTCACACCAGCGCCTATCGGAACATTGGCAGTAAAGGCGCTGCCTGCGTCAGTATCTGCATAAGTCGCGCCTATACCCATGAACACGAAAGGAGTAAAACGTTTGGCTCCCCTGTATTCACGCCCTGTGCCGTAAGGCCAGAAATTATACTCAAACGTGAGTCCGACATCCACCAGCGTATTGTCGAACTCTATCGGATTGTCATGCAAATCCGGATACCATGTCTTCACATCCGCCGAACTTCCCTTGAGCTTACCATAAGACAAATCAAGCTTCAGCCCCATATACGGATTGAACACACGCCTTACTATCAACGACGCCGAAGGCTGCATATTCTTGACGATACTGCCGTTGAAGTCGCCTTGGTAGCTCACAACACCCGCTCCAACGCCTATTTCCATCTTATATTCATACTCGTCTTGCGCATGGGCAGCAAACGCCACGAGCAATGAAAAGGCGGCAAGCAGGACTTTCTTCATCTGTTACGTAAATAGTAAACCATTCATTCGGTGAACGATGTCTGCGCATTCTCCCACGCAAGCTTGTTGAGCCTGCCGCGCCAAACCTTACCCGTACCACCGCATATTATCCATAAATAGTTGTCTTCGTCAGCAACCATAGAGAACACATCCTTGTCGCCGTTTGTGAAGTTTTCAGGCAAATACAGCTCGCCGTTTGTGTGCCAGGTTATGCCGCTGTCTTCGCTGATGTAGAAATTGGAGAACGCCTCGGCACTGCTTGTACCAAGTCCGCGGCCGCCCAAGGCAACAAGCTTGCCCCCGTAAACGACCACACACAAGTCTGACAACCGCGGAAGGCGGTACCCGTTGTCCCCACTGAAGTTCGTCCATGAATGCCGGCGTGAGCCTTCCGAATATTCTTCAATCTTGCCCCACACTACCGCAACAGAATCTTCAGCGTACTCGCTGTTGTCCAAATCCGGATTTCCGGCGACTATTATCCGCTCCGAACTTGCATCTGTTGCAAGCGCCATGCTGCCATAACTTACATTGTCAGCAGGCATCATCGACAAGTCGCCCACAACATTGTCTGCCGCCCATGTAGTTCCGTCGTCTTCAGACATCACTACTCTTCCGTCACTGGCAAAAGCATACAGGTTTTGTTTGCTTGCCGCAATAAGCTGCCTCAAGGCCGCCGCACCCATGGTTTCCCATGTCTCGCCGTCAGCCGAGCGCAACACATCGCCGCCTGAAAGCGTATAAACGTAGCCGTCCTTCGCAACAGCGCTCTTGTATGCGTCGGCATCAAGTGCTATGTTAGTGTCCAACTCGCGCCACGCAAGGCTGCCGTCAGTACTTGTCGAATATACCGACGTTCCGGACTGGCTTGTTCCGAATACCAGAAGCTTGCCGCCGAAAGCAACAGCTTTCATGCCTGACATTGCTGTAAACGCCTGGTTGTCGCCCATATCGTGCCAGTTTATCGAGTCCGGATATTCCTTGTGCACATTCACTTTCACGTTATAAGCGCGGTATGCGCTGCCGTCATTTGAGTAAACGCGGAACTCGCGCGGCTCGGTAAAGTCTATCGAGTCAGAACTGCTGAAAAAAGCCAGCGAGTCTTCGCCCTCGCTATTCTTATAAGCTATCAGCACAACCCCGGAGTTCTTGCTGGTTACGTTGCAAATAACGTGAGCCGCATCGGTACCTGCCGGCAACGAATCGGGGTTGTATATTTCTTTTTGCAGCTGGTCTATATAGAAATCATACGAACTACAGTCCACATCCGCGACATAAGAACTGTCCGTGCCGTCGGAAGCCTCCGTCACCATCGTGCGTTTCAGGGTTCCAAGCGAAAACGATGTTATTGCCGTGTCTCCGTAATAAACCACATCGCTATAGCTATCGTCTCCCAAGCATGAGACCGTAAGGAGCATTACTGAAAACAACACGACGAAAGGCCGGATAATCCTTTTCATTCTTTCTCTCATATTTGATTTTAGCTGCAAATTTAATCAGAATTCCTTAAATAGAACGCCTTTTACCTTCTTTATTATCTAAAATGGCAAGAAATTGGACTTTTTTATATACATAAAAGGATTTTTTAAAAGCTTTTTAAGCTCACCCGGCAGCCTGTCCGCATTTTGCAAAATGCGTGGAGCCTAACTCCCGTTAACACCCATAACTACTTTACATTTTGCGGATAGCCGTCAACAAAAAGCCCCTGCTCCAAACAAGTCGGAGCAGGGGCATGCATTGGTTATAAGCACAACGGCTTATTAGAGTTTCGGTCCGGCAGCCACGAGAGCCTTGCCAGCCTCGTTGCTTTCATACTTCTTGAAGTTCTTGATGAAGCGTCCGGCCAAGTCTTTCGCCTTCTCTTCCCACTGTGCAGCGTCAGCGTAAGTGTCGCGCGGGTCGAGGATGTTCGGGTCAACGCCTTCGAGCTGTGTCGGAACAACGAAGTTGAAGTAAGGAATAGTCTTCGTCGGAGCAGCGTCGATTGAGTGGTTCAGGATGGCGTCGATGATGCCGCGAGTGTCGCGGATAGAGATACGCTTGCCTGTTCCGTTCCATCCGGTGTTCACCAAGTAAGCCTTTGCACCGCTCTTCTCCATCTTCTTTACAAGCTCCTCAGCATACTTTGTAGGATGCAGCTCGAGGAATGCCTGGCCGAAGCAAGCTGAGAATGTAGGAGTAGGCTCTGTGATGCCGCGCTCTGTTCCGGCGAGCTTAGCTGTAAATCCTGACAGGAAGTAGTACTTTGTCTGCTCTGCGTTCAGGATTGATACGGGAGGCAGCACTCCGAATGCGTCAGCTGACAGGAAGATAACCTGCTTTGCAGCGGGTGCATGAGAAATCGGGCGTACGATGTTCTTGATGTGGTAAATAGGATAAGAAACGCGGGTGTTCTCGGTTACGCTCTTGTCAGCGAAGTCGATCTTGCCGTCCTTGTCAACGGTTACGTTCTCGAGCAGGGCGTCGCGTGTGATAGCGTTGTAGATGTCAGGCTCGCTGTCCTTGTCGAGGTTGATGACCTTAGCGTAGCATCCGCCCTCGTAGTTGAACACGCCGTTGTCATCCCATCCGTGCTCGTCGTCACCGATGAGCAGACGCTTCGGATCGGTTGACAGAGTTGTCTTACCTGTTCCTGACAGACCGAAGAAGATGGCTGTGTTCTCGCCGTTCTTGTCGCAGTTTGCAGAGCAGTGCATTGAAGCGATGCCGCGCAAAGGCATAAAGTAGTTCATCATTGAGAACATACCCTTCTTCATCTCGCCGCCGTACCATGTGTTGAGGATTACCTGCTCCTTAGATGTTACGTTGAACACAACTGCTGTCTCAGAGTTCAGGCCGAGTTCCTTCCAGTTGTCAACCTTTGCCTTAGATGCGTTGTAGACGATGAAGTCGGGCTCCTGCTCGAAGTCTGCCTCGCTCTGCGGACGGATGAACATGTTGGTAACGAAGTGAGCCTGCCAAGCAACCTCTACGATGAAGCGCACCTTCATGCGTGTATCCTTGTTGGCACCGCAGAAGCCGTCAACTACGTACAGTTTCTTGTTTGAAAGTTCCTTCAGAGCAAGCTCCTTAACGGCAGCCCAAGCCTCTTTTGTAGCGCGGTGGTTGTCGTTGTGGTACTCCTCGCTGTCCCACCATACGGTGTCGTGTGACGTCTCGTCGTCGACGATGAACTTATCTTTAGGCGAACGGCCGGTGTAGATACCGGTCATTACGTTTACTGCACCAAGCTCGGTCTCCTGGCCTTTATCGTAGCCTGTAAGACCTTCTTTTGTCTCCTCGTTGAACAGAACTTCATACGAAGGATTGTAAAGAACCTCGGTTGTACCCGTGATTCCGTACTTTGCTAAAACTGACTTATCAAACTTTGCCATTTTTATTTATATTAAAAAGTGAATTGTTTTATCCCTGAATGTATCCCTTAAAACCGCCGCAAAGATAGTAAAAATCCGTGACACGCAACAAGCCGATAGTGTAAAAATCACCATATTAAGATGTTTTTAGGTTAAAGTATTGAAATTTTAAACAGCCTGAAGTGCTTTTGTAACTCGCACTTTGCAAAAATCAGGAAATGTTTTTTACTTTTGCTGCAGGCTCGCAGGGCCTTTATGCCCTGCCATTCCACATCGTCTTAATATTTTTTCAAAATAAACAGCAAATGCAAATCATAGACCTTAGCAAAAACAACTCTATCATCAACCAGTTCCTCGCCGAGATGCGGGACGTTGACTACCAGCAGAACAGGCTGCTGTTCCGCAACAACATCATGCGCGTAGGCGAGATGATGGCCTACGAAATAAGCAAGACGCTCGACTATGTGCCGCGCAACGTGCAGACGCCTCTCGGCGTTTCAACCGTCAACGTGCCTGCCGACAAGGTGATACTTGCCACCATCTTCCGCGCCGGACTGCCATTCCACAACGGCTTTCTCAACGTATTCGACCATGCAGGCAACGCCTTCGTGAGCGCATACCGCGAATACACGGACAACGAGCACACGCAGGTGGGCATACACGTGGAATACCTCGCCACGCCAAGCGTAGAGGGAAAGACGCTCATCATAGCCGACCCGATGCTGGCGACAGGCGGCTCGATGGAGCTTGGCTACAAGGCTTTCCTCACCAAGGGTACGCCCAAGCGCATCCACGTGGCCTGCGTCATAGCGTCGCCCGAAGGCATAGAACACGTCAAAAACACGTTCCCCGACGACAAAACCACCGTTTGGTGCGCCGCAATAGACCCCGGAATGAACGAGCACAAGTACATTGTGCCGGGCTTCGGCGACGCCGGCGACTTGTGCTATGGAGACAAGGTGTAAGTTAGGGAGTGAAGAGTGAAGAATTAGCTGCCAAATGCCGGCTGCAAATCAACACGGACTTAAAAAACGTAAGTTCAGTATATGGTCAATACCTCCACATGTCCGTGCGGATTTGCAATCCGCACCTATAACTATTGTAATGGCGGATTTACAATCCGCCGCCAATGTTTAAGCCTGTTTTGTACGGGATTACAAATCCCGGTTGCACCTTACGCGGATTGCAAATCCGCGCGGACGGTGAACAGGTAATCAAGCCCCTCCCTTCGGGAGGGTCGGAATAGGTCTGTTCTTAATTAAGAATGAAAAATTAAAAAATGGATAATTATGATTACCTTTGAGGCTGCCTATTAGCAAAGGTAATCATAATTATCCATCATCCATTCTCAACTCTCAATTCAAAAGGTCACCTTTTGCATTGTAAAAGGTGACCTTTTGCAACGCGAAAGGCCGCATTTCGCAATGCAAAACACGGCCTTTTACAAACAGTTGATTATCAAAGCGTTGCGTAGCTGTACGCCAACGGCTGCGCCATATCACTTGTCGTCCCAGTTATCCGTTCTAAACGAGGACGCCGGCAGACCGGCGTAGTTGAACAGGTTGCAGTCGGTATAGTCTTTGAAACAGAACCTTACGGCCACAGGCTGCGCAACCTCGTCGCTCCAAACGATGACTTTCTTCGGGTCGTTGCTTATCCTCGCCTTCGCCGGATGGAACACCCTGTCGGCACCGGCAATCTCGAAGCCGCGTATGTCTTGCCTGTAAGACGTTACTCCGCGGTCGGTGCTCTTGAACGTGACGGTGGCCTCCTTGCCTTCTATTTTCATTTCCTGGAACATCGGCCCGGTAACGGGAAAGCCCTTCATGCCGTATGTCAAGCCTAATGCAAGGTATGCGAAGCGGTCGCCCACCTCTTCTTTCTTCATCGGGTGGATGGTGTTCGGATAGCCCACGTCGGTCAATATTGCCATGCCGGAGTTTGGAATCAGGTCAAGACACTTCGTCTGCGCCTCGCGCAGGTATGCCGAGTTATTGCCCTTTCCCTCGCCCCTGCCATAATTATATGGTGCTATCTGGGCATAGTAGAACGGGAACTCGCCCTGTCCCCACTTCTGTCTCCAGTCGGCAACCATGGCCGGCAGCAGCCGGGTGTACAGGTCGGGATAGTCAACATTGGCCTCGCCCTGATACCAAAGGCAGCCGCGTATGCCGTAACCTACGACAGGCGCAAGCATGCCGTTGTACAGGATGCACTCGTTCTGCACCTCCTTGATGTCCTTGAACGGTGCCACGCCCTCGGCGCTCATCCACGCCTCGACGCGCGAACCGCCGTAAGCCGTGTGTATGATGCCCACCGGCACGCCCAGCACTTGCCTGATTTTGCGCGCAAAGTAATAGCCTGCCGTCGTGAAGTGGGGCGTGTTTTCAGACGATGCGGCCTTCCATTCGCCGGTGCATTCGGCCAGCGGTTTCGAGTCCATTTTTTGCCCTACGGTGAACATGCGGATGTTGTCGTCGGTCGAAGTAACCACCGCGTCGAGCGCGCCTATTACCGGGTCGTTGTAGCTTCCGTCGATTGTCATGTTCATATTCGACTGCCCGGAGCACACCCAAACCTCGCCTATCAGCACGTTGTTTATGGTTACCGTCTCGCCGTCGCTTATCCCGATGCTGTACGGACCGCCGTAACGCGGAGTCTCCACCATGGCCTTCCACTTGCCGTCAGAGCCTATGGCGGCGGTGTATTCCTCGCCGTTCCACGACGTCTTTACCGTTACCTGTCCTTGTTTTCTGTCGCTTTCGCCCCATACGGGAACTGTTCCGAGCTGCTGCATCACCATTCCGTCAGAGAATATCGCAGGCAGCTTGACCTTCGCCGAAGCGTCGCCGCAAGTGCCTGCGAAGCAAAGCAGGCACGCGGCGGCTAAAAAAGAAGAGATTTTCATGGTTGTTGATATGTTCGGTTTTTTATTCAAGAAGTTAGAGAAGTCATAGGAGTTAAAGAAGTTACAGCCAATAGCTTTAAGCCTGCCAGCAAGGCATTTGGCTTTAACTTCTCAACAAGCGCAGCGCAGCGATAACTTCTTTGACTTCTTTAACTTCCATAATCATTTCCCTTTTTTATTTACTCCATACATATAGAAGCTACTTCCCGGCTTCCGCCATGTTCCTTGCCGGCATGTCGAGGCTCAACGGAGCCTCCCTGCGCAGCATGCGCGCGGCCTCGCCCGTGAGCCAAAGGTAATGGTCGGAGGGCTTGCCGTCCATGTCGATGAACTTGGCCTTGTCGCTTACCGGGGGATTGTCGGTACACTTGAAGATGGCCGTGCCCTCGTCAATCTCGTCGAACATGGCAACGTATATCATCTCCGCGCCTGCAAGCATGGCCGTTGACAGCTGCTGCCAGTAGAAGCGTCCGCCTTGCCGGGGGATGCTGCCCACGGGCTTAACGTCGTCCGGGAACTCCCTCTTGCTTAGGTTGTGCCAGCTGAAACCGGGAGTTACCGCCGGCACATAGGCCACCCCGTTGTCCTTGCACCAGCGCAGGTCGCCTATTATAAGGTCGCGGTAGCGGTTCATGTCGTTGTGCAACAGCGGCGAGAAACGCTGTATGGTCCACGGCAACACGAGGTCGGCCTGCTTTATAAGCGTGTGCAGGTAAGGGTCGTGTACGCAGTCGGCTTCAAGCGTGCGCCAGAACGTCGGCACGCCGAGCATCACCGCGCAGCCGCCATATTCGGGGTCGTTCTTCAGGAAATCGATGAGCCTTTCCAAGCCGATGTTGCGTATGTTGTACGGCCTGTCGGGGAAACCCACGCCCCATATCGCCACCACGGGCTTGCCGTTGTGGTGCAGGTAGGTGTTGCGTCCCTCGGGGTTTGTCACATGCATCTCGTCTACAAGGCGTTTCCAGTCGGCTATGACAGACGAGCAGTCCTCGCCGTTGCCCTTCAGTCCCGACAGGTCATACATAACGGCGATGGCCCTGTCATACTTCTGTGCGGCATCAAGCGCATAGCCGAGTATCTTGTCCGGCGCGCCGCCTTTGCTTTAGGGACGTGTATAATCGAAGAAACGCTGCATGAAAACGCCGTCAAGTCCGTATTCGGCCATCCACTTGAAGTGCAGGTCTACGGTTGACTTGTCGGCCGAGCTGAACACTCGCGCCGGGCTGCCGTCGGCGTGTTTGAACGTCGTCTCGTAAGTCTTTTCATACTCGCTCACGTCCGGCCACGCGTCAACGGTGCAGTGGTCTTCGTCAAAATCCTTGCCCACGCCGTAGTGACCGAAGCCCTGCCCCGTGCCGTCCTGCGGCCCGCGGAACCATCCTTGGTAGCCGGCCATAATCAGTCCCTTATATTCAGGGTATGAAGTCTGCTGCGCGTGCTTCGTGGCTGCCTGCGAACTGATGCCCACCGATAGGCATACCGCCGCAATAATAGTTTTTATCCTCATTGTCATGTAATATTGCTTGTTTATTGTTTTTCATGAAACGCCGCAATTGCCTGCGGTTTACGGAGCACAAAGGTACGGCCCGACGATAAAAAACCGCTAAAATAACGGATAACCGACGATTAAAAATCAATTAAATTGACACCGCCCGTGAAATTAACCGTTTTAATCTGTTTCACGGCGGAATGGCAGCGAGGAAGAACACACTCCTACCCTAACTAACACCCACCCCTGCCCTAACTGACACCCACCCCAGCCCTCCCGAAGGGAGGGAGCTTGATTAGCTGTATTCCGTCAGTGTCGATTTGCAATACACGCATGGCTGAATGAAAAACAGGTAATTAAACTCCCTCCCTTCGGGAGGGCTGGGGTGGGTCTATTGTTTGCCACCTTTTGCCTTCCAAAAGGCCACCTTTTACACGCTAAAAGGCCGTCTTTCGCAATGCAAAAGACAGCCTTTTGTAAGTCGTTGAAAATCAATATAATTGAGAATGGAGAGTTGAGGATTGAGAATTATGATTACTTTTGCCAATTATCAGCTTTCAAGTGTAATCACAATTCTCCATCCTCAACTCTCCATTCTCAATTAGAACCTTCGTGTATGAGCCTCAACAGATGCTCCACGGCTTCCTCTTCGGGGATGTTTTTCTCCACGCACTGCTTGCCCTTGTACAGCGAAATGCGGCCACGGCCTGCGCCTACGTAGCCGTAGTCGGCGTCGGCCATCTCGCCCGGTCCGTTGACAATGCAGCCCATGATGCCTATTTTCAGTCCCTTCAAGTCCTTCGTTGCCTCCTTGATGCGCGCTATTGTGGAACGCAGGTCGTACAGTGTGCGGCCGCAACCGGGGCAGCTTATGTATTCGGTCTTCGACGTTCGCAGACGCGCCGCCTGAAGTATGCCGAAGGCTGTAGCCGTGATGTCGTTGGGCGCAAGCGTGCCGTCGTTCATCAGCCAGAGGCCGTCGGTAAGTCCGTCGAACATCAGCGCACTCATGTCGGCTGCCGCCTCAAGCTGGAAGTCGCCCTTCTCCGCCTGCGAATGGCGGTACATCTGGCAGAAGACGACGGGGTTCGTCACACCTGCGGACATCATCTCATGCAACAGCGCACGCTGTTCGCCGAGGCGGTTCTGGTGGTTCGACATGCTGACAACCACCACTTCAGGGTGCGCCTTGAGGCAAGGTATGTACTCGTCGGCGGCGACGCCGTAAGGCAGTACAAGGAACTTGACGTCTGCCTTGACCTGCGCTATCAGCGGCACGGCGTTGTATGGGAAGATGGGATATACGTCCTTGGTGTCGTCGAGCGCGGCGTACACGCCGAAATCAACGATGTAACGCTGTCCCTCAACGCGCTTCTCTGGCAGCTGCTGGCCGGTGTACACATAGTCGGGCACGATGTCGCCGCCTGCGTTCAGACGCGAGGGGTCGCCGCCTTCAAGCATCGAGGCTATCACCACGGGCACGTTTCCGCCGCCGATGTTGCCCACCGGGACAGTATTCCGCCGTTCGGGGCGCAGCCAGTCGAAGCCCGGAGCCTCGCTGCCGGGTATCGGCGTGTGTCCGGCGCGGCGCGTGATGTAGTCAACAAGGTGGCGCGCAACGGGTATTTCTTCCTCCGGTTCCTCGCTAAGCGACACGCGCACGGTGTCGCCTATGCCGTCGGCCAACAGCGCGCCGATGCCCACCGCGCTCTTTATCCGGCCGTCTTCACCCTCTCCGGCCTCGGTCACTCCGAGGTGAAGAGGATAGCTCATGCCCTCGCGTTCCATCTCGCTTACGAGCAGACGGACGGAGCGAACCATCACGACTGTGTTGCTGGCCTTGATTGAAATGACAACGTCGTCAAACCGTTCGCGCCTGCAAATGCGCAGAAACTCCATGCAGCTCTCCACTATTCCTTCGGGAGTGTCGCCGTAACGCGACATGATGCGGTCGGACAGCGAGCCGTGGTTGACGCCTATGCGCAGGGCGGTGTGGTTCTCTTTGCATATATTCAGCAGAGGAACGAAGCGTTCCTCGATTTTCTTCAGCTCTGCGGCATACTCCTCGTCGGTGTATTCCAGATGCTTGAACGTGCGCGCCGGGTCAACGTAGTTGCCGGGGTTTATGCGCACCTTCTCGGCATACAGCGCGGCCACTTCGGCCACGTGGGGGTTGAAGTGGACGTCGGCCACGAGCGGAGTCATGTACCCGTCGGTCCTCAGACGCGCGTTGATGTTCTTCAGGTTCTCGGCTTCGCGCACGCCCTGTGTCGTCAGGCGCACGTATTCACCGCCTGCCTTGATTATCCTTTCAGCCTGAGCCACGCTCGCCTCGGTGTCAACGGTCGGCGTTGTAGTCATCGACTGTATGCGGATAGGCCACTCGCCGCCCATCGGCGTGCCGCCAACCTGAACCTCGGAAGCCGCGCGGCGGCGGTAGTTGAATAAGTCAACCATATTGAATGAATAATGAAAAAATGAATAATGAATAATCATCTTGAATGAAAAATGAATAATGAACAATGAAAAAGCTGCAAATCCACAGGCTTATTATTCATTGTTCATTATTCATTTTTCATTCAATCAGTTGGTTTTATACTCATACTTGACCTCTGCCAGTTCCTTGTTGGCCTTCTCAATTTTGGCTCCAAGACCGGCCTTATAGTCGGCAAGGCGCGCCGCTATGCCGTCGTCGGCAAGGGCAAGCATCTCCGTTGCCAGTATAGCTGCGTTCATTGCACCGTTCACACCGACAGTAGCCACGGGTATTCCGGGGGGCATCTGTATGATGCTAAGCATCGCGTCAAGGCCGTCGAGCATGCCTTTGATAGGCACTCCGATGACCGGCAGCGTGGTCGATGCGGCTATAACGCCCGGCAGTGCGGCAGCCATGCCCGCCCCGGCGATGATTACTTTTATGCCGCGCGACTTGGCCTGCTTGGCAAACTGCTCCACAGCGTCGGGTGTGCGGTGGGCGGAAAGGGCGTTGACCTCGAACGGAATGTGCATGTCGTCCAAGAACTTGCAGGCTTTTTCCATTACGGGCAGGTCGCTTGTGCTGCCCATGATAATGCTAACTAATGGTGTCATAATATATTGTTTTTAGATTATTGCAGCTGTCAGAGCACCAACACGGACACGAAGGCGCACGCAACGCCGACGAGGAAGCCGAGCGTTATCTCGTGAAGTGAATGCTGGCGCAGGAGCATGCGGCTTGTTCCCACCAGTCCGGCGAGTATAAACACGACGCAGAGCCACCACACCGGATTGAACCCCAAGATGGCGGCGAAGGCCATAAGCGCCCCTGCCACGCCGCCGATTGCGGCCATGTGGGTTGACACCTTTATAAAAAGGTTGACGATGGCGCACACCACCTGTATCACCAAGGCCGCCATAAGGATGCTGCCCATGAAGTGAGGCACGTGGACGTAGGCCATGATGTAGTAACACAACAGGTAAGAAACGATGGAGATGACATACGGTATTACGCGGCGTTCCTTGCTCGCAACCATGAAGGGAGGCCAGCCCTGGTAACGCCGGTAAAGGCGTATGAGCAGTGACGGCAGTGCTATTGTGAACACCCAGAACGTCACTACGAGAAACAGCTTGTACACCCACGGCAACAAGCTGAGGTATGTCATTGTAAGAAGTACGGCCAACCCCACAAGCGGAAGGTAAAATGGGGTGAAGATTACGCTAAGAGCCTTGGCCGCAAAGATTATATGCTTTTCTCTCATCTTTTCCTAAGCCGGGCAACGGGAATGCCCATCTGTTCACGGTATTTGGCGATGGTGCGCCTCGCCACGGGGTAACCTGCCTCGGCCATCATGCCTTTTATTGCGTCGTCGCTCAACGGAGCGGACTTGTCTTCCTTGTCGATTATGTCTTTCAGGGCGGCCTTCACGCGGCGCGTTGACATCTCTTCGCCACCTTCGGTCTTTACGCTGTCGCTGAAGAAGTGGCGCAGGCGGAACGTGCCCCACCGCGTCTGGGCGTACTTCATGTTGCTTACGCGCGACACGGTGGATATGTCAAGCCCGGCGCGTTCGGCCACATCCTTGAGTATCATGGGCTTAAGGTCGCTCTCGTCGCCGTCCTGGAAGTAGCGTTTCTGGATGTCGATGATGGCCTTCATCGTGACGTACAGCGTGTGGCGGCGCTGCTTCACGGCGTCTATGAAACCGCGTGCGCGCTCCACCTTCTCCTTCGCATAGAGCAAGGCTTCTTTCTCGCGGCGGCCCATGTTGCGCTTGTTCTGCTGGTATTCCTTCACCATATCGGCGAACGACGGCGACACATACAGTTCGGGCACGTTGCCTCCGTTGATTGTGAAGGTCACCGTCCCGTCGTCGGCGGTGTCAACTATGAAGTCGGGGGTTATCTGCCGTGCACCCATTCCCTCGGTCTCGCCGAGTGCGGAGCCGGGCTTCGGGTTGAGCTTCAGCAGTTCGGCGTGTACTGCCGAGGCTGTGTCGGCGTCGAAGCCGAGCTGCGCCGAAATCTTGTCCCACCGCTTGTTCATGAACTCGTCGTAACATCTGGAGATTACGCTCTCCATCTTCTGCCTCATCGGAGAGTCCGGCCTGCGCCCGATTTGCAGCAGCAGGCACTCGCGCAGGCTGCGTGCGCCCACTCCGGCAGGGTCGAACGTCTGCAACGTATGCAGCACATCCTCTATCTCATGCTCGTCGGCGTCAATGCCATGATACACCGCCAGCTCGTCGCTCAGCGTGCCGGCATCCTTGCGGAGCAGTCCGTCGTCGTCCAAAGAGCCTATGAGGTATTCCATGATTTCGCGCTGCCTTGGGGTAAGCTCGACGTCAACCATCTGCTCTTTCAGCCTGTCATAGAACGACACGGTGTCGCCGTAGGTCATCTCCTCATAGTCGGCCGTCTGCCTGTCGGCGGCCTGCTGCACGGTGGGTTCAGGCATCTCGTCGTCCATGCCGAAGCCCGACAGAGCCTCGTCAAGGGCCGACTCGCGCTCCTCACGCTCCTTCTCGGCATCGAAGTCGCCACTGTCGTCAGCCTCTCCGCCGCCGTCTTCCACGCCGTCATGCACGTTGTCGGCATCCGGCTCGCGGCTTTCGAGAGCAGGGTTGTCGTCAAGTTCGGCAGTGACGTTCTGCTCAAACTCGGTCAAAGGCATCTCCAGCAGCTTCACCACGAGCATCTGCTGCTGGGTAAGCCGCTGCACCTGTACCTGCTTCTGCACCTGCGCCTGTATGAGTTTCTGTACCATAACGGTGCAAAATTAATATTTTTCCATGAATGGCGGACAAGGAATAATGAATATTTTTACGGCGGCCGGACATAAAAGCCGATACTTGACGGCCACACATACGGCGCAGGCACGGAAAAGCACACTCCCTTCATCTACGGTTTGAGCCGAACGGCACGGCTGCCGCCTGCCGCACCCGCCAAGACCGGCCGGTGCCAAGCCGTAACCGCCTGACTGCCAGCACACTTGCGAAAGGGCACCTTTTACACTGCAAAAGGTGGCCTTTCGGCGTGCAAAAGACGACCTTTTGCACGCCAATTTACCGTGTCTTGAATTGACAGTTGATAATTGCGGACGGACTATTAAGATTTGCCGTGCCGGCAGACTGTCTTTATACAGACGAACGGGAAACATCATCTTGCATGTAAAAAACATGAAAATATCGTTAAAATCCGCCCCTCTTGGTGCATGTTTTTGCATGTCCGCACATTTTCTTTAATAGACAAAAGTAGTCTGACTGTCGTGAAAAATCACGCAAACAGCGTTTTCATACAATCCGTATGGACATGATGCTGCTTTAAGACTACACGCTGATTGACAATAAACGGGAAAGAAGCATGGGACGGAAAAAGAACTACGACACAACTGACGAATCGGAAGTGTTTAAGCATAAAAACTTTGCGGCGACAAGGAGGCGCAAGAAAGCGGCTGCGATAATGACCGCTATAATGTATATCGCCGCAGCCATCGTGGTGCTTGCATGTATCTTCGCCTACGTGTTCGACAAGGTTTAAACCTGAGCTGCGCGCGCCAACGCAGCGTGCCCACACGCCGCCTGACATATAAAACGGACGGTCCCGCAGGCTGCAAGGCCTGTGGGACCGCAATTAAACTAAACCTATTGAAGACGGCAAGGCTGCGCCGCAACAGCGCGCCAGCCATTATCTATGGCTCCCGAAGGAGTCAGTCCTCAACAGAGAAATCATCCTTACCTACTCCGCAAAGCGGGCATACCCAATCCTCGGGCAGGTCTTCAAACGCCGTTCCGGGAGCTATGCCGTTGTCGGGGTCTCCTACTTCAGGGTCATATACATACCCGCAAGTCTCACAAACATACTTCTTCATAATCCTTTTCGTTTTAATTAGTTATTCATATAGACAAAAGCCTTCGTCATAAATGCCGTCTGCGGCGCAGCACCTCCTCAACCTTTGCCGCTATATCGCCGGGCGGTATGCTCTTCATGCACAGCATGTCACCGCGCAGGCAGGCCTTTTTCCCTGATATGCTGCACGGCCTGCACGGCATGTCGGCCTGCACCACATCGGCCAAATCCTGCCCCCAGCCGAGCTGTCCGGCGTTAGGATGCGTCGCACCCCATACGCTCACGACGGGCGCTCCGGCGATGGAAGCCATCTGCATGTTGGCCCCGTCCATTGAAACCATCACGTCGAGATGGCTCATAAGGATAAGTTCAAGACCGATGCCGCCCAACTTTGCCGTGGCGTTCACGCAGCGGTCGAACTTCGTGCTGAACTCGTTGAGCACGGCGGTCTCGGCCCCTCCTCCCCCGAACAGGAACAGGCGGCAGCCCGGATGGCGCGCCGTTATGTCCCTCAAGGCCTTCTCCATCAGTTCAAGCGGATATGCCTTGGCCGGATATGCGGCCAAAGGGGCAACGCCTATCCACACCTCGCCGTCGGCCTTCGGCGTATTGAAACCGTCAGGCAGTCGGCTCATGTCACCGCCTCCGGAAGGGAAAAGCGAGGTGAAGTCAAGCTTCACGGGGTATCCGAGGCGTGCAAACACGTCGGCATAACAGTCGAACGTAGACGGAATACGCACCATACGCTTGTCTGTCTGACTGATGAGCAGCTTGCGCAAAGGGCGGTGTTTGTCGATATGTTCAACGCGGAAGCGGTCGATATTGAAGCGCATCCGCAGGTAGTCCGAACGCAACACGCTGTGCAGGTCGGCTATAGCGGTAAAGTTCTTCGCCGTAAGCCTACGGTAAAGGGCGTTCAATCCCTTGACCCCGTAATACTCGTTTTTCAGGTCGGCCTCCATGAAGCCCACGTTCTGCGGCATGTATTCAAAGAACGGCCGGGCGTAAGGACGGCTCAGCATGGTTATCCTCACATCGGGATACTGCCGCGCCAGCGAGTCTACCACGGGAACTGTCATCGCCACGTCGCCCAGGGCTGAAAACCTCATTATAAGTATGTGTTCTGTCCTCATCTGTCCTTCCAGGCGTTAATATGCGTGGGTTATGGAATGATTGACGCACATCCTTACATGGCGGCGCTGTGCGGCGTCCCCGCCGCGGTATGATATGGTGTTACGATTGTCAGTAGATGCCATCGCCTTAATTTAGTCTTTAAGATTCAACAAGACGGTCATTTAATTTGGCAAAGATAGCGATTTATTTCCATTCCGCCAACCAATAAGCGACATTTTTAGTATTTTTGCAAGGACGAGCAACATGTTTCACGCAAATATGATTATCGGGCCATTGGCTCATAAGGCATAAATCCTTAACTCACACGATAAAACTTACGACAATGAAAATAGTCATAGACGACAAGATTCCGTACATACGCGAGGCAATAAGCAGCCTCACCGACGACGCGGTCTACCTGAAAGGCGCGGCAATACGCCCCGAAGACGTGCGCGATGCCGACGCGCTCATCGTGCGGACGCGCACCCGGTGCGACGAGCACCTGCTCAAAGGTAGCGGCGTCAGGTTCGTCGCCACGGCGACAATCGGCTTCGACCACATAGACGCCGGCTACATGCAACGAGCCGGGATAGAATGGATGAGCTGTCCGGGGTGCAACGCCGCCTCCGTGGCGCAGTACGTAAGGTCGGTGCTACTGCTGCTGAAGCGCGACCGCGGCGCACGCCTCGACGGCATGACGATAGGCATAGTGGGCTGCGGCCACGTAGGGACGAAGGTCAAGGCCGCGGCCGAAGAATACGGGATGCGCGTTCTTGTGTGTGACCCTCCGCGGCAGGAGCGTGGCGACGCGGGCGCATTCGTCACGATGGCCGACATCATGCACGAGGCCGACATCATAACTTTCCACGTTCCCCTGACGAAAAGCGGGCCGCACCCTACGTTCCATCTGGCCGGCGCCGACTTCTTCAGCAACCTTGGCCGCAAGCCGCTCGTAATCAACACGAGCCGCGGCGGAGTGGTGGACAACGGCGCACTGCTTGACGCCCTAATATATAATAAGGTGAAAGACGCCGTTATCGACACATGGGAGAACGAGCCTGAAATAGACCGGCGGCTGCTCCGCCGCGTATGGATTGCCACGCCCCACATCGCAGGCTACAGCGCCGACGGCAAGGCAAACGCCGACAATATGGTCATCAACGGACTCTGCCGCCACTTCGGCCTGCGCCGTCCGCCGCTCATCGTACCGCCACCGCTGCCGCCGACGTTCGTCCCTTCGACCGACGACGACACCCTCCGCCTGCAACTGTACAACCCGCTTGAAGACTGCGCGCGCCTGAAATCCGCGCCCGAAAGGTTCGAGGAACTGCGCGGCAACTACCCGTTGAGAAGGGAATGGTACATCTGATACCCACCACACAACACCCTACGGCCCACCCCAGCCAGAGGGACGACCCACCCCAACCAAAAGGATAACCCACCCCAATCCTCCCGAAGGGAGGGGGCTTGACATGCTTTTGTCAGATGATGCCATTAGCCTTATCTGGCTTATTCGGCCTATCCGGCCTATAAATAAATAGGTCTTATAAAGCCGATAAGCCTGATAAGGCCAATAACATTTTTGCTGTTGGCAATCAGCTAACGGCCTGGCAAGCAGCGATAATCAAGCTCCCTCCCTTCGGGAGGGCTGGGGTGGGTTTTCAATAGATGGCTTTTTGCCTTGCAAAAGGCCATCTATTACAATGCAAAAGGCCGTCTTTTAGCAGCCAAAAGACGGCCTTTTGCTAACTTGCTGGCAATCAACAGGTTAACCTGTGCGCCTTATCGGCCGGATAAGCCTTATTTACTGATAGGCCAAATAGGGCGGATAAACCAGATAAGGCCAATAACACCACCCTGCAAAAGCATGTCAAGCCCCCTCCCTTCGGGATGGTTGGGGTGGGTTATCCCTCTGATTGGAGTGGATTATCCCTTTGATTGGGGCGGGTGTTCCTTCAGTTTGGGATGGGTGTAAGTTGCCACCCTTTTCCCCTTTCACCCCCTTATTGAGCCTTATTTTATTGCACACATAACCCCGATGTGTGCAAAAGAAAACACTTTTTTGTCAAAAATATTTGCACACTTAAATAAAAATTCGTTCCTTTGCAGCGATTTTTTGAGATTCGAATTTTATTATAAACTTTTTTAAAAACATTACAATCATGTCAGAAATTGAATCTAAAGTAAAAGCTATCATTGTAGAGAAACTTGGTGTTGACGAGGCTGAAGTAAAGCCCGAAGCAAGCTTCACAAACGACCTCGGCGCAGACTCTCTCGACACAGTAGAGCTGATTATGGAATTCGAAAAAGAGTTCAACATCTCTATTCCTGACGACAAGGCAGAGACAATCGCTACCGTTGGCGACGCCATCAGCTACATTGAGGCTAACATGAAATAATAATTCCAGACTGCGATAAATGGAATTGAAAAGAGTAGTAGTAACAGGATTAGGCGCGGTTACACCTGTAGGCAACAATGTCGAAGAGACATGGAAGAACCTCATTGAGGGTGTAAGCGGCGCCGCTCCCATTACACAGTTCGACTGCTCCAAGTTCAAGACACAGTTCGCATGCGAAATCAAGGGACTCAACGTAGGCGACTGGATTGACCGCAAGGAAGCCCGCAAGATGGACCGCTACACTCAGCTGGCCCTCGTCAGCGCGGCACAGGCCGTAAAGGACAGCGGCATGGACTTGGAAAAAGAGGACAAGAACCGCATCGGAGTTATCTTCGGCGTAGGCATCGGCGGTATAAAGACCTTCGAGGACGAAGTGTCTTACTATGCCCTGAACAAGGAGAACGGACCCAAGTTCAACCCGTTCTTCATCCCGAAGATGATTAGCGACATAGCTGCCGGCCAAATATCAATCCATTACGGTTTCCGCGGCCCCAACTATGCGACTACCTCCGCCTGCGCATCATCTACCAACGCTCTGGCCGATGCGTTCAACCTTATCCGCCTGGGTAAGGCCAACGCCATAGTCAGCGGCGGCGCCGAGGCGGCCGTTTGCGCCTGCGGCGTGGGCGGCTTCAACGCCATGCACGCCCTCTCTACACGCAACGACGAGCCTGCGAAGGCTTCGCGTCCGTTCAGCGCAAGCCGCGACGGCTTCGTGATAGCTGAAGGAGCAGGGTGTCTTATCCTCGAAGAATTGGAACACGCGAAGGCTCGCGGAGCCAAAATCTACGCCGAGATGGTGGGCGAAGGCGAAAGTGCCGACGCATACCACATCACCGCGTCGCACCCCGAAGGCCTCGGAGCGAAGCTCGTGATGAAGGCGGCTCTTGAGGACGCAGGCATGAAGCCTGAGGACATAGACTACATCAACGTCCACGGAACATCGACACCCGTTGGCGACATTTCAGAGGCCAAGGCCATAAAGGAAGTGTTCGGCGACGCAGCTTACAAGCTGAACATCAGCTCAACCAAGTCGATGACCGGCCACCTGCTCGGCGCAGCCGGTGCAGTAGAGGCCATGGCGAGCGTGCTGGCCGTGCAGAACGACATCGTTCCGCCGACAATCAACCACGACGAAGACGACAAGGACGAAGAGATAGACTATAACCTGAACTTCACTTTCAACAAGGCGCAGAAGCGCACCGTCCGTGCTGCGATGAGCAACACGTTCGGCTTCGGCGGACACAACGCCTGTGTTATCTTCAAGAAATATGTTGATTAATAACTTCATAGACAAGATAAAGCTCCCTTTCCGCAAGGAAAAGGAGCTTTATTGTTCTTTACGCAACATCATCGGATTTTACCCTCACGACATCAACTTCTACAAACAGGCGCTCATGCACCGCAGCATGGCCAAGCGCAACGCAAAGGGTAAACCCGTAAACAACGAACGCCTTGAGTTCCTTGGCGACGCAATACTCGACGCCATCGTGGGCGACATAGTGTTCCGTCACTTCGAAGGCAAGCGCGAAGGATTCCTTACCACGACAAGAAGCAAAATCGTACAGCGCGAGACGCTCAACCGCCTGGCACACGAAATAGGCATAGGCCAGCTCATAATATCCAACGGACACATGTCCTCTCATAACAGCTATATGGAAGGAAATGCGTTCGAAGCCCTCGTAGGGGCCATCTATCTGGACCGCGGCTACGGCGCATGCATGCGCTTCATGCAGGAACGCATCCTGTCGCAGCTTATCAACCTCGACAAGGTGGCGTACAAGGAAGTGAACTTCAAGAGCAAGCTGATAGAGTGGTGCCAGAAGAACAAGGTAAAGCTCGACTTTGAACTTGTAGAGCAGAAACGCGACAACAACAACAGCCCGACATTCATCTACAAGGCGGTGATAGAGGGAATTGACGGCGGAGAAGGGCGCGGCTACTCCAAAAAGGAAAGCCAACAGACCGCCAGCAAGACCGCCCTGCAGAACCTAAGGCGCAAACCGCAGTTCATAGACGCCGTGTTCGCCGCGAAGACCGAGCGCACGAAGATGGAGGAAGAGCCGGTGGAGACAGTGCCTGACGTGGAAGCCAAGGAAGACTTCATAGTGCCGCAGACCGGCACAACAGACTCTGGCACGACGGCGGCGGAAACCGACATGGCGGAAAAGCCTGCCAAGACAAATGCCGTAAAGAGAAAGAACGAAGCGGAGGTTGACGAGTTCGACCTGTCAGACATCAAAGCTTTCTCGGACAAGATGTCGAAAGAAGACATCGTGGCGGCAGCCGAAGCCGCCGCGTTCGCGGAATAAGACCCACCCCAACCAGAAGGAACACCCACCCCAACCCTCCCGAAGGGAGGGAGCTTAGTATGCTTTTGTCGGGTGAGGTTATTGGTCTTATCAGGCGTATCTGGCCTATTCATCTTATTGATTGATAGGGCTTATAAGGCCGATAAGGCGTATATGTTAACCGACTGATTGCCAACAAGTTACCAAAAGGCCGTCTTTTAGCTTCTAAAAGACGGCCTTTTGCATTGTAATAGATGGCCTTTTGCAATGCAAAAGGCCATCTATTGAAAACCCACCCCAGCCCTCCCGAAGGGAGGAAGCTTGATTACCGCTGCCTGTCAGGCCATTAGCTGATTGCCAACAGTAAAAATGTTATTGGCCTTATAGGCCGAATAAGCCCTATAAGGCCAATAACACAAAGCAGCAAAAGCATACCAAGTTCCCTCCCTTTGGGAGGGTTGGAGTGGGTGTCACATTATCCCATCCAATTCTCCGAAGCTGTCAATTATCCACTCGGCGCGCTCGCGTTCAAGGTCTTCACGCCGTCCGTTGCCGTATGTCACGCCGACGGCACGTACTCCGGCGGCGTGCGCCATGCGTATGTCAAACTCCGTATCGCCCACCACGATGGCGTCGCATGGCTTCAGGCTGTTGTCGGCCAGCGTCTTGAGAACCATGTCGGGAGCGGGCTTGGCGTGCTCCACGTCGCCTGCGCCGAGCACGTATGGCACGTACTCCACAAGCCTCATCTCCTCAAGAAACTCCATAAGCGACGTGCGGAAGCGGCTGCTCGCTATGGTTACAAGCAGCCCGGCGCGGTGCATGCTGCGGATGGTTTCGCACACACCGGGGAACGGACGCACCGTGCCCGGACGGTTGTTCACCGCGAAAATGCGGCGGTATGTAGCCTCGCAGAGGTCACCCGTGGCATCGTCCATCGGCATCAGCTGCGTGAAAGTCTGCTTCAGCGGCAGGCCAATCATGGCCGCACACTCGTCGTCAGACCGCTGCGGCAGCCCTACCTCGGCCAAAGTCTGCTGCATTGTACGCACAATGAGTCCGCGCGTGTCGCCTATCGTGCCGTCAAAGTCAAGGATTACGGCTTTTAACGAAGTTTCTTTTTCCATACAAAAAACATTATATATTCATTTCAATGGTAAGCACGACCCACCCCAACCCTCCCGAAGGGAGGGCCGGGGCGGGTCTCCATTAATCTACTTTTTATTCATCATCACCACATCCACCGTGTTCAGCCTGAAATACTGCTCCGACATGTACATCAGTCCGTTGTAAGGATTGGCGCCGCCCCACGAGTTCTTGCAGACGAACCAGCGGCGTCCGTCGCCGTCGCGCGCCAGCCCTATGATGGCCATGCAGTGTCTTGGGGCGACTTCAAGACGCTCGAAGGCGCGCTGGCGCATGTCCTGCGTCACCTTTGTTCCGCCGCTTTCAAGGCGCGCCAGACCGTCACCGAACGAGAAGCCTACGCCCCTTGTATCGCCCTCCCAGCACACGCTGCGCCCCGAGCGCAGGGCTTCTACAACGCGGTTTACAAGCGTATCGAGCGGCACATTAATGTATTTGCTCCCCGTGCGGTCGGCAGGCAGGCCGAAAGACACGCCCTCGCCGAACGGCTCGTGCGTGTAACTGGTCATCGCCACGTAGTCGCCGGGCAGGCATACGCTGTGCGCGAACTCACGCGTGGTATATTCCGCGCCGTACATCCACACACGGCGCGGCAGGGGGTTGATGTCACGGTCGAGTGCGTCGGCCACGTTGCCGCGCAGCCTTTCGATACCTTCGCGGCGGGCCGCGGCTGCCTGCGACATCCTTGTCAGCTTGCGGCAGAGCACATCATAGTTGCAGTCGGAACGGTAAGAGTCGTAAGGCATGGCGCCGAACTCTTCCAAGGCGGCAAGCAGGCCGGGAGCCATTCCGGCGGCATCGACATCCTCCGCTCCGCCCGAAAGGTAGCAGCGCTCCGCCCGGCGTTCAAGGATGCGGCGCACGACATAGGCCGGCGACAGGTTGACGGAGTCGCCCTGCATCAGCCGGTCGCTCTCGATGACGGCCAGCATGGCGTAAACCCAGCCGAGCTGCCGGCCGCCCTGCTGCTTTACGGGCGTAATCCTGTTCATCGTCTCGACGGTGAACACGGGACGCACGGCGGTCTCCCTGCCGCACGAACACAGGCAGACAACCGCCACCATGACAACAGTAAAAGCCTTCATGGCCGCAAAATTAATGAAAACAGGCCAGCCAAGCAAATTTTGCCGACGGCAAATGGCTTTGCAATCTGTGGCCTTTTACAACACGAAAGGCCACGTTTTGCATTATAAAAGGCCGTCTTTTACAATCCAAAAGACGGCCTTTTGCAACGCATTGAAAGCCAGGCGGTTACACAGCATGCTATGGAACGCCGCGGAAAAAGTCACGCTTGAGCCGCACTGACGAAGCGAAAAGGCCGCCCGGACACAATGTCCGGACGGCCCTTCGGTGTGCCATCAACGTATGTCCGCGGCTATTTCACGGTGTCGTCGTCAGCCGCTATCTCCGAAGCGTTTATGTATCCGCGCGCCACAGCCTTGACTATAAGCTCGGCCATGTTGCGTGCGCCCAGCTTTGCGAAGAGCCTCTTGCGGTGCGTCTCGACGGTATTCTCAGATATGAAGAGCATCGACGCAATCTCCTTAGACGTGTGTCCTCCGGCCAACGCATTAAGTATTTCTATCTCACGTTCCGACGGATGCTCCATCCTGCGCTTGCATCCGGCCAGCTTCTTCTTCAGTCCGGGGCATAGATACTGCTCCCCGTTCATCACCGCCGTAATGGCGTCAACCATCTGCATGAAGTCGGTTGACTTCAGCATGATGGCGTTCACGTCCTTGTCGAGCATGCGGCGCAGCAGCCATATTTCCTCGTGTATGGTGTTTATTATCACACGTGCGTCGGCATGCGACATCCTTATGCAGTCAACCAATTCAAAGCCGTCGATGTCGGGCATGCCGATATCGATGATGTAAACGTCGAAATGCCTGTATGGAAGAATGCGGAGCAAGTCGGCGGCGTGGCTGAAAGTCTCCACATTATGCACCCCACAGCCCTCCATAAGGCTCTTGAAGCCTTCGAGTATGAGCACATGGTCGTCTGCAATGGCCACCGACAGGTCTTGCAATATGTATTTTTGCGCCTCGTTCATCGGGGCAAAATTATACCATACATTCATAATGGCAATAACGGAAATCCGTGGTTTTTAACAAATACACATAACCAAAAGCACTAACACCCACCCCAAGTAACCCTCACACCCACCCCAACCCTCCCGAAGGGAGGGAGCTTGATATGACTTCAAAGGGCAGCGTCCAAATGATAAAACATATACAGAAAGTATAATAACGTATGTGTAAAACATTCAAGAAAGCTATTTAAGCCCCTCCCTTCGGGAGGGGTTTGGGGTGGGTGTGGAGGCTATTGGACTGGGTGTGAGAGTTATTTGGTGTTGGATATTATGACTTGTACAATCGTTTTTCCGTCTTTCCTCTCCACCGTCAGGCGCCCTCCTACGGCCTCGGCGCGCTGCCTCATGGTGCGCTTTCCAATGCCTGCGCCGGGGCGTTCAGCAGGGGTGCCGTTGTCGGTGACGGTCAGTGAAAGGCTGTTTTCCTGCATGTCGAGCGTTACGTCGATGCTTGTCGCGCCCGAATGCTTCACGGCGTTGGCTACGGCTTCCTGCATTATGCGGTACATCTCAAGGGCGGTGGCATCGGGAACAGCGGCCCAATCGGCGTCGTCGGGCGTGGCGGTAAACGACACTTCGCAGCCCGAAGCCTCGCCGGTGCGCAGAAGATAGTCATCGATAACTATGCAGATGTCGGCATAGTTGAACTCAGGCGGCATCAGTTCGTGCGACACCCGGCGCACCTGTTCGCGGCAGGCGGAGAGCATGCGGGCCTGTTCGGCCATGTCGCACGCGCCTTGTGCCATGCGCAGCTGCACCGTGTAGAGGTCGTTGCACACGCCGTCGTGCAGTTCCTTTGCCAGCCGTCCGCGCTCGCTTTCAAGCCCCTCGATGTAGCGTTGGGTAAGACGACGGTCGGTGTCGGCCTTCAACCGTGCGAACTCGGCCTCCCTTTCCCTCGCCTTCCGCCGCTGGGCGTTGACATAGAACAGCACCAACGCGGCGCAGAAGAACAACGCCAGCACGCCAATGGCTACGTACATACGCGTCTGTGAGAGGGCGGCCTCGCTGCGTGCAAGGGCGAGTTCCTTCTCCTTCGACTGGTATTTCACGGTAAGGTCGCGCAGGCTCTCGGCCTTTTCGGCCTCGAACAGACTGTCTTTCAGCGTCACGGCGCGCCCCAGACAGTCGTAAGCCTTGTGCCACTGGCCTAACTTAGCCCATGCGTCGTGCATGTTGTTATAGCAGTCGTAAACCACGAACGGCATCTTGTCAACTCCCTTGACAGACAGTATCTTGTCAAACAATGCTATGGCGGCGTTCCAGTTCTGGCGGTTAATCTCTACGCTGCAAAGTATCTGATAATAAGCTATGAGCGTCATCGTGTCGGCCACTTTGCCCTCAAGCTCGCGGCAACGGCTGCGCCACAATGTTTCGGCGGCCTTGTCGTTCATACGGTCGGAAACGGCAACCATGTACGCGGCGGCGCTCAATGCCGGTGCATGCAGCCCTACGGCCATGGCATGGCTGTAAGCCCCGGACAGCTGCCTGGCGGCTTCCTTGTTGTCGCCGCACATGAGGAACACCAGCCCGTCTTGCGCCATAACCTGCGACTTGAATTCACGGTCAGCACAACGCGCGGTCCAGTCGGCGCACAGGCGCGCATAATAAGCAGCCTGTTCCTTGTGCTGCATGTCAATGTGCAGGGTGGCAAGGTTGAGATACAGCACGGCAGCCTCTTGCCGGGCGTCCTCTCCGGCACGGCGTTTGTACGCCTCGGTGGTGCACAGCTTCATGGCCTCGCCATAGCGTTCAAGGGCTTCGTCGAGCTTTCCCATCGTGCGGAGGTAGACTCCCAACGACGAGTTAAGACCGACAATGGCCGTCGTGTCGCCGCCGGCTATGGCCTCGGCAAGAGCCTTTTCGGCCACGACAACAGCCGAGTCGTTCTTGCCTTCGGCGTGAAGCGCGTCGGCCTTCTGCCGCATGTCGTCAAGCGTTCCGCCGCCGTAAGCAGCGGCGCATACGAGTGGCAAAAGCAATGTTAGAAGCGTTTTCAGTGTCTTCATGGTGTCAACAGTTTAAAGGTTATTAGGCAATGATTATGCAAATGAGCGGAAAGCAAGCAATACTGCAGTTTCACAAATGCAGCTTATTTTATGCAAAGATAGTGAAAGGCGGGCGCAACGGCAAACGAAAAACGATGTTTTTTGGTTTGGCAATGCCGAGCCGCATCCCATCTCCGCGGAACAAAGATAGGCAAAAAACACCATAGCGGCATGCAAAAATGTAAATATTTTTCCGTAAAGGGGAAAACATGCAAACCGAAAGTTGTAGCCCGGCATTGTAATAAAACGGCGCGCAGGCCGTTAATATCAGTAATGAACGACACTGAAAAGACACGCAACAGCTACACACATGTACTGAAATACACGGGTGTTTTCGGCGGTGTGCAGGGACTGAACATTATAATCGGCCTCGTGCGCAGCAAGCTCGTGGCCGTTATCCTCGGCCCGGCGGGCATGGGACTGGCGTCGCTGCTCAACACGGTTGCCAACTTCGTGTCGCAGGCCACCAACCTCGGCATATCGTTCAGCGCGGTGAAACACCTGTCGGAAATATTCGACAGCGGCGACGAACAACGCATACAGGAGTTCGTGAAGACCGTCCGCGCATGGAGCATGGTGGCCGCACTGGCCGGAGCGGCGGTGTGCATGGCGGCCGCGCCGCTGCTTGCCGGGCATGCGTTCGGCGGCGAAGGGCACGCATGGCAGGTGATGGCACTCGCGCCGACAGTGGCCGCCCTCGCCCTGACCGGCGGCGAAACGGCCATACTGAAGGGTGCACGCAAGCTGCGCGACTTGGCCGTGCTGCAAATAATATTGGTTGTTTTGTCGCTCGCAATAGCCGTTCCGATATACCTGATGGCAGGCATCAACGGCGTGATACCCGTGATAACGCTCACCGCCATAGCCAACCTTGCGGCCACGGCGCGCTTCTCGCTAAAGCTGTTTCCGCTGCAATGGCGCGGCTCACGCAGGGCGCTCGGCGCAGGAACGGCCATGGTTCGCTTGGGCGTGGCGTTCATAATGTCGGGCATCTTCGGCAGCGGAGCGGAGATGATAATACGCGCTTTCCTCAATACTACGGACGGATTGGATGCCGTCGGGCTGTACAACGCCGGATATGTGCTCACCGTGACGTATGCCGGATTGGTGTTCACGGCCATTGAAACCGACTATTTTCCGCGCCTCTCCGCCGTCAACCACGACACCGAGGCCGTCAACACACTGGCTAACAGGCAGATAGAAGTGACGCTGCTCGTCATCGCTCCCATGCTGGTGTTCATCGTAACGGCCATGCCTTGGCTCATTCCGCTGCTGTACAGCGAACAGTTCACGCCGGTAACGGCCATGGCGCAGGTGGCCGTATTAGGCATGTACCCACGCGCTATGATGCTGCCGATAGCCTACATCACGCTCGCCAAAGGGCACTCCAAGGCGTATCTTGCCATCGAGGGCTTGTCGGCGGTGGTATTAGTACTGGCAACAGCCGCCTGTTTCGACAGATGGGGGCTGACGGGAGCAGGCGCGGCGATACTTATAGGCAACGCTTTCGACTTGGCGGTAATCATCGTCTACGCCGGATTGAGATACCGTTACAGGATGTCACGGCAGGTTTTGGCTTACGCCGCACTGCAACTTCCGCTCGGCGCGGCGGCCTACGCCGCCACATTTGCAGGCACAACGGCGGCACGCATCACATTCGGACTGGCCGCCTTCGCCGCCAGCCTTGCCGTGTCGGTCTACGCCCTGCAAAAAAAAACCGGACTATTGGAAAACCTTAAGCAAAGGTTCGGCAAACGGCAATAGCACCAACCACATTGCAAAAGGCCACCTCTTGGCCTGCAAAAGACCGTCTTTTACAAGCCCAAAGGCCATATTTTACAAGCTAAAAGGCGGCAAATTGGGCTTCATCCGATATTTTGTGTGATGGTTTAAATTCTAATTTTAGTGGACAATAGTATTCAAGTGAGGCACTCGGTAATCGTCATTCCGCGCACCGACGCGGAATCCAGAAAACACAGGGAATGCACAAAATGGCGCTAATTGCATACACTGGATTCCGCGTCGACGCGCGGAATGACGATTACCGAGTGCCTCACTTGAATATAAATAAAAAGCAGGTTACAATCCAATATCATCACCTAAATATCTGATGAACCCCAAATTGTAACGCAGTCAATCACCTGCCAGTTCAATTCAGAAAAGAAAATAATGCGTTTCATCCGTCACCTGTCACATCCGGACGTAACGCATTGACATTCAATACTATACATTGTGACGGATGGCAAAGCGTCAACCGCCACATCCGTCACAACGCTTTTGTGACAGGCAGGTGTGACGGTTGCCCGAAACCATCCGTCACATCTTAACTCATTGCCTGCCAGTGCGTTACACCCCAATGTGACAGGTGACGGATGATTTTCACTTTTTAAATTTCGTTTTAGCGGAACAAAGGGTTACCGGGTACATCTTTTAACGTCAGTTCGGTATAAGAACAATCCTTTTATGAAATGAAATAATTTATATAGCTTTGTATCTCAAATAGTCTGTTGGTATCTGTCATTCCGCGCGCCGACGCGGAATGACAAATACCAATAGACCACTTGAAGTAGGATTAACCTCATTCTCTTTATATCGAACTCACGTTCTTTTAATTCCCCAACAGGTTTCCCTACACCCGGCTCACGCCACTTTACATTTCAAGCGTTCACCGCCTGCACAAAGAAAGAGGGGAAGGCTGGTGCCCTCCCCTCTTGGTTTATGCAATAGAAATGTATTTACGCCTATTCGACAACATTACTTCGCCTCTGCCGTGCGGCCCTTGCTCTTCTCCTTGCGACCAAGAGTGAGGTATGCAACAGGCGCAGCGATGAAGATTGACGAGAACGTACCGAACACGATACCGAGTATCATCGTCAACGAGAAGCTGCGGATGCTCTCGCCTGCGAAGAAGAAGCAGATGATGAGCACAAGCAGGGTTGCGGTACCGGTGTTGATTGTACGGGCAAGCGTCTGGTTCAAAGAGTCGTTGAACAACGTCCACCTGTCACGCTTAGTATACAGGCCCATGTTCTCGCGGATACGGTCGAACACCACCACCTTGTCGTTGATTGAGTAACCGATGACGGTAAGGATGGCTCCGATGAACGTCTGGTCAACCTCAAGCGACATTGGCACGAGTCCCCAAAGCAGCGAGTATATACCGAGCACGAACAGCGTGTCGAACGCCAACGCGATGGTAGAACCGAGCGAGAAGGCAACGTTGCGGAAGCGCAACAGGATGTAAAGGAAGATTGCCACGATTGCCACAAGCACGCTGATGATGGCTCCCTGGGTTATATCCTTTGCCACAGACGGACCTACCTTGGCGCTGCTGATGATTGAACCACCCTCGCGGATGTCAGGATTGCGGAACTTCGATATGTCCGTCTGGGTAACCAATCCGGCCTTGGTGAGCGAGTTGAAGAGGATGCTCTCCACCTCGGCGTCAACGTTCTGGTCGTTGGACTCGATTTTATAGTTTGTAGTAACACGGATGTTCCTGCCGTCCACACCTATTGCGATGGCACTGAACGTGGATTCTCCGAACGCTCCTTCAAGTGCGTCGCGTACCTGCTCGGGCTGTACCGGCTTTTCGAAGCGCAGCACATAGTTGCGTCCTCCAGTGAAGTCAATGCTCTTGCTGAAGCCCTTGAACAGGAAGCTGAGTACGAATATCACTGTAAGTATGCCCCAGATTGTGAGCGAACGCTTTGAACGCCCCATGAAGTTGAAGTTCGTGTTCTGCGGCAACTTGCGCGAGAAGCCCGTTGTGAACGTAAGGCCCTGCCACTTGTCACGCTTCATCTGGCGGTCGTAAATCAGGCGCGTCATATATATTGCGGTGAAGAACGAGCAGCAGATACCGATGATAAGCGTCATGGCGAAGCCTCGGATGGGGCCGCTGCCGAACACGGCAAGGATTACACCTGTGATGATTGACGTCAGGTTGGAGTCGAAGATGGCCGAGAACGCGTTTTTATAACCGGCGTCTATAGCCTTCTTTACATTGAGTCCTTTGGCAAGTTCTTCCTTTGCACGCTCGTAAATAAGCACGTTCGCGTCGACAGCCATACCCAAAGACAACAGCAAACCGGCAATACCCGGCATGGTAAGGGCGGTCTGGAACGAACTCATTATGCCCAAAGTGAAGAACAGGTTGAACAGAAGGGCCATGTTGGCCAGCATTCCGGGGATGAAGTTGTACAGCACAACCATGTACGCCATGAGGATGATGAACGCTATGACGAACGAAATCAAGCCCTGCTGTATTGACTGAGCACCGAGCGTCGGGCCGACAACGTCCTCCTGGACGATGCGCGCCGGAGCCGGCATACGTCCCGACTTGAGGGTGTTGGCAAGGTCTTTGGTATCCTCGATGGTGAAGTTTCCGCTGATTTCAGAGTTTCCGCCGGTGATTTCATTGCTTACACGCGGAGCGCTGTAAACGGCACCGTCAAGCACGATGGCTATTGCGCGGCCTACGTTGGTCTTTGTAAGCGTAGCCCAGCGGCGTGCGCCGTCAGAGTTCATCGACATGCTGACAATCGGGCGTCCCATCTGGTTGAAGTCGTCACGGGCGTCAGTTATCACGTCGCCTTCAAGCGGAGCGCGGCCGTTGCTCTGTGTAACCTTCAGGGCATGCAGCTCAAAAACATTCTTGGCTGACAGTCCGTCGGCAGGCTTTGCGCTCCAAAGCAGCTTCACGTCCGAGGGGAGTATGCGCCTTGCTGTTTCCGAATAAATGACTTTGTTGACAGCAGCTGTGTCGCGAACATGAGCGTATCCGACAAGGCTGAGCGCGCCCTGGCCTGTAGTCTGCAAGCGGGAGAGGAGCGGATGCTGCTTTTTCATCAGCTCGTCCTGCGCTTCAGACGACGAAGCTGCCGTCTTTGCAGCCGCCGCATCGTCCTTCTTCAGCTGGAACTTGGGCTTTGCCGCAGCGGTCTTGGCCGTGTCTGCGGCAACGGCTGCTGTGTCCTCCACCGCCGTAGTGTCGGCATCTCCGCCGACATTGGCCTCCATCTGGTCGAGCTGTACAAGGTAAGGCACGATTTCCTCGCTGTTGTATGTCTCCCAAAACTCGAGGTTCGCACTACCCTGGAGAAGCTTGCGGATGCGCTCCGGCTCACGGATGCCGGGCATTTCAACCATTATTCGGCCTTCCTGCCCTTCAAGTTTCTGTATGTTTGGCTGTACGACGCCGAACTTGTCGATACGGTTACGCACAACGATGTACGAGTTGTCGATGGCCGCCTGCACTTCGGCGCGCAGGGCTTTCTCCACCTCTGCGTCGGTGCTTTGCGTGCTCACCTTGCCTTTCAGCTGCTGTGTTGCAAAGATTTCGGCAAGCCTGTGCCCGGGAGCATTCTGCCTGTAATACTTGATGAAAAGCGAGATGAAGTCCTTTTGGCTCGTTTCCTCCTCCTTCTTAGCCTGCTCCATCGACTTGCGGTAGACGGCGTCTGTCTTATGGTCGGCCAGCATGTCGACCACGTCTGGTACGGAAATCTCGAGCACCACGTTCATTCCTCCCTTGAGGTCAAGGCCGAGTCCGATTTGTGTCTCAAGGCACTTCTTGTAAGAGTAGATGCCGAGGTACTTCACGGAGTCCTTGTAATCCTGCTGTGCAACAGGGTCTTTTATCTTCGCCGCCTGGCTGTCATAGTAGCTTGTAGCCACGGAGAACGAGAGATAAAAAATGCTTGCAAGGGTCAGAAGAACTGACAATACGATTACGATTCCTTTGTTTTGCATTTTTGTTATTATTTATTTTGATGTTTTTTCACCTTTTGTATTATAGCGTGCAAAGATATACAAAAATTCAAACTTTAAAAAATTAAAAGCCTTTTATTATTCATTTTGCGCGTCTTTTTCGCTTCCGCCAAGCCTTTGCAGCCAGCAATAAATGGGGTAATGGTCTGAATAGCTGACGTTTCTGTCCACCTTGCAGCGGTATGGGCGCCAGTGGGCGGAGCACATGATGTTGTCTATGCGCACGAAAAAGGCGTTGTGGTGGTACGAAATTCCGGGGCCGTTGCCGCTTGCCACGTAGCAGTCGGTGAGCAGGTTGGCGAGCGTCCGGTGGGCGTATGATATGGGTGAATCGTTGAAGTCGCCGCAAAGGATTACCGGGCCGGTGCAATTCCTGACAAAACCGGCCACTGCGTCAACCTGCGGAGCGCGTATGCGCACCGACTCGCCGAGCTGGCGCGCGATGCGTTTCGACTCCTCCCTTATCGTGTCTTTGTCTGAATTTCCCTTCAGCATGTTCTTGAAACCGGTGCGGTCGGCCAGCGATATGCCCGTAGACTCGAAGTGGTTGTTCACCACGGTGACCGTATCTCGGCCTATCTTAACCACGAAAGCTGCGCTCAGGTTGCCTTTCGAGCGGTACTCTATGCGGTCTTTCGCCAAGATGGGGTACTTGCTCATCAGCACAAGGCAGTCGCCACGGCCCGGATGGAACACCGAGTCGCAATGGTCGTAAACGCCTTTCACCGCATCAAGTATGGCTCCGCTGAGGCGCGCCTCCTGCAGGCACACTATGTCGGCGTCGCTTTTTATGATATAGTCGAGTATGGGATTGGAGTCGTCTTCTGGAGAGTCGCCGGCCACAAAGCCGTGGACATTGTACGAAAGCACCTTCAAGGCGCCGGGCGGAACGTCGCGCGTCACGTTGAAGGGGCAGTAGTTCCGCATGGGCTGGTAGCACAACAGCAGGCCCGCCAACGATACAAGCGCGTACTTTTTCCTTACAAAAAGGAAGAATACGAGAAAGCACAGGTTGACGGCAAGGAACGCGGGGAACGCCAGGCCTACGTTCGCCCAGAACGAATGTTCCATCGGGTTGATGCGGTCTGAATAGCCGACAAGCAGCATGCCTGCCACGGTAGCCACGTTGGCTCCGGCCAGAACTTGCAGCGTTATGTCCCTGATTTTTCGTATCATATTTTTCAGTTGACAAGCAGACGAGGCACAAGCAGACGAGCCGGTTTGCCTTACGGCCTGCGTCTATACCTGTTGGTTTTTGTCACTTGTCCACTTGTCTGCTTGTATCTCGTCTGCTTATATACGATGTCATTTCCCTCCGTCGAAGAGCTTTCGCTTCTCCTCTTCGGTCAGGCTGTCGTATCCGCTGCGGCGCACTTTGTCGAGAATGCGGTCAATCTCGTCCTGTTCGGCCTTGCGGCGTGCGTTGTAGTCCCAGTCAGACTCGCGCCTCGGGCCGTCGTCGCGGCGTGTCTCGTCATATCTCCGGTGGCTGCGCCGCTCCCAGTTGTCCTTCATGCGGTCGAAGAACTGCTGTCCGCGCGAGCGCCCGTAGCCGCCTCCGCCGGGATGGTTGCGCCAATACCTTATCATTATATAACCGAAGAGCATGCCTCCGAGATGGGCGAAATGCGCCACCTGGCTGCCCTGTGTGCCGAGGGCGGAGAGCAGTTCCACCACAATCCAGATGCAGACCATCCACTTCGCCTTGATTGGCACGGGCAACGGGAATATGAACAGGCGCTGCTCGGGGAACAGCATGCCGAAGGCCAGGAGCAGGCCGTAGATTGCGCCCGAGGCGCCCACGGTAGTCCACATGTTAAGCCCGGCGGCGTTGTAGCGCACCACTTCGGAAACCATGTCAAGCCCGAAGCCGGGTATCTGGCTGCTCGACAGCATATAGAACTCGCCAAACTGCGCCACCATCTGGATTATACCGGCGCCCACTCCGCAGGCTATGTAGTAGAAAAGGAACTTCTTTGGCCCCCACACCTGCTCCACGATGCCGCCGAACATCCACAGGGTGAACATGTTGAACAGTATGTGCGTGAAGCCGCCGTGCATGAACATGTAGGTGAACAGCTGGTACAGATGGAAGTCGGGGGCGAGGAAGAAGTGCAGGCCGAGCACGCTGTTAAGGTCGGTACCCATCCTCCCGAACACAATCAGCGCCAGGAACATCAAGGCGTTGATTATCAGCAAATTCTTTGTTATCGTAGGAATTCTGAACATATCCGTATAAGATTACCATGTTACACAAACGCAGGCAAAAGTACGAAAAATATCCGTCAAACAACATAAAACCGTGCTTTTACCAACTTTTTTTCATTAAATTCCTCACTTTTTTTTATTTTTTGTTTGGCAAATGAAAGGAATGGACTATATTTGCGATGAAATATGCTGAAACACAGTACTTACAATTAATATTTTAAATCCATCAAATCATGAACAAAACAGAACTTATTGAAAAAATAGCTGCAGGTTCAGGGCTGTCAAAAGCCGACGCTAAGAAGGCTCTCGACGCTACTGTGGCTGCCATCAAGGACGCCCTCGTAGCAGGCGACAAGGTTTCTCTGGTTGGCTTCGGCACGTTCAGCGTAAACGAGCGTCCGGCACGCGAAGGCATCAACCCTGCAACAAAAGAGAAGATACAGATAGCCGCCAAGAAGGTTGCAAAGTTCAAGGCGGGAGCCGAACTCAACGAAGCTATCAAATAAAACAGCCGCGGCAGCCGGCCAGCCTGAGGCCGCAGCCATAAGGCATTGAGGCTCAATGCCTTACAAAAGGCCGTCTTTCACATCGCGAAAGGCGGCCTTTTGGTTTGCAATTTGCGGCCTTTTGCCTTCCAAAAGGCCGCAAACGAGAGACCCGCCACACAACACCCTACGACCCACCCCCGCCCTCCCGAAGGGAAGGTGCTTGATTACCTGTTTTCATTTAGTAACTATTGAGGCTTGCATACCATACTGCAAAGCTGCCGACGACCCTCTTTTTTTATAAGGAGAAGTGCATGAACAGGCCAAACAAGCCTGACATGCCCTATCGGGCAGGCCGCACAAGGCTCATCCGGCCTGTCAGGCACACCCTTATCCGCAACTTGCAACGCCTGTGACGAAGATAAAAAAATAAGTGAAAAGTTGCAGTATTCCAAAAGTTTAGCTTAATTTTGCACACTCAACATCTTATGACAACAGGATGAGCATTACAAGCATTGCAAGAAACTTCTTCACCCCAAGGCTGAAGGAAATCGAAAAATACGCCACTCAGGCGGCCGCCATACAGGACAGGATGCTGCGATACCTGACGGGAAACGCCAGGAGCACCGAATACGGACGCCGGCACATGCCGGGCAACGTGTCGTCATACGAAACCTTTGCAGCCAGCGTTCCACTCAACACTTACGACGACCTGAAGGACATGATTGACCGCATGCGCCACGGAGAGGCCAACGTGCTGTGGCCGGGAACGGTGAAATGGTATGCCAAGTCGTCGGGAACGACAAACGACAAGAGCAAGTTCATACCCGTAAGCCGCGAGGGGCTGAAGCACACCCACTACCAGGGCGGCACCGACGCCGTGGCACTATACCTCGGCAACAACCGCGAGAGCCGCATGTTCGACGGCCGCGGACTCATCCTCGGCGGCAGCCATTCGCCAAACTACAACGTCGAGGGCAGCCTCGTGGGCGACCTCAGCGCAATACTTATAGAAAACATCAACCCGATAGTGAACCTCGTGCGCGTGCCGAAAAAACAGACCGCGCTGCTCGGCGACTTCGAAGTGAAGCGCGACCGCATAGCCCACGAGACGCTCAACAAGAACGTCACCAACCTGAGCGGCGTGCCCTCGTGGATGCTCTCGGTGCTGACAAGGGTCATGGAACTGTCGGGCAAGACGCACCTTGAGGAGGTGTGGCCCAACATAGAGGTGTTTTTCCACGGCGGAGTGGCCTTCACCCCGTACCGCAAGCAGTACGAACAGCTTATCACCTCGCCGCGCATGCACTACATGGAGACGTACAACGCCAGCGAAGGCTTCTTCGGCCTGCAGAGCAACCCGGCCGACCCGGCCATGCTGCTGATGCTCGACTACGGCGTGTTCTACGAGTTCATACCCATGGACGAGTTCGGAAAGGACAACCCCACGGTGCTCCCCCTCGAAGGCGTAAGCACCGGAGTGAACTACGCCATGGTAATATCCACGCCCTGCGGACTGTGGCGTTATATAATAGGTGACACGGTGAAGTTCACCTCCACCAACCCTTACAAGTTCATAATAACAGGGCGCACAAAGAGCTTCATCAACGCCTTCGGCGAAGAACTGATAGTTGACAACGCCGAGCAGGGGCTTGCCGAGGCGTGCCGCAAGACCGGGGCAGAGGTTTGCGAATACACAGCAGCGCCCGTATTCATGGACGGCGAAGCCAAGTGCCGCCACCAGTGGCTCATAGAGTTCACGAAAGAGCCTGACAACCTTGACGCATTCGCATCCATACTTGACAAGAAACTGCAGGAAGTGAACAGCGACTACGAGGCCAAGCGGTACAAGGACATCACCCTTCAGCACCTCGAAGTAGTAAAGGCGCGCCGCGGCCTGTTCAACGACTGGCTGAAATCGAAAGGCAAGCTGGGCGGCCAGCACAAAGTGCCGCGCCTCAACAACAACCGCGACATCATAGAACAGATGCTACGGTTCAACACCGCAAAGAATGAGAATTGACCGCATAATAAAATCATATCAGTCCTACTTGTCCCATAAGCCCTATAAGAGCAATAAGACAAATAGGCCGGATAAGCCAACCAACCGCATACTGTGGCTGCCGCTGCTGGCAGTCCTCGCCGTAGTGTCGTGCGCCAAGATGGGCCAGCCCGACGGCGGATGGTATGACGAGACGCCGCCCGTGATAGTGCGCACTACGCCGCAAGACCAGGGCACTAACATCAAAGACAAGAAAATAAGCATATACTTCAACGAATACATAAAGGTTGACAACCCCACCGAAAAGGTGGTGATATCGCCGCCGCAGATAGAACAGGCCGAGATTGTGGCGTCGGGCAAGAAAATCGCCGTAGAGCTTAAGGACTCCCTGAAGCCAAACACCACGTACACGGTCGACTTCTCTGACGCCATAACCGACAACAACGAAGGCAACCCCTTGGGCAACTACACGTACACATTCTCCACCGGCGGACACATAGACACGATGCAGGTGGCCGGATATGTGCTCAACGCGCAGAACCTCGAGCCTATAAAAGGAATACTCGTCGGCCTGTACAACAACCTTAGCGACACCATCTTCACCAAAGAACCGATGCTGCGCGTATCGCGTACCGACAGCCGCGGCAAGTTCATCATCAAGGGCGTGGCGCCCGGCGACTACCGCATCTACGCGCTGCAGGACGCCGACAACAACTACGTTTTCAACCAGAAGAGCGAACAGCTCGCCTTCTCGCACGAAATAATAACACCGTCGTTCAAGCCGGACGTGCGCCAGGACACGGTCTGGCGCGACTCCCTGCATATCGACTCGATAATGCGCGTGCCATATACGCACTTCCTCCCCGACGACATCGTGCTGCGGGCGTTCACCGAAACACAGACCGACAGGTATCTCATAAAGACCGAACGCACCGAGCCTGACCGCTTCACGCTGTACTTCAGCTACGGAGACAGCCTGCTGCCGCAAATCACCGGACTGAACTTCAACGCCGACGACGCCTTCATCATAGAAGCAGCAGAGAAGCGTGACACCGTGACATATTGGCTGCGCGACACGATGCTCGTCAACCAGGACACGCTCCGCATGGAAGTGAAGTACATGGCCACCGACACGCTCGGCGTGCTGCGGCTGCAGACCGACACGATGGACATTCTCGCGAAAGTGCCGTATGAGAAGCGCTTGAAGCAGCAACAGGACGAATACGAGGAATGGAAGAAGAAACAGGAAAAGGCAAAAAAACGCGGCAAGGAATACGAGACGGAGATGAAACCGAAAGCCCTCGAACCGAAATACAACGTCGCCTCGGAGCCTGACCCCGACCAGAACATCACCATTACCATGCCTGCGCCGCTGGCGTCGGCCGACACTTCGCGCATACATCTGTACTCAAAGCACGACACCTTGTGGTACAAGTCCCCATTCGTGCTGCGCCCCAAGCCGGGCGTCCACCGCACATACGAACTTCTCGGAGAATGGAGACCGGGCATAGAATACAGCCTTGAGATTGACACCATGGCCTTCACGGACATCTACGGCAAGACTTCCGCACCGAAAAAGCAGGGCTTCAAGGTCAAGACGGAAGACTCATACGCCACAATCCTGTTCGACATTACGGGCATGGCCGACACTACCGTGGTGGTGCAACTGCTCAACTCGTCGGACGCGGTGGTGAAGGAAGCCGCCACAGACAACGGCCGCGTGGAGTTTTACTACATCAAGCCGGACACTTACTACGCCCGTATGTTCATCGACTCGAACAGGAACGGCATTTGGGATACTGGCGACTACGCCGCCGACAGGCAGCCAGAAACGACTTATTACTATCCCGACAAGATTGAATGCAAGGCCAAATGGGACCTGACGCTGACGTGGAATCCCGTATCGCGCAGCCTCAACCTGCAAAAGCCAATGGCAATAACCAAACAGAAACCGGAAAAGGAAAAGACAATAACGCGCCGCAACCAAGAACGCGCCGCAAAACTGGGAATACCGTACCCGGACATGTAACAGAACAAACAACGCCCTCGCCCGGCCGCACAAAAGATACGATGTGTACAGCATTCGGTCGTGAACACCGGGAAAGGTCTTAACCAAACGATTATGAAACACTTGAAAACCTTTATCCTGGCCGCGGTCATGCTCTGCATGGCTGGTGCGGCCACAGCGCAGTGTACATTCAGGAACACTGCGTTCAAGGCTGGCGAATTCCTGTCGTACAACCTCTACTACAACTGGAAATTCGTATGGGTGAAAGTGGGCACGGCATCCATGTATGTGGTGCAAAGCAAGTACGGAGGACAGAACGCCTACCGGGCAAGCCTCACAACAAGGGGCAACAGCAAGATGGACAAAATCTTCATGATGCGCGACACGCTGCTTTGCTACTCGTCGCTCGACCTCGCCCCGCTGTACTACCGCAAAGGAGCGGTGGAGGGAAAGCGCTACACTGTGGACGAGGTATGGTACAAATATCCGGGCGGACAATGCCAGATTACGCAGAGCAGGCTGCACAAGGACGGCCGGCGCGAACGCCGCACGGCCAATCCCGGACAGTGCGTTTTCGACATGATGAACATTTTTCTGCGCGCAAGGAGCTTCGACCTTGACAACTGGAAGACCGGACACGTGGTAGACTTCCAGATTGCCGACGGCAACGGACTTGCCCCGGCGAAAATCAAGTTGCTTGGAACTAAGAACATAAAGGCCGACAACGGCGTGAAATACCGCTGTCTCGAACTGTCATATACGGAAAAAGAGAAGAAGGGCTGGAGGGAGATTGCACGCTTCTTCGTCACCGACGATTCCAACCATGTGCCCATAAGGCTTGACATGTTCCTTAAATTCGGCTCGGCAAAAGCCTTCCTCACAAGCATGAAAGGCGTGAAAAACCCGGTCAAATCGCAAGTGAAATAAATGAGAACACTCATCTCCATACTGTTCGCGGCAATGCTCCCGATGCTTGCCGCGGCACAGACTGCGGAAGAAAAAATCAACAGCATCATCAAGGGGAAGCACGCCAAGGTGGGTGTGGCGTGGATTGTTGACGGCAAGGAACACACCGTAAACAACGCCGACTGCTATCCGCTGATGAGCGTCTTCAAGCTGCACGGAGCCATTGCTGTGCTCCGACAGATGGAGAGGCGCGGCACACCGACTGACACAATGGTACGTGTCAGCGCGAACCAAGTTACCAAGAACACGTACACACCGATGCTGGAACGCTATCCGGAAAGCGGTTTCACAATACGTTTCGACAGTCTTCTGCACTACAGCGTGGCCGAAAGCGACAACAACGCGTGCGACATCATCATATCAATGGCCGGCGGCATTGAGGGCGTGAACGCCGAACTGCGCGCCATAGGGCTTGCGGATTACAACTTGAAGGAAACCGAAATCTCGATGCAGGCCGACCCGATGCGTTCATACGACAACTGCTCGACACCGCTGTCCGTGGCCATCCTTTTCAGGAAACTTTTTGAAGAGAACATTCTCGGAGAGCCTTACGCCACGCTGTTGAAGCACATCCTAATCTCTACAACAACCGGCCCGGACAAGATAAAGGCCGCACTTGAGCCTGGAATGCTGCTCGCCCACAAGACGGGCACTGGCTTCACAAAAGCCGACGGAACGAAGATTGCCGACAATGATGCCGGCGCAGTAATGCTGCCCGACGGCCGTAAGCTATACATCGCCGTGCTGATAAAGGACACGAAGCTCGGCAGCAAGGAGAACGCAAGGCTCATTGCAGAGATTGCAAGGGTGATATTGAGCACCCACCCCCAGCCCCTCCCGAAGGGAAGGGGTGTCTAATATGCCCTGCCAACAACAGTGAAGCAATAGCAAATCATCAACTCATATAATTAAGGACAACACTAAAAAGCACTCCAAGCTCCCTCCCTTCGGGAGGGTTGGAGTGGGTTTGATTAAATGAAAAAACTATACATAGAAACCTACGGCTGCCAGATGAACGTGGCCGACAGCGAGGTTGTGGCCTCGGTAATGAAGATGGCAGGCTACGAGGTGTGCCAGAACATCGACGAGGCCGACGCCGTTTTCCTCAACACTTGCAGCGTGCGCGACAACGCCGAGCAGAAAATCCTCAACCGCTTAGAGGCGCTTAACGCCATGCGCGGCGGCGGACGGCGGCTCATCATCGGCGTACTGGGCTGCATGGCCGAGCGCGTAAAGAACGACCTTATCGACAACCACCATGCCGACCTCGTAGCAGGGCCTGACGCATACCTCACCTTGCCCGACCTCATTGCACAGGCCGAGACGGGGCACAAGGCGATGAACATAGAGCTGTCAACCACCGAAACCTACCGCGACATAGTGCCCCAGCGCATCTGCGGCACCCACGTGGGCGGCTTCGTGAGCATCATGCGCGGCTGCAACAACTTCTGCCATTACTGCATTGTGCCGTACACACGCGGACGGGAACGCAGCCGCGACCCCGAAAGCATCATCCGCGAAGTGCGCGACCTGCACGACCGCGGCTACAAGGAAGTGACACTGCTGGGGCAGAATGTGAACAGCTATAAAGCAATATCCAGCCAACAACCCACCCCAACCATCCCGAAGGGAGGGAGCTTGGATACTCCTGCCTATCAAGAAACTATCGGCGAAAGTAATCAAACACCCTCCCTTCGGGAGGGCTGGGGTGAGTTTGACTTCCCCCAGCTCCTCGCCCTCGTGGCCGAAACGTTCCCCGACATGCGCGTGCGCTTCACAACGAGCCACCCGAAGGACATGAGCGACGAGACTCTGCGCGTCATAGCCGGGCACGACAACGTGTGCAAGCACATCCACCTGCCCGTGCAAAGCGGCTCTGACCGCATCCTGAAGCTGATGAACAGGAAGTACACGCGCGAGTGGTACATGGGCCGTGTGGAAGCCATACGCCGCATAATACCCGACTGCTCGATAACAACCGACATATTCGTGGGCTACCATTCCGAGACGGAAGAAGACCACCGTCTGTCGCTCTCGCTCATGGAAGAGGTGGGTTACGACTCCGCCTTCATGTTCAAATACAGCGAGCGGCCCGGCACATACGCATCGAAGCACCTGCCCGACGACGTTCCCGAAGAAGTGAAGCTGCGCCGCCTGAACGAGATGATTAGCCTCCAGACGCGCATATCGGCCGAGCGCAACGCAATGGACGTAGGCAAGGAGTTCGACGTATTGGTTGAAGGCTTCAGCAAACGCAGCCGCCAGCAGCTCTTCGGACGCACCTCGCAGAACAAGGTCGTGGTGTTCGACAAAGGCCAGCACCGCATCGGCGACACCGTGCGCGTAAAGGTAACGTCAAGCTCAAGCGCGACACTCAAGGGCGAAGAAATAATCAACGGTTAACCGCCTGATAATCAGCACCGTTCTAAAATGCCGTGTTTTGCAATGCAAAACACGGCATTTTAGCTTCCAATTGATGGCCTTTTGCACGGCAATTTGCCGTGTTTTGAATTGAGGATTGAGAATTGTGAATGGAAAATTATGATTACCTTTGCTAACAAGCAATCTCAAAGGTAATCATAATTAGCTTGACGCTGACTTTCAGTTCTACATTTTTAATTTTTCATTTTTAATTAAAAAACAGACCCACCCCAGCCCTCCCGAAGGGAGGGAGCTTGATTACCGTTGCAAATTTAACACGGAATGACGTGAAAACACATACCTTGTATGAGCGTAATTTAACGTGAGTTCGGCATAAATAATCCTCTCTTTGAAATAAAAAATTGTATTATTTTGTATTTCAAAGAGTAGGTTGGTAACTGTCATTCCGCGCTCCGACGCGGAATCCAGTGACTTCCGCCAGATTTTTTATTATGCTTTTTGTACTGGATTCCGCGTCGGAGCGCGGAATGACAGTTACCAACCGACCGCTTGAAGTAGGATAACAACCACATTCCCTTATACCGAACTCACGTTAATTACGATTACCTTTGAGTTTGCCTGTTAACAAAGGTAATCATAATTTTCCATTCACCATTCTCAATTCTCAATTTCAATGGCCTGACGTTAGTCAGTACGCCTGCTCGTGTACGCCGCTTACGGCGCGGCCGCTGGGGTCGTTCTTATCCTTGAACGATGCGTCCCAGGCCAACGCTTCGGCCGTGCTGCAGGCCACACTCGGCACACTCGGCACGCTGCGCGCCGCGTCGTCGCTGGGGAAGTGGGCGGCGAAGAGCGAGCGGTAGAAGTACTCCTCCTTGCAGCGCGGAGGGTTCACGGAGAAGCGTTGGGCGGCGTGCTCCATCTCATAGTCGCTCACGCTGTCGGCGGTTATCCGCTTCAGGGTGTCAATCCACGAGTAGCCCACGCCGTCGGAAAACTGTTCCTTCTGCCTCCACGCCACTTCCTGCGGCAGCATCGGGGCAAAAGCCTCGCGCAGTATTTTCTTCTCCACCACCGCGCCGGGGCACATCTTGGCTTCCGGATTGAGGCGCATGGCTATGTCAAGAAACTCGGTGTCGAGGAACGGCACACGGCCTTCCACGCCCCATGCGGCCAGGCTTTTGTTGGCGCGCAGGCAGTCATAAAGGTGCAGCTTCATCAGTTTGCGCACCGTTTCCTCGTGTAACGCGCGCGCCGACGGCGCCTTGTGGAAATACAGGTAGCCGCCGAACACCTCGTCGGCACCCTCGCCCGAGAGCACCATCTTTATGCCCATGCTCTTGATTACGCGCGCAAGCAGGAACATGGGGGTCGATGCGCGTATCGTCGTAACGTCGTAAGTCTCGGTGTAGTAAACCACGTCGCTAAGCGCGTCGAGGCCCTCCTGTATGGTGTAATTTATCTCATGGTGCACCGTCCCGATGTGTTCAGCCACGAGACGGGCCTTCTCCAAGTCGGGCGCACCGCGCAGTCCGACGGCAAACGAGTGCAGCCTCGGCCACCATGCGGCCTCCTCCCCGCCCGTCTCTATGCGGCGTTTGGCATACTTCTGCGCCACCGCGCTGATGATTGAAGAGTCCAGTCCGCCGCTCAGCAGCACGCCGTAGGGCACGTCGCTCATCATCTGCCGCCTTACGGCTGCTTCCAGTCCGTCGCGCAGCTCGTCAACGCTTGCCGGATTGTCCTTCACGTTGTCGTAGCTGAACCAGTCGCGGTCGTAATAGCGCCGCGGCATGACGTCGCGCCCGGTGAGCACGTGTCCGGGCGGAAACGGCGCGTACTTGTCACACTGTCTCTCAAGAGCCTTCAGCTCGCTCGCCACGTAAAGCCGCCCTTCTTTGTCGCGTCCGTAATAAAGGGGGATGACCCCTATGGGGTCGCGCGCTATCAGGTAGTCGTCGCGTTCGATGTCGTACAGCGCGAAAGCGAAGATGCCGTCAAGCCCGTCCAAGAACCTTTCACCCTGCTCGCGGTAAAGGGCGAGTATGACTTCACAGTCGCTTCCGGTCTGGAACTGGTACTTTCCTGCGTATCGGCTGCGTATCTCCCTGTGGTTGTAAATCTCTCCGTTGACGGCCAGCACCTGCTTTCTGTCAGGGCTGAAAAGCGGTTGCCGACCCGATTCCGGGTCGACAATCGCCAGCCTTTCATGCGCCAAAATGGCGGTGCCTCCACAGTATATGCCGCTCCAGTCAGGACCGCGGTGGCGGAGCTTTCCGCTCATCCGCAACGCCTTCTGCCTCAAGGCCGGCGTCTGTTCCTGAATGTTGAAAATTGAAACTATGCCACACATTGTATTCTTTGTCTTTCAATTGAGAACTTAAAATTGATAATTGAAGTTTATGATTACCTTCTTTCGCGGGTGCATTATTTAGGATTTAAGAAACAAGATGCGGAAAGTGAGAATTACAAAATCAGCAAGTGTAATCATAATTCTCACTTCTCCGCTCTCAATTCAACATTTAATTATATGCACTCTCCCCGTGTTCGTATATGTCAAGGCCCTCTTCTTCAACGCGCTTGTCAACGCGGATGCCTACGAGTCCGTCAACTATCTTGTAAAGGATGAACGTCACCGCCGCGCTGAACACTACCGAAACGAGCGTTGCAACGACCTGAACCCACAGCTGATGCCAGTCGCCGTAGAGCGCGCCTTCCGCCCCTCCGTCGCCCGTAACGAAACGGGTTGCAAACACGCCGGTGAGCACCGAGCCTACAATGCCGCCGATGCCGTGCACTCCGAAGGCGTCGAGCGCGTCGTCATACTTGAACTTCTGCTTTACAACAGCCACCATGAAGAAGCAAATAATGGGGGTTATCAGGCCGATGCAAAACGCTCCGAGCAGTCCCGTCGAGCCTGCGGCAGGCGTTATCGCTACAAGTCCGGCCACGGCTCCGGTGCACGCTCCCACGGTAGTAGGCTTCTTGTTGAACAGCCAGTCGATAGCTATCCACACCACGGCAGCCGTCGCCGTGGCGACATGTGTCACCATAAAGGCGTTCGCCGCGAGGCCGTCGGCGGCCAGACCGCTGCCCGCATTGAAGCCGAACCATCCCAACCAGAGGAACGAAGTGCCCATGAACACGAACGTAACGTTGTGCGGCGTGATGGGATGTCCTGCCTTGTAGTCCTCCCTCTTGCCGATGAGCAGGGCCATAACCAATGCCGAGATACCGGCGTTGATGTGGACGACGGTGCCTCCGGCGAAGTCGATTGCACCCATCTCCTGCAAGAAGCCGCCGCCCCAAACCCAGTGAGCCATGGGGAAATAGGCCAGCACCGTCCACAGGATTATGAACAGCATGTAGCCCTTGAACTTAATTCTCTCGGCGAAAGCGCCCAGTATCAGGGCCGGCGTTATCAGCGCGAACATGCACTGGAACATGACAAACACCAGTTCGGGGATGCCCGTAGCCGTGACGGTTGACGGCGTTATGCCGCACAAGAACGCCTTGTCGAAGCCGCCGATGACGGCAAACAGGGGGTTGCCGGAGTCCTTGAAACCGGTGCCGAAGGCCCACGTATAGCCGATGGCTACCCACAAGATGCTGATTACCCCGACAATAAGCATTGTCTGCATGATGACGCTAAGCACGTTCTTCTGCCTCACAAGGCCGCCGTAAAACAGTGCGATGCCCGGAATGGACATGAGCAGCACCAATGCCGTGGCTGTCATCATCCACGCCGTGTTGCCGCTGTCGGGCATGGGCGTGGCGGTGTCCGCCATCGCCGCCGTTGCCGACAGGAATGCCGCAAGCGCCGTAACGGCCGCCCTCCGGCCCGTCAAATATCTCATAACATACTTTCCCATAATCGTTATTTTTAACGTTTTACCTTAAAAACCAATAAATTATTCACTCCCTACTTTTCGTTTTCCGCACTTACTCCTCCTGCTCCGCGTTGTACAGGGCGATGTCGCCGCGCTCGCCGGTGCGTATGCGCACTGCGTCGTTAACGGGCATTATGAATATGCGCCCGTCGCCTATTTCGCCCGTCTGAGCGGCCTTCAGTATGGCCCTGACCGACTTTTCCACATTCTTTTCGCGCACGACGAGCGACACGAGCGTGCGCTCTATCGAGCTTGTGTCGTACACAATGCCGCGGTATATGCGCCCCTGCCGCGCCTTGCCGTTGCCGCGCACGTCGTAATACGAGAACCACTCGATGTCGGCTTCAAGCAAAGCCTTCTTCACGTCCTCAAACCTTGACTTGCGGATGATTGCTTCAATCTTTTTCATAACATTATCGCTTTTTGTTATATAAATGATGGATATCCTGTCGAAAGGAAATATTTTTCTGCAAAATTACGTCTTTTTGTTATTCAAAACAATATTATTCAAGCATTATGTAATTGCAAAATGCACCACATTTACAGTTTTGTCACAAAATAAGCGGTTTTCATTTCAATTTAAAATAACAATCACCGAATACGCAGCCGACTGTAAGCGAGGCGGTGATTCGTTAAAAAAAGTAACATGTTTTTATGGCGAACTGCACCCAACTTACACTTTCAAACAATTTCGCCTTTATATGGTTACACTTTGAAAGACCGCCACCCTCACAGAAGAACAATAGTAAGCAAACAGCAAAAACATAAAGAATATTGTCAGGAAACTACTCGTTTTACTTTCAAAATGCTGTAAATTTGCCGACAGACAGAGCATAATAAAAGCCTGCAAGCCATCGCATTGCCATTATGGCAAGTTTTAATGAAGTATAATATAAATAGGTATGGTTATGAAAGATTTGACAAGGAGAACAGTTTTCTCCGCCGCGCTGAGCGCCGCATTGGTGCCGGCGGCGGCGCAAGAGAGAATTGAAGCCACGGTGCAGGCTCACGTGGTGAGCCGCTACGTATGGCGCGGACAGGACTTGGGCGACGTCAGCCTGCAACCCACGCTCGGTCTCGCGTACAAGGGTCTGTCGCTGACGGCGTGGGGCAACGTGGGACTTTCAGACCCGTCGGACACCGAAGAGTTCGACCTTACGCTGGCATACAGCACGGGAGGCTTCAACATCGGCGTTACCGACTACTGGTTCAACTCGCCCAACGACCGCTACTTCAGCTATGCGGCGCACGAGACTTCGCACGTGTTCGAGGCCAACATCGGCTATGACTTCGGCCCCGTGGCCGTGCAGTGGTACACCAACTTCGCAGGCAACGACGGACTCAACAAGAGCGGCGAACGCGCATACTCGTCATACTTCGAGGTCAGCGCGCCGTTCCGTCTTGCCGGATGCGACTGGACGGCGGCTGTTGGCGCAGTGCCTTACGCCACGAGTTCCTACTCAAAGGCCAACGGCTTCGCCGTAACCAACGTGTCGGTCAGGGCGACGAAAGACATCAGGATAACAAAGACTTTCAGCCTTCCGCTGTTCGCCGGGGTAACTGCCAACCCCAGCACGGAGAAGGCTTACATGACGTTCGGCTTCACACTGCGCCCGTAAGTGCAAACAACTGAAAATCAAAATGTTACAAATGCCGTTGCAAAAGGTGGCCTTTCGGCCTGCAAAAGGCCACCTTTTAGCGGCTGAAAGGCCACGTTTTACAACGCAAAAGACCGCCTTTCGCAAACCGGGTGCTGACGACGCGTAGACAACAACAGCAGCTAAAGGTATTAAACATAACGACAAATAAACTTTAACAACATGACAAACTTAAGATTTAACGTGGTAGAAGAGGCTTTCAAGAAGAAGCCGCTCGAAGTCGTAACACCGATGGAACGCCCGTCGGAGTATTTCGGCAAAAACGTGTTCAACCGCGCAAAGATGTACAAATACCTGCCGCCGTCGGTATATGAGACGCTGATTGACGTCATCGACAACGGCGCCACACTCGACCGCTCCATAGCCGACGCTGTGGCAGCAGGCATGAAGCAGTGGGCCGAGGAGAACGGAGTGACGCACTACACGCACTGGTTCCAGCCACTGACCGAAGGCACCGCCGAGAAGCACGACGCCTTCATTGAGCACGACGGCAAAGGAGGAATGATTGAGGAGTTCTCGGGCAAGCTGCTCGTACAGCAGGAACCTGACGCAAGCTCGTTTCCAAGCGGCGGAATACGCAACACGTTCGAGGCGCGCGGTTACTCCGCATGGGACCCTACGTCGCCCGTATTCATCATGGACGACACGCTCTGCATACCCACCATTTTTATCTCTTACACTGGCGAAGCGTTGGATTACAAAGCCCCGCTGCTGCGCGCACTGCACGCAGTGAACGTTGCCGCCACGGACGTTTGCCGCTATTTCGACCCCAACGTGAACAAAGTGACCAGCAATTTAGGCTGGGAACAGGAGTATTTCCTCGTTGACGAGGGTCTTTACTCGGCGCGTCCCGACCTCATGTTGACCGGCCGCACGCTGATGGGTCACGACTCGGCGAAGAACCAGCAGATGGAAGACCACTACTTCGGAACCATCCCCGACCGCGTTCAGGCGTTCATGAAAGACCTTGAAATACAGGCACTTGAACTGTCGATACCCTGCAAGACGCGCCACAACGAAGTCGCCCCGAACCAGTTTGAGATAGCTCCCATCTTCGAGGAGACCAACCTCGCCGTTGACCATAACATGCTCCTGATGTCGCTTATGCGCAAAGTGGCGCGCAAGCACGGCTTCCGCGTGCTGCTGCACGAAAAGCCCTTCGCAGGCGTCAACGGTTCGGGCAAGCACAACAACTGGAGTCTGTCAACCGATACGGGCGTGCTTCTACATGCTCCGGGTAAGACCCCACAGGACAACCTGCGCTTCGTCACCTTCATCGTGGAGACCCTTATGGGCGTTTACCGCCACAACGGACTGCTAAAGGCCAGCATAATGAGCGCGGGAAATGCCCACCGCCTCGGAGCGAACGAGGCTCCCCCGGCCATCATCTCGTCGTTCCTCGGCAAGCAACTCTCCGACTTGCTCGACCACATCGAGGGCAGCGACAACAACGAACTCTTTGCAATGGCCGGCAAACAGGGCATGAAGCTCGACATACCTGAAATCCCCGAGCTGCTCATCGACAACACCGACCGCAACCGCACCAGTCCGTTCGCATTCACGGGCAACCGCTTCGAGTTCCGCGCCGTTGGTTCGGAAGCCAACTGCGCCAGCGCGATGATTACGTTGAACGCCGCCGTTGCCGAAGCTCTGGCCGACTTCAAGCGCCGCGTCGACGCGCTCGTAAGCGGAGGACAGGAGCTGACCGAGGCCATAATAAACACACTGCGCGACGACATCAGGACGTGCAAACCCATACGCTTCGACGGCAACGGCTATTCGGAAGAATGGGTCGAGGAGGCCAAGAGGCGCGGACTTGACACGGAAAGCAGCTGCCCCGTGGTGTTCGACCGTTACATCGACGAGTCCAGCGTGGCAATGTTCGAGAGCCTCGGCGTGATGACACGCAAGGAGCTTGAGGCCAGGAACGAGGTGAAGTGGGACACTTACACCAAGCGGATACAGATTGAGGCGCGTGTGATGGGCGACATCACGATGAACCACATCGTGCCCGTGGCTACGCACTACCAGAGCCAGCTGGCGAAGAACGTGCAGAACATGCGCCAGATTTTCCCCACCGAAAAGGCCGACAAGCTGTGCGCACGCAACATGAAACTTATCGAGGAGATAGCCGAGCGCACGCAGCTTATCGAGACGGGCGTGGAGGAACTCGTCAACGCACGCAAGGTGGCAAACAAGATTGAGTGCGAACGCGAGAAGGCAATAGCCTACCACGACACGGTAGAACCCAAGATGAAGGACATCCGTTACCAGATAGACAAGCTGGAGCTTATCGTGGCCGACGAGCTGTGGACGCTGCCCAAATACCGCGAACTGTTGTTCATCAGATAACAAGAAGTTATCGTTCGCTGCGCTCACTTAGAAGTTAAAGAAGTTATCACTCGCTACGCTCGTTAGGAGTTATAGCCGAATGCTTTGCCAACTGCCTTACGTCTGCAAAGAAAGGTAATGGCTTTAACTTCTTAGCTCGCGAAGCGAGCGATAACTTCCATAACTTCTTTAACTTCTAAAAACAAGAAAAACTACGCCATACTTTAGCTGCGTAAATCGCTGGCGTGGGGCTGCTGTGAAGCCGTCCTGCGCCTTTTTCATGCCGCTCCGGCAGCAGGCGCGCAACGCATTGACTGCCAACGCGTTACAAAAGGCCGTCTTTTAGCGTGCAAAAGACGGCCTTTTGCATTGTAAAAGGTGGCCTTTTGCCTTCCCGTTTGCCGTCTTTTGAATTGAGAGTTGAGAATTGGGAATGGAGAATTATGATTACCTTCGCTAACAAGCAACCTCAAAGGTAATCATAATTCTCCATTCCCAATTCTCAACTCTCAATTCGATTATAAATCGACCGCAAGCAAACCGACAGGAATTTTTCAAAAAACAACGGTAAAATTACATATTGAAAGGAATATGAAAGATTTTGCTTACAAGCATCGCAAATCAGTACCCGTTTTATCACTAATCTGTCACCGAAAATCAAGTAAACACTAAAAAGATGTCATTTAACCGTTAAATAATTATTCAAAAAGAAACTTATTTTGTAATTTTGCAGACAAATTGACATAGATTTGATGGTTTTGAAACTTAATTGCAACTAAAGTATGGGAAAAGGATTGTATAATGCCGGATACGAACACGATGCGTGCGGCGTCGGGATGGTTGTCAACATCCACGGCAACAAGAGCCACGAACTGGTTGACAACGCGCTGAAAGTGCTCGAAAACATGCGCCACCGAGGCGCGGAAGGCGCCGACAACAAGACCGGCGACGGCGCGGGCATCATGTTGCAGATACCCCACGAGTTCATCCTGCTGCAAGGAATACCCGTGCCGGAGAAGGGAAAATACGGCACGGGGCTTGTGTTCCTGCCCAAGGACGCAGCCCGTCAGCAGGACATCCTCAGCGTCATGCTTGAGGAAATAGAGCGCGAGGGGCTGTCGCTGATGCACCTTCGCAACGTGCCTACAAACCCCGAATGCCTTGGAGAGACGGCTCTCGCAAGCGAGCCTGACATAAAGCAGGTGTTCGTTACGGGCGTTACCGACGACCGTGTGCCGCAGTTCGAGCGCACGCTGTACCTCATCCGCAAGCGCATCGAGCGCCGAGTGAAGGACAACGACTTCTACGTGTGCTCGCTGTCGTCGAAAAACATCGTGTACAAAGGCATGTTGTCGAGCCTCCAGCTGCGGCAATATTATCCCGACCTGACGAACAAATACTTCACCAGCGGACTGGCCCTGGTTCACTCGCGCTTCTCGACAAACACGTTCCCCACGTGGAGCCTGGCCCAGCCTTTCCGCCTCCTGGCTCACAACGGCGAGATAAACACCATACGCGGAAACCGCGGATGGATGCAGGCGAGGGAAAGCGTGCTAAGCTCTGACACCCTCGGCGACATCAAGGAGCTGTCGCCCATCATACAGCCGGGCATGAGCGACTCGGCAAGTCTTGACAACGTGTTCGAGTTCTTCGTGATGTCCGGACTCTCGCTGCCGCACGCCATGGCGCTGATGGTGCCCGAGAGCTTCAACGACAAGAACCCCATATCGGAAGACCTGAAGGCGTTTTACGAGTACCACTCTATCCTTATGGAGCCTTGGGACGGCCCTGCCGCCCTGCTGTTCAGCGACGGACGGTATGCCGGAGGCATGCTCGACCGCAACGGTTTGCGCCCGGCGCGCTACACGATAACGAAGAACGACATGATGGTGGTGGCGAGCGAGGTCGGCGTTATGGACTTCGACCCGTCCCAAATAGCGGAGAAGGGACGCCTGCAGCCGGGCAAAATCTTGCTCATCGACACCAAGGAAGGCAAGATTTACTATGACGGCGAGATTAAAGAACGCCTCGCCGCCGAGCATCCTTACCGCCAGTGGCTGTCCACCAACCGCATCCAGTTGGAAAAACTGAAGAGCGGACGCAAGGTGAGCAACGCCGTGCCCGACCTTGTAAGGCACGAACTGATGTTCGGTTTCGGCGCGGAAGACATCGACAACACCATCGTACCGATGTGCGTCAACGGGCAAGAGCCTACCGCGGCGATGGGCAACGACACTCCGCTGGCAGTGCTCAGCGAGCGTCCGCAGCCGCTGTTCAACTACTTCAGGCAGCAGTTCGCACAGGTGACCAACCCCGCGATAGACTCCATCCGCGAAAGTCTTGTCATGTCGCTGACCGAATACATCGGGCGCGTAGGCTCGGGAATACTGCGCCCCGGGGAGTCAAACTGCAAGATGGTGCGCCTGCCCCACCCCATACTTAACAACACCCAGCTTGACATTCTGTGCAACATACGCTACAAAGGGTTCAATACGGTCAAGCTGCCGATGCTCTTCGAATGCGCCAAAGGCGAGGACGGGCTGCGCAGTGCGCTCGACTTGCTGTGCAAGGAGGCGGCACGCAGCGTGGACGAGGGCTACAACTACATCATACTTTCCGACCGCGACATCGACGAAACACACGCCGCCATACCGTCGCTGCTGGCCGTCAGCGCAGTGCATCACTACCTCATATCGGTTGGAAAGCGCGTGCAGACCGCCCTGATAGTGGAGAGCGGCGAGATAAAGGAGACCATGCACGCCGCCCTTCTGCTTGGCTACGGCGCGTCGGCGCTGTGCCCCTACATGGTGTTCGCCATCCTCGACGACCTCGTGAAGCGCAAGAAAGTACAGGAAAACTACGACACAGCCGAGGCGAACTACATCAAGGCGGTGAAGAAAGCGCTGCTTAAAATCATGGCGAAGATGGGCATCTCGACCATACGTTCATACCGCGGAGCAAAGATTTTCGAGCCTGTCGGCCTGTCGGAGAGCCTTCTCAAGACTTACTTCGGCACCGACATATCCACCATCGGGGGCATTGGCTTGGAGACGATAGCAAGGGACGCCATCGCAATGCACGACGAGGGATTTGCCCGGAAGGCCGAAACCGACTTCCTGCCGAACTTCGGACAGTTCCATTACCGCAAGGACGGAATACGCCATGCGTGGAATCCCGAGACCATAGCGACGCTCCAGCTCGCCACGAGAACGGGCGACTACAAGAAATACAAGGAGTTTACGAGCCTCGTGGACGACAAGGCCGACCCGATATTCATCCGTGACTTCTTCGACTTCAAGCGTGCAGCCACGCCGCTGCCAATCGACAAGGTGGAGCCGGTAAGCGACATCGTGAAGCACTTTGTGGCAGGAGCGATGAGCTTCGGAGCACTCTCCAAGGAGGCGCATGAGGCCATTGCGTTGGCCATGAACAAGCTCGGCACGCGCTCGAACACCGGCGAAGGCGGCGAGGACAACGAGCGTTTCCAGTCTCAGTTCAACGGAATATCGCTCTCAAGCAAGACGAAACAGGTGGCGTCGGGGCGTTTCGGCGTGACAACCGAATACCTTGTGAACGCCGAAGAGATACAAATCAAGGTGGCGCAGGGCGCAAAACCCGGCGAGGGAGGCCAGCTTCCGGGCTTCAAGGTTGACGAGGTGATAGCCAAGACGCGCCATTCCATACCCGGAATATCGCTCATTTCGCCGCCGCCTCATCACGACATATACTCCATCGAGGACCTGGCGCAGCTGATATTCGACCTCAAGAACGTCAACCCCAAGGCCGCGATAAGCGTCAAGTTGGTTGCGGAGAGCGGCGTGGGAACCATCGCCGCCGGTGTGGCGAAGGCCAAGGCAGACCTTATTGTAATATCAGGCGCGGAGGGAGGAACGGGCGCCAGCCCGGCGTCGAGCATGCGGTTTGCAGGCGTTTCGCCAGAAATCGGCATCAGCGAGACGCAGCAGACACTCGTGAAAAACGGCCTGCGGGGCCACGTAAGGCTGCAAGTTGACGGCCAGCTGAAGACCGGCCGCGACATAATAATAATGTCGTTGCTCGGCGCAGAGGAGTTCGGCTTCGGCACGTTGCTGCTCATCGTGCTCGGCTGCGTCATGATGCGGAAGTGCAACCTGAACACATGTCCGCTCGGAGTGACCACCCAGAACCCGGAGCTTCGCCGCCACTTCATGGGCAAGTACGAATATCTTGTAAACTACTTCACGTTCCTTGCCGAGGAGGTTCGCGAGTATCTGGCCGAAATGGGGTACTCGAAGCTCGACGACATAGTGGGCCACACGGAGCTGATTGTGAGCAAACCGGCGGAAAAAGGCAGCAAACCGGCCATGTTAGACTTCAGCCGTCTGCTGTTCAAAGAGGACGGAACGTGCCCCCTGCACCATGTTTCGGGGCAGCCGCACGACACCGACGGCGTGCTTGACCGCCAGATGATAAACTCCGCACGGCGTGCCGTTGAGGAGCAGGAGGAGGTCAACTTGGACTACGCCATCAAGAACACTGACCGCGCCGCAGGCACAATGCTCAGCGGACTCATAGCCTCCAAATACGGCGAAGACGGCCTGCCGGACTCCACAATCAACATAAAGTTCAAGGGAAGTGCCGGCCAAAGCTTCGGAGCTTTCCTCGTAAAGGGGGTCAACTTCAAGCTTGAGGGCGAGGCCAACGACTACTTCGCCAAGGGACTTAGTGGCGGACGCATAGCCATATTGCCGCCCGTGCGCAGCAACTTCAACGCCGAAGACAACACCATAGCAGGCAACACGGGACTCTACGGGGCAACGGCCGGAGAGCTGTACGTCAACGGAAAGGTGGGCGAACGCTTCGCCGTGCGCAACTCCGGGGCTATAGCTGTAGTCGAAGGGGCAGGAGACCACTGCTGCGAATACATGACCGGAGGCCGCGTAGTAGTGCTCGGAGAGACCGGGCGCAACTTTGCGGCGGGCATGAGCGGCGGCGTTGCCTACGTGTGGGACAAGCGCCACAACTTCGACTTCTTCTGCAACATGGACATGGTGGAAATCAACCTCGTAGAGGAAAGCTCGTACCGGAAGGAGCTGCACGAGCTGATACGCCAGCATTACCTGTACACCGGCTCGAAGCTGGCGCGCCAGATGCTCGACGACTGGGGGCGTTACGTTGAGGACTTCATCCAGGTTGTGCCCATCGAATACAAGCGCGTGCTGCAGGAAGAGCAGGTAAGGAAACTGCAACAGAAGATTGCCGACATGCAGAGAGACTATTGAGTAAATGAAAAATAAATAATGAAAAATGAAAAATAGCCTACCGGATTGAAGTCCGTAACGGCACTTTAAGCGCGTTGGCGACCATGTAATATCCACAAGAAGGTTATTTATCATTCATTTTTCATTATTCATCAAAACATCAAACAATTATTCATTTTTCATTATTCATTATTCATTAAAAATATATGGGAGACCCTAAAGCATTTCTTACAATACACCGCAAGGAAGCGGGATACAGGCCGGTGCATGACCGTATTCATGATTTCGGCGAAGTGGAACAGACACTTAACTCCAACGACCGCCGCCAGCAGGCGTCGCGCTGCATGGACTGCGGCGTGCCTTTCTGCCACTGGGCGTGCCCGTTGGGCAACAAGCCGCCTGAGTGGAACGACGCCTTGTACAAAGGCGACTGGGAACTGGCGTACCGGCTGCTCAACTCCACCAACGACTTTCCAGAGTTCACGGGGCGCGTTTGCCCTGCATTGTGCGAAAAAGCGTGCGTGCTCAACCTCGTTGAACACCAGCCCACGACCAACCGCGAGGACGAGGCGGCCATAACGGAGCACGCCTTCGAGGAGAACTACGTGCGCATTCACCGCCCCGAAAGGAATGGCATGAGAGTGGCCGTGGTGGGCAGCGGCCCGGCAGGACTTGTCGCGGCCAACCGCCTGAACCTATTAGGCTACGAGGTGACGGTGTTCGACAGGAACGAGGACGCAGGCGGACTGCTGCGCTACGGCATACCTAATTTCAAGCTGAACAAGGCCGTCATCGACCGCCGCCTTGACGTGTTGCGCGCCGAGGGCATAACGTTCATCTTCAAGAAGAACATCAACGTGGAGCAGCTGCCCGGCGGTTTCGACGCCTACGTAATAGCGACAGGCACGCCAGAGGCGCGCGACCTCGCCATACCGGGGCGCGGCCTGAAGGGCATTTACTTCGCCCTTGACATGCTGGCGCAGCAGAACCGCGTGCTGGCCGGCGCGGAGCTGAAGCGCGAAGAGCTTGTCAACGCCAAGGGGAAGGACGTTCTCGTAATAGGCGGAGGCGACACCGGCAGCGACTGCATCGGCACGGCGCACCGCCAGGGCTGCCGCAGCGTGACGCAGATTGAAATCATGCCGCGACCCACGGAAGGCCCTGACGACCCCCAGAACCCGTGGCCGCAGTGGCCGCGCACGCTCAAAACCACGTCGAGCCACGAGGAGGGATGCACCCGGAGGTGGAACATCAACACGCTGCGCTTCATAGGCAAGGACGGCAAAGTTACCGGGGCGGAGGTGCAGGAGATAACATGGAAGCCCAACCCCGGGGGCGGCCGCCCCGTGATGGAGCCTGCGGGCAAGCCCGAAGTGATAAAGGCCGACATGGTGCTGCTGGCAATGGGCTTCCTGAAACCGAAGCAGCCGCAGTTCGCCCCCAACGTGTTCGTATGCGGCGACGCCGCCAGCGGAGCATCGCTCGTTGTGCGGGCGATGGCCGGAGGACGCGATGCCGCACGCCGCGTTGACGCCTTCCTCACGACGAAATAAAACCGCAGGCGTAACCGACTGACGCTCAATGCATTGCGAAAGGCCGTCTTTTACACGCTAAAAGACGGCCTTTTGCGCTGTAAAACGTGACCTTTTGCATTCCAATTTGCCGCCTTTTGAATTGAGAGTTGAGAATGGTGAATGGAGAATTATGATTACTCTTGCTAACTGACAACCTCAAAGGTAATCATAATTCTCCATTCACCATTCTCAATTCTCAATTCAAAACAAGGGAGGGAGCTTGATTACCGTTATTAATTGAATACCGAACAACATGAAAACACATCCTCTGTAGGGGTATAATTTATTATGCCTGAACGCCGCGAAGAGGCGTATAAAGCGAGCAATGCCAATAGGATACGTTCTTTCGCGGCGTTCAGGCATAATAAATTATACCCCTGCAAGGAATGTGATTTTATACCAAACCTGTTTTCACCTTTTACTATCGAGGCGTCCTATAATCATCCGAGAACGGTTTGTAAACATCCAACAAAGCATATTTTCCTAATTCTTAATCCTTAATTCTTAATTTTTCGTATCTTTGCAACCGTAATCAAAAAAAGCGGACTGCACCCTGGCTAGCAGACCGCCAGCCAACCCTTATGAAAGAGTTTCTACAAGTATTGCGCCGCTTCGTGCCGCCCTACAAGAAGTATCTGGCACTATCGGTGATATTCAACATCCTCTCGGCGGTGCTGAACGTATTTTCGTTCATGGCCATAATGCCCATACTGCAAATCCTTTTCAAGACAGGCGAAGCCACGATGGTTACCAGCCTGATGGAATGGGACTGGGGCAACGCCAAGGAAGTGTTCACAAACAACGCCGGATATTACGTGGGCAAGATGGTAAGCGACTACGGCTCAACCACCACCCTGCTGGTAATAGGACTCTTCCTGGCCTTCGCCACCTTCCTCAAGACGGGCGCCTACTTCCTCTCGTCGGCCACAATCATACCCATACGCACCGGCATCGTGCGCGACATACGCAACGCCCTTTACCGCAAGATAACGTCGCTGCCGCTCGGCTTCTTCTCGGAAGAGCGCAAGGGCGACATCATAGCACGCATGAGCGGCGACGTGCAGGAAGTGGAAAGCTCAATCATGTCGTCACTCGACATGCTCTTCAAGAACCCCATACTCATCATCTTCTACTTCGTGACGCTGCTTATCGTCAGCTGGCAGCTGACGCTGTTCACCCTAATCTTCGTCCCCCTGATGGGCTGGGTCATGGGCTTCGTCGGCCGTAAGCTGAAACAGCGCTCGCTGAAAGCACAGGCGATGTGGAGCGACACGATGAGCCAGGTGGAGGAAACGCTCGGCGGACTGCGCATAATAAAGGCGTTCTGCGCCGAGGAAAAGATGAACCAGAGGTTCGACCGGGTGAACTCCGAATACCGCGAGAACGTGCGCCGCGTCAACACACGCCAGCAGATGGCCCACCCCATGAGCGAGTTCCTCGGCACGGTGATGATTGTCATCGTGATGTGGTTCGGCGGAATGCTCGTGCTCAACGGCAAAGGGCTGAGCGGACCGACGTTCATCTACTACATGATAATCCTTTACAGCATCATCAATCCCCTCAAAGACTTCTCCAAGGCAGGCTACAACATACCCAAGGGACTGGCCTCGATGGAACGCATCGACAAGATACTGAAGGCCGAAAACAACATAAAGGAGCGCCCCGACCCCATACACGTAAGCGATTTCAGGCACAAAATAGAATTCCGCGACGTGTCGTTCCGCTACGGAGAAAAGTGGGTACTGCGACACATCAACCTGACAATAGAGAAAGGCAAGACGCTCGCCATCGTGGGACAGAGCGGCGGCGGCAAGTCAACACTCGTCGACCTGATACCCCGATACTACGACGTGCAGGAAGGCGAAGTGCTCATTGACGGCGTAAACGTGAAGGACATGGCCATACACGACCTGCGGCAGCTCATCGGAAACGTCAACCAGGAAGCCATCCTCTTCAACGACTCGTTCCGCAACAACATATCCTTCGGCGTGGCGGAAGCCACACAAGAGCAAGTGGAAGCAGCCGCACGCATAGCCAACGCGCACAACTTCATCATGGAGTCGGAACACGGCTACGACACAAACATCGGCGACCGGGGCAACCGCCTGTCAGGAGGCCAGCGCCAGCGCATAAGCATTGCGCGCGCCGTTCTGAAGAACCCGCCCATCCTTATACTCGACGAGGCCACATCGGCGCTCGACACCGAAAGCGAACGACTTGTGCAACAGGCGCTCGAACACCTGATGAAGACACGCACGACCGTAGCCATAGCCCACCGCCTCTCTACCATAAAGAACGCTGACGAAATATGCGTAATGCACGAAGGACGCATCGTAGAGCGCGGCACCCACGACGAACTGCTCGCCATGAACGGCTATTACAAGAAGCTGAACGACATGCAGAGCCTTTAGACCAAGCCATGAAAAAAGCCATGCGAGCCATCGTATATGCGGCATTCTACCTCATGTCGCTGCTTCCCTACAAGGCGCTTTACGCCCTGTCGGGACTGCTGTACGCCATGACTTACCGCATTTTACGCTACCGCCTCTCGACGGCGAGGCACAACCTGGCGACGGCTTTCCCCGAGAAAAGCCGCGAAGAGCTGCGCCGCATTGAACGGGACTTCTACCGGTGGCTGTCAGACTACTTCGTGGAGACGGTAAAACTCATGACCGTATCTCAAAAAGAGCTGATGCGCCATGTAGAGTTCAGAGGCACGGAAGCCGTGGAAGACTGCTTCGACCGCGGCCAGGCATGCGCCGGAGTACTTGGACATTACTGCAACTGGGAGCTGCTATCGGCGGCAGGAAAAGTGTTCACACGCCACAAGGAAGCCGTTGTCGGCCTCGTGTACGCACCAATCCCCAACAAGACCATCGACAGCCTGTTCATCAAGACGCGGCAAAGCATGGGCGGAGTATGCGTCCCGAAGAAGGACATATTAAGGTATCTCGTGTCGTTCCGCAGGCAAAACCTGATGAACATCTTTGGCTACATGGCCGACCAGGAGCCGCAATGCTCAAACGCCCGGACACAGCTTACATTCCTCAACCGCACCATAATGGCCGTAACCGGCCCGGAGAAGATTGCCAGGAAGATGGGCAACGCCGTGTTCTATGTAGACATGGAAAGGCCCGAACGCGGCAAATACACCTGCACGTTCCGCCTGCTCACGGCCGACGCGGCCTCGCTGCCCGAACACGAGATGACGAAACGCTTTTTCGCCATGCTCGAACAGACCGTCAGGCGCGACCCCCGCTTCTACCTGTGGACGCTGAACAAAGTGAAGAACCAAGAGTAAAGAGTGAATAATCCATGACAATAGGATATGACGCCAAGCACATTGTGTGCGACTATACAGGGCCGGGCAGTTACGGAAGGACGCTCGTCAACGACATAGCCGAAGCCGCGACGCCCGACATTACGTTCAACCTTTACACCCCTGAATACGGCGACGAGGCGCTAAGGCGGCAAATCCAGCCGCGGCCGAACATCAGGTTCGTCTACCCGGAAGCCACCATCAACCCCATAACCAAGGCCCTATGGCGGGCACGCGGAGTGGTCACCGCGCTCGTGCGTGACGGCGTAAAACTGTACCACGGCTTGTCGGGCGAGCTGCCGGCAGGCATCAAGGAGGCCGGCATCAAGACTGTTGTGACTATACACGACCTCATCTTCATGCGCCATCCGGAGTGGTACTCGTGGGTGGGAAGGAAGCTGAACGAATGGAAATTCAGGAAGACCTGCCTTGAGGCCGACCGCATAATAGCCATCAGCGAATGTACGAAGCGCGACATTATGCTGTACGGCGACGTGCCGGCCGACAAGATAAGCGTGATTTACCAGAGCTGCGGCTCGCGCTACAAGATGCGCGAGAGCGAGAAGAAGATGCAGGAGGTGCACACCGACTACATGCTGCCCGAACGCTACATAGTGAGCGTCGGCACGGTGGAAGAGCGCAAGAACGTGCTCCTGGCGGTAAGGGCCATGCGCATGTTGCCCGACGACGTGAGCCTCGTTGTTGTAGGCAGGCCTACCGCTTACTGCGATACGGTGAAGCGCTACGTGGCACAGAACGGACTCGGAAAGCGTGTAATGTTCCTGCACAACGTGCCGGCCGACGACCTGCCGGCCATATACCAGATGGCGGAAGCCTGCGTATGCCCGTCGCGCTACGAGGGATTCGGCCTGCCGGTAATCGAGGCCATACAGAGCGGACTGCCCGTTGTGGCCTGCACGGGAAGCTGCCTTGAAGAGGCTGGAGGCAACGCCACGCTGTACGTCGGTCCCGACGACGTGTACGGAATGGCCGAAGCCATGAAGCTGACGCTGAAGGACGCGCCGGGACGCGACGAACGCATAGCCGCCGCGCGGCAATATATCACACGCTTCGAGAACAACGACGTGGCACGGCAAGTGCTCTCGGTGTATGACGAATTGATTGGTTTTTCTTAGGAGTTGACAAGGGACGAGGAACAAGTTGACAAGAGACAAGCAGACGAGCGACAAGGAAAATACAAATAAAACACGGCCTGATAAAAGCCACTTACATATTCCCCGTCGCTCGTCTGCTCGTCTCCTGTCAACTCGTTCCTCGTCTTTTGCCAACTCGTTTCTCGTCCCTTGTCGCTCGTCTGCTCGTCCCTTGTCAACTCGTCCGCTCGTCCCTTGTCGGCTTCAGTCAATCGGCAGCCCTATGACACATCCCTGGAAGTCTTCTTTCTTGCCTATTACAGCCTCGGCCTGCTTCACCATTTCGTCAAGCGCCGGGGTGCGTTCGACAAGCGCGGCCATGCTAAGGAACGAGCGGTAGAACTGCTTTTCCTTGTCATGCTGCCCCACAAGGCCGTAAGTCTGCGCCACGTTGAAGATGGTGGCCATGCTGCTACGGTTGCGGCGCAGCGCCTCTGTCCATGCGTATATGGCGTTCCAGTAGTCCCCCTGCTTGTAATATCCCTCGCCGAGGGCGCGCTTCACTATGTACACCACGCGCCCGTCAGGCTGCATCAAGCTGTAAGCCAAGTCAAGATACTCAATGCCTTCGGCCAGGCTGTCAAGCTCGATGCACACCATTCCGAGACGGTACAGGCATCCGGCGTCCTTCATGTCCTTCATCTCCGCCGCCCGTAGAAGCCACTTCCGGGCAAGACTGTCCTCCTTAACCTGCATGTACGACATGCCGAGCGAATACACCACGTTGTACGACGAGTCGCCAAGGGCCAGCAGCTTATTGTAAACGGTTATTGCAGCGTCGAAGCTTTGCATGAGGAACTTGGCGTCGGCGTTCTGCCTCAGCACCGGGATGCACGTCGAGTCCTTTTCCAGAAAGCTGTTGGTCAGCGATGACGCGCTCGACGGCAGATACCTGTCGTCAGTATTGTATATGGCCGCCACGGCGGCTGTCATCTCCCCGTCCATGGGGCAGCGGCGCAGGATGGCCCTGCCCCAGGTCATCTGCCCGTCGTTGTCGGCCAGCATCTTGTAGCACTCGAACATGTAGCGCATCTGCTCCAGGGTAAGACTGTCGCCGCCCGGGCCGGCCACCGGCAGCATAGTGTCGATGCAACGGCGGTAGTCGCCGCGCATGTAGTGGCACCGCGCCACCTTCCTTTGCAGCGCGGCCGAGCTGTCGGCAGCCATCGCCTCGCCGTAATACTGCAGCGCGTGGAACGTGTCGTGCGCCTCGACGCAGCTGTCGCCAAGAGCCTCCGCGCCGTCAGTCTGCCCCCATGAGGCGGCGGCCGCGGCGGCCAGCATAAAAGAAATAACAATCAGTTTCTTCATCATAGTAATCAGGTTTTACGTTTTCCATATACCGCGAATATAGCGAAAAACGGATATAAAGAGGCATCCCTTTGCCGAACCGCATCCCATATTCGTGCAACAAATATACGTACAAATCGGCAAAACACAAAGAATTTTCCCGATTTTAACTAAATAATTTAGTTTGTTTTACGGTCAATTGCATAACCGCCTGACTGCCAATGCGTTACAAAAGGCCGTCTTTTAGACTGTAAAAGACGGCCTTTTAGAGGGCGAAAGGTAGCCTTTTGCATTGCCATTTGCCGTGTTTTGAATGGAGAATGGAGAATGGTGAATGGAGAACTGAAAGTCAGCGTTAAGCTAATTGTGATTACCTTTGGGATTGATTGTTGGCAAGAGTAATCATAATTAGCTTAACGCTGACTTTCAGTTCTCCATTCACCATTCTCCATTCTCAATTAAAAACAAGGGAGGGAGCTTGATTAGCTGCTGTTGATAGAATACAAACCTATCCTAATTTAATACCAAACGAGGCACTCGGTAATAGTCATGCCGCACGCCGATGCGGCATCCAGAATACACGGATAATGCCAAATGGCGTTGGCAGCATTCATTGGATGCCGCATCGGCGTGCGGCATGACTGTTACCAAGAGCCTCGTTTGAAAGCGGTTATGCTATTGTTGCACAACATAAATCCTCCGATATGCAAGCGTCATATCTCAAAGCTCATCTATCAATGTGTCTGCCGATTTCAGTTTGATTTTCCCCTCCATGTGGTCTTTCACCTGCTGCAAGGCGAGGCGCAGCTCCTCAGTAAGGTCGCGCTTGCTCACCACAGCGTCCTCCGTATCAACAGGAGTGAGCCTGAAGCTGCCGGCATCGCGCGACTTGAGGATGACGTCCTCGCCCCTGCGCGCCATGTCGAGATACCTTGTCTGGTTAGCCCTGAAATCCCTTGTGCTGATTACAATCATCGTTGTCTCCTTTCTTTTACATTATGTTTCACATTGCGAAGATAGGCAAAAGCCGTTGGTTACCAAACTGGACGCATTGTTTTGCGGCGTTTTTAAGAACATTTTACATATTGGCACGGCGCAAGTCATGCCGCAAACGACAAAGGGCGCACCCTGCGGATGCGCCCTTAAAGCTATTGAAAAGCACGGTCGTGCCACGTCAAGGCTGCTTGCCGATGTAAGCAAGGATGCCGCCGTCGACGTAAAGGATGTGTCCGTTGACGAAGTCTGAAGCGTCAGAAGCGAGGAACACGGCCGGCCCCATGAGGTCTTCGGGCGTGCCCCAGCGCGCCGCCGGAGTCTTCGACACGATGAAACTGTCAAACGGATGGCGGCTGCCGTCAGCCTGACGCTCGCGCAACGGGGCTGTCTGCGGTGTGGCGATGTAGCCCGGGCCGATGCCGTTACACTGTATGTTGTGCTCTCCGAACTCGGAGCAGATGTTGCGTGTGAGCATCTTCAGTCCGCCCTTCGCCGCCGCGTAGGCCGACACTGTCTCGCGTCCCAGCTCGCTCATCATCGAGCAAACGTTGATGATTTTGCCGTGACCCTTCTTTATCATGCCGGGAATTACGGCCTTCGAGACGATGAACGGCGCGTTGAGGTCGATGTCGACAACCTGACGGAAGTCCTCAACCGACATCTCGGTCATGGGTATGCGCTTGATGATGCCTGCGTTGTTGACGAGAATGTCGATAACTCCAAGCTCCTTTTCGATGTCTTCCACCATGCGCTTAACCTCGTCTTCCTTGGTAACGTCGCAGATGTAGCCCTTCGCGTCGATGCCCTTGGCCTCATAGTCGGCCAGCGCCTGGTCCAAATGGTGCTGCGAACGGCAGTTGAAGGCGATTTTCGCGCCAGCCTTGGCGTAAGCCTCAGCGATGGCGAAACCTATCCCGTAAGCGGCTCCCGTGACGAGAGCCACCTTGCCTTCAAGGGAGAAATTCTTTGAAAATGTGTCCATTGTCTTGCATTTATTTTGACCCACCCCACCCCTCCCAAAGGGAGGGAGCTTGATATGTTTTGCCAAATAGCAATCAAATCCACGCTTGTATGCCGTACATACCTTAAACAGGCAATACGCCAAGGCATATCAGGCTCCCTCCCTTCGGGAGGGTTGGGGTGGGTTGCTGGTTTTACTTCAAGTCCGTAATCTTCGAGAAGTCCTGGTCGCCATAGTCGAGGTTCTCGCCTCCCATGCCCCAGATGAAGGTGTAGTTGTGCGTAGCCGCCGCGCTGTGTATGCTCCACTCGGGAGACAAAACGGCCTGGTCGCCCTTCATCCAGATGTGGCGTGTCTCGTCAACCTGCCCCATGAAGTGGCACACGGCCTGCTCCTCGGGTACCTCGAAATAGAAGTACGCCTCCATGCGGCGGCTGTGGACGTGGGCCGGCATGGTGTTCCACACGCTGCCGGGGGCAAGCTCCGTCATGCCCATCTGCAGCTGGCAGGTAGGCAGCACCTGGCTTACGAGCATCTTGTTGATGTCGCGCTCGTTGCTCATTTCGAGCGAACCCATGTGCGCTACAACGGCGTCTGCCTTGGTCACCTTCTTGCAGGGATACTCCTTGTGGGCGGTAACGCTGTTGAAATAGAACTTCGCCGGCTGCTTGGGGTCGGCGCTGCTGAAGAACACGTCACGGTCGCCGCGGCCAATGTAAAGGGCCTCCTTGTAGCCGAGGGTGAACGTTTCGCCGCCCACCTTCACCGTGCCTTCGCCCTGGCCCACGTTGAATATGCCGACCTCACGGCGCGTAGTGAAGTACTCTGCACGCAGAGGGTCGATGGCTTCGAGCTTCAGCTCCTCGTTGACGGGCATCGCCCCGCCCACAACCATGCGGTCGTACATGGAGTAAACCATGTTCACCTCGTCGGCCGCAAACACTTTCTCGATGAGGAAGTCGCGGCGGATGCGCCGCGTGTCATAGCTTTTCGCATCCTCGGGATGCGCCGCGTAGCGGATTTCGTAATTTGTCTTCATAACGTGTTTTATTTATGATTTATTCTGATAATGCAGTAAATTAGCTGTACGCAAAGGAACACAAGCGAGAAGCAAGCGGGCTTGCCCGCTATTGTCCGGGTGCAGTTTGTCTCCGGCAAAGATACGGAAAATCATTCACTTTTCATTTAATTAATACGATTATTATATGAATAATACTTAAAAACAAACGCCCCTTTTTGCACGGCTGCCCACATGCCGCCAACGCTGCCGCCTGCAACGGGAAACTGGCCGGCGGCAGGCCGCTCTGCAAAAGGCCGCCTTTTACGCTCCGAAAGGTGGCCTTTTACACGGCAAAAGACGGCCTTTCGGAATGCGAAAGGCCGTCTTTTGGAAAACCGGAGAAGACCGAACTTGGCAATGCAGATGTGGATGAAGAATTTTAACATAGCATTGAGCCTTGCTCCAAGGTATTATAAAAAGAGAAACAAGGTGGAAACAGGGCTTGGGGTGATGTTCAACTACGTCCAGCCCGTCTACAGGTTCATCGGTGTCACCGGCGGAATAGGTCTCAGCATGAGCCTTGAAGGCAGCGAGGAGAACACGCCTACACGCTTTGAATGGAATTTGGGGATTGTCTTCCGCTTCTTTAAGGATTAACTGACGGCAGGTATATAGAACAGAAAAGACCTCACATTGCATGAAGCAATGTGAGGTCTTTACGTTTGAAATGTTGTCCAAGGCGGATTCGAACCACCACAAACAGAACCAAAACCTGTTGTGCTACCATTACACCATTGGACAATCACGGCTGCAAAGGTAGTGGTTTTTTACGCCACTACCAAAACTTTTCGTTACTTTTTAGCCTTTTACGGTCACCAAGTAATAGTTTTTCTTGCCGCGTTGAACCAAGAGATACTTGCCGTCAATAAGGTCGTCGGCAGTGATTACACGGTCGAACTCGGCGAGTTTCTCCTTGTTCAGCGACACGCCTCCGCCCTGAACGAGCTTGCGCATCTCGCCCTTGCTGGCAAAAACGGCTGCCGCCTGGGTGAACAGTTCTACCGCAGGCTGGCCTAACTGGTCTTTGCCGATTTCAAACTGGGGCACGCCTTCGAAGATGTCGAGCAGCGTCTGTTCGTCTAATTTAAGCAGACTCTCCTTCGTAGACTTGCCGAAGAGGATGTTGGATGCTTCCACTGCGGCGTCAAAGTCCTCGCGTGAGTGCACCATGACGGTCACTTCCTCGGCCAGACGACGCTGCAATGTGCGGCGTCCCGGGTCCTGGCGGTGCTCCTCGACGAGGGCGTCTATCGTCTCCTTTTCAAGGCTTGTGAATATCTTTATGTAGCGTTCCGCGTCATCGTCGCTCACGTTCAGCCAGAACTGATAGAACTTGTAAGGCGACGTGCGCTTGGGGTCGAGCCAGATGTTGCCGGTCTCCGTCTTGCCGAATTTCTTTCCGTCGGCCTTCGTTATGAGCGGACATGTCAGGGCGTAAGCCTCGGCTTCAGCCCCGAGAGTGCGGCGGATAAGCTCCGTTCCGGTAGTCATGTTGCCCCACTGGTCGTTTCCTCCCATCTGCAGTTTGCACCCTTTGTGCTGGTAGAGGTAAAGGAAGTCGTAGCCTTGGAGCAGCTGGTAGGTGAACTCCGTGAACGAAAGGCCGTCGCGAGCCTCGCCGTTCAGGCGCTGCTGCACGCTCTCCTTGGCCATCATATAGTTTACGGTGATGTGCTTTCCCACCTCGCGGGCGAACTGGAGGAAGCCCATATCCTTCATCCAATCATAGTTGTTGACAAGCTCGGCGCGGTTGGGGGCATCGCTCTCGAAATCGAGGAACTTGGCCAGCTGCCGCTTTATGCACTCCTGGTTGTGGCGCAGGGTGTCCTCGTCGAGCAGGTTCCGCTCAAGGCTTTTGCCCGAAGGGTCGCCTATCATGCCGGTAGCGCCGCCCACGAGAGCCAGCGGCTTGTGGCCGCAACGCTGCAAGTGGCGCAGCATCATCACGCCGCACAAGTGGCCGATGTGCAGCGAATCGGCAGTAGGGTCGGTGCCGAGATAAGCCGTAACCTGCTCTTTCTGCAATAGTTCTTCCGTGCCCGGCATGATTTGAGCCAACATGCCACGCCACCGGAGTTCTTCAACAAAGTTCTTGTTCATCGTATGGTTTTTCTTTGATTATTACTTTTTGGGAGGTCGGGGAGAACTGGGAGGACTGGGAAAACTGAGAGAAGGATTGCCATTTTGCCCATTCTTCACTCTTCACTCTTAATTCTTCACTCCCTAAGGCACCGGGTCGTAACCGCTGCCTCCCCACGGATTGCAGCGCAGTATGCGCCATATCGCCAAGGCAAGTCCCTTGAACGGGCCGTGCTTCCGCAACGCCTGCCTGGCATATTCGGAGCAAGTCGGGGTGAACCTGCACGACGGCGGGGTGAAAGGCGATATGCATTTCTGATAGAAAAGGATGGGAAGGCAGAGCAGCCACACCGCCGCTTTTGACAGTATATGCAGCAACCGCTTCATCCGCGCCCCGCCTTTTCAGCCAGCCTTTGCAGCAGGTTGCGCACCTTGCGCTCCACTTCCGCAGTGCTCCAGAGCTTGTCGTCGAGCCAGATAAAGGCCATCACAAGCCCCCTGACGCCGTTGTCGCCACAGCCTTCAACCAGCCTGTACCTGTTCTTCCTGTACGCCTCACGCACCTGGCGCTTTACCCTGTTGCGGTCAACGGCATGCTTCAGGCACCTCTTCGGCACGCTTATAAGCACCTTGGGCAGCGCGCCCTGCTCTCCGCCGCCGGTATGCATATAGACCATACGCAACGGGAAAGCGGCCATCGAGCGGCTGCCTTCCCTATGGAAGAGCCGTTCTGTCAGCGCCCTGCCGGTCAAACGCTCTTCCTTGCGGAATGTCATCATGCCGTGTTCCGACATAAACTATGTCACTTGTTCTTGTCAAGGAAGTCCTTGAGCGCGCTCGTCATTGACGGATGCTGCACCGTCGGAGCCTCCACCTCGACCTTCAGTCCGGCGTCATGTGCGGCTTTCGCCGTGGCCGGGCCGAACGTGCCTACAACCACCTTGTCGTTCATCGAGTTGCCGAAGGTGTTGACAAAGGCGTTGATGCCCGACGGGCTGAAGAATATGCACATGTCATAATCGAACGTCTTTACTTCGTCTTCGGTGAAATCGTTGCTCACCGTGCGGTACATCACGCACTCGGTGTGGTTGAGCTTCTTCGCGTCGAGCAGCTTCTTGACGCTGTCGTCGTGCACGTCGCTCATGGGTATGAGGTACTTCTCGCTCTTGTGCTTCACCATTGTCGGCAGCAGGTCGTCAATCTTGCCGGTCTTTCCGAAGAACACCTTGCGCTTCCTGTACTGCACGTATTTCTGGATATAGAGGGCTATTGTCTCCGTAACGCAAAAATATTTCATCGTTTCCGGTATCTCCAGCCTCATCTCTCCGGCCAGCTTGAAATAGTTGTCGATGGCGTGGCGCGATGTGAACACCACTGCGGTATAATTGAGAATGCTGACTTTCTGCTGGCGGAATTCCTTTGACGAAAGCCCTTCTACTTTTATAAACGGACGGAAGACCAATTCTACGCCATAGTCTTTTTCCATACCGAAGTACGGCGACTTGTCACTGCTCGGTTTCGGTTGCGACACTAAAATCTTTCTTACCATCTGCCAATATCCTAAAAGTTTATTTTCAATTGTTCAACTACCTTTACGAGAATACCCCCCAATGAAAGCAAGGGCACTATTTCGAGGGCACAAAAGTACAAAATTATCTGCAGAAAAAAGGCTTTCTGTCGGAAAAACAGTACAAATGCCTTGTATAACAAAGAGATTTTAACCAAAGCAATGACAAAAGCTACGTAGGCCATGGCATTTTGCACGGAAAGGTCAAAATACGACATCAACAGCACAAGGGGGAAGAGCGCCACGCCCTCCATCGACACGGCGAACATAACCGACTTGAGCCATGCCGCACTGTTCCTGCGCCCGAAGAACACGTTGTTCACCAGCCAGTACACAAGCATCTTGCCTGCGAAATACGCCACGTATATGCCGAAAAACACGGCGGCGAGCTGGTATTGCGACGCCAGAATGAACGTGTCGGCGACGCTTTCGAGCGTATATATGAACGACACCAGCGCCAGCAGGAGGCACGTCTGCAGCATGAAGAACACCTGCGAGCGCAGCTCGGCCGTCGTCTCAGGCATGTCGTCGCCGCCCGCACCCTTGACACGGAAGAACCTTCTTGCCTGCATGGAGAAGAAGCGGCGTGTGCCCTTGTATGCCATAAGAGCGGCGATGAAGCACAGCAGCAGAAGCCCCGTGAGCACGTCGTCGCCCCGGATGGAATACGCCACGGGGTCGCCGGCCACTCCGCTGCGTCCCCATTCAACGCCAGGAAACAGCTTAGTGTCGCGCCTTACAAGGCTTTCGATGTAGTGTCCGGGCGCGTTCACCTTGCCGGGACATGTCCATTCCTTCACGCCGGGCAGCGAAAGCGTGTCGGGACGTGTGCTGAGATGGGTGTTCTCTACATGGAACGCCGCCTGCACCGCCGAGTCCTGCTGCGCCGGAGTGGCGTCGTCAGGAAGCCGGCCAATCACCTCCGCCACGCTCCGCGCAGGCTTGCCGCTCCGCGGCACGGCCGTGGTGTCGGGGCTGAAGGCGGCATGTGCCGCAGCTGTTGTGTCAGTCTGGAGTGTCGGCATTCGGAAGTTATAGAAGTTATAGAAGTTAAAGAAATTACAGCCCAATGTTTTTGCGGCAGGTGATGAAAAAGTCGTAAAAGGCCATTACGCCCAGGCCGGAACGCCGAAAGCCGCGGCTATGCGGCTTCTTGCGGTAATGGCTATAACTTCTTTAACTCCTGTAACTCCTTTAACTTCTCAAGTCAGATGTTGAATTCCTCCCTTATCTTGTCCACAAGGTCGAGCTTTTCCCATGTGAACAGCTCTACGTCGATGGTCTTTTCCTCGTGGTAACGGCTGGTGAACGTCTTTTTCACAACCTCGTTCCTGCGGCCCATGTGGCCGTAGGCAGCCGTCTCCAAGTACATGGGCTGGCGCAGTTTCAGCTCGCGCTCTATGGCCTTCGGGCGGAGGTCGAACATCGCCTTTATCCTGCCGGCTATCTCGCCGTCGGTCATGTCGACGCGGCTCTTGCCGTAGGTGTTGACGTATATGCTCACAGGCTCGGCCTTGCCTATGGCGTAGCTTACCTGCACAAGCATCTCGCCGGCCACGCCTGCGGCCACCATGTTCTTGGCTATGTGGCGCGCCGCGTATGCCGCCGAGCGGTCAACCTTGCTCGAGTCCTTGCCCGAGAAGGCTCCGCCGCCGTGTGCGCCGCGGCCTCCGTATGTGTCAACTATTATCTTGCGGCCAGTCAGCCCGGTGTCTCCGTTGGGGCCTCCGATGACGAACTTGCCCGTAGGGTTAACCAAGTATTCGATGCCGTCGTTGAACAGCGCGAGCACCTTTTCCGAGTGTATCTGCTCCTTTACGCGCGGCATGAGGATGTTCTTCACGTCATCCTTGATGCGCTCCAGCATCCTGTTGTCGTCCGCATCGAACTCGTCGTGCTGCGTCGATACTACAATCGTCGTTATGCGCTGCGGCGTGCCGTCGTCGCTGTATTCAACGGTCACCTGGCTCTTTGAGTCAGGCCGCAGGTAAGTCATCAGCTTTCCCTCCTTGCGTATGTCGGCCAGCGTCTTCATGATGAGCTGTGCAAGGTCGAGCGTCACGGGCATGTAGTTCTCCGTCTCGTTGCATGCGTAGCCGAACATCATGCCCTGGTCGCCGGCGCCCTGCTGTTCCTCGTCGCCGTTGTCAACGCCGCGGTTGATGTCGTCGCTCTGCTCATGGATGGCGTTAAGGATGCCGCACGAGTCGCCGTCAAACTGGTATTCCGACTTAGTATAGCCTATCCGCTTGATTGTGCGGCGCGCTATTGTCTGAAGGTCGATGTACTCCGAGCTGCGCACCTCGCCCGCAATGACAACCTGCCCCGTAGTGACAAGCGTCTCTACAGCCACGCGCGCATGGCTGTCATACGCCAGAAACTGGTCGAGTATGGCGTCTGACACCTGGTCGGCCACCTTGTCGGGATGCCCTTCCGATACTGATTCTGAAGAAAACAAATATGACATATTACCTCGTTTTGTTTGTAAATGGCTGCAAAGTTACGCCTTTTCGGCATCATGGCAAAACAAAACGGGCTTTTTAACTGAATTTTCAGATGGCTTCAACTATCTCCCCTATCTTGGCGATAAACCTTTCCGCCTGCGCTATCTTGGGTTCAATCTCCTCTTGCGTCACGTCATACGAGCAGTTGTAATCGCTGTTGTTGCGCATTATCTGTAGGTCGGAATAAAGCCTTCCGAACTCCTGCGGCAGCAAGCCTGTACGTATATAATTAAGCCCGAAGGCAGAAATTGCGCCCTTATGCGTGTTTACCTTATGGCCGTCACGTATCAACAAGGCAGAAACAGCATGGAAAACGGCATAATACAAGCGGTTTGCCACAGTGTCCCAGTAGCCAAGCTTCCGCAGTTCGGCCGTCTGGGCGAAAGCCTTTCGCGCTTTTTCAAACTCCAGCCCCACAATTATTTTCCGCTCTTCCTCTGTCAGGCTCATTTCAATACGATTTTGTCACGTTCCACGTTCCTGCGGTATGGCATGAACTTCCACGATTCCCACTGCCGCTTGGTGTACACTGACGGGTTGATTTCCTCGCCCACAATCCAGCCTAATTCACGGAAAGGATAGGCCACGCCGTAGTCGTCGGCCTCAAGCTTAGGCTTGTCAAGAAGTATGAGCAAGTCCCAGTCAGAGCCTTCACCGGCATCGCCACGCGCACGCGAACCGTACAGGAACAACGAACTTCCTGCCGGCATGGTGGCATGTGCCAGTCCCTTTATGCGTTCTATCAACACGTCACGCTCCATAACTACGGCAAAGATAAGGTATTTTTGCGAACAAACACACGCATGACACATAAAAAATCATAAACCAGCCACTACGTCCGTGCGGGTTGCACCCACGACAGCCAATCCGCCGAAACACGCCGTCTGCCCGTAATGGACGCCGCATCGGCGCGCGGCATGACAATTACCGGGCGCCTCGATTACGGCTAATTGACAGCAGGCAATCAAGCTTCCGCCATTCGGGAAGGCTGGGATGGGCATAGTTTTTAATTGAGAATGGAGAATGAGGAATGGAGAATTATGATTACCTTTAATGCTGTCTGACAACAAGCAAATCATAATTCTCCATTCCTCATTCTCCATTCTCAATTAAAAAGGAGCGCCTTGAAAGCCTTTCCAAGGGAAAACAACGGAACAAGAAGCTGTCCATTGCGTAACCCATTGACTGCCAACATGTTGCAAAAGGCCATGTTTTAGGCTGCAAAAGGTGGCCTTTTGCAAGGTAAAAGGCCACCTTTTGCAATGCAATTGGCCGTGGTTTGAATTGAGAGTTGAGAATGGTGAATGGAGAATTACGATTACCTTTGAGGCTGCTTGTTGGCAAAGGTAATCGTAATTCTCCATTCACCATTCTCAACTCTCAATTAAAGCATTACACCTTATTTATATTAATAAAGATTAAATCGCCCGAAATAAGCCGCCGCAACATTCTTGATATTCCCGATTTTGCAGTACCTTTGCACCCGACTTGAATAGGATATAAATTCAACTCTTATAAATTTAAGGTAATTATGAAGATTCAGAAAGTTCATGCAAGAGAAATCCTCGACTCAAGAGGCAATCCTACAGTTGAAGTTGAAGTAACCCTTGAAAACGGCGTTATGGGCCGCGCAGCCGTTCCGTCAGGAGCGTCTACCGGCGAGAACGAAGCACTTGAGCTTCGCGACGGCGACAAGAACCGCTACAGCGGCAAGGGTGTGCTGAAGGCTGTTGAGAATGTCAACAACATCATCGCGCCGGCATTGCAGGGCGACTGCGTGTTCAACCAGCGCGGTATCGACCATAAGATGCTCGCCCTTGACGGAACTCCCACCAAGAGCAAGCTCGGCGCAAACGCCATCCTCGGTGTGTCTCTGGCTACTGCACAGGCTGCAGCAAAGGCCCTGAACATGCCTCTGTACCGCTACATCGGCGGCTGCAACGCTTACACTCTGCCCGTTCCTATGATGAACATCATCAACGGCGGCGCTCACTCTGACGCTCCTATCGCGTTCCAGGAGTTCATGATTCGTCCCGTCGGCGCTCCCAACGAGAAGGAAGCTATACGCATGGGCGCAGAGGTGTTCCACGCTCTTGCCAAGCTGCTTAAGAAGCGCGGACTCTCTACAGCGGTAGGCGACGAGGGCGGCTTCGCTCCCGCTTTGGACGGCATCGAGGATGCTCTCGACAGCATCTGCCAGGCAATCAAGGACGCAGGTTACGAGCCGGGCAAGGACGTCAAGATAGCTATGGACTGCGCGGCAAGCGAGTTCGCAGTATGCGAGGACGGCCAGTGGTTCTACGACTACCGCCAGCTCAAGGACGGAAAGAAGAAGGACCCCAACGGCAAGAAGCTCAGCGCAGAGGAGCAAATCAAGTACCTCGAAGAGCTTATCACCAAATATCCTATCGACTCAATTGAGGACGGACTCGACGAGAACGACTGGGAGAACTGGGTTAAGCTGACCGCTGCCATCGGCGACCGTTGCCAGCTGGTAGGCGACGACCTGTTCGTTACCAACGTGAAGTTCCTCGAGAAGGGTATCAAGATGGGCGCAGGCAACTCTATCCTCATCAAGGTTAACCAGATTGGCTCGCTCACCGAGACTCTCGACGCTATCGAGATGGCTCACCGCCACGGCTACACAACTGTCACATCTCACCGTTCAGGCGAGACTGAGGACACCACAATCGCCGACATCGCGGTAGCTACCAACTCAGGACAGATAAAGACCGGTTCAATGAGCCGCACCGACCGTATGGCCAAGTACAACCAGCTTATCCGCATAGAGGAGGAGCTTGGCGAGGCTGCACGTTACGGTTACACAAAGCTGAAATAATCTTTCAACAGATAAAAAGCAAGGAGAGGTCGTGCCACGCACGGCCTTTCTTTGTTCATAAAACCAATAAATAAAGGTAAAAGGGTAAAAAAGTAAAAAGGTAAAAAAGCCGGGAAGCCGAAGGTTTTTACACTGAACACTTTTCGTTTCCCATTCTACAAGGCATTTGTCTTTAACTTCCTTAACTCCTATAGCTCCCTTAACTTCCACGAAAAGCAATGCCTCCGCATTTCCATCCGCTTGAAACCGACATAAAGAAGCCAGCAAAATTCACCGACCCTTTCTGCTACGAGCCGCATCCCTTGTGCCTGCTGGCCGCCAAGGAGGTGCAGGGCTACATCGCTGGCGACGGCCGCCTGCGCGCCGATGCCGACCGCGGCAAGATGTTCGGGGTGCTCGTTGTCGGGACCGGCGACGGACAGTTGGGCTACCTCGCGGCGTTTTCCGGCTTGCTTTGCGGCACGAACGACTGGCCGTTCTTCGTTCCGCCGGTGTTCGACGCGACACAACCCGACGGCTATTTCAAGCTACATGAGGCCGAGATAACGGCCATAAACAGGCGGATTGACAGCATTTCTCGCTCTGAAAGCTACCGGAACGCACTGCGCGAGATAAGCGAATGTGCCGAAACGAACGCCCGAGCGGAGGACGACTACAGGCAATCCATGCGCGAGGCGAAAGCCCGGCGCGACGCAAGAAGGCTGTCGCCGCTGCCCGTCCCGGCGGAAGAAGCTGCAGCGATGACGCGCGAAAGCCAGCACATGAAGGCCGAACTGCGGCGCATAAAGCAGCGCGGAGCGGAGCTTCTGGCCGCAAAGAAACAGGCCGTGAAGGCTTTTGAAGACGAAATATCCATGCTGAAGGCGCGCCGCAGGCAGATGTCCGACGCGCTGCAACGCTGGCTTTTCTCGCAATACTCCATGCTCAACGCCCTCGGAGAGCGCAAAGACCTCTGCGCCATCTTCGCCGAAACGCCGCAGCGCGTGCCGCCGGCCGGTGCCGGAGACTGCTGCGCCCCCAAGCTGCTTCAGCACGCTTACGCCAACAGCCTGCGTCCCGTGTGCATGGCGGAGTTCTGGTGGGGCGGGTCGCCAAAGGGCGAAGTGCGCCACCACCTGCACTTCTATCCGGCGTGCCGGGGCAAGTGCCTGCCCATACTCGGCCACATGCTGAAGGGTCTGAAGGTGGAAAAGGGCAGCTATGAGTCCACCGTGACGCAGCCGCTTGAAGTGGTTTACGAAGACGAGTGGCTTGCAGTTGTCAACAAACCGGCAGGGATGAAGACCGTGCCGGGGCGCAACGGCGGCACGTCAGTGCTCGAAGACATGCGTCAACGGCATCCCGACAAGACGCAGCTCGCGCCCGTACACCGATTGGACATGGACACGTCGGGGCTTATCATCGTGGCTTTCGACGCGGAAACGTACAAGAAACTACAGGCGCAGTTCCTCCGCCGGGAGGTGTTCAAGCGGTACACCGCCCTCTTAGACGGCGTGCCCGACTGCCCCATTCACGGCGAAATATCCCTCCCCATGCGCCCCGACCCGCTCGACCGGCCATATCAGAAAGTGGACTTCGTGAACGGCAAGGAGTCCGTAACCGAATACAAGATACTCGGAACGCAGGGAAACGCCACACGCATAGCCCTCTTTCCGCACACGGGACGCACCCACCAGCTGCGCCTGCACTGCGCACACAAGGCCGGACTGGGCACGCCCATACGCGGCGACCGCCTCTACGGCCACGGCGGAGGCCGCCTCTGCCTGCACGCCGAAGCCATAGAGTTCAAGCATCCGGTAACGGGAAAGGAGATGAAATTCGAGCGGAAGGCGGAGTTTTGAAAAGGTGAGAAGGTGAGAAAGTGAAAAGGTGAGAAAAGCATATATACTTACTCCTTCTCTCCTTACTCCTTTACTCCTGACAAAATGTAATGGCTTTAACTCCTTAGCGACCGCAGGGAGCGATAACTTCTTTAACTTCTATAAATTCTGAAGATATGCAACGCGACATGAAATGGAAGACGCTGAAGAGCGAGTACATCATCCGCAGGCCGTGGCTTACGGCGCGGCGTGACACCGTTGAGCTGCCGACGGGCGTGGTGAACGACGAATATTACGTGCTGGAATACCCCACTTGGGTGAACGTGACAGCCGTGACGAAGGACGGCGAGTATGTCATGATACGCCAATACCGCCACGGCATCGGCCGGACAGGCACCGAGATAGTGGCCGGAGTGTGCGAGGAAGGCGAGCAGCCGGAGGCCGCCGCGCGCCGCGAACTCATGGAAGAGACGGGCTACAGCGGCGGAACGTGGCGTGAGACGATGGTAATCTCGGCCAACACGAGCACAATGAACAACGTCTGCCACTGCTTCATGGCAACAGGAGTGGAATGCGCCGGCAGCCAGCATCTTGACCGCACGGAGGACATCGAGGTGTGCCTGATGAGCCGCGACGAGGTGTTCGCCCTGCTGTCCGAGGGCAAGATAATGCAGAGCCTGATGGCCGCGCCGCTGTGGAAGCACTTTTACGAGAACCCGCCACAGGCGCAGCAAAGCGGCAAGGAGTAGCCCGAAACAGCAGCCCCATCGGGCTTATAGGGTCTATCCGGCCTATGGGAGCAATAGGACTGATAGGCCGGATAGGGCTAATATTATACTAATAAGCAACAGGTAATCAAGCTCCCTCCCTTGCTTTGAATTGAGAGTTGAGAATGGTGAATGGATAATTATGATTACCTTCGAGACTGCCTGTTAGCAAGAGTAATCATAATTATCCATTCACCATTCTCAACTCTCAATTTAAAACACGGCAAATTGGAAGGTAAAATGCCACCTTTTACACGCTAAAAGGTGGCATTTTGCAGCCTAAAACACGGCATATTGCGTAGCCCCTGTCAGTCAGGCAGTTACGCAGGGGCGGCAAACGGCCGGCCTGCAAGCCACAATATGTAATAAGGTTAGTAAAATCTGTAAAAAATGTACAAGGCTTTTCGCGTAGAGTTATTACCTTTGCATAAGATAAACTGCACTCGGGAAACAGCAAGCAAGCTTGCTTTCCGCCCGTTTGCATTATCTTTGCAAAAACCAAAAACAGCAGGAGGCAAACATGGAAACGATATTCAGGGTTGACTCAATCGACGACTACAACCGCGCGATGGGCATGGAGACGAGGCACCCCTTGGTGACCGTCGTCAACGAAGGAGACATAAAGCAGTTCCCGTTCAAGGACGAAGTGACTTACCAGTACGGCGTTTACGCCCTGTTCCTGAAGCAGACTTACTGCGGCGACATGACCTACGGGCGCATGCCTTACGACTACCAGGAGGGCACGGTGACGAGCTTCGCACCGGGACAGGTGGTCAAGGTGAAGTTCAGACCCGACTTCAAGCCGAAGTCGCAGGCGCTGCTGTTCCACCCTGACCTTATCCGCGGCACGTCGCTCGGCCAGGAGATACGCCATCACTCGTTCTTCTCCTACTCCTCGCGTGAGGCCCTGCACCTGTCGGAACAGGAGAAGGCCATCTACAAGGACTGCCTTGACAAGATACGCATAGAAATTTCACGCCCAATCGACGGCCACAGCAAGAAGCTGATATGCCGCAACATCGAGCTGCTGCTTGACTACTGCATGCGCTTCTACGAGCGCCAGTTCATCACGCGCAAGACAGCCAACAGGGACGTGCTGGAAAAGTTCGAGGAAGAGCTTGACCTCTACTTCCAAGACCGCCAGGCGGTGATGAACGGCCTGCCCACGGTAAGGCATTTCGCCGAAAAATGCTTCCTGTCGCCCAACTACTTCGGCGACCTTGTGAAAAAAGAGACCGGCCGCACGCCGCAAGAATACATCCAGGAGAAGATTATCGGCCTTGCCAAGGACGAACTGCTTGGCACAACCAAGACGATAAACGAAATAAGCTACAACCTCGGCTTCCAATACTCGCAGCACTTCAACCGCTACTTCAAGCGCAGCACCGGCATGACGCCGAGCGAGTACAGGAAAATTTCAGCAGACAAGTAGACAAGTTACAAGTTGACAAGGAACAAAGAAGCCGCCCCACGCCCACCCCAACCATCCCCGAGGGAGGGAGTTTAATATGCAGAATATTGTAGAACACAAGTAAAAAGAAATGAAGAAAATCCACAAATACAATATAGGAGAACTATCAGGCAAGGCATATCAAGCTCCCTCCCGTCGGGAGGAGTGGGGTGGGTGCGAACCCATTGACGGTGGATGTGAGGTAAACAGCAGCTCCGTAAACTACGTATGCGAATGCAACCGCGCCTTCCACACCGAGACGCTGCACCCACTGGTGAGCCTCATCGACATGTCGTCGCCCTGCGAACGCGACAAGATAAAGACCGACTGCTACGCCGTGGTGTTTAAGCACAACGCCGACGAGGCGGCAAAATACGGCCGTCAGCCTTACGACTTCAACGACGGCACACTGCTGTTCATCACCCCCGACAAGGAAATAGACCTGTCTACAGGCGACGGCAAGATGCTCATTTTCCACCCGAACCTCGTAAAATGCACCCCGCTCGGCATGCGGCTGAAGGAATACTCGTTCTTCAAATACCGCCAGGACGAGTCGCTGCACGTGTCAACATGCGAGCAGAGGGTCATCGGGCGGTGCCTCGGCTGCATCAGCGACGAGCTGTGCTGGGGCGTCGACGAATACAGCAAAGACATCATAAGCAACATCATCGACCTGCTGTTAGGCTACTGCCGGCGCTTCTACAACCGCCAGTTCATAACACGCCACGAGGCAAACGTCGACGCCATAGCCGCGCTCGACGGCATGGCCGACAGCTACCTGCGCTCAGGACAGACCGCAACGAAAGGGCTGCCCACCACGTCTTACTTCGCACGCCAGCTCAGTATGTCGGCCGAATACCTTAACGACATGCTGAAAAACGAAACCGGCAAGAACCTTGGCGAATACATACAACTGCGCCGCATGGGCATGGCCAAACAGCTTCTGCTCGGCACCGACATGGCCATAAGCGCCATAGCGGAGACCCTCGGCTTCTCCACTGAAGGATGCTTCGCCAACATTTTCAAGAAAATAACAGGCTGCACACCCGGGGAATACAGGGAGAAATGAATAATTAATAATGAGAAATGAAAAATTAATAATGGGAAATGAATAATCGCATTACGGCAAAACATCGCCTGACAAACCTGTGATTATTCATTTTTCATTATTCATTTTTCATTTATTTACGTATCTTTGCCCCTGCTAATCATTAACTTAAACAAATGAAAAAACTTTTTCTCATGCTGCTCATGGTGCTTGCCGTGGGCGCAAAAGCCGTTGCGGAGAACTATCCCTACCGTTCAGATTACCTGTGGGTGACCGTGCCCGACCATGCCGACTGGCTCTACAAGAAGGGCGAAAAGGCGCGTGTGGAGGTGCAGCTGTACAAATACGGCGTGCCCGTTGACGCCGTAGTGAAGTATGAAATCGCCGACGACATGCTGCCGTCTGACCGCAAAGGGGAGGCCAGACTGAAAGGAGGCAGAGCATCAATTGACATCGGAACGAGGACGACTCCCGGCTTCCGCGACCTTCGTTTGACTGCGAATGTTGACGGAAAGACGTACAAGCATCATATAAAGGTGGGCTTCTCGGTAGACGAGATACGGCCATACACCAAGGAACCGGCTGACTTCCTCGACTTCTGGAACAAGAACATAGAGGACATGAGGGCGTTTCCGCTGACCTATACGAAGACAAAGGCCGAGGAATATTGCACCGACAAGGTGGACTGCTACCTGCTGAAGATAACGCTGAACAAGCAGAAACAGGCCGTGTACGCATACCTCTTCTACCCCAAAGGGGCGCAGAAGGTACAGTGCCCGGTGGTGCTCTGCCCTCCCGGAGCTGGCATAAAGACAATCAAGGAGCCGCTGCGCCACAAGTATTACGCCGAGAACGGCTGCATAAGAATGGAGATGGAGATACACGGATTGAACCCGACGTTGCCCAAGGAGACGTTCGACGACATGACAAAAGCGTTCAACGGGCGCGACAACGGCTACCTGTTCAACGGCCTTGAAGACCCCGACCGCTACTACATGAAGCGCGTTTACTTAGCCCTGATACGCTGTCTTGACCTGCTGACGAGCCTCCCCGAATGGGACGGACGCAACGTGATAGTGCAGGGCGGAAGCCAAGGCGGCGCATTGTCGATGGTCGCCGCCGCGCTCGACAGCCGTGTTACGCAGTGCATAGTGAACCATCCTGCCCTCTCTGACATGGCCGCATACAGCGCCGGACGCACCGGCGGATACCCCCATTTCAACCGCGTCGAAGGCATGTTCAACGACAAGACGCTGCGCACAATGGCGTATTACGACGTGGTGAACTTCGCCCGTCACATAACATGCGACACCTACATGACGTGGGGTTACAACGACGACACCTGCCCTCCGACAACCTCCTACGCCGTATGGAACACCCTGACGTGCCCCAAAGAGGCGCTCCTCACACCGATAAACGAGCACTGGACGTCGGACGAAACGGAGTACCGGCAGATGGAGTGGATGTTGAAAAAACTCCGGTAGGAGTTTTTTCTTAAGGAGTTAAAGAAGTTAAAGAAGTTAACGCTCACTGCGTTCGCTAAGAAGTTAAAGCCATTACCCTTGTTAGGTTTGTGCCAATTAAGGAATACCAAACCAACAATTAGCAAAGGTAATGGCTTTAACTTCTTAGCGAACGCAGTGAGCGTTAACTTCTTTAACTTCTCTAACTCCTACAATTTATTATACTCCTCATCCGTCACAGGCTCCAACCATTCGTTCGACGCGCCCTCTTCGGCCACGGTGAATGCCACGTGCTGGAACCAGCTGTCGCGTGTTGCGCCGTGCCAGTGCTTGACGCCCTCGGGTATTTCAACCACGTCTCCGGGGTTAAGTTTGCGTGCGGGCTTGCCCCACTCCTGATACCAGCCGGTGCCGCCGACGCAAATCAGCACCTGGATGCCTTTGTGATGGATGTGCCAGTTGTTGCGGCAGCCGGGTTCAAAGGTGACGTTCGACACAGGCACTTTGCCCGTAGAAAGCGGTGCGAGGTAGCTGTTGCCGATGAAATACTTGGCGTATGCCGAGTTTGGCTGGCCTGTGGGGAACATCGGGTCCTTTACAGGCTCGCCCTCGTTACACTCTCCTCCGAGCACATCTGCTATGGCCTTGCGTGCGCGCCAAGCCTCGCGTGCGCCCACCTTTGCCTCAAGCACGGCGGGGATTGAGCGTATCTCGGCCTCTGAAAGACCCATGTTGCGCGCTCCGTTGACGTGAGACTTCAGCTGCGACTCGCATCCTTCAAGTCCCGACAGTGCGCTTACGGTAACAAGTTCGCGCTGGCTGTGGGTGAGGTTGTCACGTGCGAAGATGTCACCGAAGAGGTGTGCCTTGAGATAATAGTCCGTTGCGGGAGCGAAAGTGTAGCTGAACGCGCGTCCCGACACCTTCGTCTGCACCTCGGTGCCTTGCTTCAGGGCGTCGTAGTCTTGAGGAAGCGGACTGGCGTCGCGGCCTTCCTCGTCGGTTATGCCCTTGTCCTTGCGCTCCTTCAGCACGTTCTGCAGGGTGCCGAGTGCGTTAAGGCTGCGCGGAAAACCCGTGTAGGCGTAAAGGTGGGAAAGAGCTTCCTTGACCTGACTTACGGTCAGTCCGGCGTCAAGCCCCTCGTTGATGGCAGCGGCCAGACGCTGCTGGTCGCCCTTTGCCTCGAAACACGAGATGGCAACGACGGCCTGCTGTTTTTCGTTAAGTACGTTTTCCATATTCTGTTGAGCTTTTACTGTGGTGCCGCCGAACGCAACCAACGCCGCAGCAACCAATGTTTTACATTTAGATTTCATGTTTGAAAGTATTTGTTCACGTTGCAAAAGTACTAATAAAGGCCGTATTGCCGAATACCAATTTTACTGATAAATGTAACCGTTTCACTCTTAATTCAGCCCCGTCAGGCAGCAGCCGCCAACTGCCTGACAGTCAGGCGGTTGGCAAAAGGCCACCTTTTAGCTTGCAAAAGACCGTGTTTTAGCGTGCAAAAGGCCATCTTTTACCGCCTAAAACACGGCCTTTTTAATTGAGAATTGAGAATGGGGAATGGAGAATTATGATTACTTTTGCCAACAAGCAGCCTCAAAGGTAATCATAATTCTCCATTCCCCATTCTCAATTCTCAATTAAAAACAAGGGAGAAAGCTTGATTATCACACAAAATTTACCTGCCCCATTAAACCTATTCTGCCGCCATACGTCCAACAAAGAAACATTATGCCGCCATAGGCGGCACGCTACGAAAACCAAAACATCTACAAAATGAAAATCAAGACAATGGCCGCCATGCTGGCAATGGCTTTCCTTACGGCATCCACAGCACAGGCTCAGGGCGGCAAAAACGACGGCGGCATCATGACAAAGAAATGGTCGAGCGTTGCACCGAAGCTTGCCGACGACTTTTTCACCACCGCCGAAGCGGCACGAATAGGCGAGAACCTGCTGTTTTACCAGCACCCTACGGGCGGATGGCCGAAGAACCTGCAACTGCAAGACGAGCTTACGCCGGCGCTGAAAAAGGAAATAGAGAAGAAGAAACAGGGCAAACGCTACGCCACCATAGACAACAAGGGAACTACCACGGAGATTGCTTACCTGGCGCGGCTGTACAACGCCACGGGCACGGAAAAATACCGCGACGCCGTGATTAAGGGCTTCGGCTACCTGTTCGAGGCGCAGTATGACAACGGCGGATGGCCTCAGTTCTACCCCCTGTCGAAAGGATATTACACGCACATAACATACAACGACGACGCGATGGTGAACGTCCTGAAGCTGATGCGCGACGCGGCGAAGGGCAAAGAGCCATACACCTTCCTGCCTGACAGCGTGAAAGCCAAGGCGCAGGCTTCGCTCGACAAGGGCGTTGACTGCATACTGAAGACGCAGGTGGTACAGAACGGCGTGAAAACGGTATGGTGCGCACAGCACGACGAGAACACATTGCAGCCAGTCAACGCACGCGCCTTCGAGCTTGCAAGCCTCAGCGGACAGGAGAGTGACGACATTGTGCTCTTCCTGATGTCGCTGTCGAAGCCGTCAGACGAGATAAGGCAGTGCATCGAGGACGCCGTGGCATGGTTCAAGAAGAGCAAAATCACCGGCAAACGCATCGAGAAATTCACCAACGCCGACGGCAAGAAGGACTACCGCATTGTTGATTGCGCACAGGACAACGCGCCCTGCGAGACACTGTGGGCACGCTTCTACACGCTGGACGACAACCGTCCGTTCTTCTGCGACCGCGACGGCGTGATGAAGTTTGACGTCTCCGAAATCGGCTACGAGCGCCGCAACGGCTACAGCTGGTACAACGACGACGGCCTGGAGGTGCTCAAGCGGTATGAGAAATGGGAAGAAAAGTACGGGATGGGGAAATAAAAAGCCCCTCCCCAACCCTCCCGAGGGAGGGAGTTTGGCATGCAACCGGCCTCTCGCCTGCAAGGTAATGGCTTTAACTTCTAAGCGAACGGAGTGAGCGTTAACTTCTCTAACTTCTCTAACTACTGAAGTAATGGCTTTAACTTCTTAGCGAACGGAGTGAGCGATAACTTCTCTAACTTCTTTAACTCCTAATAAAGAACATGGAATTTTTCATCATAAAAGACAAAAAGCAACGAGGGCCTTACACGCTGGAACAGCTCGCCGAAATGGGCATCACGTCTGATACGCCCGTTTGGCACGAAGGACTTGGCCCGTGGAAGCCGGCATGGCAGGTGGAAGAACTTAAAGACTTGCTCGCCGGAAAGGCAGCGCAGCAGCCTACACCGCCGCCCGTTCCGCCGCAGGAAGGGGCTGACGGCAACGCAGGAACACAGCCCGGCGGAGAGGAAAACGCCGACGGCAAAGACGGCAAGCGCCGCCGCAGACGCGCCGTGAAGTGGCTGGCGGCAGCGGCAGTGGTGTTCTTCATCCTGCTGATAACCTGCCCCGGCGAGGAAAAACACCGCCAGACGGTAGTCAACGAGATTGCGGAAGCGGCGCAAAGGGAAGTGCCGTGGCAGAGCAGCGACGACAGCCTGCTCGGTCCTCTCGGCGGAGCGATGGGCAACCTGCTCGTGGCACAGTTCGCCGACGCTATCGTAGGGCAATTCATGAGCGTTGACAACTACGTCATCTTCTCCGTCGGAAAGATACGCTACGGCGGCGAGACGAAAACCATTTCGTTCGGCATTCTCGGCCATGTGTTCACCTTCGACGCCGACGACATCGGCAAGGCGATGGACAAAGAGCAGCCCGTGCCCGACACGATGGCGGTATAACAGGGTAAGACATACCCCAAACCCCTCCCGAAGGGAAGGGCTTTTACATGACGCGACGGATGCCTTGAAGCATCAGGCGGACAAGTACTGCGAGGCTTATCGGAACCGTCTGTTTATAAAAATAGCATCAACAATTTCAGGATAACCGACAACCCACACTTCCGGAGACTATTCAAGCCCCCTCCCTTCGGGAGGGTTGGGGTGGGTGTCAAATACATAACATTTATGAAGAAAAGCTTAGTGGCTCTTGCGTTCGGCACTCTCGCGCTCGGGATTGCCGAATTTGTGATGATGGGCATACTGCCCGACGTGGCCCGAAGCCTCGGCATCAGCATACCTGAGGCAGGCCACCTGATTTCCGCCTACGCGATAGGCGTATGCTGCGGAGCGCCCATGCTCGTCGTGGCATACAAGTATCCGCTGAAGAACATGCTGCTGGTGCTGGCGTGCATCATACTCCTCGGCTCTACGCTGGCCGCCTTCTCGGTGAACTACTGGATGCTGCTCGTGGCGCGGTTCATATCCGGACTGCCCCACGGGGCTTACTTCGGTGTGGCCTCAATCGTGGCCGTAAGGCTGGCAGACGAGCGCCACAAGACGGGCGCGGTATCAATAATGGTAGCCGGAATGACCGTCGCCAACCTCTTCGGAGTGCCTTTGGCAACGGGTTTAAGCTCAACGCTATCATGGCGTTTCCCCTTCGTTCTGGTGATGTTCGTCAGCCTGATAGTGCTTTATTACATCTGGAAATGGGTGCCGGGCGTGGGCGCTCTGCCCGACAACGGCTTCCGCCACCAGTTCGCTTTCCTGAAGAAGGACGCGCCGTGGCTCATCCTTGCGGCGACGATGCTTGCCAACGGAGGCATCTTCTGCTGGTACAGCTACATCAGTCCGCTGCTAATCGACGGCGGTTTCGCCGCCGACATGCTGCCTGCGCTGATGATAGCGGCAGGCTTCGGCATGGTGGCCGGCAACCTGATTAGCGGCCGCCTGTGCGACCGCCACCGTCCGGGGTACGTCGTGGCGGTGACGCAGTGCATAGCCATTGCCGCCCTGCTGCTCATCTTCATGCTGGCAGATTACGGATGGCTGTCGGCCGCGCTGATGGTGGTATGCACGGGATGCCTCTTCGCGGTGAGCAGTCCGCAGCAGTTCCTCATACTGAAATACGCCCCGGGCGGCGAGCTTCTCGGCGGCGCGAGCATACAGGTGGCGTTCAACCTCGGCAACGCCGTCGGCGCCTTCTGCGGCGGACTGCCCATTGCCGCCGGCCTTCCGCCGCGTTATGCCGCCCTTGTCGGCGTGCCGTTCATCGTACTGGGACTCATCAGTTTCATGATATTCAACAGGAAATACGAAAGAGTTGAAAGGAGTTAAAGAAGTTAAAGGAGTTAACGCTCGCTGCGCTTCGCTAAGGAGTTAAAGCCATTTGCGCAGCCGCTTTTCACCCTTTCACTCTTTCACCTTTTCACCCTTACCTAACCCTTTGTTACTCAACGCTTTACAAAAGGCCGTCTTTTAGCGTGTAAAAGACGGCCTTTTGGCGTACAAATCACGGCCTTTTAGCAGCCAATTTGCCGCATATTGAATTGAGAGTTTATAATTGAGAATTGATAATTATGATTTGCTTTGTTGGCAGAGAACCTTTAAGGTAATCATAATTATTCATTCTCAATTATCAATTCTCAATCTTAAACAAGGGAGGGAGCTTGATATGCCTTGCCTGTTTTGCCTATATCGCATTAGCCTCATCAGGCTTATCAAGTCCTATTCAGCCAATCAAAAGCCACAGAAAAGCATTTGCCTTTAACTCCTTTTACTACATTAACTCCTTTAACTCCCGAAAAAATCGCTATCTTTGTACCCGTGGACGAATATTCATCATCACCCATACAGTACCTGCGCCAGCTGCGGCTGCTGCTGGAAATGGAATACAACTGCGAGAAAGAGGAGTTCCGCCGGCAGACGGAAGCCATGGGACTGCAACGCAAAGTGAAGCGCGGCGACGCGTGGCTGCACGTCAGCGTGGGCAGGAGTTACTACAACTCGCTGAACCAGTTGGCCGTGGAAGTGATGCGCACGCAGGACAAGGAGATTGAACATAACTTCGAGTTCGGCCGCCCCGTGGCGTTCTTTACGGTAAAGGAAACACCCTCCAAAGGCTCCGAAGCCCCCTCCCAACCTCCCCGAGGGGAGGGGACAGGCAGGCAAGGCAATCCAGGCTCCTCCCCTCGGGGAGGCCGGGAGGGGGCTTCCATACTGCTCACCGGCACCGTAAGCTACGTCGACGGCGACCGCATGGTTGTAACCGTGCCCGACAACGCGCCGCTGACAAGACTGCAGACGGAGGAGAACGTTGGCGTGCAACTGTTCTTCGACGAGACCACATACAGGCTGATGTTCGAGGCGTTAGACCGTGTCATCGGTGCGAAGGGCAACCGGCTGGCCTACCTGCGCGACCTCTTCGCATCGCGGCAGAAGGCCGAAACGTTCTCGTTCGACCCCATTCGCTTCCCCTGGCTCAACCCTGCGCAGGAGCAGGCGGTGAACAACGTGCTGCGCGCCAAGGACGTGGCGATAGTCCACGGGCCGCCGGGCACTGGCAAGACGACCACCCTCGTGGAGGCCATCTACGAGACGCTGCGCCGCGAGAACCAAGTTCTTGTATGCGCGCAGAGCAACATGGCCGTCGACTGGATTAGCGAACGGCTCGTTGACCGGGGCGTGAACGTGCTGCGCATAGGCAACCCCGTGAAGGTTAACGACAAGATGCTGTCGTTCACTTACGAACGGCGGTTTGCCGACCATCCCGACTATCCGCAGCTGTGGAGCATCCGCGAGACGATAAGGAAGATGCGCCAGAACCGCAAACGGCGGAGCGACGACGGCTATCACCAGAAGCTCGACCGACTGAAAAGCCGCGCCACGGAGCTTGAGATACGCATAAACGCCCAGCTGTTCGGCGAGGCGCGCGTCATAGCCTCAACCCTTACGGGCAGCGCCAGCAGGCTGCTAATGGGCCAGAAGTTCGGAACGCTGTTCATCGACGAGGCCGCACAGGCACTCGAAGCGGCCTGCTGGATAGCCATAAGGCGCGCTTCAAGGGTAATCCTGGCCGGCGACCACTGCCAGCTTCCGCCCACCGTGAAGAGCATCGCGGCACTGCGCGGCGGACTGGGCGTCACGCTTATGGAGCGCATCGTTCGCCGGAAGCCCGACGTTGTGACGCTGCTGAAGACGCAATACCGCATGAACGAGACGATAATGCGCTTCTCAAGCGACTGGTTCTACGGCGGAATGGTTGAGGCGGCGGCGCAAATCAAGTACCGCGGAATACTCGACTTGGACAACCCGATGATGTGGATTGACACGGCGGAGGTTGAAGGCAAGGAGGAGTTTGTGGGCGAGAGCTTCGGCCGCATCAACCGTGCCGAGGCGCAACTGACGCTCGACACGCTGCAGGAATACTTCACAAAGATAGGCAAGCAGCGCATTCTTGACGAGCGCATCGACGTCGGCATCATATCGCCTTACCGCGCCCAGGTGCAGCTTTTGCGGCGTATGGTGCGCAAGGGCGAGTTCTTCAAGCCCTACCGCAGCCTCATATCGGTGAACACGGTGGACGGTTTTCAGGGCCAGGAGCGCGACATCATCGTAATCTCCCTTGTCCGGGCGAACGCCGACGGACAGATAGGCTTCCTCTCAGACCTGCGCCGCATGAACGTGGCCATTACCCGGGCACGCATGAAACTCATAATACTCGGCGACGTGGCGACAATGACGCGCCACCCGTTTTACAAGAAGCTATATGATTACACAAACGGCAACAGCCCCCTCCCAGCCTCCCCGAGGGGAGGAGGGCAGACGCCATTGTGATATAGATTAACAATTAAAAATCAACAATTAACAACTACCTGCAAGGGTAATTACAATCCCCTCCCCTCGGGGAGGACGGGAGGGGGCTTTCGATTATGCTCCAACGAGACTACATCCAGCGGCTTATCCGCGAATTTATGGCCGCCCTTCAGCGGCTGCTGGAAAAGAAAGAGGTGGGCGAAAGGCAGGAGGAAGTGCGCCGGCTGTTCACCCAATACATGGGCGACTACGCCTTTTTCCACACCGCGTCGCTTGACGACATCATGCGGTGGTTTGAGAAATACAATGAAGAAGAGCGCCTCGACCGCATCGGAATGCTGGCCGAACTGTATTACGCCGAGGCCGACACGATGAGCGAACCGATACGTTCAGACGTGCTCGACAAGGCTTTTCTGCTGTTCGACTTCATCGACCGGCACAGCCGCACGTACTCGCCCGAAAGGCTGAAGAAGATGAGAGAAATAGAAAACATAAAGAAAACGCAAAACTAACACCCACCCGAGCCCTCCCAAAGGGAGGGAGCTTGATTAGACAACACTAAGCAGAAAAAAGACATGCGCAATCATTTTTTGCCACAATTCGCCTGTATGCACAACCTGCAAAAGCATTTCAAGCTCCCTCCCTTCGGGAGGGTTGGGGTGGGTCTGAAACCTTTTTGCCGCTATGACAACACACCCCTTATGGACTGACGAATACTGGCTGCCGCTGCTACGGCTGTACATGCGGCGGCCGGAGGGCGTAAAGCCCATGTTCTCGCGAGGCATGGTGGAGCTTGCATTGGAGCTGCACATACCGCCGCAAGCGCTCTACGCGCAGATGTTCCGCCTGCGGCGGCCCGACACTCCGAGCCTCGCGCGGCTGTGCGGAAAGTACAGGAACAACCCGAAACGACTGGCGCGCGACATCAAGACGCTGCAGCGCATGAGCGGATTTGGCAGCGGCGGCATGTTCTATGACGGCCTTGAGGTGAACGAGACGTTTGAAAAGGACTTCCGACCTATTGCCGGACACCCTGCGCTGACGCCCGCCACGCTCGTGATTGTGCTTGACCTGTACTTCAGGCTGACACCGGCGACGATGGTAAAGGAAACGCCCGAAGTGGCCGAACTGGCGCGGACGGCGCACACAAAGGCATCGGAGATTGTCGAAGCGCTCGACTGCTTCCAGGCGTGCGACCCATACCTGAAACGCCCCACGCCGTCAGACAGCCCGCTGTCAGCCGCCTGCCGCGACGTGTGGCACCGCTACGGCAACGGCGAACCGCAAGAACTCGCCGCCATGGCGGCGCAGCTAAGGGAGTACTACAAACCCAACCAGCCATAAAAACACCCAGCCACGCCCTGACCCGAGACCCATCCCAATCTAACCCAAGACCCACCCCAGCCCTCCCGAAGGGAGGGAGCCTGATATGACTTTGCTGTAAGCAAGGCCGCCACTGCTCACCGGTCTTATTAGGCTTATCCGCCCTATCTGGCCTATCCGGCCTATTATCATTATGGGAGAAATAGGCCGGATAAGCCTAATAAGAAGCTAATAAAAAGCAGGTAATCAAACTCCCTCCCTTATTTTTGATTGAGAATGGAGAATTGGGAATGGATAATTATGATTACTTTTGCCAACAAGCAATCTCAAAGGTAATCATAATTATCCATTCCCAATTCTCCATTCTCAATTCAAAAGGCCAGCTTTTAGGCGGTAAAAGACGGCATTTTACCCTCCAAAAGGCCATCTTTTGCAACCCAAAACACGGCCTTTTGCAAAGCATTGACAGCCAACACGTTACACAGGAGGCGGCAAACAGCCTCGAAAACCGCACGGAAACGCGCCGGAAAGGGCTGCCGCACGGCACGCGGTTTACCTAAATCAATAAAACAAACGTTTACGCAAAAAAGTCAGGCCTATGGCCTGAAGTGGGTGGGAAAATGGCTAATTTTGTAGCAGTCTTAGTCAATGTATCATTTATAAAACCAGCAAAACAAAACAGCACAGCATGAGTCTGAACATCGAAAAGGGCGACAAGAAGCGCGTCGTCATCGTCGGAGGAGGCTTCGCCGGGCTTAAAGTGGCCAACAAGCTGAAGCACAAGGGAATGCAGATAGTCTTGATAGACCGTAACAACTACCACCAGTTTCCGCCAATGATTTACCAGGTGGCATCGGCGGGAATGGAGCCAAGCTCGATATCCTTCCCCTTCCGAAAGATTTTCCAGCACAGCCGCGACGTGTATTTCCGCATGGCCGAGCTGCGCGCCATATACCCGGATAAGAAGCTCATACAGACATCCATCGGCAAGGTGGACTACGACTACCTCGTACTGGCAGCCGGAACGACCACCAACTTCTACGGCAACAAGAACGTGGAGGCCGAGGCCATGCCGATGAAAACAGTCTCGGAGGCCATGGGATTGCAGAACGCCATACTGGCGAACATCGAACGCGCCATAACATGCGCCACCAAACTGGAACAGCAGGAGCTGCTCAACGTCGTCATTGTGGGCGGCGGAGCCACGGGCGTAGAGGTGGCCGGAGTGCTCTCGGAGATGAAACGCACGGTGCTGCCGCACGACTATCCCGACCTCGACCCTACCCTGATGAACATCTACCTCATAGAAGGCGGCAACCGCCTGCTGTCAGGCATGTCGCCCGAATCGTCCGCCGCAGTGGAGCGTTTCCTGCGCCGCATGGGCGTGAACGTGCTGCTTAACAAGATGGTAACCGACTATCAGGACCACAAGGTCATTCTGGCCGACGGCAGCTCCATAGCGACGCGCACCTTCATCTGGGTGAGCGGCGTGGCCGGAAGCCCCGTGGGCAACATCGGCAAGGAGCATATCGGCCGCGGACAGCGCATAAAGGTTGACCGCTTCAACCAGGTTGAGGGCATGGACTCGGTGTTCTGCATCGGCGACCAGTGCATCGTTTGCGGCGACGAAGACTATCCCAACGGCCATCCCCAGCTGGCTCAGGTGGCCATACAGCAGGGCAAGAACCTGGCGCGCAACATCCGGCGGATGGAGAAAGGCAAGGAGATGCGCCCGTTCAAGTACAAGAACCTCGGCTCGATGGCTACCGTGGGAAGGAACAAGGCCGTAGCGGAGTTCTCAACGGTGAAGACCAGCGGCTTCATAGCATGGGTGATGTGGCTCGTCGTCCACCTGCGTTCCATCCTCGGAGTGAGGAACAAGGTCGTGGTGATGCTCAACTGGATGTGGAACTACTTTAACTACAACCAGTCGCTCCGAATGATATTCTACCCCCAAAAGGCGCACGAGATACAGGAGCGCGAGGCACGCGAGGCCGTGACACACTGGGGCGAAGACCTGAAAGACGGCAAGCCGCAGGACGGCAACAACTGACCGCCGCGCAACCGCCTGACAGTCAGGCAGTTTACAAAAGGCCGTGTTTCGCAATGCGAAACACGGCCTTTTAGCGTATAAAAGGTGGCCTTTCAGCGTGCAAAAGACAGCCTTTCGCAAAACCGTCGAAAAACAGTAAAACCGTATAACCTCAAAAACCGCATGACCGCATAACCGTAAAAAACCGTAAAACCGCACAACCCAATAACCGTATAACCCAAAAAACGCATGACCGCATAACCGTAAAAAACCGTAAAACCGCACAACCCAATAACCGTATAACCAAAAAACCGCATGACCGCATAACCGTAAAAAACCGTAAAACCGCACAACCCAATAACCGTATAACCCAAAAACCGCATAACCGTAAAATATATACAAATTACCACCACTTGGTTACACACTATTCCATCAACGACCATTAACTTTGCAACCGGATAAAAACAAGACAGAAAAAGACATGACACTTCAACAATTCTTAGACTACGTGAATACGGGAAAGCCGCTCGACACGCCCGAAATATACCGCCTTATGGACGACATGAGCGAAGAGGCGCGCCGCCTGACATTCACCCTCAACTCGGCGTACCACAACCAGGAGGAAATCAACAGCCTGATGACCGAGCTGACAGGCAACGCCCCCGGGCGCGGCTTCAAGATGTTTCCGCCGTTCTACACCGACTTCGGCAAGAACCTGCACATAGGCAACGACGTGTTCATCAACGCCTGCTGCCAGTTCCAGGACCACGGAGGCATTTACATAGGCGACCGCTGCCAGATAGGCCACAACGTCGTCTTCGCCACCCTCAACCACGGCATCGCCGCCAAAGACCGCCGCACCATGACCCCGGCCCCCATCCGTCTGGGCAGCAACGTGTGGGTAGGCTCCAACTCGACAATCCTGCCCGGCGTGACCGTCGGCGACAACGCAATCATCGCCGCAGGCGCAGTGGTGACGAAAGACGTGCCGGCCGACACCATCGTCGGCGGCGTTCCGGCACGCGAAATAAAGAGGATTTAGCGCGGTTGTGACGCCTTACAAACAACAATCCGCCGCCGTAGCATCACGCAACGACGACGGACAAAGTTTAACTTCTACTCTTTTACTATACCAAATTCAATCTTATCTTATCACTATTTTCTTCCCCCTTGTGAATGTATCTCCATAGCTCGCATGACGAAAGAGCCGCCGGCCGCCATCGCCGCGACAAGGAGCGCGGCGAGGCGATTGGTCAGTTTTTTCATGGATATAAGCTTTTTACTTCTCATTGTTTCTTCACTTTATACACTGTCATTTCGCTTCGGGGTTCACGAAGGCGGCCTTCATCTTGAGGGTAAGCTTCGGAACGTTCGGCTCTATGAGCAGGTCGTCGAGCGGACGGTTGCCAGTATTACATTACTCCCTGTGCGCTGAGAGCCGAGTAAGCCTTGCCCTCGGTGTCGCCAACGAACACTACACTCGTGTACTGCGGCTTGGCGGCCACGGGCTTGGGTGCTTCATACTTGGCCTTGTCGGCCGTTGCCCACTCCGACCATGCCGGCTGCGTACCTGCATTGACTGCGCGCAGTGCGTGGAACATAGGCCACGGGCGGTAGAGAGGCAGCGAAGGGTCATATCCGGGATTGAGCGTCGTGCAGTAGGGACCCATGCGTTCGGGCTGCACTCCGGGCTGACCTTCCTTGTATTCGGTGAAGAAGATGCCGTCGTCCATCGTCGGCGCAGTGGTGATGTCGTGCTTGCCGAGGGGCAGGGGCTGCAGTCCGTACCACACCATGTTGAACACACAGCTGTACGACGCGCCCATCTCGCGCATGTCGCGGATAAGTCCGTAGCACTCGGTGGCCAGTCCTTCCATGCGTCCCTCCATGCTTTCGTATGCTCGTTCGCCGTTAACCTTGGCTATCTGCTCGGGAGTGCCGTAGTAAGCCATGCTCGTTTCGCCGATGCCCCAAGGCTTGCCTATGCCCTGCCAGCGCTTCATCGAGTTCAGGTCGCCGTAGTGTTCCACGGTGGCAGGCAGTATTCCGTCGCCGTCGTCCTCGCCGTCAGACGAAATCCAGGGGCGCGTCGGGTCGTTGGCGCGTACTATGTCACGCCACTCCGCCCATGCCTTCTTCTGTCCTTCCATAAGGTCGGGGCGCATGAACACATATAATATAACGGGCTTGTTCTCGTTGGATATGCTCCATCCGAACACCGAGGGGTTGTTCCTGTCGCGCTTGATGAAGCGTGTGAGGTGGTCGCGCGAGTGCTGCCAGAAGGTCTCGCTGTCGAGCTTCGGACCACCGTCGCTGGCCCAGTTGCCGGTTTCGCCGAGCACGCAGATGCCCATCTCGTCGGCCATTTCCATATAGAAGCGTGGGTACACCTGCGCGTGCAGGCGCACGGCGTTGCCGTTCATGTCTTTTATTGCCTTGTACCACGCCCATGCGTAGCGGCGCGTCATCTGCGGTATGCCCATGAAGTGCCACGAGTCTCCGCGCAGCGGATAGGGCTTTCCGTTAAGACACTGGCGCGTGCCGTCGAACGTCCACTCGCGCCATCCGAAGCGTTGGTACTTCGTGTCGACAGTCCTGCCGTCGGCAATGACGTTCACAAGCATTGCGTTGAGGTTGGGATGCTCGGGCGACCAAAGCTCAAGCTGGCCTTCCTTCACTGGTATCTGCATCGTGAACTTGTGCTCCGCGCCGGCCGCCACCTTCTGTGCCGCGGCCTTGCCTTCGAGCAGCTTGCCGCCAAGCTCCCACGCGGGCACGGGCGCGCTGTTTATATCAGTACCGGCAAGGTTGAGCCATTTGTATATGTCGGCGTCGAGACTGACGCTTGCCGCCTTGCCGGACGTGTTGCTTACGGTGACGTCAACCTCAAGCATTCCTTTCGACACTAAGGGCTTAACGTAAACATCGGTGACGCTGACCTTGGGCACCGACAGCAGGTAAACGTCCTGCCAGATGCCGTTTATCATGTTGCACCACATCGAACCGCCCGGAAGAATGCGGCGGCCTACGGTGCTGTTGTCCTCGAAAAGCCACTGGCTGCGCACGCCCACAAGGATTTCGTTCTTCTGTCCGGGCTTCACCACGTCGGTGACATCGAAGCTGAACGGCAGCATGAGGTCGAAGTTCTCGCCCACCTTCTGTCCGTTCACCCACACCTCGGCGTCTCCGGCAACGGCCTCGAAGTACAGCCTCACGGCCTGGCGGCTCCAGTCTGCCGGCACGTCTACCGTCTTGCGCATCCACGCCATCTTCACGCTCTTCCACTCTTTCGGGTACGACGGGTAGTTGCGGTGGTCGGGACCTTCAAGGTTTCGGTTTGCAAAGTCGTTGACATTCCACGGCGACGGTATCTTGATGCGCGTCTTGTCCCATTTCCCGTCAACGGGTTTCGTCAGCGCGGGCGCTTTTCCCGAGCCGTGTTTGAAGTCTTTTGGCGTGGCCACGGGCTGGAAATCCCAGTATCCGTTCAGGCAAATCTCATGGCGGAACTGCGTCTCCGTCTTGTTCACCAGCCCCTCGCTCGGGGCGAACACATGGTTGTAGACGGTCTTCTGCGCGAGGGCCGTCAACGCGGACGACGCCGCGGCCAGCAGAAAGGTTAGTGTAAGTATTTTCTTTTTCATAATATAACAGGATGTTTTCACGATGCAAAGAAAACATTATATAATAAAAAAACGCACGAAACTGCACTTAATTTGGGCTTAATATCAGATAAAACCGCATTTTAAGCGGCATTGCCCACAACCCACCCCATCCCTCCCGAAGGGAGGGAGCTTGATTACCTCTGTCTTATTATTTTCATATTGGCCTTATCCGTCTTATCACTCCCATTGCTCCCCAAAGCTTTATTAAAAGCCGAAAACCACATATAATGAAGAAAATAAAAACATTTGATGCAATAAAATACCACATCCCAGTCTTCTGTTTGCGGCGTATTACGGCGTGACGGAACATAAAGCCGTAACAGCCTGACAATCAGCGGCTTGCCAATATGCCGTGTTTTGCAATGCAAAATGCCACCTTTTAGCGTGTAAAAGGTGGCATTTTACATTACAATTGACCACATATTCGGGTTCATCCGCAAATGTGTCGGATGCTTTTTGTGCCATTTTCAGTAAATAATCGTTTTCAAATGAGGCACTCGGTAATCGTCATGCCGCACGCCGATGCGGCATCCAGAATACACAAATAATGCCAAATGACATCGGCTGCATTCAGTGGATGCCGCATCGGCGTGCGGCATGACGATTACCAAGTGCCTCATTTGGCATTAAGTTTGTATGATTTTATGATCGTATTCTCATCCAACAGATTTGCGGATGAACTGTATTTTTAATTGAGAGTTGAGAATTTAGAATGGAGAATTATGATTACCTTGAAGGTCGTCTGCCAACAAGGCAAATCATAATTCTCAACTCTAAATTCTCCATTCTCAATTAAAACCGATTGCCGGCAGGATGTGCCTGCGCTTTTTGTTCACATCCGCAGCTCCCTTTGCAGCCACACTTTCAGTATCGGGTCGGGTATGACGGCCCTGCGCTTGTCTATCTCTATAAGCTCTTTTTTTATCAGGGCGCGCTTTATTATGCTGACGTTCGCCGACGAGCCGAGCTGGTATTTGCGCATCACTTCCTGCGTGGTAAACTCGCTGTGCACGCCGTCGATTATGGCGCGGAGGAAGTTCATCTGGAAGGATGTAAGGCTTTCGGTCTGCTTCTCGAACAGCGGCGTGTTCTGGTCGATGATGTCTTGGAAGGCGGCTTCAAGCTCCTGCCGGGTGGCTTCCTTGCCGGTGCGCGTCCACACGAGCCACGCCAGCTGCTGCACGTATGACGAGTGGTTGTCAACCCTGCGGCATATTTCCTCCGCAAGCTCCGCCGGTATGCTCTTTCCCGTTGCTTCGAAGCGGCTGCGGATGTAGCCAACCCAGTCGGCGGTGGCGATTTTTTGCAGGTAAATCGCGTCGCCGAACTTGTAGAACGGCAAGCTCTTGCGCTCGAAAAGTTCGTTCATCAGGTGCTTCTTGCTGCCGAACAAACAGTAGGACACGTGCTTTTGCAGCTGCCACACGGAGCGCAGCCGCTTCTGGAAAGTCTTTGAGTCCTTGAATTCGCCTATCTGCTGGAACTCGTCTATGCACACCACGATGCGGCATCCTTTCTTTTCGGCTATCTTTTCGGGCAGCTGCAGTATCTCGTCGATGTCCTCTCTTTTCGGCGTAAGCTCCAACGAGAACGAGAAGTCGGCGGCAGGGTCGGCGCCTAACGATATTTTCGGGCTTATGCGCGACAGGAACTGCCTGATGTTCTCCATCCATTCTTCCACCTTTGTCGATGTCTGTTTCAGCACTGCCGAGGCGAAAGCGTCGTAAAAGTCGGCGTCGCTCCGGCATGAGAATATGTCGAGATAAACTATTTTCAGCTCGTCCGTCTGTGCCAGCCGGCACACTTTCCGCACTAACGACGTCTTTCCCCAGCGGCGTGGCGAAATCAACACCGTGTTCACTCCACTGCGGAAGTTCGTCAGCAGGCGTGCCGTCTCGCTCTCACGGTCGGTAAAGTTGTCGCCCGAAGCCGCAACACCGAATACAAAAGGCTTGTTTTCCATAATCTCTTACAACTGTTATCGTAGCAAAGATACTAATAATTTTGTTAGTAATAAACTTATTACTAATATTTTTATTACAAACAGTTGCACCCTGTTCCGGCATTGACTGCCATACAGGTGATTACCTTCACGGAAGTGCCTGACAGTCAGCGGCTTGCCAATGTACCGTGTTTTGCAATGCAATATGCCACCTTTCAGCGTGTAAAAGGTGGCATTTTATCTTTCAATTTGCCATGTTTTTAATTGAGAATTGAGAATTTAGGGTTCATCCGCAATTTTGTTGGATGAGAAAAGGATTATAAAATCGTACAAAATTAATGTCAAATGAGGCACTCGGTAATCGTCATTGCCTTAACGGCGACTTTCAGTTCCGCGCTCCGACGCGGAATCCAGTGTATGCAGCCAACGTCATTTCACGCCTTTAATGTTTTCTGGATTCCGCGTCGGAGCGCGGAACTGAAAGTCGCCGTTAAGGCAATGACGATTACCGAGTGCCTCACTTGAAAACGATTATTTACTGAAAATAGAATAAAAACCATCCAACAGATTTGCGGATGAACCGAATTTAGAATGGAGAATTATGATTACCTTAAAGGTTGTCTACCAACAAAGCAAATCATAATTCTCCACTCTAAATTCTCAACTCTCAATTAAAAAACAGCCCCACCCTAACCATCACGAAGGAAGGGGGCTTGATTACCTTATTCTATATTATGGCAGATAAGCTTTTGACCGTTGTCATTTCAAGCTCCCTCCCTTCGGGAGGGCTGGGGTGGGTCGTTAGTGAACAGGGTGTGGGTCTTGTCCCTTACATCCTTGTCAGCGTGTACGTCTTGCCCGGCTGGGTGTCGATGTCATACTCGTATACGGTTCTCAGGATGGGCCACTGGGGGCTTTTCAGCTCCTGCGACACGAGGGGCTGCTTTATTTCCACGGGCGCATAGAGCGCGTTGGGACATGCTCCCTCAGCCTTGCGCAGGCCCTCGCCTTTCAGCGGAACATACGAGCGGACGCGCAGCACGCCGCCGATGCGCGACGTTACGGCGGCCTCTTCAACCTGTCCGCCGGTCCACTTCATGTCCACAACGAAGCCTCCGCGAGCCACGAGGCCCTTCACTTCGCCGTCACGCCATGCCGAGGGCAGCGCCGGGAGCAGGTGAACAGCACCGTCATGGCTCTGCAACAGCATCTCCGCCACGCCGGCGGTATAGCCGAAGTTGCCGTCAATCTGGAACGGCGGGTGCGCGTCGAACAGGTTGGGATACGTCCTGCCGTCGGGGTTCTCCTTCTGCTGCTTGTCGCTGGGCAGCAGCTTCAGCATGTTGCATATTATCTTATAGGCGTGGTCGCCGTCAAGCATACGCGCCCAGAAGTTCACCTTCCAGCCGATGCTCCAGCCCGTAGCCTCGTCTCCGCGTTGCAGCAGCGTGTTCTTTGCGGCCTGGAACAGCGTCGGGTTCTGGTACGGAGAAATCTGGTTGCTGGGGTAAAGTCCGTACAGGTGGGATATGTGGCGGTGCTGGTTGCGTGGGTTGTCAACGTCCTGAAGCCACTCCTGCAGCTGGTTGTAGCGGCCCACCTGCATGGGCGGCAGCCTGTCGAGCATGCTGCGCAGGCGTGCCTGGTAAGCCTCGTCAACGCCGAGCGTCCGTGCGGCCAGCAGCGTGCTGTTGAGCGCGTCGAAAGCTATCTGGTTGTCCATGGTGCAGCCTGCGGTCACCATTGTGCCCGTTCCTTCAGGCCCCTGTTCGGGCGACATCGACGGACAGCTCACCATCCAGCCGTACTTTGGGTGCTCGGTGAGGAACGTCAGGAAGAAGTCGGCCGTGCCCTTTAGCACCGGATAGTAGCGGCGGAGGAACTCCCGGTCGCCGGTAAACAGGTAGTGCTGCCACAAGTGCTGTGCAAGCCATGCGCCGCCGTTGGGCCATACGTAGTTGGCGGCGTCCACCGGGCCTGCGATACGCCACAAGTCGGTGTTGTGGTGGGCGGTCCAGCCCTCGGCGTTGTAGTAAGTCCTGGCGGTTTTCGCGCCCGTCACGGCAAGGTCTTCAAGCATGCTGAACAGCGGATAGTGGGTTTCCGTAAGGTTGGTCACCTCCGCCGGCCAGTAGTTCATTTCGGTGTTGATGTTTATCGTGTACTTGCTGTCCCAGGGAGCGTCGCGCTTGTCGTTCCATTTTCCTTGCAGCGTGGTGGGTTGCGAGCCGGGTTGCGAGCCTGAGATGAGCAGGTAACGGCCATACTGGAACATGAGTGCGGCCAGCGAGGGGTCGTTGCCCTCGTTGAAGTCGCGCACGCGCTGCCATGTCTCTTTTTGCGAATTGTCGGTCTGCGGCAGGCTGAGGCTTACGCGGCCGAACTGCTCCTGATACTTGGCCTTGTGGCGTTCAAGGGCTTCCTCGTAGCCGTATTTCATGGCGTCGGCGAGCATCTGGCGGACGCGTTTCAGCGAGTTGGCCGACGTGTCGTGGTAGTTCACGTAGTTGGTGGCCGCCGCGAGGTAGATTGTAGCCTCGGTTGCGCCGCTTATGTTCAGCTTTCCGTCGGCGCTCTTCGCCTTTCCGTCGGTCACCACGCGCGCTATGCAGTCGGCGTGCAGGGCGGCCTCAACGCCCTCGTGGCCGTAGCCTTCGGCACGCATCGACAGCTCCTTGCCTCCGGCCTTGGCCTTGTGCTCGAGCTGGCTGTCCATCGACGCGGCGAACGACAGCGCCCCGGGCTTGTCGGCCTTGATGTTTACAATGATGGCTTTGTCGGCCATCGAGGCGAACACCGTGCGCGTAAAGCGCGTGCCGCCGACGGTGTATGTCGTCGTTGCCGTCGCCGTGTTGAGGTCAAGCTCGCGCCGGTAGTCGGCCACGTCGCCGTGCCCGAAGTCAAGGCGCAGGTTTCCGGCAGGCAGAAACACCATGCCATACTTCCCGGTCATGAACGTTTTTGACATCAGCTGCTCGGCCTCCTTCTCGCGTCCGGCGAAAATCAGGCGGCGCACTTCGGGCAGCGAGGCCAGTGCCTCGGGGTTGTCGTTGTTGTAAGGGCCGCCGCTCCAGAAGGTTTCCTCGTTAAACTGAATTGTCTCGCTGGCCGTTCCGCCGTAAACCATCGCGCTCATCCGCGAGTTGCCTACCGGCAGAGCCTCGGTCCACTCGACAGCCGGCCGGCCGTACCACAGCTTCAAATCCTCCGCATGGCAGCACACCGCAGCCATGAGGAAAAGAATTGGCAAAAGTCTGTTTCTCATTTTCAGGTAAATGTTTTTTAGGTTGTTGTTTCTCGGAAAAATGCGTTTTCATGTGTGCATTGCCGGCACTGTCCGTACAATCACACTGCAAAATTAATGCAAACCGGCAAAAAACAGTGATGATTTCCGCTTAATTTCCGGATAAAATCACAAAACGCGGCATTTTAAGCGCATAAAGTTACATTTCCAATATGCCGCCTTCCGCCCTGCAATATGCGCCCTTTTACAATGCAAAACGCCACCTTTCGCGGTGCAAAAGGCGGCGTTTTGAAAACAGCTTTGTTCAAGTGCTGGCGGCAGACGATGAAAAATGTCATTAAAAACAGCCGTGCCGTTTTTTACTTCCGACCGTTTTCCGGGTCTTACTTAATGAAGTCCTGTTATGGCAGGCTTATCAGAACAGACGGCAAGTTTATGGCAACAGTGAGTGACGCGGACATAGTTTCCGCCTTGAAGGAAAACCTGGAAAGCGGCTTCCGGCTGCTCATGGCGAGATACCGGGAGCCGGTTTACTGGCATATCCGCCGCCTGGTGGTGTCGCACGACGACGCGCAGGACGCCGCACAGGAGACGTTCATACGGGCGTTCCGCTCGCTGGGGCGGTTCAAGGGCGAATGCTCGCTGGGCGCATGGATATACCGCATAGCCACCAACGAGGCGCTGCGCGCGATAGAGCGCAGGCGCGGCGGACGGGTGTCGCTCGACGATGCGGACGCCGGGGCGGGCCGGTTGGCGGCCGACGGCTATGTTGATTATAGCGACTTGGAGGCGGTGAAGCTGCAGAATGCCATACTCTCGCTGCCCACAAAGCAGCAGCTGGCCTTCAACCTGCGCTATTACGACGGGCTTGAATATGACGAGATTGCGGCTGTTACAGGCTCGACGGCCGCCAGCGCGAAGGCCAATTACCACGTGGCCAAGGAGAAGATAATAAAGTATATGAACTCGACAATCTGAACAACCTGAAGATATGGAAAAGGAGTTTGATTTCAACCAAGTGGGGAAGCGCATGCCTTACAAGGTTCCCGACGGCTTTTTTGACAGCATGGAGGCCGGCGTGTGGGCTGAAATAGGGCGCAAGCCGGCGGTTGTTGCGCAGAGGAACCGCCGCCGTTGGCGCATCGCCGCAGCCGCATTGGCCGTGGCGGCAAGCGTCGCCTTGCTGCTCGTCCTGCATCCGTTCGCGCCGGACAAACCCCAGTATGGCTTCGCCACGGTGGAGCAGGCCTTCGCCAACCTCAGCCTCGACGACCAGGCATACATGCTTGAAGTTTATCAGGAAGACATTTTTATGGATGAGTGAAGGCGGTGCGGACAGGCGTTACATAATCTTGTCGGTGTATAAGCTTCTGCCATTGTTGTAATGCTATTACAGCAATGGCAGTTTCTATGCCCGATGGACTTTTACTCGATATTTCATTGACAAAAATGTTATAGGAAATGAAAAAAGTCGGGCATGTTACTCTTGAATGATTGGGAAATCATTATTTTTGCATTTACGATGCCATTGTTGCGACAACACAAAGATTTAATGAGGTTTCAAATAAATGAATGGCGGAGCTATACTTGCCATTACAGACCATAAAATGCACGGACAAAATACTTACAGACAAGGATAAAGACATTATCACCGAAGAAATAAATGCCGAATATTTGAAAGGATTTATATACTATGTCCGGGGTGTTCGCGTAATGCTTGATATGGATTTGGCCAAAATCTACGGATATAGTACCAAGGATTTTAACCGCCAGGTAAAGAACAACATTGAGAAGTTCGAGCAAGACTTCATGTTTCAGTTGACCGATGAGGAGTGCGAAATCTTGAGGTGCAAAAATTCCACCTCAAGTTGGGGCGGTCGCCGATACAATCCATACGCCTTTACGGAGCAAGGAATATATATGCTTATGACCGTCTTGAAAGGTGAGTTGGCAACCAAGCAAAGTAAAGCCTTGAAATCATTGAATTTTAGCGAAATCCAATTATACTTTTGCACCATCGTTCCGATACGGGAGCGGTGGTGCAATCGTTTATTATGCTGCCGAAGCGGTTACACCGGACAATCCGGCAGTATTGATTTTGATTATGACAGACTTGATGCAAATTATCTCCAACGGCGCAGCCAATATCAAACTGGAGATTACAGGCGAGGACTTGCGCATATTCTCGGACGAGTTCATCAATCGCGCGATAAACGAAGTGGCATTGGCTTTCCGTGCAGCGGATGAAGAACGGTTGCTTAGCCGGGAAGAAGTAAAGGATATGTGCGGAGTGTGCGATGCGACCTTATGGCATTGGAACAAACGGAACTACCTGAAAGCCGTCAAAGTAGGCAGTAAGGTAAAATACCGACTGTCGGATGTGAAGCGCATATTGGGTGGAACAAGCAAAACTGGCGACAATGGAAGCAAATGAGAATATAATTCCACAAACCGGGAGAGTAGAGGATGAATATGTACGTATCGGCACCACACTGTTCCGAATATTGAACCAACCGATGATGAACGGCTCGTTTCGCAAAATGCGTGTGGAGTGGAAGATGAGTGTGTTCCGGCAAGACCATTGCAAGGATGAAGCGGCTCAGATACCCAAGTACGATGGATTCTGCACCATGCCCAGCCATACTGACTACCGCCACAACGTAAACAATTTTTATAATCTCTATGAGCCGATAACCCATATACCAGCAGAAGGGGATTTCCAACATATCTGTTCTTTGGTGGAACATATCTTTGGAGAGCAGTATGAGTTGGGAATGGATTACCTTCAACTGTTATATCTGAAACCGACACAGAAATTGCCGATACTTCTGTTGGTTTCGGAAGAACGTAATACAGGCAAGAGTACATTCTTGAACTTCTTGAAAGCATTGTTTCAGGATAATGTTACTTTCAATACGAATGAGAATTTCCGCAGTCAATTCAATGCCGATTGGGCAGGCAAACTGATGATAGTTGTGGATGAGGTGTTGCTCAACCGCCGTGAAGATAGCGAACGGTTGAAGAATCTTAGCACAGCCCATTCCTATAAAATGGAATCTAAAGGCAAAGACCGCTATGAAGTGCAGTTCTTCGCCAAGTTCGTGCTGTGTTCCAATAACGAGAACTTCCCTGTTTACATTGAGCCGGAGGAAACACGCTATTGGGTGAGGAAGGTCAGCCGATTGGAAAAAGATGACACATCATTCTTGCAGAAACTAAAAGATGAGATTCCTGCCTTCCTGTACCACCTGCAACATCGGAATTTGACCACCAAAGAAGAAAGCCGCATGTGGTTTGCACCGTCACTTATCTGCACGGAGGCATTGGAGAAAATCATCCGCTGTAACCGTAGCCGCATTGAGCTTGATATGGCAGAACTGTTGCTTGACATCATGGACACAATGCAGGTGGATGTGGTGGATTTCTGCATCAACGACCTGTTGGCATTGTTCAACTATTCGATGGTGAGAGTGGAACGCCATCAGGTGAGGAATATCTTGCAACAATGTTGGAAACTGGAGCCTGCTCCCAATGCGCTGTCTTATTCCACTTACCAAATATGCGTGTTGCCGGGGCAGAAGTATTCCGCATCATCTAAGAAAGTGGGACGCTTTTATACCGTTACCCGTGAAAAGTTGAAAGACTACCGTTGAATTTGTTGAGTCTGATGAAACATAAGAAAGAACGTATGTATATGGCCTATATGATTCAACAACGCCCTCAACAGATTTCAACGGAAAGTCTTGCCTGCCAAAAGAGAAAATCGGTTGCAGACAACGCTATCCGATGTAAAGCATCCTACTTTTTCTTCCCTCTTTTCGGATTCCGCTCAACGGATTCAACAAAATCAACGGTGGAATCTGTTTCAGACATCACAACCATAATACCGGACGGTGTGACAGAAGTAGCAATAATGTATGGAGGGGTGGCAAGCGGTACCAAGATACGTATCATACGCATCTGTGGTGCGAAGTTCGCTGCCACCCCTCCCCATCAAAAACAGAAACGCAGAATGATAACCAAAGTAAGATACAGCAAGAATCCGGGCAAGACCATCGACTACATCCTCAATCCCAAGAAAGGGGCGCACGTAGTCATTGCCCGTGGAGTGAGTGGCCTTACCGATATTGACATACTCACCGAAGACTTCAATCATCAGTGCGCATTACGCCCGTCACTAAAAGTGAAAGCCGTACATATTCCAATCTCATTTCATGTCAATGACACGGCCATGCTTGAAGTTCATGCCGAAGAAATAATTGGAGATTGGATAAGGCACATGGAACGGCATGGCTATCGCTTTGAGCAATTCATTGTCGGTCGCCATCACGACAAGGATAACAAGAATCCGCACTTCCACTTTCTGGCAAACGTGGTGTTGGACGACGGCATACGTACCAATCTTGCCAACATCGGAAAGGCGGCAAAGGAAGCATCCATTTCCGTGACGGAACAATGGGGATTGACACCAGCCAATCATCGGAAGAGGATACAAACGGGTGACAAGAAGGACACCAATAAAAATGAAAGTCGGACTGCAGAAATACATAACCACAGATACCAGAATTATATCGAATGGGACAGCAACCCTGCATCCAATGAGGGCACCAATTCTGATTTTACAGCATCCAATGATGGAGAAACTGCAACGTCATCTATCAGTGGCAATCTAATGGAAGGTATAACCGAACTTATCATTCAACCGACAGTTGCCCGAATAGGCACAGGCAGCGGCAGCAGCGATAACACGCTTGACCGTGATAAGAACAAAAACAAACAACGAAAAGGAGGACACAGAAGATGAAAACAGAAAATGGGAACAAACGCACCAAGCGCAAGGAAATACAGTTCAATGAAGCGGAATATGCCGTAGTTGAGCAGAAAGCCAATGCCGCACGGCTGTCTGTGGCAGCGTTCATCCGCGAAGTTGCATTAGGCAAAGAACTGTCAGCCGCACTCTCCTTAGAGGAAAGCGAACGGATGAAACGCACAGCCAACATCAGCTATAAGATGCAAGTCAACCTCAATCAGATTGCACGGCTGGCTAACATCTACGGTTTACCTTTTGTGACAGACGCCATCCGAGAATACATCAACCGCACCAACGAATATTTCAAGACTGGTACATGGCATGAAATGGATTTATCGGCTTATGAATCTGAACAGAAACAGCAGGAACAACTTGCTGCAAAAGTACGTGAGCTTCAAGAGAAGAATACGGAATTACAGAAAGCGGCTACCAACTATTACCTTTATACCGCCGAGGGTGAACGCCTTTTCTGCGAGCGGCATGACTGCCGGATTTATCCCGATAACCGGGGCATCTACTGGCATTTCAAGGTCGCCGATTATCCAGCTTATATACTTCCGAATGAAATCTGCCGGGCTTACCTCAATCATGAGATTTCAATAAGGGATGTATATGTGCATTGGTATAAGAATGGTGAAAAATAATGGCTTCCTACTTGACTTTCTTGTTTAGAAGAAGAGTGACCGTTGCTTCTTTACAATCGATATCTTCTGTAATAATGCCAAATCGAATGTCTTCATAATTCAGCCACGAACAGACATTACGTTTGAAATCTTCCAGTTCCTCGTTGATTAACGGATATTGGGCAGAAATACGAATACAGACCACAGCGTTATTGTATCGACTTAGGTCAAGTTGCTGGTATTTGGTCATAGAATCAGCAATATAGGCTAATCGGTTTCCTTGTCCGTTGGTAATGGAGTGATAATCATATCGCGTCCCGTATTCCACTTGCAATAGATAGGCTAAATCTTTGTACATGAAACTGCTTCCGGACGCAGTGAGTTCTTGTATGATAGATTTTCTTCGTTCCACTTGTCTTTGCATTTGCCAAAATTTTTCAATTATTTCCGCCGGAGAAAAGCCATAAAAGGTAATGTCGTATATACAATGTGCGGCAATTTCCTCTTTGCTTAGAGTAGCATTCTTGGGTAAAACAAGTTCTTTAGCTAATTCATTCTCCCAAGAATCCCCATCTAAAGACTGCACACTTACCCAATCCTCCTCTTGCTCTATCCAAACTTTTCCAACGAACTCAGGATTAGGCTGCATATCCCGAAGAATATCGTATGCTTCCCGGAAGGCGTAGATGTTGTCAAAATGCCCGACTATTATTTCTTTCAAGTAAGGAAGCAAGTCGTCAAATCCTACTTCCATGATTAATTCTTTCACCGTCATAATTGCTCTGTTTTAAAGATTCTGATTGCAAAATAAAGTCTGTGATATGCCATATTAGTGCATAACTTCTATAATTTGATAGGAAATCCTATCCCATTTTTGAGAATATACTCATTCCCGGCATTATGCTCATCGTATTGACCGTATGCTACGGCATAAATCTTGCATCCGTACTTGTGTGCAAAATGTACTGTATTCATCGTGCCGCTCTTCACAGCGCATTGAACGACAATGACTCTTTGTGCTAAAGCTGCTTGCAGTCGGTTACGGGCATACAGTCGTGCAGGATTGGCTTTCACGCCAAAAGGTTGTTCGGAGATAATTAAACCGCCCTTGTCGATAATTTCTTGCTGCAAGAATTCGTTTGCTTTAGGGTGGACGATATTCAAACCGGATGCAACTACTGCAATAGTTTTTCCATTGGCATCTATACATCCTTGATGAGCGGCACTGTCACATCCCAATGCCAATCCGCTCACTATGACACTTCCTTTCAAGGCATTGTCTCTTGCCAATTGATAGGCTATATTACATCCGACATCATCAGTGTTTCGTGAGCCAATGATGGCAATGGAATTTTCGTTATAAAGTAACTCCTTATTTCCCTAATAGATGAATTAACGCCGGTGCCTCTGCACCAATTTTGGCAAATGAAGCCGGATAATCTTCCGCATAATAAGGGATAACGCAGACACCCGCTTCTTGTTGTTTCTTCAAAACCATCTTTGCTTTTGCAAAAGTCGCAGGATGGAGGGCGATTGTTTCTCGTAGTTCCTGTTCATTTTTACTGCATATATCCGCATAGCGACATCGCAACAAGTGTAGGCATATCAGTTCTTCTATTGAAAATCTCTTTTCCATATTCTCGTCGGTTTTTGCAAAGATGGATGGAAGTAATGCCAATGTAAAGCACAACTGTAAGTTTTTCATCATATGCTTTGATGCAGCATATCCTTGAAGGAACTTTGCAAAACAAATAATATCGCAAATTTCATTAAGAAAGGAAACTTTCTTGGGAGAAATCGCTATATTTGCTTGGGACTACATTCACTTTAAAAATATAAGTTTATGAAAACATTATCAGAACAATTGACCGAACTTTACGAAAGTAAGTGGAACGGCTTAATGGAACAACTGGAAGCCAATGGGCTGCGAGACAAACTACAATGTCCATTCTTGCTATCTGTATATCGGACGGGTGTAAAAGCAAAGGAAATAGAAAGACTGCAAGAAAACGGAGCTGTTTACAATCAATGGTATGCCGAAAATATGATTCCCAGCAATGAGGATTGGTATGCAAAGGCAGATATAAAAATGATGTTTTTCGGTAAAGAACCAAATGGTTGGACGCGGGACGAAGAGACAAATCGTACTGATATTAGTACAATTATGGATGAGTATGGTTTCTTTCTTGACGATCGTTACGAAGTAAGAGGTAATGGAGGCTACTTCAATCAAGGAAGCAGTTTCTTCAAAGTAGGTGTTAATAAGATGATGGAGGGATTGGAGATGATATTGAATGATTATCCCCATAAACGGGTATCTATGATGTGGAATGAAATATCCAAACTTTCTACTCGAAAAAAGAATGGTGGAGGTCCCGTAAACCCTTTTATTCATGAGATTGAAAAGAAATGCTTTCATGTAATACCTGAAGAAATAAAAATTCTTAAGCCAGATATTGTTATATTCTATACTGGACCAGGTGAAAATAGTTACTATAAATACGTAATAGAGGAAGATAACTTTACTCTCACTGGCGAACCGGAACGACTTGATAGTTTGAATAAATATGATGTAGTAAAACTTCCCATTAAAGAGGTGAAATTGGCTTATAAGACATGGCATCCGGCAAGAATGAATAAAGAACTTCGGGAGCAAGTTTATGGAGCTATCCTTGCCGACATCAAAGAAAATATCGACCAATTATTGAGAAAAGAATAACTTGTGAACCACTTTGGCATAACTAGACCTCATCTTTGCATTGAAATAGATGGAAAGATGAGGTTTTGTTTTTCCTATGTGTAATCTAAAACCGAAAGAATATGGAAAAGAAAAGCAAAGTGGTGAGCAAACGTTTGCGAAAGCAACTGGATGAGTTGGAGCGTAGCAAACGATATGATGAAGCTACCCAACTGTTGGGACCTATTGCCCGCCGAGGCAATGCTGATGCACAATACGAGATGGGAGAACTGCTTTACCATAAAATGGTACATGAAGCGGAAGCAGTAGTCAGAAATTACTCCAACTTTGAGAAAGCAATATTTTGGTCAGACTTGTTTAGGAAACCAGAATTATGTAAAGCTGATTTCTCTGATTTCAGCAAAATGATTGATTGGTACGAAAAAGCTGTCGAGCAAAAACATGCTAAGGCAATGGTAGAACTTGCCGAATGGTATACTCCGATAGTTAGCCGTTCGTCCGTCAAACACGTAATCAAGCAGTCATCGTTCTTTACCCTAAAATGTGACTTCAATCATGCATTGTCTTTATATATAGAAGCATTAGAAAGCGGCGGAGATGATTCTTTTTTTGATGTTTGTGTTATAGAAAATCTACTCCATTCATCTCATGTGCCCAAAGGAGTGAAAGATAAAGTAGTGGAAATACTCTATGCAAGGACAAAGAAAGGTTGTTACCGTTCTGCTGACCGTTTACTTTGCATTTGGGAAAGCAAATACCGAAGCCCACAAAGGAAGCCATATTATGACATGCAGATAGACGAGCATGAATTGTTGCATACCGATTGGTTCCGGTTGTTGTTAGATCACGAGGCAGAATGTGAAAAGAAAAACGAGTATTCCGCGGGGAATGCACTTCGTTTACTGTCTGATTTGGCTAAGAATGGCAACCAAGAAGCGTTGGATATGTTGACGAGTATCGGGATGAAAACGGGAGGCTCGTCTGCTTGTTGGGCTGGAGATGTCTATTATGAACGTAAGGAATACAAAAAAGCCTTGGAATGCTATTTGGCAGGAGAATATGTGTACAAACTGGGTGGAATGTATGAACGAGGCGAAGGCACCACACCCGATATGGAAAAAGCATTTTATTATTATAAGCAGGCAAATGACAATTATAACATAGGACGAATGTATGAGCAGGGCCTTGGCACGAAGAAGGATTTGCGTAAAGCGTTTGAATGTTATCACAAAATTGTTGATAGAAAGATTTATGAGCATGATTCAGAGGAAGCGAAAAACGAAATTCTGTCTGCTCGCTGTTCATTCCGTCGCTTGAAAAAGATATTGTTCGAGCAAAAGGATGAGATAAGAATGACGGTTGCTGCCCAAGGGCAGAAATCCGTTTGCGGATTCTTGTTCACCAGTTATGGCGATTGCCAATTTACGATAGATTGGGGTGACGGACAAGTGGAAGAGATAAACAATGAGAAAGGGGAAGAAATCCATGCGGAACATACGTATGTGAAAAAAGGAGAATGGCATATCTGCTTGAAAAGTGATGAGACTCATACCCTCACCTCTTTCCATTACACTTGCGAAGCGTGTACACTGAAAGCATTGGATGTAACGCAATGTCCGATACTTATCGACTTGTATTGTGTCAATCAAGGATTGAAACGTTTGAATGTTTCCAAAAATCCAAGACTGGAACGCTTGGTTTGCCGCGGCAACAAGTTGAAGACATTGAATATCCGGAGAAATAATCGCCTTACCCAACTTGACTGTTCTGACAACCCGGAGCTTTATTACGTAAATTGGCATCCACGATACTCAGCATTGACCAAGGTTTGCATGAAGAATATCATAAACTTTGACCAACTGGACTTTCTTGACTATTTGCTGAAACGGAACAAAGGACAAAAACGCGAACCCATCGCGGAAGCCTCGTTTGATCCCGTATTCTTGCCACTCTCTTATTATATGCATTGCTTGAATTGGAGTGACGTGAAAGCAAAGATAAAAGAAGGTGGCTATCCAATATGGAAAGAACATTCATGGAGAAAGTATAAATCCGCATTCGATGATATGAGTTCACGAGAAGATTTCCACTACACAGGCATTGACCGTATTGTTTGCGAAGGCGGTTATACCTATTACTGGCTTTATAGCTCCCGTGAAAAAAAGTACGTCCACCAAGATCTTGAAGATGTTGTTATGAATCTTATGCCTTGGAGTGAAACGCTTGATATGCCTGTGGAGATAAGGGAAAAGGAAGGATGGATGATGTTCCCACAAGTGACTTGGGCAGATGTGTTTTGTCCCTGTTTCACTGAGATGACTTGTTCGCACTGGAAAGAAACAGAAGAAATTATTCAATGGGAGCGTGATTATTGGGAGCGACATCGCCAAAGACAGGAGAAATACGAATGAGACTGGACTATAAAGGAAAATATTTGTTTGCATTTTCGGACACGCACGGTATGAACCGAAAATTAAGCATCCCCAAAGACACAGATATTCTGATTTGTGCCGGGGATGTCGCATCGGACTTTCAAGAGGACGGATTGAGTGATTTCTTTGACTGGTTCTCTTCCTGCCCGGCACAGTTTCGATTATTTGTACCTGGCAACCATGAAATTATTTTCGCCCTTTGTCCGGAAGAAGCCCATCGGTTGATACCTGCAAATGTAACTTTACTTGAAGATTGCGGTATAAAGTATGACGGCATCACTTTCTACGCTATTTCCAGCAGGATGATTCAGCAAATGCAGTGGTTAGGAGGGGAATGTGGATTACCATATGAAACGGATTTCTTGATTACCCACATTCCCCCGAAAGGCATATTGGATGAAGATACGGGTAGTGAGATATTGCAACGAACTATCTTAGAACACCAGCCGAAACATCACCTTTTCGGTCATGTGCATTCTAAAGGATGGTTATGCGAGGAAAAGTGGAGCACAAAGTTTGGTAATGTCTCCACCTTTCAGATACTTCGCGAAACGGATGGTCAATTCGAGTTATAGTGTTTCCCGTTTTGGTCTATGATGTGCTGGCATATCAGATGGGCTTCCACCCAAAAATCATTTAACCGCAATAAGTCCGGAATGGAGTAAGGCTTGTGCGTGCAAATGTCATGTACGGCATGACACACGACAATATGCTCCAATTCCGGACGGCGTAAATGCCCTTCTGCCCATGTTACACCATCATCCCATACATCCACACAATGCAACTGTTCATCCGTCATATCTGAAGTGCTTTGGGGTGAATAATTGCAGGAACATTCTTCGATTTCAGGAAGTCCCCCATTGCATTCTTCAAGCAAACACCAGCAAATCAGCTCCATCATATACGCGAAATCGGAACCATAATAGCTGTCTTCCGGCAATTCCAATATAGACTCCAGCCCACAGAACATATACCTTAGTGTACCACGGATGACATAATCGTCATCAAAAGATTTATCTTTGGGGCTATCAATCAATGTACGATAAAGGTTGGCCATACGATGGTACATCTTCTTGGTCAAACTATTCAGCAATTCGTTTACCGCCTCAAAACGTTTGATTTCTTGCGAAGTGGCTTGGAACATCCGGTTGAGAATCAAGCTCCGTGTACTTACTAAATCTTCTATCTTTTCTATCTGTACTGCACCGATATGCCTCAAATCAAGGCTTCCCTTTTCCTGTTCGCCCATGAGCTTTTTGATTTCCGCTTCCACTTCCAACAGCAAAGTCCGTTTTTTATCCACATCATTTTCTTGGTAGATGCAGTCTGTCAAATTTTCTACATATAAATCCATAACCGTCTTATTTGTTTAATGATGTGTCAAAAATAAGTTAACCTTATGCCAGATGGAAGCATAGGAATGTTTTTCTTTATAATAACAAAATCTTTTTATCGTATGCTTCAATATGGCATAACTTTATACGATATTTGCATTATCAAGTTCAAAACTTTGCATTATGAAACAACTGACATTCAAATCTTTGCTCGCTCGGTTCAGTTTTGATGACATCTTACCTGAATTTAAAGCCTTATATCAAAAGCTAAGGTCTGATTTGTTTGAACAGACAGACTGGGATATTTATCGAGACATATATCAAGACTTACGAACGCGTAAAGAAAAAGAAGGTAAGTCAAAGTATGCCATTCAAATAAATGAACGCTGGGGCGAATCACAAATTGCAGGTTCAAACTGTTGCTTGTTTTATGAAGATGGAAATGATTACGACTATCGGGGAATAGGTAGCTATCCTTATCTGTCAGAGATCTTAGGCTTGGAAATCATTATCAATGGCAATGTCGCGCTTTCATTAGAAGAATTGACCGCAGGCTTGCTTTGGGAGATTACATATGACAAGCGTAATGGATTAACGGATGTTGATCTGGAACATCTGACCTTTAAGTATTTGCTTACGCATTTCTGTTTTGATGACATCTTAAGCGATTTCATAACCTTGTATCAAAGGAATGCACCAAAATCGTTTCTGAAAGCGGATTTGGAAGCTTATCGAAAGGTGTATCAGCATCTTCAGCTACTTGAACCATCAGAGTCAAAGTACTGCATATATCTGGTATCCCGTTGGGAAGGGTGTTCGCCTTTGATTGACATGAATTGTTCCATCTACGATAAAAATAAAGATGAAATTCGTCAGCCTATGGCAACATATCCCATATGGTCGGAAATATTGGACATGAGGATTGTCATTGAATATGATATAATAATCAAACCACAAGAACTGACAGCCGGACTTCTTTGGGAAATTACTTATTACGGAGAAACGGAAAAAATGGTTAAAGAGCATCTTGAAGGAATGTTCAAATAGTTAATTTTGTAGAAAGAACTCACAAAAAGAAATGATATGACAAAAGATTTATTCGACAAATACATTTGGTTGGTAGACACTATCTATAGAGCTGGGAAAATCACATTTGAGGAAATCAACGAGCGGTGGCTCCGTTCACGATTGAGTGAAGGGGAAGATATTCCATTAAGAACTTTCCATAACTGGCGCATTGCCATCGAACAAGTGTTTGATATAAATATCAATTGTAACCGAAAGGGAGGTTATTACTACTATATTGAGAATGCGGATGATATGCAAAAGGGAGGTATCCGCAATTGGTTGCTTAATACGTTTGCGGTCAATAACCTGATAAACGAAAGCCATCATTTGAAACGCAGGATTCTGTTTGAAGAGATCCCTTCCGGCAGAAAATACCTCACGCCTGTCATAGAAGCCATGCGTGACGGGTTAGAAATAGAGTTATATTACCAAAGCTATTGGTATGAGGAACCAAGTACCTATACGCTACAACCTTATTGCATCAAAGTGTTCAGACAGAGATGGTATGTCATCGGTTTCTGCAAAGAGCGGAATAATATCCGCATCTTTTCTTTGGATAGAATACAGCAACTGACTACTTTGGACACGAAGTTCGTTTATCCCAAAGATTTTGATCCTGAAGCCTATTTTACAGATTATTTTGGCATTATGATTGAAAACAAGAAATTGGAAACGATTCGGATTAAAGTCTATGGAATGCATGTGCAGTATATCCGTTCCTTGCCTTTACACCACTCCCAATGCGAAATTAAGACAACAGAAGATTATTCTATTTTTGAGTACCGTATGAAACCGACATTGGACTTCAGGCAGGAATTATTTTCAAGAGGAGCAGATGTGGAGGTTCTTGCTCCTTTATCTTTTCGGGAAGAAATGATTCAGTCGGTGAATAAAATGAGTTTATTATACAATAAACAGTAATCTCACATACAAATGAAAAAGAAATATACAGATGCTCAATCCTATTTTCAAGATTGGGCACAAGTCAAAAGGAAAGAAGTGCAGAATATGGAAGAATCCATGCGGAAAAATCCGTTATATCAAAAGGAAGTGAACCCTAAGGATGATGAAACTTGGTCAGAGAGATTTCATTTCATACTTCGCAAGGGACTCTCCGAAAAAGAATGGAAAGCGTATCAAAAGAACATAAAACAAGACCGCTTACGGATTTGGGCTATGTTCATGAATGAGAATCCGGACTACGATTATCATTATTTCTTGAATCTGTTGAAATTTAAATTAGAATGGGTTATTTTCTACTGGGAGAATTTTGGGCATTTAGCCCGTGCTGAGCAAGACGTTAGTCGGATGCGAACTGCTAAAAACCTTTTAGACATTATCATGAATGAAAATTCTGATACTCCAATCCCTTATGTGAATATGAGAAACAAACATCGCTTCCGTGTATATCATAAATCGCAGGGTATGTATGAAATTGATAGTGAATATGAAGTTCGCTTTCGCAAAGCGTATTGTTTATTCTTTAGATTTTTAGAATATCACCTGTTAGGATGGTGGGATTAAATTGTTGCTTAATCCTTTTTACTTGCGTTTAATCGCATTTAGAAGATATCCAATTAAATGTGATTGGGAACAAAATGGGAACAATAGATATAAAATAAAATCGGCTAAGTATTGATATTCAATTACTTAGCCGATTTACTCGTACCCAGAGCCGGGGTCGAACCGGCACGGGTTGCCCCACTGGTGTTTGAGACCAGCGCGTCTACCGATTCCGCCATCTGGGCTTAAAAGTGGTGCAAAGATAAGTAGAAAATCTGAATTGACAAATTTTTAATTGAAAAAACTTAAAATAATTGGCTGTAAGGGCTTTTATGACTATCTTCGTATCGTAAAAACAAATCTATGTGGTTATGAATGGAAACAAGGATAATTATTGTTTGATTTTAGCCGGGGGGAAGGGGCGCAGGCTGTGGCCGTGCAGCCGGGAGGCACGTCCCAAGCAGTTTCTTGACTTCTTCTCAACCGGGCGCACGCTGCTCCAGCAGACGTATGACCGCATGTCAGCCTTCATTCCGGCAGGCAACATATATGTAAGCACGAACCGCATCTATACCTCCCTTGTGGAGGAGCAGCTGCCCGAACTGCCCAAGGAGAACATTCTCAGCGAGCCTATTTTCCGCAACACGGCCCCGAGCCTGGCCTGGGCCACTTACCGCATATTTCACGCCAACGAGGGGGCGAGGCTCGTGGTGGTGCCGTCTGACCAGGCTGTGTTCAAGGAGGACGAGTTCAGGAAGAATGTTGTTGACGGGCTTGACTTTGTTGGCGGCTGCGACTGCATGCTCACAATGGGCGTGAAGCCGACGCGCCCGGAGCCGGGCTACGGCTACATCCAGCTGGGCGAGGCCGTGGGCTGCGGCAATGTGTTCAAGGTAAAGTCGTTCACGGAAAAGCCCGACCGCGAGTTCGCCCGTATGTTCATGGAGAGCGGCGAGTTTTATTGGAACACGGGGCTGTTCCTTGCCAACGTGCGCTGCCTTGCCGAAACGCTGAAGAGGATTATTCCGCCGGTGCTGCGCAACTTCAAGAGCGGCGAGGGGGCGGATTACAGCATAGAGGCCGAGAAGGAGTTTGTCGAGGCCAACTTCCCGTCTTACCCCAACCTGTCGATTGACTACGGCATCCTTGACAAGAACGAGAACGTGTGCGTGATGAAGTGCGACTTCGGCTGGGCCGACCTCGGCATGTGGCATTCGATGTACGAGAGCCTTCGCAAGGGCGACGGCGACAACGTGCTAATAGGTTCGCACGTGGTGACGGAGGAATGCCGTAACAACATAATAAAGATGCCCAACGACCATCTGGCCGTAATCAACGGACTTGACGGGTACATCGTGGTGGAAGAGGGCAACGTGCTGCTTATTTGCCGGAAAGAGGACTCGTCGGCCCTTATCCGCAAGTATGTCAACGAAGTCCAGGTGAAATACGGAGAGGAATTTATTTAAAGGTGAAAAGGTGAAAAGGTGAGAAGGTGAGACGTTGTTTTGTAATCAATATTATAACAATGTCTCACCTTTTCACCTTCTCACCTTTTCACCTTTTCAAAACTTTTCCCTTATCTTCCTTGCCGTTTCCTCAAATTCGGCTTCGGTGAGCTTGAGTTTCGGGTTGGCGAAGTTCATGTCGCCCTCGCTCTGCATCGGCACGAGGTGTATGTGGGCGTGGGCCACTTCGAGGCCGAGCACCGCCATGCCCACCTTGCGGCAGGGGAAGGCGGCCTTTATGGCCTTTGCCACTCGCTTGGCGAAGACAATCATTTCGGCAAGCTCGTCGTCTTCAAGGTCGAAGAAGTAATCCACCTCGCGGCGCGGGATAACCAGCGTGTGTCCCTTTGCCAGCGGATTGATGTCGAGGAAGGCGTAGAACTTGTCGTCCTCGGCGCATTTGTAGCTCGGTATTTCGCCGGCTGCTATTTTTGAGAATATGTCCATTTGTTTGGGTTTTACGGTTATAAGGTTATGAGGTTTTACGGTTATGGGGTTATACGGTTATGGGGTTATACGGTTGTGAGGTTTTGCGGTTGTGAGGTTTTGCGGTTGTGAGGTTTTGCGGTTGTGAAGTTTTGCGGTTGTGAAGTCCTTTGTTTATGGTTCTGCTTACGGCCAAGTTTTAATAACCTGTAACCGTAAACCCTGTCCCTTACAACCTCACAACCGTATAACCCCATAACCGCAAAACATTACTCTACACTGATATTGTCAATCCTCAGCTTGATGGTTCCGCGCGGTATCTTGATTTCCACCTCGTCGCCCACTTTCTTGTTGAGCAGTCCTTGCGCGATTGGGGTCTTGATTGATATTTTCCCTTCGCGCAGGTTGGCCTCGCTCTCGCTCACGATGGTGTAGGTCATCTTGGCCTTGGTGGTGAGGTTGGTCATCTCCACCTTCGAGAGAATCTGCACGCAGTCGGTGCTCAGGCGTGACGTGTCGACGATTTTCGCCTCCGAGATAGCCAGCTTCAGCTTGTTGATTTTGTCCTCGAGGTGAGCCTGCGCCTCCTTTGCGGCGTCGTATTCAGAGTTCTCGCTAAGGTCGCCCTTGTCGCGCGCCTCGGCTATGGCCGCCGACGCTTTCGGGCGCTCCACGCTTTCCAGATGTTTCAGTTCGGCCACAAGCTTGTCGTAGCCTTCTTGTGACATGTAAGCCATAATCTTGATATATTTAGTTATTGTTTTCCGGGAAAGACAAAAAGAGAATTCCGACATTTTCCTGAATGTCGGAATCCCCACTTTGTTCCCTATGTCTTATCGTTGTTTTCCGGCTGCAAAGATAGTCATTGTTTTCCGTCCGGGCAATTTTTTCAAGCTAAAAAAGATTAAGGCCGCCGCGGTTTTAATTGAGAATGGAGAATTTAGAATGGATAATTATGATTACCTTGAAGGTTGTCTGCCAACAAAGCAAATCATAATTCTCCATTCACCCTTCTCAACTCTCAATTGAAAACACGGCAAATTGCCGTATAAAAGGCCGTGTTTCACAATGCAAAAGGCCACGTTTCATCGGGTGAAACGTGGCCCTTTGTAATGCGTTGGGCGTCAAGCTGTTGCACGGACGGTTACCGGCCGGCCGGCTTCATGCGCAGGTTGAGCTGGTAAACCGACGGGATGAAAATCAGCAGCGAGAAGCCTACGGCCAGCAGCACGCGCACGATGTCGCCGCCGAAGAGGCCCGACAGGCCGCTGTCGGCCGCATTGGGCATGAGCATGTAGATGGCGTAGGCCGCGGTGTTGTTCACCCAGTGGAGGGCCACACCCGGCAGTATGCTGCCCGTGCGGTAGTACATCCAGCCGAGGAGCAAGCCCATGAGGAATGCGTGGGGCATCTGCGCCGGATTCAGGTGCACAATGGCGAAGATGGCGGCCGACACCGCTATGGCCACCCAATGGCGGCTGAACACGCCGAGAAGGGCGCGCAGTATGGCGCCGCGGAACACAAGTTCCTCGACAAGCGGCGCGAGCAGGCACAGCGTGAAGTAGCCGTACTCGTTGGATAATATTGTCTTGAACGCGCTGCTCATAGTGTCAGGCAGTTCCGGCAGAAGCTCTTGCAGACCAGCCGAAGGCGCAAGAGTGCCCAGAGCGGCCATGGAGCACCAGAAGAATACGCCCCAAGGGCGCATGCGGAGGTATGTGGGCGACACCACGGCAAAGCGTCTCCAGATGAACACCGCGCCTGCAACGACGCTCGATGCGGCCGACGCCGCTATGAGCATAGGCCCTGTCAGGGCAGCGGAATTGCCGCTGCAGAACGTGCGCCACACGTCGGCGCCGCTGTCGCCCGAGCAGATCATCCACACTGCGTAGACCGCCCACGACACGAAAAACTGTATCAGCACGAAGCCGAAAAGATATAATAAAGCCTTTTTCATGTTTTGTTTTTATTAGGAGTTAGAGAAGTTAAAGAAGTTATCACTCGCTACGCTCGTTAGAAGTTAAAGCCATTACCTTTGTTATTAGTCCCTGTCTGCATCCCTCCCTCGGGAGGGTTAGGGAGGGGCTTCCTCGCAAATGTCAAGAAGCCAAAGCATATCAAGCTCACTCCATTTGGGATGGCTGGGGTGGGTTTAGCCTCTTTTCCGCCTCGCGCCTGTCCTCTTCCAGCTGCTCCATGAGCCGTTTTACTGAGGGAAACTTGCGCTCGTCGCGCAGCTTGTCGACGAACATCACTGTCAGCGTTTGGCCGTACAGGTCGCCGTTGAAGCCAAAGATGTTGACTTCAAGCGTGGTCCCGGTGCCGTCGAACGTAGGCCGGGTGCCTATGTTCATCATGCCGTCCATCAGGCGAGAGCCGCCCTCCAAGGCCACCCTTACGGCGTAAACGCCTGCACGGGGCACAAGCTTCAGGCTGTCGGCAGGCTCGATGTTGGCCGTGGGGAAGCCCATGCGGCGGCCTTCGTGATAGCCCCCGACAACGCGGCCCGTAAGCCGGTAGTCATAGCCTAAGCACATGGCGGCCATGCGCACCTCGCCTTCGGAGAGGAACGAGCGCACCACCGACGAGCTTACCTGCACGCCGTTGAGCGTGAAAGCGTCGGCATGCACAACGTCGATGCCCGTCTCGCGGCCATAGCGCACGTAGTCTTCAAAGCCTTCCGAGCGGTTGCGGCCGAAGCGGTTGTCGTATCCTATAACCAAAGTGCGCACGTTAAGCCTGCCGTGCAGCACCGTCTGTATGAACTCGCGGGCTGAAAGCGAGGCCATCTTTTCGTCGAAATGCAGCACGACACAGTTGTCAACGCCCGTCAGCGACAGTCTTTCCACCTTCTCCGCAGCCGTGTTGAGCAGGCGCGGACGGTAGTCCTGGTGCAGCACGAGGCGCGGATGGCTGTCGAAGGTGATGACCGTCGACTGCATCCCCTCAACGCTTGCGGCACGCGCCTTCAAGCCGTCTATCAGGTAGCGGTGCCCCCGGTGCACTCCGTCGAAAAAGCCGATGGTTGCCACGCAGGGCGGCATGGCCGCGCGCTGAGCGTCGTTCAAGTCGAGATGAAACAGCTTCATAATCAATAATCTACATATATCCCAAGCCCGGCAGAGCCTCAAGTGTGGGGGCAACGGCCATTCCAAGCCCCTCGGCCGTGGCGCGGTTGGCCTGCGAGTCGTCGATGAAGAGCGTGTCGCCGGGCGCGAAGCCCGTCGCGTCGAGCACCCTGCGGAATATCTCCTCGCCGGGTTTCAGCAGGTGCATGCGGTACGACAGGAACACCTCCTCAAAGTAGTCGCCCACCGTAAGGCCGCCTGCGGTGAAGAAGCAGGTCTCCGCCTTATGCCAGTGTATCGGGTTGGTGTTGCTCAAAAGCACGAGCCTGTGGCTGCGTTTCAGCCTTAGCAGCATGTCAAGACGGCTCGTGGGGATGCCCGTAAGCAGGGCGTTCCACGCACGGCAGATGTCCTCGTCGGCCGCCGTACAGCACTTGCAGGCGCGGCGCACGGCGGCGCAGAACTCGCCGACGCCGGTCAGCCCCACCTCAAGGTCATGGAACAAGTCCTCCTGCCGGCACTCGTCAACGTAGCCTGCAACGTCCTCCGCCCCGATGGCCGTAAAAGCTTCGATGCAGCGGCGGCGGTCAAGCCCGGTGAGGACGCCGCCCAAATCCACTATCAGATTGCGCTTTACCTCTGCCACTCCGCCGCTCACTTAGCAGTCATGCGCTTCACCGCGCGCCATATCTCGCCAATCCAGAGCACCACGGAAGTGCTTGCTATGATGACGCCCCACTCCGTGAGCGACAGCGGTTCGGTGCGGAACATTCCGCCGCCGAAGGTCACAATGAGCCACTGTCCGCCCAAGATGATTAGCAAGACGAGGAGAAGTCCGTTGTCATGTGTGAACGCATGGAAAGCCGAATGGTTCGAACCGAACGCCTTTGCGTTAAACAAGTTCCAGAACTGAAGCATCACGAACGTGGTGAAGAACAGCGACAGCTCGTGCAGATGCAGGTCGCCGCCCTGCTGGTTGCAGTGTATGAGGAAGGCGAACAGCACGGCGAAGAACGCCAGTCCGATGCCTATGATGCCACGGGCCATGCCCTTCGTTATGATGAAGTCGGTCTGCTTGCGCGGCTTTTCCTTCATCACTTCGCGCGAAGGAGGCAGCGACGCCAGCGCAAGAGCAGCGAAGGTGTCCATTATGAGGTTGACCCAAAGTATCTGGGTGACGGTGAGCGGCAGCTCCGTTCCTATGAACGAACCGCCCAGGACGAGCAGAAGCGCGGTGACGTTGACCACCAACTGGAAGAAGAGGAAGCGCTGGATGTTGCGGTAAAGCGAGCGCCCCCACATCACGGCGTTTACTATGCTGCCGAACGAATCGTCAATAAGCGTCATGTCGCTGGCCTCCTTCGCCACCGACGTTCCTGAGCCGAGAGACAGTCCTACGTGTGCATGGTGCAGGGCGGGAGCGTCGTTTGTGCCGTCACCTGTGACAGCAACCACAGCCCCGTGCTTCTGCAACAGGTTTACAAGACGCTGCTTGTCGGTGGGCCTTGCGCGACTCATCACGCGCAGCTTCGGCACAAGGTTGAAGGCGTCTTCGTCCGAAAGGGCGGCGAAGTCGGGTCCCGTGATTTGCGCCTCGGCTGGTGTTTCCTTGTCCCATATTCCTATCTGGCGCGCTATCTCGATAGCCGTTGCCGACGTGTCGCCGGTTACTATCTTCACCTGTACTCCCGCGCTGATACACTGTTTCACAGCGTCGGGCACGTCGGGGCGTATCGGGTCGCTGATGGCCGTTACCGCCTGGAATGTCAGCTTGGGTCCTGCGGCGATGGCGGCCATGTCAGGCTGTTCGCCGCCGTCAAGCGTGCGGTATGCGAAAGCCAGCGTGCGCATGGCCTGGTTCTGGTAACCGCGCAGGCGGTTGGTGATTTCCGCGCGTGCGGTGTCGTCGATGTCACACATCGACATGATTATCTCGGGCGCGCCCTTCACCATCAGCACGCGCTTGCCGCCTGCCTTTCCGACGGTAGCCATGTACTTTCTCTCGGTCGAGAAAGGCAGCTGCGCCTCCATGTATTCGTCCTTGCGAAGCTCCTTGTAGTCGACTCCGGCCTTTTCAAGCCACAAGAGCAGGGCTATCTCCGTAGGGTTGCCGATGCCCTTTCCGCCTTCCGCGTCGAGGTGGGCGGTGGTGTTCAGTGCTATCGACGAGCGGAAAAGCGCGTCGTCGGTGTCATACTGCTGCATCTCGGCCACCTGCATCTTGTTCTGCGTCAGCGTGCCGGTCTTGTCGGTGCAGATTACCGTCACGGCACCCATTGTCTCGCAGGCGTGCAGCTTGCGCACGAGGTTGTTGTTCTTCAACATGCGCCTCATGTTGAGCGCGAGGCTGAGGGTTACGGCCATAGGCATGCCCTCGGGCACGGCCATAACTATCAACGTGACGGCCATCATAAAGTATTTCAGCACCACTTCGGCCATCTTCAGGTAGTCGGTTGAATGCCAGATGCCGTCCGCATCGACGATGATGTCGCGGCCAAGGAAGATGACGAAGGCGGCTACCGATATGCCGATGCCGAACTTGCTGATGAGCTTCGCCAGCTTGTCAAGCTGGAGGTTGAGCGGCGTTTTCACTGAAGTTATCTCGGTGCTGGCGCGCGACACCTTGCCTATTTCGGTCGCATCGCCCACCTCTGTCACCTGAAACGAGCCGCGTCCGTTCATCACCATGGTGCTGCGCAGCACCTTCGACGAGGGGTAAGTGGCCTCCTTGTCGTTCTTTTCCGGGTCGGCGTGCTTGGTGATTATCGGTTCGCCGGTGAGCGACGACTCGTCTATTTGTAGGTCGGTAGACTCTATCAGCGTGCCGTCGGCGGGTATCTCGTCGCCTACTTCGATTATGACGACATCGCCCACGACCACGTCTTTCCGCGCGATTTCAACCACCTTGCCGTCGCGCCTCACCTTTACGGGCGACTCCTCGCCAAGGGCGGTGAGCACGTTGAACTTCTTTGCGGCGTCCATCTCGAACCAGAAGCCGATTGTGGTAGCCAGGACAATGGCAAGGATGATGCCTATTGTCTCGATGTATTCGCCGTGGATGGCGGCCAGGCCGAGCGAAACCACTGCGGCTACAAGCAAAATCTTGATGATGGGGTCCTTGTATTTGTCAAGGTAGAGTTTCCAAAGCGGCGTGCGCTTGGGAGGAGTCAGAGTGTTTTCGCCGTGCTCCCTGCGGCTTTTCTCGACATCGCCGGCGCTCAAACCTCTGAGGTTTGAGTACAGCGGATTAATCTCGTTGCTCATTTAAAAGTCAAAAATGATAAAATTAATAATGCCTTGCAAAAATACTGAAAATAGCTGAAAACAACCGACGGCAAGGCGCATTATCACGCATTTTTAACGTATCTTATTTATAAAGGTGAGAAAGTGAGAGGGTGAGAAGGTGAGAAAAAGGGTTGAAAAGTTAGAAATAATATCCAAAAATCTTTCTTTCCTTTTTATTTTCTCACCTTCTCACCCTCTCACTTTCTCACCTTTCAACAAATTTCTCCACGTCAACGTAGCCGCCGGTTGCCTTCGTCGCGTAGTTGTAGATGGCGAAGCGCGTGCCGGTGAAGTGGCGGCGGTAGTCGAAGCGCATCTTGAAGTCGCCGCCGGCTGCCGTCCACTGCTTGCCGTCAAGGCTGTAATGGAAGCGCGCGATGTCGCGGCCCGGACGGAAGTCGGCGTCGATGCGCAGCCACACGCGCTGCGCGTCGAGCGGCGCGCGGTAGCGTTCGTCGCGCTCAACGGCTGTCACCGCCTTGGTCTTGTCGTCAAGGGCTACGCTCTCGGCGGTCATCACCACGTATTTCTTTCCGCCCTCGCAGACAACCGAGAGCAGGCCTGCGTCGCCGTTGAACGCGCTGAAACCGGCCACGTCGCCGTCGCGCATGCCTTGCAGGTCAAGCTCGACGGTGGCCGAAGTCTGCGGACCCGGCATGCGCTGCGTAAGCGTGTTGGGGGCGAGGAAGATGTTTGGCGCTATGCGCGATGTCTTCAGCCGCAGGCAGCCCGGCCTTTCGGTGAGACTCCACGCCGCGTCTACGGGGTTGTGGTTCCACTGCCAATGTATGTCGAGACGCGGCTTGTCGAAGTCGTCGGAAACCACCAGCGGTCCGGCCGAATATCCCTGCACGGGCTTGCGCATCACTGCGGGCACCTGCCCGTCGGCGTCGCCAAGCATCGGCCAACCGTCCTTCCATGTGCACGGCATGAGGGTGAGCACGCGGCCTACGGCGTCCCTGTCCTGGAAAATCACGCCGTACCAGCTGCCGTCCTCGGCATCTACGATGCAGCCCTGCCCCACATACGGGAAGCCGCCGAAGGCCGACTCAAGTATCACTTTCTTCTCCCACGGCCCGGTGATGCTGTCCGCCCGGTAGCACACCTGCCGCCGCTTGCCGCCATTTGGCCATGAAATCATCAGCAGGTAGTACTTGCCCCGGTACTTCACGGCGCGGCTTCCTTCAAGCAGTCCGGTCTCGGTGGAGTCGCGCTCGAATATCTGCATGTCAACGCCTCCGGGCTGCACGCCGGTAAGGTCGGGCTTCAGCTCGCGCAGACGGCCCGTGCCATAAAACATGTATGCACGCCCGTCGTCGTCGAAAAACAGGGATGCGTCGTGGAAATGGGGCAGCCTTGAATACAGCGTCCAGCCCTTCCGGGGGTCTTTGGTGGTGTAGACAAAGCCCTTCCATGGCTCGTCGTTGGGCGAGAAGTAGGCGTAGAACGTGCCGTCATGGTAGCGCAGCGACGTTGCCCACTGGCTGCGCCCGTACACCGTTCCGCCCTGCATGTCGTAACGGGGCGTCTCCTCAAGCCGGTCGTACAGATAGCTCACGATGCTCCAGTTTACCAAGTCCTTCGAGTGCATCACGGGCGCTCCGGGAGCGTAGTGCATCGTGGTGTTCACCATGTAGTAGTCACTGCCCACGCGGATGACGTCGGGGTCGGGCACGTCGAGCCACAACACGGGGTTTGAGAACGTGCCGTCACCGTTGTCGCCCGTGCGTTCCTGTCCGCAGGCCGGGGCGTATGACAGCATGCCAAGCAGCAACGCGCAAACGGCTGACAGCCAGCGCGTTGGCAACACGTGGCCTTTTACAGTGCGAAAGACGGCCTTTTGTGCTTCAAAACACGGCCTTTCGCAGTGCAAAAGGTGGCCTTTCAATTTTTCGTTTTTCATAATTGAATATTTTTTTAGTTGAGAATTAAGAGTTGAGAATGGAGAACTGAAAGTCAGCGTTAAGCTAATTATGATTACCTTTTGCCACAATAAACCGAACTCAAGGGACAAAGGTAATAATAATTCTCCATTCTCAAACCTCAATTTTCAATTAAAATTCTTCACTCTTCACTCTTCGTTCTTCACTACACTTGCCGCGCACTCGCCCATCACTTTATATCCGTCGGGGTTGGGATGGAGCCAGTCCGACTGGAGGTTTTCCTGCAAAGCCTCGGGGTCTTGCGGGTCGAGTGTGGCCTTGTCGAAGTCAATCACTCCGTCATATACATCCGCCGTGCGTATCCATTTGTTGACAGCCTGGCGCGCCTTCTCGTGGGTGTCGCTGTAGAAGGAGCTGTTCTTGAACGGCATTATTGTGCCGCCGTACACGCGCATGCCCTTCTCCTTGGCCTTCTTGGCGAAGAGCGTGTAGAACTTCGTAAGCATGCGCACGGTGTTCGCGCCGTCGTCGCCTATGCCGCCGATGTCGTTCACGCCCTCGAATATCACCAAGTCAGTGACTCCCTGCTGCGCAAGGATGTCGCGGTCGAAGCGCTCCGAGGCCGGCGCCGACAGTCCGCCGCTTATCACGCAGTTGCCGCCTATGCCGAGGTTGATTACCGCCACCTTGCCGCCCAGCTGCTCGGCAAGCACGTCTGTCCAGCGGTTCTGCGCGTCGGTGGTGGTGCCGCGCCCGTCGGTTATGCTGTTGCCGAGGCACGCTATGCAGCGTGTCGACGCCGGAGCCTCAACCTCAAGGGCGGAGATGCTGTACCAGTGCTCGAACGTCTCGACAGAAGTGAACGCCGCCGTGGGCGCAACCTCGCCTGCCGCGAGGTATGACGTGGTGCGCGAACCGCGGTGGGTCGTCGCCTTTTCGGGCACATGGCCGTATGTGATTGTCACCGAAAGGCGCTGCAAGGGCTTCAGGCTGTACCTTGCAACATCGGTATATACGGCCTTGCCCGGCTCAATGGTGACGCTTCTGTTGCCGTTGAAAGTAAGGTAAGTGGCGGTCTTCGGGCTGATTTCCTTGCCTCCGCCGGTGTCTGCTATGTACACCGACTTTATTTCAACCGGCTGCTGGCTCTTCTCGTTTGACAGTTGCAGGCGCAGCTTCTCGCCGCCGATGCTCACGTGGATTACCTGCCGCAGGGTGTTGCCGGCAAGCGTTGTCTTGGGCATGTCGCTCTCCGCCAATGGGGCTTCGATGGCCGTCGCCCATGTGGCTGTCCACTTTGTCTGCGCCTTTACGGCCGTGCAGGCCAGCAGCGCGATGACTGATGTAAGGATAAGTTTATTCATAGTGTATCGTTGTTGTTTTGGTTATTCACAGGCAAAGACACTGCGCACGGGAACAAGGAGAACCGGCTCTTATGTTCCCGAATGCAGTATATCTTCCGCAAAAATAAGCATTTGTAACGACAAAAACGTATCAATGCGGACAAAACGTATGTTTTACCCGCATTTTCAGATTATTTGCCAAACAGCATTTCGGGCGCGCCGAAGTAGCTGGGACGGGCGTTGTCGGGGTTGACAACCATGCGTTCGAGCACCACCTCGGGGTCAATCATCGTCAGGCGGAGCGTGTGCAGGCCGCTGCCGGCCACCGGCAGGCGCACCACGAGCCACCGCAGGTTGTCGAACACGTCGCTGCGCATGCGCTGCCCGTAGCCCGTAAGGCTTACGCCAGTCTCCACACCGGGCAGCGGCTTGAGGTTGGGCGACTGTGCAAGGTTCTGCGGCGTGTACTCACCGAACGTGTCTACAAGCCCCTGGCGGGCGTCAATCACGGTGGGCGCGGCGCCGTCAAGGCTCACGCCGAGGCGCAGTCCGCGCTCCGGCTGCACGTCCTGCACGGGCAGGATGCCTATGCACAGGGTAACGGTATCGGCCTCGGGCAACAGCAACTGATACTCAAGCGCGGCGCGTCCGGCCGTGTCTTCGCCGTCAGGTTGCCGCCATGCAGCGTCCGCTCCCATGCAGCCTTCGCCTCGTCCGAGGCCGGGCAGCACCGTCCATGACACGTCCTTGCCTGCCACGTTGCGGCTGAACATCACGGCAGGGACGGAGAACTCCGCGCCGGAAAGGTTGCCGAAGAACGGCCCTTCGGCCTTCGGCACGTCATACTTCACCGCCGTTACTGCCACCTCGACAGTCTTTCCGCCGCCTTGCAGCTCAACCGTCGCCGTGTTGCGGCCTGCCTTTGCCTTGCTCCAGTCAATGCCAACGCCGATGCGACGCTCGCAGAATGGAGAGGAAAGTGAAGAGTGAAGAGTGGAGAGTGAAGAATTTTCGTGACGCGAAGAGTCGGCGGTTTTATTGCCGTTGCCATTCAATTCTTCACTCTTCCCTCTTCGTTCTTCACTCAAAACAATCCACGGTGCACCGGCTTTTGCCGTAAAGCGGAGCGTGCCTGCGCCGCAGTTGAACACATCGATGTAGTAATTCTGGTTGAGAAGGGCGTCGAACACCGGCAGCGCGAGGCTCTCGTTGTAGTTGTCGGCATAGTCGTTGCCCTCCACGCTGACGCCCATCGAGGGCTTCTCTTCGGGCGTTACGCGCTTCATCCGGGGCAGTTTGTTCTCGTCGGGCATCGACCATTTGACGTAGCCTATGTGCTTGTCCTGCATCATGTTCTTCCATTTTCCGCCGGAAAGGGTGTCATTATAATATGCCGTAAGCCGCCTGTCGCGCTCGAAAAGGCTGTCGGCCAGCGCAGCCCAGGCATTGGCCGAGGGCCTGCCTTGCCGCGCATAAAGGCGGTTACGCGTTGCGGCGGTGTACATACGGGCCACGCCCGACGATGCCACGACGGGGTAATAAACCAGCTGGAAGTAAGCGTCGAGGCTTTCTTTTGGCAACTGCCGCATTACGGCTCCGGCCTTTTCTTCAAGCTCCAGCCAAAGGGAGTCCATGCGGTCGGCCTCGCGGTGGTTCACGACACTGAACACTCCGGGCGTCTGCACCTCGGCCTTGCGCAGCAGGTTGTACTTCGTGTAACGGTCAATAAGCCACGCTATGTCGTCCGCACAGCCGTCGCCGAACGCCTGTGCGGCCCACTCCCGGGTGTACAGTTGTTCGTCGCCGGGCTGTATCGCGTCAGGGTTCCAGGCGTAACGCATGATGAAGTCGATGGGAAACTCTTTCGGCTTGAGGTCGCCAACGTTGACTATCCACAGGTCGTCGATGCCCGTATGGTAAGCCAGCGAGAACTGTTCGCGCAGTTTCTGCACGGTAGTGGTAGTCACCCAGCGGTCGTTCCACGGGCCGCCGTTCATGTCTATGTGGTAGTAAAGCCCCATTCCGCCCTTGCGCCCACGTTCCTTTGCAGGGCCGGTGCGGCGCAGGTAGCCCCAGTTGTTGTCGCAGAAGAGCAGCAGAACGTCGTCGGGCACGGTGAAACCCTTGTCGTAATAACGCTGCACCTCGGTGAAGATGGCCCACAGCTGGGGCACTTCCGAGGGGTCGCAGCCGTACACCTTCTTTATTATGTCACGCTGTCCGGCCACCACGTCGCGCAGGACGGCCATGTTCTCGGCGTCGCCTCCGTCGCTCATGGCCACGTCGCCGTCGCCGCGCATGCCTATGGTTATTATGTTGTCGTAAGCCTTGTTGCGCTCAAGCCCTGCGGTGAAGAAGCTGTCAAGACGGGCTTTGTTGGTGGCGTAGTTCCATTCTCCCACCTCGTCTCGCCGCCGTGTGTATTCCTTGTGGGCGCGCATCATCGGCTCGTGATGGCTCGTTCCCATCACGATGCCGTACATGTCAGCCACCTGGGGGTTAAGGGGGTCGTCCTCGTTGAAGGCCGTGTCCCACATGGCCGGCCAGAAGTAGTTGGCCTTGAGGCGCAGGAGCAGCTCGAAAAGGTGGGCGTACATCTTGGAGTTAAGCCCTCCAAAGCGCGACGAGGCCCATCCCCCGAACGAGGGCCACTCGTCGTTTATGAAGATGCCGCGGTACTTTACCTTGGGCGAAGGCTGTACGTAGCGGCCTTTCCTGACGTAGAGCGACGCGCTCTTGCGCGGCGCAACGTCGGCCCACCAGTACCATGGCGACACGCCGATTTTCTCGGATATGTCGTAAATTCCGTATATTGTGCCGCGCTTGTCGCTGCCTGCCACCACGAGGTTGCCGTCCACCGTCTCGATGACGAACGACTCCCAGCGGCCACGTATGCTGTCAACGTCGAGCTTTCCGGCCTTTACAAGTCCGTCAATCAACGGGCTTTTGCCTATCGTGCCGACGATGATTGAAGCCTGCGCGGCCTTGTCCGACGTAACGACACGGGCCGCAGTGCCCGTCACCTTGCGTATGTCGTCGCCGAGGTCGGCGGCGGCTCGCCGCACGCCCTGCCAGTCTTTGTCTGACACGCAGATGTCGGCCGCACGCCCGGCGGCTGCAATGCGGAAGGCCGACGGCGCGCCGTCATACGTTATGTACTGCAGAACGTTGCTCAAATATTTGGTCTCAACGGGCTTGGAATATCCCAGCAGGCACGCCGAGAATACAAGGACTAACAGGCAGGCAGCCCTTGAATACGTGTTGTTGTTCATCGTTGTTATATGTATGGTTAACGTCACAAGGCGTGTACCCCGGTAAGACAGGCACAGCAACCGGCCGCAAAGATACAAAAAATACACGTTACGGCTATCGTTGTTCCCGCTAATTTTGAGTAAGACAGGCAATACATCCACAGCCGCACGGCGGAAACAACCGCGCACGTGGCGCGTTATTGGACAACGGGCGAAGCACACACGTAACCAGCTGTACACCAGGCCGTTCGCAAAAGGCGGCCTTTTACAGTGCAAAAGACCGCCTTTTACACGGCGTTTTACGGCCTTTTGCAACGCGGAAGGCCGCATATTGCATGATGAAAGACGGCCTATTCAAACTCGTCAAGCTTTATAATGGAACCATTCCCTGGCCAAGCCACATACAAATCGCCGCCGGATTTGCGCTGCACAACAGTAACCGTTTGCGACGGGTTGATTTCAGAAAGAAAAGCATATCTGTCAACCGGCAGGCTATACTCTCTCACACACGCCCGGCTTTCTATCTGTAGTGTAAGCGCGGTTTTGCTGATGGTAACATTCTTTACACGGTACGTGCCATCCATGTTCTTCCAGCCAGAGAAATCCTCCCTGGCACGCTGGTACACGGCCTCACCCTGATACTCATCATACCATTCATCAAGCAGCCGTATCCACACCTTTTCATAAATATTCCTGGGAGCATCGGCATCCAACCTATGCAGGGTTTCAGGCAGCCAGCTTTCTTGTTCCGTATCTTGAATGTCTGATAATGACAATTCTTTCTTGTCCCCGTCATATCCGTACAGATAAAAACGAGACTCTTGCCCGTTGACAACGCTGCGGCATGCCTGCATTACGGGCAACCCGTTATTGTCGTTTACCTCCCAAAAGCCGAGCATGAACGCGTCCTCCGACGTGAACGTGCGTATGTCCTTGCCGGCCTTGAGCCGCATCGCGAAATAATGGCCGTTTGCCTTGCGCCCGTACCGCAATTCACTAAGGACCCACACTTCAGCCCCCTCCCTGTAGACTGTGCCGGGCGTAAGCCAATAGCTGCGTTCACCGAAACCGAACAAGTGTAAGACCTTAATCATCTCATTCTTGAAATCTTTTTCGGTGTATAACCTGAGCATGGCCACACAAAAATGAATAACGTTCCACAGGCCCGGGCCGATGTCAAACTGCATGAAACTGACGGCCGCATCATGCGTGTCGCTCCGTTCAGGATGAACGGCCAGCATTATCCTGTCAAGCATGCCGATAATCTTCCAGCCCTCGCCTTTCCGTATGTACTTGTACACATTTATCCCCTTGGCACGGATATACACCATCGTCACAAAGCCCCAGTAAGCGTCGGGATTGTCTGCCCGCAAATCGTTAAGTGACAGTGCGGTATCACTGTTGAACTCTTCGGAAAGCGCGTCAAAACGGCCGTCGGCAAGCAATGCCACCATGTATTCCGCCCTCGCAGGATGTTCAGCTATTTCCCTGTCAAGCGCCACAAAATGCCTGTTCAATTCAGAAAACGAACGTTCCAGGTTATATAAATCGGCGTCACTCAGGCCGAATTCATCCAAAATCGCATTCCAGATGGTATCCACCATCTTATCTTCCGCCTTCTTGTTGTCAAGACGGTATAAATTCATCCTTCCTGTTTGCTTCATAACCTCCCTCGCAAACGCCGCCTTGGATGAAGCAAAGGCATGGTTGGCAATCAGGCATTCCAATACTTCTTTCCTGTCTTTCATCAGTGTATCGTTTCCGTCGTGTTTTGGTACAATGTTCCGTTGCACTCCCAAATGTAAGGTTTTCTTTCGACTTTAATGGAATAATGTTCGTATTTTTGCCGAAAAACAACAGGAACCGATGCAAATATTACCATAAAAGAGCGCCATGTCCAAATAAAATGCTTATCTTTGCGATGTCCGGCGGGAGAAATCGCCGGCTTCAGAAGGAAAGCGTTTCAGCTTTTGTCCCAAGGAACGAAATCGCCAAAATCACGACCGGAGGGACGGAAGGACATGACGCTCATCCGTTTTTGCGTATGCACTTACGGCAGCATCGCCGTATCCGCATATCAAGACGGCGTGGGAGCATTGTTTCCGTTCATTATCCGGTAAGGCGTTTGGCGATGCCTGTTTCTTGATGAGCGAAGCAAACAAGTCCTCACGCCTTTTCCTGTATTATTAACCTTGGCCGACTTCGTGGACTTATAGGCATGGAAAACTATAAGGAGGAATATGTGTTGCCGCTTTTGTGCTTATGAAACGAGTGATTGCAAATGATATGGTTAAAAATACAAAACGTGAACCAGAATGAACCTTTGCCGGCCTTTCCGCTGAAACAATAAATCTATATATTTGTAAAATTATCATTTTTGTTAACCACTTACATCTATAACATCAAACTCGCACCATTCAAACAAAAATGAATACTCGGACAGTTTTTGTCCATCATGAACTTTACTTTTGAACCTGAAAAACGAATGCACCATGGGTAAACTCGAAAAATGCCTGTATATAGTAGAACTGTTGTCGCGCAGCAAGCCGATGTCGCTCCGCGAGATAAACGGGCACTGGGAATATTCTTCGCTGTACGACGGCGAGATTCTTCCCAAATCCTTCGGGCGTTACAGAGAGTATGTGTCGGCGGTCTTCGCCATCGACATAGAGTGCGACAAGCGCACAAACAAATACTATATTGCCAACCCTGATTATATTGAAAACAATGCGCTTTACAAATACCTGCTGTCGGCATTCCACGTAGAGGCCCTAGTTGAACTGGCCATGAAGCACAAAGACTGCGTAGTGCTTGAAGATGCTCCCAGCGGAGTGGAATATCTCCAGCTTATCCTTAAAGCCATCGACCAAGGTGTAATCATTGAGTTCGACTACCATTCATTCAACAAACAGACTGTAACCCGGCAAAGGCTGATACCCTGTTTCGTAAAAGCATGGGAGAACCGCTGGTATTTGATAGCCGAACCGTTAAGCCGTAAGACGCCGACGGTATATGCGTTGGAGCGCATCAGTAATCTGTATATGACAGAAGAACGTGCCGCTCCATCTTCAGAAATCAAACCGCAAACTTACTTTGACGGATGCTTCGGTGTCAATCACGAAGACCGCCCTCCGCAGCTGATTAAACTGAAAGTGTACGGCAGTCAGGTGGATTACATCAAAGCACGCCCCCTGCACGAGTCGCAACAAGAGATAAAGACGGGCGACGGCTGGAGCATTTTCAGCTATTGGCTAAGGCCGAGCTATAACTTCTACCAGGCTCTGCTTTGGCACAGGGAGAAGGTAGAAGTACTTGAACCTGCGGAAGTGAGGAATGAAGTGAAAGACATTGTAGAGAAAATGAGAAATATGTACTTATAAAATATATGAATATGGTAAATGAAACATTAAGAAGCTGTTTTGATTTCATTCGATAAATCTGTTAAGCATGATTTGGATGAATGCAATCTGTACCATAGCTTCTGCGGTTTCAGCAAGGAATTCATAATCGATGGTCAGCCTTCTGAAGTTTTCCAG